>Ga0209626_1000216_pt1 | contig 12308 bp, 5 predicted proteins | sample JacPinW_OM1H0_M2_FD_187962 | JGI IMG/M metagenome (GOLD analysis project Ga0209626, IMG submission 187962) | Forest soil microbial communities from Algoma, Ontario, Canada - Jack Pine, Ontario site 1_JW_OM1H0_M2 (SPAdes) (version 2) | ecosystem: Environmental > Terrestrial > Soil > Boreal... | reverse complement strand
CCTCTACGCCTACAACATGTCCGCGGCGCGCCAGTACAGCGGCTGCTTCGAGTCCGTCCCGTTCCCCGGCGATCCGGTGAACTGCCCCGGCGTCTACCTGGGCAGGATCGGCACCAAGAGCTCGGCGCTGTACGTCCACGGCGTCGACAACTTCGTCGCCGCCAGCGCGGGATCCGGCAGCGGCATCGAGATCTGGAACGTGGCCAATCCCAGCAGCCCGCAGCGCGTGATGACCGGCCTGGACGCTCCGCCGACCTGCGGGTTCGACCGCCGCTCGACCTACGGCCTCGCCATGTGGAAGGGCGGCACCCACTACTACCTGGGCCTGCGGACCTCGAACTACGCCTGCCCGTCGGGTCCCACCGTCAACGAGGCGCGGATCTACGACGTCAGCTGCATCGCCAGCGGCCCCTGCTCGCTCGGCAACCCGGTCTGGTCAACGGTGCTGCCGGACGAAGGGACGCCCAACTACTTCGTCACCTACTCGCAGAGCGGCGCCTCCCCGTTCCTCTATTTCGGCTCCGACAACAAGTGCAGCGGCGGCCTCCAGCGCGAGTGGCTGTTCGACGTCAGCAACCCGGCGGCGGCGCGGGACATCACCCCTCCCGGCGGCTACTGGGGCTGGTACTACCGCGGCGGCCTGACCGGCTTCAATCTGGTGATGCCGCGGCGCGGGAAGTTCGTCGGCAACTACTTCTACCGCGCCAGCCTGTCGATCATGGACATCCATCAGCACACCGGCGGTGTGGCCCCGCTGGCCGACTTCAGCTGGTCGCCGACGGAGATCTACCCCGGCACGGCGGTCAACTTCCAGGATCTCTCCCTGCCGACGCCCACGAGCTGGAGCTGGACCTTCCAGGACGGCTCGCCGGCCACTTCGACGACCGCCAGCCCGCAGGGGGTGACCTTCGCCACCCCGGGCGCGAAGTCGGTGTCGCTGGCGGTCGCCAACTCGGTGGGACCGGGGAACACGACGAAGTCCGTCACCGTCCTCGATCCGACGCCGCACATCGGCACCGCCGTCGTGGTCCCGACGTCGCCGCTGGTCTGCCAGCCGGTGACCTTCAGCGCCACCGGCGTGACCGGGCGGCCGACTCTCAGCTACAGCTGGGTGGTGAAGAGCGACGCGACCAGCGCGACGGTGGCGAGCGGCACCGGAACTTCGCTCGTCTGGAGCACCGGCGCCAGCACCAGCCCGGGCAGCTACACGGGGACTCTGATGGTCAGCAACACCGCCGGCAACGCTTCGAAGAGCGTCAGCGTGGCGCTCGCCGCCCTGCAGCCGCTGGCCTTCACGGGCGCCTCGGGGGCGCCGGAGAACGATCCCTTCACCTCCGGGACCGTGCAACTCCACGCCAGGAGCCAGGGCGCCACGGCCTGGAGCTGGGATTACGGCGACGGCGCCGGTTTCACCCCCTACGTGACCGATCCGATCAGCGGACCGGACCCCATCCACACCTATCTGTCGACCGGCGTCAAGAACGTGCGGGTCAAGATCATGAACTGCGTGAGCGGCGACGTCGGAGCAATCACCAGCCAGACGCTGGCGATCAACATCCTGCAGACGACGCCCCTGATCGCCAACTTCTCGGCGCAGTGCCAGTTCGCGCCCTGCTCCTTCTCCGCCGGCTCGGCCATCACCTTCGTCGACTCTTCGACCGGCGCCTCGCTCTGGGACTACGACTGGACGCATGCCGATTCGAGCCCGGGGACCTGCAACTTCACCGACGCCGGCCACGCCTCGCCGGTCACCTCGCACACCTATGCCAGCGCGGGCAATTTCCAGCCCTGCCTGCGGGTGCGCCGCGGAGCCAGCGAGAACAACGTCTTCGTGCACAGCCTGATCAACGTCGGCTCGGCGGCGCCGCCCACGCTCACCATCAACGGGCCGACCCAGGCGCAGATGAACGCCACCCTGAACTACAGCGCCAGCGCCTCGAACTGCGATCCCAGCGCCGGCACCTGGAGCTGGCTGATGGCGGGAGGTTCGCCCAACAGCTCGGCGTTGAGCGTGATCTCGGTGTCCTACGCCACCTCCGGCACCAAGACCATCACGGTCACCAATTCGGCCTGCAGCGGCGCCTTCGGCAGCCTCTCCGTCGTCGTCAGCGGCGGCGGCGGCGGCGACAGCCTGGCGGCGGCCTTCGCCTTCGCTCCGGGAGCGCCGAAGGTCGGCCAGGCCGTCAGCTTCGACGCCAGCACCTCGACGGGCACCCCGACCGGCTACACCTGGAGCTACGGCGACAACACCAACGACGTCGGCAAGTCGGTCACCCATGCCTATGCGGCCGCCGGCAACTACGTCGTGACCCTGACCATCACCAAGCCGGGCACGGGCAACGGATGCTTCTCCGGCACCTGCGTCAGCCAGGCCACCAAGACGGTGGTGGTGGGCGGTGGCGGACCGCCTCCCCTGGATCCCGAATTCACCACCAGCGGCGCCACCTGCACCAATCAGTTCGGCTTCGACCAGTGCGGCGCGGCGGCCAACGCCAACGTCACCCTGACGGCGAGCTCGACCGTGGCCACCTCCTTTGCCTGGGACTTCGGAGACGGCACGACCGGCAGCGGCACCCCGGTGACGCACGCCTGGGCGCAGGCGGGCTCGTACACGGTCAAGCTGACGGTCTCCGCCAGCGGCCAGGCGGATGCCACCAAGGCGCGCTCCTTCGTCATCAGCGCCGCCCAGGCGACCGTCAACTCCGTCCTCGTACCCTTCGTCGCCCAGAGCCGGGGCGCCCTGGTGCAGTCGAGCGACCTCTACGTGCACAACCCCGGCACCGCGCCGATCGACGTCACCCTGGAGTTCCGCAAGCGGGGCACTCCGGACGTCAATCCGCCGAAGGTGACCCGGACGATCGCCCCCGGCGCGACCCTCTTCTCCTCCGACGTGCTGAGCGACCTCTTCAACCGGGAGAACATCGCCGGGTTCGTGAACGTCGTGGTGAGCCAGGGGGTCACGGAGCCGATCATCACCTCCTTCAACACCACCTTCGGAACCGGCGGCAAGGAGTTCGGCCAGACCATCGGCGGCATCTCCATGAGCCACTCGGGCAGCTCGTCGAGCAGCGGCCCGCCGCCCGCCAGCGTCCAGCACGTGGTGGGCTTGAGCGACGACAGCGAGGAGATCGGCTACTTCGGAGTCACCAACCCGAACGGCGCGCCGGCGACGTTCAACCTCCACTTCTTCGACAGCCTCGGCAATGAGATCGGCCACCCGGCGACCCTGACCATCTCGCGCTTCGGCCAGCGGCAGTTCCAGATGAAGGAGATCCGCGAGACCTTCGGGGTCTCCAACATACAGGACTACCGGGTGCGCGTGGAGGCGCAGGACGGCAGCCTCGTCTATCCCTTCGGCGCCACCCTGCGCAACGTCTCGAACGATCCCTCGCTCTTCGGCGCCGGCTCGACGCAGACCTCCAAGGTCTACATCCTCGGCGCCCTCAGCACCCCGGGCCTGAACAACAGCCTGTGGAAGAGCGACATCGTCATCACCAACACCAGCAGCCAGGTTGTCCTCACCAACATGACCTTCAACGGCGTCGGACCCAAGACGGCTGCTCAGAACCCGGTGGCGCTGACGCTCCAGCCGGGCGAGACGCAGCGGCTCTCCGACGTCCTCGGCGACAAGTGGGCGATCAAGAACGCCGTCGGCTGGCTCACCTTCGAGAGCGATTCGCCAAACGGCGTCTTCCCGATCGTCCAGGCGGAGAGCTACGACTCCGCCAGCGGCATCCGCCAGTTCGGGCAGTCGATGGCGGCGCTGACGGACGCGGATGCGGCCGGGGCCGGCCAGGGGCACTACATGGTTGGCCTGCGGCAGGACGCGACGCACTGGACCGCCATGTGGCTGTTCAACCCGTCGACCGAGCAGGGCTCCTACGACCTCATCTACCGGGCGCTCGACGGCACCATCATCGGCCAGGTCAAGGGCTATGCCGTGCCGGCGGGCAAGGCGCGGTTCTTCCGCCCGAACGACCATCCGCTGCCGGCGGCGGGCGTGCAGAACGGCTTCACCGTGCAGATCGTGGTGCACAGCGGGAAGATCCTGGCGGCCGGACAGGTGGTCAGCACGACGACCAACGACCCCGCCTACATCGTCGGGCACACGCGCTAACGGGCCGCCTCATCCCAGAGAGCCCTGGTCCCACGGGCCGCCGGATCGACCATCCGGCGGCCTTTTCGTTACAGAGCGGGCGCTGTCCGTAGACCTGATACGGCCCATGCATAACCCCAGAGCCTTCTACTGCGGCCTCTTCGCGACCGCCCTCGCGACCCTCGTCCTCGAGGTGGTCGACACCCGGCTCCTGAGCGTCATCACCTGGTACCACCTGGCCTTCCTGGCGATCTCGCTCGCCATGCTGGGCATGACCGCCGGCGCCGTCTTCGCCTACCTCCGGCCCGAGCGGTTCACCGAGGCGGCGGCGCTCGCCCAAGTGAGCCGCTTCGCCACCTTTTTCGCCCTGAGCATGCCGCTCTCCCACCTGGCCGTCCTCGCCATCCGGGTTCCCACCCAGCTCACCACCCAGCCCATGGACCTCTGGACGCTGGCCTTCGCCAGCGGCCTCCTGGCGGCGCCGTTCTGCTTCGCCGGGGTCGTCGTCGCCGTCTCGCTGACCCGTGTCCCGCTGCCGATCGGGCGTGTCTACGCCGCCGATCTCCTGGGCGCCGGCCTCGGCTGCGCCGCGGCGATCCTCCTGCTCGAGCGCGCCGATCCGACGACCGTCACCTTCCTACTCGCCGCGCTCGCCGGTCTCGGCGCCGCCGCCTACCGCCTGGCCGCCGGGCGCGGCAGGGTGATCGCCTCGCTGGCCCTCGCCGCAGCCCTCCTCTTCGTGGCCTTCGCCAACCGCTCCCTCTATCCTCGCCTCTTCTGGATCGGCATCATGAAGGGCAACCCGGTGCCGGCGCCGGTCCTCTACGACCGCTGGAACAGCCACTCGCGGGTGACGGCGCGCGCCGCCGCCCGGGGAACGCCCGCCCTCTGGGGCGCCGGCAGCGCGACCCCGCCGGCGCAGGTCGAGCAGATACCGCTGCGGATCGACGGCGGCGCTTTCACCGTCTGCACGCGCCTGGAGCCGGGGAGCGGGCTCGACTGGCTCCGCTACGACCTCACCAACCTGGCCTTTCAGCTCCGCGGGCAGGGCGAGGTGGCGGTGATCGGCGTCGGCGGGGGCCGCGACGTCCTCGCCGCCCTTGCCTTCGGCAGTCCCCACGTCACCGGGATCGAGGTCAACCGGCTCTTCCTGGACCTCCTGGAAGGCGACCTGCGGCAGTTCGCCGGGCTCGCCGACCGCCCGGAAGTGACCCTGGTCCATGACGAGGGCCGGGCCTATCTGGCGCGCTCCCCGGCGCGCTTCGACCTCCTGCAGATGGCGCTCGTCGACACCTGGGCCTCGACGTCGGCGGGGGCCATGACGCTGACGGAGAACGGGCTGTACACGGTCCAGGCGTGGCGGCTGTTCCTACGGCGCCTACGGCCCAGCGGCCTCCTGGCGGTGTCGCGCTGGTACTCGCCGGACGATCCCGGCGAGACCGCCCGCCTGCTCTCGCTCGCTGCCGCGACCCTGATGGAAGAGGGCAGGCCGACGCCCCGCGACCACATCGTCCTCGCCACCGCCGGCCGCCTCTCGACCCTGATCCTCGCCCGCGACCCCTTCACGGCCGACGACGTCGCCCGGCTGCGCGAGGCGGCAGCCCGCTACGGCTTCTCGTTTCTCGTCCTGCCCGGCGAGCCGGTCGCCAATGCGGCGCTGGGGAAGATCGTCGAGGCGCGGAACAAGGCGGACTTGGCGGCCGCCACCCGCCATCCGCTCCTGCAGCTCGAGCCGCCGACCGACGACCGGCCCTTCTTCTTCAACATGCTGCGGCCCGCGGCCTGGCTCCGGCGCGACTTCGCCCGCGAGCGGGCAGGCGGGGTGATCGAGGGCAACCTGCGGGCGACCGACAGCCTGGCGGCCATCTTCCTGGTGGTCTTGGCGCTGGTGACGGCGACGATCCTCGTCCCGCTGCTGGCGCGGGGAAGGGGGCACGGCCTGGCGCCGGGGGCGTTCGCCGCCGCGGCCGCCTACTTCTCGCTCATCGGCGTCGGCTTCATGCTGGTCGAGATCGCCCTCATGCAGCGTTTCTCGAGCTTCCTCGGTCATCCCATCCACTCGATGGTGGTCACCCTGATGTCGCTGATCGTCGCCGCCGGCATCGGCAGCTGGCTCTCGGACGCCCTGCCCCTGCGGGGGAGGGCGCCGCTTTTCCTGCCGCTCGTCGTCGCGCCGGCGCTCGTGGCGCTGCCGTTCCTCGTCCGCTTCACGGCGGCGAGCTTCGCCGGCGCCTCCCTGTCGCTCAAGGTGGCCCTGGTCTCCGCCCTGACCGTCCCCGCGGGGGTGCTCCTGGGATTCTGCTTCCCCGTCGGCATGCGCCTCGTCCGCTCGCGGTCGGCGGCTGCCATGTCGTGGATGTGGGGGCTGAACGGCGCCTTCGGCGTCCTCGGCAGCGTCCTCGCCGTCGTCCTCTCGATGACCTTCGGCATCAGCCGCTGCTTCCTGCTCGCCGCCCTCTGCTACCTGGCGCTGGGGGTGCCCATCGCCCTCCTCCGGCCGCAGGCGGATTGAAGCGATGGCGTACAATTCCAACGGCATGGACGCCGCCGTCGCCGCCGAGCACCTGACCAAGAGATACCGGGTCTATGCCACCCCCTGGGACCGCTTGCGGGAGATCGCCTTTAGGCGTCCCCGCCACCGCGACTTCCATGCCCTCGAGGACGTGAGCTTCTCGCTGCCGGCCGGGCAGGGGCTGGCGATCATCGGCGAGAACGGCGCCGGCAAGAGCACTCTCCTGAAGATCTTGGCGGGGATCGCCGTCCCCACCTCGGGCGTCGCGCGGGTGGCCGGCAAGGTGGCGTCCATTCTCGAGCTGGGCTCCGGCTTCCACCCCGAGTTCACGGGGCGCCAGAACATCGTCCTCAACGCCGCCATGCTGGGCCTCTCCGAGGAGGAGCTGCGGCGAAAGATGCCCGCCATCGTCGCCTTCAGCGAGCTCGGCGACTTCATCGACCAGCCGGTCAAGGTCTACTCGACCGGCATGGCGATGCGGCTCGGGTTCTCGATCGCCACCCAGATCGAGCCCGACATCCTCATCATCGACGAGGCGCTGTCGGTCGGCGACGGCTACTTCCAGAAGAAGTGCATGGACCGCCTGAGCCTCTTCGTCGAGTCCGGCGGGACCCTCCTCTTCTGCTCGCACGCCATGTACTACGTGTCGGCCTTCTGCCAGCGCGCGCTCTGGCTGCGCCAGGGCCGCGCGGCCGCGCTGGGGCCGGTCCACGAGGTGGTGCGCGAGTACGAGAACTTTCTGCTGGCGAAGAGCGGAGCCGCGGCTGCGGCCTCGCCGGAGGCCGCTGCGGAGGCGGCGGCGAAGCCGGCCGGTCCCGCCCGCCTGACCGGTGCCCGGGTCGCCGGCGCCGGCGGAGCGCGGCCGCTCCTCGCGGTCGGAGATCCGCTCGAGATCGAGATCGAATGGGAGGCGGAGGACCCGCGCCTCGGCTTCCACGTCGGCGTCGGCATCAACCGCATCGACGGGGTCGAGGTCAGCTCGTTCGCCACCTTCGCCGACGGCCTGCCGCCGCTCGCCGGCCAGCGGCGCTACGCCGCCCGCTTCCTCATCCCCGCGCTGCCTTTGGTCAAGGGGGAGTTCACGTTGTATATTTTCCTGTTGGACGAGGGGGGACTCCACATCTACGACCAGCGGCTCCTGCAGCGCGCCTTCACGGTCGAGAGCCCCTCCTATGCCTTCGGTCTCCTCCGGATCGGTCATCGCTGGGACGTGGACGTGCGGAGCGATTCCGCCGTAGAACAGACCGTCGCCCGATGACGCTGCTCCCGACAACCTTCCGATGATCAAGACCGCGCCCTCCCCGCTTCTCGCTGCCGGTCCGGCCGTCGGCCCCGCGTGGCAGCTCAACCCGTTCCTCCATGCCGCCGAGGACCGCGTGCACAACCCGCTGACCGACCGCAATCTGCTGGCCGGCGAGCGCGGATACGTGGCGCTGCGGCAGATGATCGACGCCGGCGGGCCGGCGGTCGACTGCGCGCCCGGCGAGCTCTCCTGGCTGGCCGCGGAGGGATGGCTCCTGCCGGCGGCGGAGGACCCCTCCACTCGGTTCCTCCTCAAGTACGTCTCGCTCGAGGCCCACACCGTCTGCAACCAGGCCTGCTACTTCTGTCCGGTGTCGATCGCGCCGCGCGACGACTACTTCATGCCGACCGCGCTGTACGAGCGGATCGTCGGCGAGCTGGGCGCCTTCCGCAACACCATCGAAGCGGTCTTCATGATCAACTACAACGAGCCGACCGCCGACCGCCGCTTCGTCGACCAGGTGCGGGCGCTGAAGAGCGCGGGCCTGCCGCCGGCCGTCCTCACCAACGGCTCCGGCCTGACGCCGGACCGCATCGACGACCTGGTCGAGATGGGCGGCCTGCGGTTCCTGTCGATCAACCTCTCGACCCTGGACCGCGAGCGCTATCGGCGGGACCGCGGAGGGGACCACCTCGCGCTGGTGCTCAAGAACCTCGACTACGCCAGGGACAAGCCGGTCGCCGAGAAGATGGACATGGTGGTCCTGGGGACGGGCGACGAGGACCACCGGCGCGACTTCGCGGAGATCCGCGAGCGCTTCGCCGGCAGCCGGTTCGAGGTCAAGTCGTTCGAGGTCATGGACCGCGCCGGCTACCTGCAGATCGGCCTGAAGCCGGCGCTGCCGCACGCGCCGCTCTGCGGCTGCGACAACGTCGGCTCGCGGCCGCTGCAGCATCTCCACATCACTCCCCAGGGCAAGTGCGTGCTGTGCTGCGAGGACTACGACTCCAAGTACGTCGTCGGCGACCTCAACCGGGAGAGCGTGGCGGAGGTGCTCCGGGGCCCCGCCCTGGCCCTCATGCGCCGGTGGGTGTACGGGTTGGAAGAGGCGCCGCCGGACTTCATCTGCCACGGCTGCACCTTCGCCCTCACCCGGCATCCCTAGGCCGGGGACCCCGGCGAGCCCCTTCCCCCAACGCCGCGGTCAGAGCGGACGTCCCATGCGTCTGGCGATCGTCATCGTTCACTACCACACGCCCGAGCTGGCGGCGGCGGCGATCGCCGCCCTGCGGACCGACCTCGAGGGCGCCGGCCTCGACGCCGAATGGCTGCTGGTCGACAACGGCAGCGACGAGCGGGAGCGCGCGCTCCTGGCGGCGCTGCCGGTGCAGCGGATCGACCCCCGGGCCAACGTCGGCTACGCCGGCGGCGTCAATCTGGGAGTGGCGAGCTCGCGGGCCGAGACCATCCTGCTGATGAACCCCGACGTGTTCGTGGAGCCGGGCTGCGTGGCGGCTCTCCTCGACGCTCTGGCGCAGGGTGCGGCGGCGGCCGGCCCGCGCTTCTTCTGGGACCGCGGGAAACGGCTGGTTCTCCCGCCTGCGGAGGTGCGCAGCCGCCGCGGAGAGCTCCTGGCCCTGCTCTCCCGGCGCGGCGGAGCGTGGGCGGCGCGCGCGCGAGCCCGCTGGCGCCGGCCGGCCCGCCGGCATTGGGAGGCGCGGGGACCGCTTCTGAGCCATGCGCTCTCCGGCAGCCTGCTGGCCATCCGGCGCGCGGCCTGGGACCGCGTGGGCGCGTTCGACCCCGGTTTCCAGCTCTACTTCGAGGAGACGGATTGGCTGCTGCGGGCGCGCCGGGCGGGTCTTGAGGGCTGCTACGTGCCGGCCGCGACGGCGATCCATCTCTACGGCCAGAGCGCGGCGCGGGAGCCGCGCTCCCAGGCCTGGTTCGAGGAATCGGCCCGCCGCTTCCGGCGGCTGCACTACGGCGCCTGGTTCGAGAGCCTCCTGAGCGGCCTCGACCGCCGTTTCCCGCCGCCCACGGAGGGTTGGAACGGATTGCCGCCGTCGCCCGCCGGAATCGACCTCGGCTCGCTGGCTCCCGGATCGGAGGTCTGGGTGGAAGTGTCGCCCAACCCGGCGGGATTCCCCGCCGCCGCCGAGCGGTTGCCCCGCGCCGGCCGCTGGACCCTCCCCGCGGAGATCCGCGCACGGTTCGGCGGCGACCTCCACGTCTGTCTGACCGACGACCGCGGCCGCGAGCTGGGGCGCTATCGGCTCCCGGGCGAGGGCGGCCTGGCGGCTCCCGAAGAGGCCACCTGATGCGGGTCGCCTACGTCCTCGCTCGCCCCGAGCTGGGAGGCGGCACCAAGGTCGTCTTCCAGCACGCCCAGCTGCTCGCCGAGAGCGGCATCGAGATCACCGTCCTGGGCGCCGGTCCGCGGCCCGCATGGATGCGGCTGGAAGCGCCCTACCTCGACTACGAGGCCGGCTTCCAGCGGCTCCCCGAGCAGGACCTGGTGATCGCGACCTTCTGGACGACGATCGCCCTCGCGAATCGCCTGGCGCCGGGGCCGCTGGCGCACTTCTGCCAGGGCTACGAGGGCGGCCTCGTCCATCTGGCGCCGGTCCTTCACGAGATCGAGGCCGCCTACTCGCTCCCCCTTCCCACGCTGACCGTCACGCCCCACCTGCAAGAGTTCCTGCGCCGGCGGTTCGGCCGCCAGAGCGTCGTCGTCTCGCCGCCGATCGATGCGGCGTTCCGGCCTCGCCGGCGCCTGGGGCCGCGGCGCCGGCCGTGGATCGCCATCCCCGGCATCTTCGAGGCCGAGGTCAAGGGAGTCCCGACGGCGCTCGCGGCCGTCCGGCTCCTGCGCCGCGGCGGCCTCGCCTGCCGCGTCCTGCGCTTCTCGGTGCTGCCGCTCTCGAGCGCCGAGCGAGAGCTCCTGGCCCCGGACCGCTATCTCTGCGGCGTGCCGCCGGCCGAGCTCGCCGCCGCGCTCCGGCGGTGCGATCTCCTCCTCCTGCCCTCGCGGCAAGAGGAAGGCTTCGGCCTGCCGCTCCTCGAAGCGATGGCCTCCAAAGTCCCGGCCGTCGCCTCGGACATTCCCTCGGCCGCCTACATGGGCGCGGGCACGGTCCCGCTGGTGCCGGCGGACGATCCGGCGGCCTTCGCGGCGGCGGCCCGCGGCCTGCTCACGGACCGGCGGGCCTGGCGCCGGGCGCGGGTCCGCGTCTTCGCGGTCGCCCAGCATTATCGTCCCGAGGCGGTGGCGCCCGTCCTGCTCGACGCCGTCCGCTGGGCGGCGCGGTGGCCGACGACGTAGAAGCCCTTCGTCGCCAGGCTCTCGCGATCGAGGTCGAAGGCGCCGGCGAGGGCGTCGAAGCGTGTGGGCAGCTCGGTTTTTTGGGCGACGATGTCGAAGCTCTCGAAGCCGCAGCGCCGGAGCCAGTCCGCGAGCGTGTGGCGGGTGAAGAAGCGGAAGTGGGTGTAGCAGAGGAGGCCGACGGGAAGGTAGTCCCAGCGCCCGGCCAGCAGGTCGTCGACGATCGCGTAATGGCCGACGTTGGGGATCGAGAGCACGACGCGTCCGCCGGGCCGGACCAGCTCCAGAGCCCGGGAGAGGAAGCGCTCGGCCTCCGGCAGGTGCTCGACGAGCTCGAGGGCGAGGACGACGTCGAAGCCGCCATCAGACTGACCGAGGGCGAGCTTCTGGACGTCGCCCGCGAGGACGGCATGGAGCCGGCCCGCGGCCTCGCGGGCGATCACCGAATTCATCTCGACGCCGGTGACCTGGCAGCCGAAGGTCCGCTGCAGGAACTCGCCGGTCAGCCCGCGGCCGCAGCCGATCTCCAGGACCCGCCTGGTGCCGGGCGGGATGAAGGGAGCGACGTCGCGGCGCACCTCGCCGTAGTAGTCGATGAACTCGTGGCACAGCCCCGCCGGCACCGGTGCCGGTCCGGTGGCTCCCGCCAGGGCGCTCGGATCGCGCAGGAGGGCGGCAAGGGGGACCGCCTCCAGGATCTCCGCCAGCCTTGCCCCGGCAAAAAGAGCGGTCGGCAGGTGAGACGGGGGTGCCGGGGCTTCCGGCCCGGCCGACGCCAGGAAGGCGCGTTCGAGGAGCTCGAAGCCGCGCAGCGTATAGACGGGGCTCGCCGCCGCGAGGCCGGTGTCGGCGAGGCGAAACGGACGCACCTCGGCGGCGCCGGCCCGCAGCCGGTCGCGCATGGCGGCGAGGCTGCGGGCGGAGAGGAGGATGTTCTGCGGGCCGAGCACGAGGTCGACCACCGGAGCGCGGCGGATGATCTCCTCGCCCTCCGCCTGCGCGACGCAGCCCGCGACCGCGACGACGACGCGGCGCCCGTCGCGCGCCGCGCCTTCCTTGAGCCGGCGGATGCGGCCGAGCTCCGAATAGACCTTCTCGGCCGCCTTCTCGCGGATGTGGCAGGTGTTGAGGA
>Ga0209626_1000215_pt1 | contig 12344 bp, 10 predicted proteins | sample JacPinW_OM1H0_M2_FD_187962 | JGI IMG/M metagenome (GOLD analysis project Ga0209626, IMG submission 187962) | Forest soil microbial communities from Algoma, Ontario, Canada - Jack Pine, Ontario site 1_JW_OM1H0_M2 (SPAdes) (version 2) | ecosystem: Environmental > Terrestrial > Soil > Boreal... | reverse complement strand
GGTGTAGTCGATGCTTCCGGCGGTATCGCGCGACTTCCCGGTAATGCCGGCGCTGTTCATCAGAACGTCGATCGCTTCCTCATTGAGCTGCGCCGCTGCCGCCCTGATCGTGGAGAGGTCCGTCACATCCATGGTCAGAATCGCAACGTTGTCCCGGTGTGCGTCCGCCAGCTGCCGCAACTCGGCGGCAGCGGCCGGATGACGACAGGCGGCAAAGACCCGCCACGCGTCCGCCGCATACTGTTTGGCGAATTCGAGGCCAAGCCCGCGATTGGCGCCGGTGATCAGGACGCTTGGCATGCGCGTTCTCCTGCTCGTTGTCAACGTGATTCTCACACACGATCGCAGCTGAACAAAACCGCGCCAACAGGGCTAAGATCCGCGGCGGCGGATACCAATATGAATCACCCGGGATGGCGCCGCGCGCTGCGGCGCGAGCTTGCCTCGCTCATGACCCTGAAAGTCGCGGCGCTGGCGCTGCTGTGGTGGCTGTTTTTCTCGCCGCCGCACCATAGCCCCGTGGACGGGGACGCGGCGAGCCGGCGATTCGCGCTGCCGCCCCCGCCGGTCAGCGCGCCGACCTCAAAACCTGCGGGCTCCGGAGAGCGGCCGTGATTGACCTCGCGGTCGTGGATGTGTCGCGCCTGCAGTTTGCGCTGACGGCCCTGTATCACTTCCTGTTCGTGCCGTTGACGCTCGGACTGTCCATGAACCTCGTGATCATGGAGGCGGTGTACGTGATGACGGGGCGGGAAATCTGGAAGCGCATGACGCGCTTCTGGGGCGTGTTGTTCGGCATCAACTTCGCCATGGGAGTTGCCACCGGCATCACCATGGAGTTCCAGTTCGGCACCAACTGGGCCTACTACTCCCACTACGTCGGTGACGTCTTCGGCGCGCCGCTCGCGCTCGAGGGCCTGATGGCGTTCTTTCTGGAAGCGACGTTCGTCGGCCTGTTCTTCTTTGGCTGGGAGCGGCTCTCCCGTGTCGCACATCTGGTGGTGACCGCGCTGGTGGCGCTCGGCTCGAGCCTCTCGGCGCTGTGGATTCTCATCGCCAACGCCTGGATGCAGAACCCGGTCGGCGCGCAGTTCAACCCCCAGACGATGCGCATGGAACTGCTCTCCTTCAGCCAGGTGCTCTTCAACCCGGTGGCGCAGGCGAAGTTCGTGCACACCGTGGCCGCCGGTTACGTCGTGGGTTCGGTATTCGTGCTGGCGGTGAGTGCCTGGTATCTGCTGCGCGGCCGCAACCTCGACATCGCGAGGCGTTCGATGGCGGTCGCGGCGAGCTTTGGCCTCGCCTGCGCGCTCTCGGTCGTCGTGCTGGGAGATGAGTCCGGGTACCTGGCGGGCGAGAACCAGAAGATGAAGATCGCGGCGATCGAGGCGGAATGGCGCACCGAGAAACCGCCGGCGGGCTTCACCGTATTCGGATTTCCCGACGTGCGGGCGCGCACGACACACGCGGAGCTGAAGGTGCCGTGGGTGCTGGGACTCATTGCGACGCGCTCCGTCGATCAGCCGGTCCTGGGGATTTTCGATCTGGTGGCGCGGGCGCGCGTGCGCATCGAGAGCGGCGTCGAGGCACACGCGGCGCTGCAGGCGCTGCGCGCAAATCCGGCCGACGCCGCCGCGCAGGCGCGCTTCGCGGCGCACCAGGCGGATCTTGGCTACGGGCTGCTGTTGTTGCGTTACGTCGGCGACCCGTCCGCCGCGACATCCGGGCAGATCGACGAGGCCGCGTGGTCAACGGTGCCGAATGTGCCGGTACTGTTCTGGAGTTTCCGGGTGATGGTGGGACTCGGCTTGTTCTTCATCCTGCTGTTCGGCACGGCGTTCTACCTGTCCGCGCGCCAGCGCTTCGAGCAGAACCGCTGGTTCCTGCGGATTGCGTTCCTCAGTCTGCCGCTGCCGTGGATCGCCGCGGAGCTCGGCTGGATCGTTGCCGAGTATGGCCGCCAACCGTGGTCGGTCGACGGGCTGTTGCCGACGTTCCTCGGCGTGTCGGTGACACCGGCCAGCAACGTCTGGCTGTCGCTGTCCGGTTTCGTGGTTTTTTACTCCGCGCTGGCGGTCGTGGACGTGTACCTGCTGGTGCGCATGATCCGCCGCGGACCGGACGGACTCGGGTACTGGCCGCCCGACCGCGCACCGGTTGGCGCGCAGTGAACAGGAGAGGGCCGTGCCCGACTATGCAACCCTGCGCCTGATCTGGTGGCTGATCCTGGGCGTGCTGTTGATCGGCTTCGCGATCATGGACGGATTCGATCTTGGCATCGGGGCGACGTTTCGCTTCGTCGGGCGCACGGATGAGGAGCGCCGCGCGCTGCTCGAATCCATCGAGCCGGTCTGGGAGGGCAACCAGGTGTGGTTCATCCTGGCGGGCGGCGCGGCGTTTGCGGCCTGGCCCCTGTTGTATGCGGCCTCGTTCTCGGGCCTGTACCTCGCCATGTTCGTGCTGCTGCTCGCGCTCATCCTGCGGCCCGTGGGGTTCATGTTCCGCAACAAGAGCGCCGATCCGCGCTGGCGCAATGCCTGGGACTGGGCCTTGCTGATCGGCGGCGCCGTCCCGGCGCTGTTGTTCGGCGTGGCTTTCGGAAACCTGTTCCTCGGCCTGCCGTTTCATTTCGATGAGCTGCAGCGGCCGGTGTTCACGGGAGGATTCTTCGGCCTGCTGCACCCCTTTGCCCTGCTGGCCGGGGTGGTGAGCCTTTCAATGCTGATCATGCACGGCTCGGTGTACGCCGCGCTCAAGGTCGGCGAGCCCATGTCGGTGCGCGCCGCCGCGGTCGGGCGCGTGGCGGTAGTCGTGTACGCGATCTGCTTCATCGCGGCTGGAATGTGGGTTGCCAGCACGATGGCGGGTCATCGGATCACGTCGGAAGTCAATTCGCTCGGGCCGTCGAATCCGCTGGCCAAGCACGTGGCAGTCATTCAGGGAGCGTGGCTCGGGAACTTCCGGGCGCACGGGAGCTTGTGGCTGGCGCCCGCGATCGCGCTGCTCGCGGCGGGGGTGACCTGGACCCTGCTCGGCAGGCGTCGGCCTGGCCTCGCCTTCCTGTCGAGCTGCCTGACGCTGGCCGGGACCATTTTGACCGCGGGAATCGCGCTATTCCCGTTTCTCATGCCTTCGTCCGCGCGTCCCGACCACGGGCTGACAGTGTGGGATGCTTCGAGCAGCGCGCGAACGCTGTTCCTCATGCTGGTGGTGGTCGGGGTCTTTCTGCCGGTGGTCCTTGCTTACACCGCGTGGGTGTTCCGTGTGCTCAGGGGCCGGATCACGCTCGAGGAAATCCGGCGGCACGCGGGCCTGTACTGATCGGGAGCGACTGCAACGATGTGGTACTTCAGCTGGATTCTCGGTACGGGACTTGCGCTCGCGTTCGGCGTACTGAACGCCATCTGGTATGAGGTCATGGAGGGCCCGCCCGAGCAGCCCCGCGAGAAGCGATCCTCGCCACCTCCATAGGGCGGAACGTCACGCGTTTCCGGGCCGCGCACCCTACTGGCCGGGGGCAGGACGCAGTCTCGCTTCGACTGCGTCAAAAAGGGCCCGTAAACCGAACGAGACGTCCTCGATCCTGCCGTTGACGAAGAACGTCGGGGTGCTGCGAACGCCACTGTCTGTGCCGCCCTGCAGGTGTTCCCGGACGCGCTGCAGGTAGACGTGATCGTCCATCTCTGCGGTGAAGCGCGCCATGTCGAGGCCGAGCCGCTGCGCGTAACCGTGAAGGTCCTTCGGTTTAAGGTGCGTCTGATTGGCGAACAGCAGGTCATGCATCGGCCAGAACTTCCCCTGGCCGCCTGCGCACTCCGCGGCCTCGGCCGCGGCCAACGCGTGTGGATGGACGTCTTCGAGGGGAAAATTGCGAAAGGCGACCCGGACGCGACCGTCAAAACGCTCGAGCAGGAGTTTGACCGCAGACTGCGCCTGCTTGCAGTTCGGGCACTCGAAATCGGCATACTCGACCACGGTCACTGCGGCGTGCTCAGCGCCGGTCAGGTGATCGATGGCGCTGACGGGGACGGTGAGCTCGAAGTCTCCATGCCGGTCCATGGAGTCCTCAGCCAGACGCGGGCGCAGGGGCGCCGGGATGAAATCGCCTGGCCGCCACCACACCGAGCGCGATGAAACCCGCCAGCACCAGCAGCTGGGCGACGGCAAAAGGCGGTTCGGATCCGGTCGGCGCGAGCGCCCTCAAGGATGGCAGCTTCTGGAAAGCCTGCACGACCGCCACGAATACGTTCAGGTAAAAGGCCGCGAGCGCGCTGGCCACGTAGATCCAGCGCCACGGCCCGGCCAGCCGGTAGCCGTAGAGCGCGATGAGCGCAATCGCGAGAATGACGAGCGAAATGACACCCAACACGTGCGGGGCGCCGAAGCTCTTGGAGTGAAAGAAGAATCCGGTGACGCTCGTGGCGATCGTCGTGACCAGAAACACCGCGCTCCAGCCCGGTACCCTCTGCGCGCGCCACAGTCCGATCGTGACCACCCCGCCGCAGGCAATGGCGATGAGGCTGATCACCACGTGCAACAAGGTAAAGGCCGCGGTGGACATTCCCAGGATCATGGCGATGACTATGCTCGCACGGGTGAGCGCGCGTGGCGAGCCGGCGAATCGACCCGCAGCAGATCGCGGCTCGCATCGCGAGGGGCTCGAGCTCTGCAGTCGGGTCAGTCTGCAGCCGAAGCTCGGGCATGACGCGCGGGACAACGCGTTGCGCCGGCCCCGTTTCTTGACAAGGCCGGTCGGAGGAGTACGCTCCATGACGCCTTTAGGCAAGCGCTTACATGTTAGATGTAAACGCTTGCAAGCTGGCCGGGGGAGGGAATGGGCGTGACCCTCAAAGACGTCGCACGAGAGGCACAGGTGTCCACCGCGACCGTGTCGCGTGTGATCAACGGGCACGGCAACGTCTCGGAGGCTACTCGGGAGCGCATTCTCGGCGTTGCCGAGCGGCTCCGCTACGTGCCGGACAGTGCTGCACGCAGTCTGAGCACCGGGCTGACGCACACGATCGGCGTGCTGCTCCCGGACCTGTACGGCGAATTCTTCTCGGAAATCATTCGCGGCATCGATCAGGCGGCGCGCGGGCGCGGCCTGCACCTGCTGCTGTCGGGTGTGCACGGCTCTGCCGAGGAGGCCGCGCTGGCCATCCGCGCGCTCCGGGGCCGGGTGGATGGACTGCTGATCATGTCCCCGTACGCCGATGCCGCTTTCCTCGCCGAGCACTCGGCCGCCGAAACGCCGGTGGTGCTGATGAACACGCCCGTTCGCGGCTACGGCCACTCCGCGTTCAGCGTTGACAACCGGGGTGGCGCACGCGTGATGGTCAGCCACCTGGCCGAGGTCGGACACCGTCGCATCGCCTTTATTTCCGGACCGGAGAACAACTTCGACGCCACCGAGCGACTCGCGGGGTATCGCGAAGCGCTGCGCGCGCTCGGCCTCGAGGCGGGTGAGCGGGTGCTGCCCGGCGACTTCTCCGAAGAGTCGGGCTACCGCGCTGCACAGAGCCTGCTGGCACCGCAGGGTCGCGAGTGGCCGGATGCGGTCTTCGCGGCCAACGACATGATGGCCCTGGGGAGCCTGTTCGCCTTCAACGAGGCGCACGTGGGCGTGCCCGCGGATATTGCCCTCGCGGGTGTCGATGACATTCCCATGGCGCGCTTCGTGTCCCCGCCCCTCACCACCGTGCGCGTGCGCATGGCGGAACTGGGAGCACGCGCCCTCGAACGCCTCGCGGCCGCGATCGAGGCGCCGGAGGCCACGCCCGCATCGACCGAGACGGTGCCCGCGGAGCTGGTGGTACGGGAATCCTGTGGGGCGCGACGAGCACCCGCGCCCGGCCGGCGCCTGACACGAACGCGATCTCATGGGAGAACGTGAGCGCCTGAGCTGGACGGTATCCATTGGATTGTTGCAGGCGTCGTAAGTGGCGACGCGATCGGTTTCGACAGGGGGATGATATGAAAAAGCAAGTACCGGGCGGCCGGAGTCTGATTGCATCGTTCGTCGCCTCCGCGCTCGCCTCGGCAGCCTGCGGGCCGAATGTCACCTGGGCGCAGGATGCGGGCGCCACGCTCGAAGGCAAGGCCGAAGCCAATACCGAAATCACGGTGAAAAATGTCGACACCGGGCTCACGCGTCGCACCAAGGCGGGCCCCGATGGCACGTACGCCATCGTGGGGCTGCCCGCCGGAACGTACAACGTGGACGCAGGCCCGGGGATGCAGCAGGTCGTTACCCTGAGCGTCGCAACGACGGAGACCCTGAACCTGGAGCAGCTCCAGACTGTCACCGTCTCGGGCACGGCCCAACGCCTGGCCGAGGTGAAGACCTCCGAGATTGGCACCATCATCTCGCAGCAGCAGATCGAGACCGTGCCGCAGCTCACCCGCAATTTCCTGGAATTCGCCGATACCGTCCCCGGCATGCAGTTCAAGGTCGACTCGAGCGGCAACACTTCGCTCCAGGGCGGGGCGATGAACACCAGCACGGTCAACGTGTACATCGACGGCGTGGGGCAGAAGAACTACGTCAAGGAGGGCGGTGTCAGCGGGCAGTTCTTCAGCCAGGGGAATCCCTTCCCACAACTCGCGATCGGCGAGTACAAGGTGATCACGTCCAATTACAAGGCCGAGTACGACCAGATCTCGAGCGCCGCCATCACCGCCGGGACCAAGTCGGGCACCAACAAGTTCGAAGGCCAGGTCTTCGGCACCTACACGGGTCAGAATTTCCGCGCCGAGACGCCCTCAGAACTCAACAAGGTGCCGAACGTCAAGACAGCGTCCAAGGACAAGGAGTTCGGCGGCGACTTCGGCGGACCGATCATCCAGGACCTCATGCATTTCTTCGTGGTCTACGAGGGCAAGCGCTACACCACGCCGATCGCCATCACAGCCGGAAGCGCACCGCCGGCGGCCATTCTCGCCCAGCTGCCGGCCAGCGTCGCATCCCAGCTCGGGCCGGCGGACAAGAGCTTCAACGAGGACCTGTATTTCGGCAAGCTGGACTGGGAGCCCACCAACGAAGATCGCTTCGTGCTGAGCGCGAAGGTGCGCCGCGAGAGTCAGGCCGGGATTGATGCCGGCAACACGGCGCTGTCGGCGAGCTTCGACACCATCAATAACGATAAGCGCTTCGATCTGCGCTGGGAGCGCAGTGCCGACCGCTGGTTCAACGAGCTGCTGGTCACCTACGAGGACTCCTTCAACTCACCCACGGCCAATGCCTTTGGGAACGGTGCCGTCTACACCTGGCAGTCCGCCGGCTTCATGAACGGCAACGACCAGACGATCGTCGTCACCGGGCCGGCGAGTCCCCTGTCCGAGCAGAACAAGGGCCAGAAGGGGCCCGCCATCGAGGAGCAGCTGACCTTCAGCCACCTGCAGTGGTGGACCGGAGATCACACGGTCAAGACCGGCATCAAGTACAAGTGGGTGAAGCTCACCGCACAGGATGCCGAGAACATCAACCCGCAGTTCTCCTACGACGTGAGCACGCAGCAGGGCACGGCGGTCATTCCGTACAAGGCGTTCTTCACCAATCCGGTCCCGGGGCTGAATCCCGTTGCGACTTCCAACAACCGGCAGCTGGGTATCTACCTGCAGGATGACTGGGCGACCACCGACAAGCTGACCCTGAACGTCGGTGTGCGCTGGGATTACGAGGTCTCGCCCACGTTCGAGAATTACGTGACGCCCGCCAACGTGGTCGCCGCGCTCAACGGGCCTAATCCGAATGCGCTCACCCCGGGTCAGACCTATGCGCAGGCGCTGGCGCTCGGCGGCGTCAACGTCAACGACTACATCAGCAACGGCCACAACCGCTCGGCCTACGCCGGCGAGATCCAGCCGCGCCTCGGGTTCTCCTATGACCTGCAGGCCGATCAGCGGCACGTGGTGTTCGGTGGTGTCGGGCGCTCCTACGACCGCGACCTGTTCGACTATCTGCAGCTCGAGGAGACCAAAGCGTCGTTGCCCGAATCCACGATTTTCTTTCACACCAACGACCATCCGTGCACGGCCTCCCCGACCTGCGTAGCCTGGGATCCGAAATACCTCAACGGCCTTTCGAACCTGCAGGCGCTCGTCGGCTCCAGCAACACGGGCCAGGAGGTCGACGCGCTGAACAACAACCTCAAGGTTCCCTATTCCGATCAGTTCAGCCTCGGCATCCGCAACAGACTCGGCGACTGGCACACCAATCTCTCGGTCGCACGCATCAACAGCTACGACGGCTTCGCGTTCACCCTGGGTAACCGCTATCCCAACGGCGCCTTCTTCATGAACGGCGGTCAGCCGTGGGGTAACGGGGTGCCGGGCTTCGGGGCGCTGATCATCGGTAACAACGGCATCAAGACCCGCAACACCGAGGTGCTGCTGGGGGCCGATAAGCCCTTCACAGCCCAGTCGCACTGGGGTGCCACGGTCGCCTACACCTATACCAGCGCCTCGCAGAATCGTGACGTGACCCAGCACTACTCGTTCGACGCGGCGACCCTCGCCAACTATCCCTTCATTGCCTCCAACGCCGTGCCCAAGCATCGCCTGGTGACGACCGGCTCGGTCGGCATCCCGTGGGACGTGATCATCGCAGCCAAGTTCACCGTCGAGACACCGACCCCGGTGAACGATTTCACCTGCTTGCACGCGCCGCCGCCTCCGAACGCGAGCGCCTGCCAGGCGTGGGCCGGCACGCCGCCGGGGCTCGGCTATCGCAGCTTCGACATGGAAGTGACCAAGAGTTTCAACGTCGGCGACGTGTCGAGCTTTGCGGTCCGCGTGGACGTGCTGAACCTCTTCAACGTCAAGAACTACAACGAATACATCCTGGGCGGAGATAACGGGGTGGTGAGCCACACGACCGCGGCTTACAACCCGATAGGCAACATTGTGGGTGTGCCCCGCACGCTGCGGATGACGCTGAGTGCGAAGTTCTGAGCGCGGACGCCGACACTCGCCTCAGAAGCATCCTCATCGTCGGCGGCGGCACCGCGGGCTGGATGGCCGCCGCCGCCCTGGCGAAGGTGCTGGGGCGCGAATGCTCCATTCGCCTCATCGAATCCGAGGAGATCGGCATCGTCGGTGTGGGCGAGGCCACCGTGCCGCACCTGAAGCTCTTCAACAGTGTGCTGGAGATCGATGAGGTCGAGTTCATCCGCGAGGTACGCGGCACCTTCAAGCTCGGCATCCAGTTCCTCGACTGGGGGCGTCCCGGCGATCGCTACATTCATGGCTTCGGCACCATCGGCCATGACTACGGGCTGCTGCCGTTTCACCAGTACTGGCTGAAGCTGTTCCTCGCGGGCCAGGCCACCGACATCGGCGCCTACTCGCTCAACACCGCCGCCGCGCCGCTCGGGAAATTCATGTCGTCCGCGCAGGACGTGCCGGCGACGTCGCCGCTCGCAAACATCACCTACGCGTATCACTTCGACGCGGGTCTCTATGCCCTGTATCTGCGCCGCTACGCCGAAGCGCGCGGCGTGCGCCGTACCGAAGGGAAGGTCGTGGATGTGCGGCTGCGCGGCACCGACGGCTTCATCGAGGCGGTGGTGCTGGAGGGCGGGGAGGAGGCGAGCGCGGACCTGTTCATCGATGCTTCAGGCTTCCGCGGCCTCTTGATCGAGCAGGCCCTGCACACCGGCTACCAGGACTGGACTCACTGGCTGCCCTGCGATCGAGCCCTGGCGGTGCCGTGCGAGAACGTGGGTCCGCCCACGCCGTACACGCGCTCGACCGCGCGCGCGGCCGGGTGGCAATGGCGCATTCCGCTGCAGCACCGCACCGGCAACGGCTACGTGTACTCGAGCGCCTACATCGAGGACGACGCGGCAGCGGACACCCTGATGAGCAATCTCGACGGGCGCGCGCTGGCCGAACCACGGAAACTCAGGTTTACCACCGGCATGCGCAGGAAGTTCTGGAACCGCAACTGCGTGGCGGTGGGACTCGCGAGCGGTTTCATGGAGCCGCTCGAGTCGACCAGCATCTACATGATCCAGTCCGGCATCGCGAGGCTCATCAACCTGCTGCCGGACCGCAGCTTCAGTCCGGTGCTGATCGAGCGTTACAACCAGCAGGCGGCGTTCGAGTGCGAGCGTATCCGCGACTTTCTGATCCTGCATTACTTTGCGACCGAGCGGCGCGACTCGCCGTTCTGGCAGTATTGCAGCAGCATGCAGATTCCGGCGCAGCTGGCCGACAACATCAGCCTGTTCCGGGACAGCGGGCGCTTCTTCCGCAATGCCGAGGAGATGTTCGCCATCACGAGCTGGGTGCAGGTCATGCTCGGTCAGCACATCCTGCCGCGCAACTATCATCCGGCCGTCGACCTGCTCCCCGAGCGGGAGCTGAACGAGCTGGTCGCCGGGGTTCGCAATGTCATCGCGAGCTGCGTCGAGGCCATGCCCATGCACGCCCAGTTTCTCGCCCGCTACGGCCAGGCGGCCCCACGCCCGGCGCAGTAAGAAGTAAGCGAAGGACGCGCGCTACTTCTGCCGGGTAGCGGGCTTGCGCCGCTGCTGCAACAGCCAGGTAAAGAGCTCCGGGTCGGCGTACGCCGCCGTCCACGCATCGTGACCCGTGTCGGGATACACGGTGAGGCGCGCATCGCCCCCGCAGGCCTTGAGCGCCTCGATCGTGGCCTGATCGCCGGCGAGCGGGACGACGGTATCCTGCGCACCATGGAATGACCAGACCGGGACACCTTTCAGCCGGCAGGCATCCGCCGGCTCCCAGGTTCCGCACACCGGCGCGATCGCCGCGAAGCGATCGGGGCGCTGGCTCGCCCAGGCGTAGGTCCACATTCCACCCATGCTGACACCGGTCAGGTACACCCGGTCCGGGTCTACCGGCAGCTGCTCGAGCAACTCATCCAGCATCGCATTCAGCACCACCGGGTCGAAGCGCTCGATACTGTTGGGCGCCTGGGGTGAGGCGACGATGAACGGGAAGTCGGCTCGCGAGTCGACGAGTCTGGGCGGACCCAGCACCTTGAGTTTCTCAAGATTCTCGCCCGCCTCTCCCGATCCGTGCAGGAAGATCAGCAGCGGGTAGCGCGTGGCGCCGCTGCGGTCGAAACCGGCCGGCAGGAACAGCAGCAGGCGGCCTTGCGCCTCGACGGTCACCGTGCGCTGAAAGGACTGCGGATGCTGACCTTGCGCGAGCACCCACGGCTTGCGCACTGCACAGCCTGCGATCACGCTGAAGCCTGCGAGCAGCGTCACAAAAATCGTTGCCTTCACGCGCCTGGGCCCGATTATGTTTGCTTCGAGGGCAGTGCGAGTTTGACACGCACAAGGAGCGCTGGCTAGACTCTGTGAAAACGTTTACTTGGCGTCGGGATGGGATATATCGCGGCGCTTGCGGAGAGCATGTGGCAGCGACGATTAAGGACGTGGCGCGGCGGGCGCGGGTTTCGATTGCTTCCGTTTCCCGCACCCTCAACAACTCCAGTTCGGTGACCCCGGACGTTCGCGAGCGCGTGCTGCGCGCCGCGAGCCGGCTGCATTACACGCCACACGCCGCGGCGCGCAGCCTGATCAGTCGCCGTACCCACACCATCGGGCTGCTGCTGCCGGATATCCACGGGGAGTATTTCTCTGAACTGATCCGCGGCGTGGACCGCGCGGCGCGGACGCGCGGCTTGCACCTGCTGGTCTCCTGCACGCACGGCAATAACGCGGAAGCCGCCGAAGCGCTGCGCTCGATGAACGGGCGCGTCGACGGTCTGCTGATGATGTCGCCGTACATCGGCGGCGAGAGCCTCGAGGACGCGCTGCCGAGTGGATTGCCGACGGTCCTCATGAACACACACGAACCCGCCGGCATCGGGGCGGCGTTCGTGGTTGATGATTTCGGTGGTGCGCGCGCCATGACCACTCACCTGGTGGCCGCCGGCTATCAGGATATCGCCCACATCCGCGGTCCGGCGAACGACTTCCAGGCGCTGGAGCGTGTGCGCGGCTATCGTGCGGGCCTCGCCACCGATCGCGTGCCGCGGGTCATCGACGGGGACTTTACCGAAGAGTCGGGGTATCTGGCGGGCCGGGCGCTCGCCGCGAGCGACACGCCGCCGCAAGCGGTCTTTGCGGCGAACGACACCATGGCGATCGGGTGCCTGTTCGCCCTCAGGGAAGCCGGGGTCCGGGTTCCGCACGATATCGCGCTCGCCGGCTTCGATGACATTCCGCTCGCCCGCTTCGTCAGTCCGCCGCTGACGACGGTGCGCGTCGACATCGCGGCGCTGGGGCGGCGCGCACTGGAGAGCCTGGTCGCTTCCATTGCCGACCCGAATGCCGCCGGGCGTTCATCCATTGAGACGGTGCCGG
>Ga0209626_1000214_pt1 | contig 12386 bp, 10 predicted proteins | sample JacPinW_OM1H0_M2_FD_187962 | JGI IMG/M metagenome (GOLD analysis project Ga0209626, IMG submission 187962) | Forest soil microbial communities from Algoma, Ontario, Canada - Jack Pine, Ontario site 1_JW_OM1H0_M2 (SPAdes) (version 2) | ecosystem: Environmental > Terrestrial > Soil > Boreal... | reverse complement strand
TTCCTGCCTCTCGCCCCCAACTTCCCGTTCCCCGGCCTGCCGCTCCCCTCGAAGTGGCATACGCGGTTCCTGGAGCCCATCCCCATCCACCTCCAGCACCCTCCCGAGGCCGCCGACGACCCCGAGACGGTCGCCGCCATCAGCCGCGAGGTGCGCGCGCGCATGGAGGAGGCGATCGCCGCGATGCTCGCCCGCCGGCGGTCGATCTTCTTCGGCTCGGTGTTCGAGGGGCAACCCCTCGGATCGTGACGAGGGCGGCCGCCATCGCCCACGCCCTCGCCTCGCGGCCGCCGGCGGGCGCGGGGCTGCGGCTGCTGCAACGCTCGGCCGGCGCGGCAGCCGCGGCCCTGCCCGGCGCGGCGCAGCGCGATTGGAGGGAGCTCGCCAACAAGCTCGAGGCCTTCGTCGACTTCCACCAGGCGGCCACCCTCCTCGGGCCGGTGGCGGGATTCGAGCCGCCTCTCGACGAGCCGCTGCGGCGGGCCGTGGCGCTGGGCGCCCATCGTTCGCTGTGGACGATCGAGGGGCTGGGCTACGCCCGCGCCGAGAGCGCCTGGCGTGCCGGCCGTTCCCCTGGCCCTGTCCTCCCCCCGGGGATCGCGGAGCGGTGGCCGCGGGCCGTCGTCCCCCTTCACACCGGGGCGGCGCTGTCCTTCGCCGAACGCCTGCTGGGGACGGCCGGAGGAGGGAGCGCGGACGGGCTCGCGCTCTGGCTGGCTGGCTGGGAGGAGAGCGCGGGAGCCGACTGGCGCGGCATCGGCGCCGAGGCGTTGGGCCTCGTAGCGCGCAACCTTGAGCCGCGTCTCGTCCCTCGCCTGAGCGATCAGCTATCTGTGTTCGACCCCCTCCTCGCCGAGCACCTCTGGCACGGCGTCGGCCGCGGCCTCTATTTCGCTCCCGCCCATGCCGTGCCGCATACCCACGGCGGCCGCCGGGCGTTCGCCAAAGCGCGGCGCGAGCCGCCCGGCGAGGAGGAGCGGCGCAACGCGACGGCGGGTCTCGCCTTCGCGCTCACCCTGGTCAATCTTCGCCATCCGGAGGTGGTCGCCGCGGCGCTGGAGGGCGAAGCCGGCACCCCTGGAATCAGCAGCGGCGTCGCCTCGGCGCTCGTCCTCTGGAGCGAGATGGTGGGCCGCGACTCTCATCTCACCGGCTTCCTCTCCTTCCGCCCTTCCCGGCCGGGCCTCGACGCCGTCTGGCGCGACGTCGTCCTCGCGCCGGCGACGGCAGCGCTCGACGCGCCTCCTTCCCACGGCGTACCGGCCGGCCTGTTTCGCTCCGCGGGATGAAACGGCCGGCCCGATCGAGGCGCCTGATGAGGGCGGGATGTGACAAACTCACCATTGGGCTGTCATTCGGATGCAAATGGAGGCAGAATAAGCATGAATGCGCAAAGCTTTGACGTGCTGATCGTCGGCGGCGGCCTGGCCGGGCTGACGCTCGCCCGCCAGCTTCTGCTCAACTCCGAGAAACGCATCCTCCTCATCGACCGCCGCGCCGACCTGCCGCCGTCGAAGCAGAAGGTGGGCGAGGCGACGGTGCAGATGAGCGGCTACTACTACGGCAAGGTGCTCGACCTAGAGGAGTATCTGCTGCAGGAGCACTACCTCAAGTACAACCTCCGCTTCTACTGGAACGCCGGCGAGAACGGCGAGGCCGACGGCGGTCCGGCGTCGCGCTACGAAGAGGTCAGCCAGTCGTACATCCGCTCGATCTCGAACATCCCGACCTACCAGCTCGACCGCAACCGCTTCGAGGCCGAAGTGCTGCGCCGCAACCGCGAGAATCCGCGTTTCGAGTTCATCGCCGCCACCTCCAGCCTCCACATCGAGCTTTCCGAGGACGGCGGCCCGCACGCTTTCCGCTTCCTGGTGGAGGGCCGGGAGATCGCCGGCATCGCCGACTGGGTGGTCGACGCTTCGGGCCGCGGCCGCGTGCTCGCCAAGAAGCACGAGCTGGCCCGCGAGAGCCCCATCCACCACGGCACCACCTTCTTCTGGGTCGACGGGCTCCTCGACATCGAGCGGCTCACCGATCTCTCTCCGCGCGACCGCCGCACCCATCCCTCCCACAGCACCTTAGGCCACCTGCCGGCCTTCCTCGCCACCAATCACTTCTGCGGCGAGGGCTACTGGTTCTGGGTGATCCCGCTGCACGGCATCACCAGCCTCGGTCTGGTCTACGACAACCGCATCGTCCGCCGCGAGGAGGTGGCGACGCCTCAAAAGACCATCGAGTGGATCTGCCGCCGCCATCCGCTCTTCGCCCGCGACCTGCCGGGGCGGAAGATCGTCGACCAGAGCGGCTTCGTCAGCTTCGCCCATGACAGCGTGCAGACGATCTCCGACCAGCGCTGGGCGATGTGCGGCGAGGCCTGTCGCTTCTCGGACCCCCTCTACAGCCCCGGCGGCGACTTGATCTCAATGTACAACACCCTGATCGCCGACGCCATTTTGACCGCCGACCGCACGCTCCTGCCGTCCAAGGTGCGGCTCTACGAGCAGCTCGCGCGCTCGATCTACGAGGCGTACGTGCCGAGCTTCGCTGTGAGCTACGAGACCCTGGGCGACCAGGAGACGTTCACGCTGCGCTACGTCTGGGAGCTGACTGTGTATTTCGGCTTCTACGTCTTCCCCTTCATCAACGACCTCTTCACCGACCCGACGTTCGGCGCCGGCTTCCTGCGGCGCTTCGCCCGGCTCGGCCCCACCAACCGCAAGCTGCACGAGCTGCTCCTCGGCTTCTTCCGGTGGAAGCAGGCCAACCCGGCGGCGCCGCCGCGCGGCCCGGTGTGCTTCGACTTCACCGAGTTCGGCCACCTGAAGGCCGCCGAGGCCTGCTTCTACAAGGTCGGGATCTCCTCCGTCGAGGCGCGGCAGGTGCTCGACGAGCAGCTCGAGAACCTCGAGGACCTGGCCCGCCAGATCGTCGCCCACGTCACCTGGGTGGTGATCGGGGACCCGCGGGCCTTCTCCGACCCTTACGTTCGCAGCATCGAGCTCCACCGCCTGGCCTTCGACGTCGAAGCGATGCGCGAGCGGCTGGCGGCCTGTCCGCCCGATGCTCCGGCGTACGCTTGGCGGATCCCCATGCCCTCCCTGGCGCGCTTCCGCGGCGAGGCTCCAGCCCTGGCGGGCGGGGAACCCTTCGCGGCCGCCGGCATGGAGCTCGCGCGATGAGTCTTCTGGCGCCGGACGCCGTCCTCGCCGACCTGGCACCCGGGCTCGAGCGGGCGTTCGCGCTCGTCCCCGAGGAGCGCTCCTACCGACTGCGCGGGATCGAGGGACGGCTGCCGGACTTCGTCCGCGGCACCTACTACCTGAACGGGCCCGCCCGCTTCCGGCGCGGCGACCTCCACTACCGCCACTGGCTCGACGGCGACGGCATGGTCTGCGCGCTGCGCTTCGACGCCCAGGGCGCCAACTTTGCCAACCGCTTCGTGCGGACGCCGAAGTGGCAGGCCGAGGAGGCCGCGGGGCAGGGGATCTTCCGCGCCTTCGGCACCGCCTTCCCCGGCGACCGGCTGGTGCGCGGGATCGCCCTCGAGTCGCCGGTCAACGTCAGCGTCTATCCGTACGCCGCGCCGGGCGGGCACACCCTGCTCGCCCTCGGCGAGCAGGGGCTCCCCTGGGAGCTCGACCCCGCCACCTTGGAGACCCGCGGACCCTTCACCTTCGGCGGCCGGCTGAACGCGCTCTCCCCCTTCGCGGCACATCCCAAGATCGACCCGCGGACGGGCGAGCTGTGGAACTTCGGGATCTCGTTCTCCCACCGGGAGCCGCGCCTCAACCTCTACCGCTTCGGGCCGGGAGGCGATCTCGTCTACCGCCGCCGCTATCCCCTCCCCTTCGCCTGCTCGCTCCACGACTTCTGCCTCTCCCCGCATCACGCCATCTTCTATCTCTCCCCTTATCTCCTCGACATGGAGGCCCTGGGACGGGAGGGAGGCACGCTCATGGGAGCGCTCTCCTGGCAGCCGGAGCGGGGAGCGCGGCTGTTGATCGTCGAGCGGGAGAGCGGCCTGGCGGTGGCCTCGGTGCCGGTGGGCGAGCGCTACTCCCTGCACACCATCAACGGTTTCGAGGAGGGGGACCGGCTCGTCGTCGACGTCCTCGAGCTCGACCGCCCGGTCTACGACCAGTACGAGGAGATCCCCGAGCTCTTCACCTCGGTCCATCCGGGACGGCCCGTCCGCTTCGAGATCGATCTCCGGACCGGCGAGCTGGCGGCGCGGCGGGAGATCGGCTACGCCCTGGCGCCCGACTTCCCGGCCATCGACCCGCGGCGCTTCGGGCGCCCCTACGACGACCTCTGGATGCTGGGGATCTCCGCCGCCGGCAGGCCGGGCCGCAAGTTCTTCGATCAGGTGTTGCGCGCGTCCTGGTCGCGCCCCGGAGAACAGGACGTCTGGCAGGCGCCTCAAGGGAGCTATCTCGGAGGCGAGCCGGCCTTCCTCGGCGATCCGGCCGACGAGCGGCGCGGCGTCGTCGCCTGCCAACTCTTCGACGCCCGTCGCGAGGCGAGCTCCTTCCTCGTTTTCGACGCCCACGACGTCGCCGCTGGACCGCTCGCCGTCCTGCCTCTGGAAACCCCGGTCCACCTGGGCTTCCACGCCATCTTCGAGCCGGCGCCAGCTCCCTCGTAGCTCCGCCGGACCGTTCACGGCACCTTGCCGGCGGCTGCCTCCTTCGTCCGGATGGGCACGAAGCGGGCCTCGGAGAGGGCGCCGTGCGCGAAGACGCGGAGCACCAGGCCGGAGCCGCCGGCCGATCCGGCGCAGCCGGAGAGGAGGACCCAGGTGTCGGCCTCGGGGGCGAGGACGTGCGAGACCTGCAGGCGGTCGTCGTTCTTGGTGTGGATCTCGCTCCTCGCCTCGGCGAGCGCGATCCAGTCGCCGGCCGGCGACAGGCGGGTCAAGACGATCTTCTCCTCGTTGGGGACGCGGCGGTCGAACCAGGCGAGCTGGAGCGGGCCGCGGCGGTCGCCCATGGGCAGGTCCACCCAGTAGTCCGAGCCCTGGCGCCAGATCCCCGTCGTGCCGGCGCCCCAGGGCGTCCAGGTCGAGCGCCGCCAGCTCTTGCCGGAGTCGGGAGAGAGGTAGACGACGCCGTCGGCGGAGAGGTAGGCGGCGCCGCCGCCGCCGAGCGCTATCAGCTGGCCGCGCCGTTTGGCCGGCAGGTCGGGGAGGCCGCGGACCCAGGTCTCGGCGGGGCCGGAGCCGGCGAAGAGACCGGTGCCGGAGATCACCCCGTCCTTGCGCTGCGGCGCCGGCACCGCCGGCAGGTCGCCCACCGCGGTGACGTCGAGGCTCCCCTTGCGCTTCCACTGGTGGCCTTCCAGCCGGTATCCCCAGGCCTTGATCAGACCCTCGCCCGCGGCCTTGCCGTGGATGACCAGCCAGGGCGAGCCGGTGAGGTCGTAGGTGGCGCCGGCCGTCATCACGCCGGGGACCGCCAGCGGCTCGCCCAGCGGCTCCCAGACGCCGGCGTTCCAGCGCACCGGCTGCAGGCAGGTCTCGCCGCAGGGCATGGCGGCGGCGACCGGCCCCGGGCCGACCGAGCCGCCCTGGCGCCCGCGCCAGGTGTCCGGGTAGGCGGCCGCTTCGGCGCCACCGGCGTTCAGTTCGACGACCCAGCCGTGCTCGCCGCCGGCGAGCGGCGGCAGCGACAGCAGGACCGAACCCGCGCTGGTGTCGATGCCGATGGGCGTCAGCGCCGTGGAGGCGTCGCAGACGAGCGCCGGCGGCGGGCCGGCAGCGCTGGCTGCGACCGCCGCGTCGGCGAAGAGCACGAGGGAGACCGCGAGGCAGGTCGACCGTGGGCGCAGCGTCATGTCTTTCGATCTCCTGGTGAAATTCCGGGTTGGCCGATGATCCGCGCCGGGACGCCGGCGACGGTTGAGCGGGGAAGGACGTCGTGGAGGACGACGGCGCCGGCGCCGATCACCGCATCGTCGCCGACGGCGATGCCGCCCAGGACGGTGGCGGCGGCGCCGATCGTCACCCGGTCGCCCACCCGCGGGCAGTCGAGCTCGTCGAAGCGCGCCTCGCCCAGCGTCACGCCCTGGAGGAGGGTGCAGTCCTCGCCGATCACCGTCCGGCCGCCCACCACCAGCCCGAGGCCGTGGGCGATGATGCAGCCGCCGCCGATCTCGGCGCGCGGCAGGATGTCGACCCCGCAGGCGCCGATCGCCCAGCGCCGGCAGACGGCGGGGAGAAGCGGCACCCGCCAGCGCGTGAAGGTATGGCCGAGGCGGTAGGCGACGAGGGCCTGGAAGCCGGAATCGAAGAGCAGGGCGTCGGCGAGCGCCAGGAGGAGGCCGCGGCCCTTGACCGCCTGCAGCCGGCGGACGTCGCGACGGAGGCGCGGCCAGATCATGCCCGCGCGCTCCGGCGCCGCCGCAGCGCCGAGAGGAGGCCGAAGCGCGGCAGCCGGCTCCACCAGGAGTAGGCGCCGCTCGCCTTCAGCAGCAGCTCGAAGCGGCTCTCGCCCGGCTTGACGATCATCCGCGGCAGGGCGTGCGGATCGCCGGCGCGTGCTCCGGCCTGGCCGTGGATGGAGACCGCGGCGAGATAGCCGGCGGCGCGGACTGCCTCGCGGGCGCGGAGGTCGAGGCGGCCATAGGGATAGCAGAAGGTGCGGACCGGCGCGCCGGCGGCATCCGCCAGTTCGGCGCGCGAGGCCGTCACCTCGTCCGCGAGCTCGACGGCGGAGCAGGACGTGAGGTCGCGGTGGGTCCGCCCGTGGGAGCCGATCTCGACGCCGGCAGCCGCCAGGCGCGCGAGGTCGGCAGCTCCCAGGAGGCGCTCCTCGCGCTCGCCCGCCGCGCGGTCCCAGCGGTTGATGCCGCCCAGCTCGGCGCTGACGGCGAAGAGGGTGGCGGTCATCCCCCGCGGCTGCAGCTCGGGCCAGGCGTGGTCGAGGAAACAGCGGCAGCCATCGTCGAAGGTGAGGACGACGCTCTTGCCGGGGAGCGGCCGGCCGTCCCAGGCGCGCTCGGCCGCCTCGGCGAGGGTCCAGGTGCGGTAGCCCCGCCCCGCCAGCACGTCGAGGAGGGCCGCCAGCTCGCGGCGTGGCAGGTAGCTGTCGGCATGGAGCGGCGGCGGCGAGAGCGGCGGCGGCTCGACGTGGTGGAGCATGAGCACCGGCGTGGCGAGGCGCGTCTGCGTCATTTGAGGTTGGACAGCAGCTCGGCGTAGGCGCGGACGGTGGCGGCGACGGGGAAGCGGCCGGCGCGCATGCGCGGCAGGTCGCCCCATTCGCGGTCGAGGGCGGTGCTCAATCCCGCGGCGTAGCTCTCGACGTCGGCCGGCTCGCAGAAGAGGCCGGCGTAGCCAACCACCTCGCGCCTCACCTCGTCGTCCGGGGCGACGCAGGGGCGCCCGCAGGCCATGGCTTCCAGGTAGGCGAGCCCGAACGACTCGGTGAGCGAGGGGAGCGTAAAGCAATCGGCGGCGGCGTACCAGGACGGCATGTCGGTCCGCGGCGCCACCGTCCGCAGGTAGCGACCGGGGAGGCGCGCGGCGGCCAGGCGGTCGACCGCTGCCGCCTCCGGCCCCTGCCCCAGGACGACGAGGCTCGCCCGCCCCAGCCGCGCCACCGCCTCGACCGCCAGCGCCATCCGCTTGTGGGCGTCGACGGCGCCGGCGGCGAGGACGATCGGCCGCGGCAGGTCGAGCGCGACCGGCGTCACGCCCGGCCGGAAGAGATCGAGGTCGACGCCGTGGGGGATCACCTCCACCCGCGCCCGCGGCGCCCGCCCGCGGATCATCCGCGCCGCCGCCTCGGTGAAGGCGACCACCCGGTCCGGCCGCTGGCGCGCGAAGGCGCCTTCCCACTTGGGGTCGTTGCCGTGGGCGATGTCGACCCACGGCACCCCGCGGCGCCGCCGCAAGAACCGCGCGCCCCAGGCGCCAACGAGCCCCCCCTCCATCACCACCGCCTCGAACCCTCCGCGGAAGAGGCGACGCAGGGCGGAGAGGGCGGCGGTGTCCCATTCCAGGTTCTGGGGGTCGAGGAAAAGGGTGTCGAGCACCTTCTTCCCCAGGCGACTGCCGGAGTAGATCCCGTTGACGAGCCGCTGGTCTCGGGGAACGGCGCGGACGCGGGCGTGGGGGAGGGCTACGTCGCCGCGGCAGAAGAGGGTGACGTCGAAGCCGTGGCGATCGCGGAGCGCCGTCGCCAGCTCGACGACGAAGGCCTCGGCGCCGCGCTGGACGACCCCCACCCCGGGCATGACGAACGCGACTCTCATGCTGTCCCCGGAGCGCCGGCGTCGAGCCCCAGCGCCGGGGCGAAGAGCGACTGCAGCGGCCGCTTGAAGCGCAGCAGGTAGGCGAGGCCGGCGAGGCCGGCGGCGGCGAGCGAGGCGGCGAAGCGCGGCCAGGTTGCGCCCGGGAGCGCCCAGGCGATGAGGAGGAAGAGGGGGAGCGGCACCAGGTAGACGAAGGCGAGGTCGCGCGCGAGAAGCCAGAACTCGGGGCCGCAGATCCGCCAGACGCGGAAGGCCATGAGCAGGTTGCCGAGGAGCAGGTAATTGGCCCAGGCCATGCCCGAAGCTCCCAGGGCGCGGGTGAGGAGGATGCCGAAGACGAGGAGGGAGGCGAGGTTGAGGGCGACGATGGCCAGCCAGCCGCGGTCGTGGCCCTCCACCTTCAGGAGCTCGCCGCCGAGGCGCGAGAAGGGGTCGGTCAACGGCACGAAGCAGAGGATGCGCAGGAGCGGCACCGCCGGTCCCCAGCGGTGGCCGATGAGGATCTTGAGCAGCACCACGTCGGCGTTGCAGAAGAGGAAGTAGGCGGCCAGCGTCTCCAGGGCCAGGATGGTCACCGTTCCCAGCCGGTAGGCGGCGAGGAAGCGCGGCCGGTCGCCGTGCCGGTACTCGACGAGCGCCGGGTAGAGCACGCGGGCGACCGCCGGCAGCACCAGCGCCTGCAGGCGGAACCCCCAGTCGCGGGCCTTGCCGTATTGGCCGACGGTGGCGGCGTTGGTGAAGGCGCCGAGGATGAACCGCGAAACGTAGGGGACGGGCAGCGCCATCAGGGCGATGAAGAAGAGGTAGATGCTGCTGCCGATGAGCGGCAGGACGAGCTTGGGGTCGAGCTCGAGGCGGATCCGCCCCCGCGCCCGCCACCAGAGGAGGGCGGCGAAGAGGGCGGCGCCGGCGAGCTCCCCGGCGACCAGGCTCCAGACCCCGGCGCCGCGGACGGCCAAGGCGATGGCGACGACGGCGATCGACAGCCCGCGGAGGATCTCCGGGGCCACCAGCCGGCCGACCTGGAGCTCGCGCTCGAAGAAGAGCTTGGGGACGACGGAGAGGCCGTCGAGCAGCACCCACAGCGAGTAGACGCGGAGGACGGCGGGGAGCTGCGGGTCGAGGCCGGCGAAGAGGGGAGCGCCGAGGGCGAGGAGAGCGGTCAGGGCCGCCCCCGCGCCGCTCACCCAGAGGAGCACGCTGCCGTAGGGCCGGCGGGGGTCGCGGATGAGCTGGTAGGGAAGGCCGAGGTCGCGAAAGATGCTGGCGATCATCACCACCCCGAGGGCGAGGTCGAACACCCCGTGCCCGCCGGGCAGGATGAGCCGCGCCAGGACGAGGTCGCCGGCGGCGCGGATGAGCAGGCGGCCGAGCTGGCTGCCGTAGGCCGCCAGGGTCGAGGCGAGGAAGCGCCGCTCGGTGGTGAGCAGGGGCGCCGGGTCGGTAGGGTTCATTGTGGCCAGCCCGCGAGGACAGCGCGATACCAAGCGCGGCGGAAGGCGACGACGGCGGGGAGGGCGCGGAGGCAGCCGCGGAGGGCGGGGTGGGAACGGAAGATGGCGAGGCTGCCGGCGACCGCCTTGACCGGCGCCGTGAGCGCCAACCGCCGCCGGCTCCGCCAGGTCGGCCCGGTGCCGAAAACCTCGGGGTGGCGGGCGCGGAAGCGATGGAAGTGCTGGCCGTACCAGGCGGCGTGGGCGAGGACGGCGGGTCGAGTCTGGCGCACCGCCGCATGCTCCACCAGGGCGGCCGGCACGAAGGCGGTGGTCAGGCCCTCCCGGCGGGCGCGCAGCACCCAGTCGTGGTCCTCGCTGGTGGGGAGGGTCTCGTCGAACGGGCCCACCCGCTCCCAAGCGTCGCGCCGGACCGCCAGGTTGAGCGTCCCCAGCGGGCGCTGGGTGTCGGACTCCGCCGGGCGGTCAGGGAGGAGCTCGTGGAAGGAGGCGATGTTGTCCGCCAGCGCCCAGCGGCTGCCGTCGCGGGGGAAGGTGACAGCGCCGCCCGCCACCGGCGCCTCGTCGAGGGCCGAGGCGAGGGCTTCGATCCAGCCCGGGGACGGGCGGCAATCGGCGTCGGTGAAGAGGAGGCGCTCGCCGCGGGCCGCGGCCACCCCGCGGTTGCGCGCCGCCGCCGGGGAGAGGCGCTCCGCCGTCTCGACGAATCGCACGGCGCCGTCGCTCCCCGCGCCGCGGGGCACCAGGCCCAGAGCGTCGCGCCCCACCACCAGCACTTCGACCGCCTCCGACGGCGCTCCCTGGCGGGCGAGTGCCGCAAGGGTGCGATCGACGACCGGCGAGTCGAGGTTCGGGATCACCACGCTGAGGCGAGGGGCTGGCAAGGCTTGAGCTCCGGCGAACCGCGCCATCCTATCGCGCGCCGCGCCCGCCCTACGACCGCGTCCGGCGCTGCCGGATCATCCGGCCCCAGTGCTGCGAGCGCAGGCCGTGGACCTTCCTGATCCGTTCCTCGGCCACGCGCCCGGCGGCGGCCTGGGTGGGGATCGACTCGCTGCGCGAGATCTCGAAGACCCGCATCATGTTGAGGTAGATGCCGCGGGTCATGCGCATGGCGCGATCCTGGTGGTACCCCGTCATCAGCTCGTTGTAGACGTTGATCAGGCCGCCGGCGTTGATGACGAAGTCGGGGGCGTAGAGGATGCCGCGCTCGTGCAGCGCCCGGCCGTCGCGGTCCTCCTCGGCGAGCTGGTTGTTGGCCGCGCCGGCGACGATCTTGGCGCGCAGGCGGGGGATCGACGTCGGATTGAGGACGGCCCCCAGGGCGCAGGGGGCGACGATGTCGCACTCGACGCCGAGGATCTCGTCCGGAGCGACGATCTCGGCGCCCAGCTCCGCTTTCGCCCGTTCCGTCGCCTCGCCGTCCAAGTCGGCGGCGACGAGCTCCGCCCCCTCCTCCTTGAGATAGGTCGCCAGGTGGTAGCCGACGTTGCCCAGCCCCTGCACCGCCACGCGCTTGCCGGCCAGCGCGGCGTCGCCGAACTGCCAGCGGGCCGCCGCCTTCATGCCCTGGAGGACGCCGAAAGCGGTGACCGGCGAGGGGTCGCCGCCGCCGCCGTGGGCGGGGTTGACGCCGGTCACCCAGCGGGTCTCCGTGAGGATGACCTCCATGTCCTCCATGTCGGTGCCGACGTCCTCGGCGGTGATGTAGAGGCCGCCCAGCTCCTCGACGTACTGGCCGAAGCAGCGGAAGAGCGCCTCGCTCTTGTGCTTCTTGGGGTCGCCCAGGATGACCGCTTTGCCACCCCCCAGGTTGAGGCCCGCCGCGGCCGCCTTGTAGGTCATCCCGCGCGACAGCCGGAGCACGTCCGTCAGCGCCTCGTCCATGCTGGCGTACGGCCACATCCGCACCCCGCCCAGGCCGGGCCCGAGCACCGTCGAGTGCACGGCGATGATCGCCTGCAGCCCCACCTGCGGGTTCGAGCAGAAGAGCACCCGCTCGTGGCCCATGGCCGACATCTGCTGGAAGAGCTCCATCCTGCTTCCTTTCCGGGCGGCTTGCGACTGCTCTGTGGATTCCGCCGGCGGCAGCGGGCGGGGGCGCCAAGTCTAGCCGAAGGGAAGAGGCCGGTAAATGGCGTCCGCAGGAAGCTCGACGCGCGGACGTGAGGGTCGCGGCCGCCTGGACCGGAACTGGCAAGATCGTTGCTTCCATACCTCCCGCAGGGCTTCCCGCAGTGGGCAGACCGCGGAGAGGATCGATGCTAGACCGCCTGTCAGCCAAAGATCGAGGAGACGAGCCGGAACCGCCGCGACGGCGGCCGCAGCCCGTCCCGCCGCGCCGCGCGGGGCGGGCCTGGCGGCCGCGGAACGGCCTGCTGTGGGCGGCGGGGATCGTTGGCGCGATCCTCCTCGTCCTCTTCGTCGTCTCCAGCCAGTTCGACGGCTACCTGCGGCGGACACTCGAAGCGAGGATGAACCAGCGCCTCAAGGGCTATAGCGTGAGCCTCGGGCACGCGCACCTGGGGCTGCCGAACCTCGCGCTCACGTTGAAAGACCTCGTCGTCCGCCAGCAGGCCAACCCCGAGCCGCCGGTCGTCGACATCCCCCGCTTGAAGGAGAGCATCGAGTGGCGGGAGCTCCTCACGCTCCACCTGGTCAGCGACGCCCGGCTCGACC
>Ga0209626_1000213_pt1 | contig 12479 bp, 13 predicted proteins | sample JacPinW_OM1H0_M2_FD_187962 | JGI IMG/M metagenome (GOLD analysis project Ga0209626, IMG submission 187962) | Forest soil microbial communities from Algoma, Ontario, Canada - Jack Pine, Ontario site 1_JW_OM1H0_M2 (SPAdes) (version 2) | ecosystem: Environmental > Terrestrial > Soil > Boreal... | reverse complement strand
ACTCCGACGAGACCGGCTTCTTCTGGTTCTTCAGCTCGGCGAATGTCGAGCTGGTGGTCAAGCTCCTGGACGGCCGGCCGCTCAACGGCCGCTTCTGGTTCTTCTACGGCGCCCTCTCGGACGTCGAGTACTGGATCGACGTCACCGACACGGCGACCGGCCAGGTCCACGAGTACCACAACGCCCCCGGCAACATCTGCGGCCGGGGCGATACGGCGGCCTTCCCCCTCGCCGCCGGAACGGCGGCTTTCTCAATCACCGGCGGAGCTGCCGCGAGCGCCGAGCCGGCGTTAGCCGCCCGGCGGCTCGACGGGCCCGCCTGGCGCGGCGGCGCGATGCTGGTGAAAGCGGATCCCCCGGCTGCGGCCACCGCGGCCGGCGCGGCCACCTCGGCCGCCGCGAGCTGCAGCCCCGACGCCCGGACGCTCTGCCTCTTGGGCGGGCGCTTCCAGGTGAGCGTCGACTGGCACGATCAGCACAACTCGCGGAACGGCCAGGGGACCGCCATCCCCGGCACCGACGAGACCGGCACCTTCTGGTTCTTCGATCCCGCCAACGTCGAGCTGGTGGTCAAGCTCCTGGACGGCCGGGCGCTCAACGGCAAGTTCTGGGTCTTCTACGGCGCCCTCTCGGACGTCGAGTACTCGGTCAACGTCAAGGACCTGGCGACCGGCATCCACCGCGCCTACCACAACGACCCCGGCAACATCTGCGGCGTCGGCGACACCGGCGCGTTCTGACCTGCTTGGAAACTGCTTTGTTTGTGTAGGGGAGGGGCTTGTCCCCTCCCGGGCGGGGGCAAGCCCCGCCCCTACGCAAGGAACCGTAGGGTGCGCCGTCTGTGATAAGGTGCGCTGCCGATTCGGCAGGTTCGTAGGCCCGTTTTCTCTCTGCATACCGTTCGCTCTGGAGGAATCCATGTCCGCACATCCACGCGTTGACCGTCACGGTCCGACCTTGAAGAAGGGGCTCTTGTGGCTGGCCACGGCCGCCGCCGCCCTCTTCGCCGCCGCGCCCGCCTCGGCCAGCGAGGCGCAGCTCGTCCTGCCCGACCTGAGCTCCGTCTCCTTCCTGGGTTTGACCGGCCGCGAGCTCCTGATGGGCGGCCTCTTCGTCTGCCTGCTGGGGATGCTCTTCGGCCTGGCGACCTACGTGCAGTTGAAGAACCTGCCCGTCCACCGCTCGATGCGGGAGATCTCGGAGCTCATCTTCGAGACCTGCAAGACCTATCTCGTGACGCAGGGCAAGTTCATCCTCATCCTGGAGGCCTTCATCGGCGCCGTCATGGTCGTCTACTTCTGGTGGCTGCGGCACTTCGAGCCCGCCAAGGTCGTCATCATCGTGCTCTTCAGCCTGGTCGGCATCGCCGGCAGCTACGGCGTCGCCTGGTTCGGCATCCGCATCAACACCTTCGCCAACTCGCGCTCAGCCTTCGCCAGCCTGCGCGGCAAGCCGTTCCCGACCTACGAGATCCCCTTGAAGGCCGGCATCTCGATCGGCATGCTGCTGATCTCGATCGAGCTCGTGCTGATGCTCTCCATCCTCCTCTTCGTGCCGGGCGACTATGCAGGCCCCTGCTTCATCGGCTTCGCCATCGGCGAGTCGCTGGGGGCGGCCGCGCTCCGCATCGCCGGCGGCATCTTCACCAAGATCGCCGACATCGGCTCCGACCTGATGAAGATCGTCTTCAACATCAAGGAGGACGACGCGCGGAACCCCGGCGTCATCGCCGACTGCACGGGCGACAACGCCGGCGACTCGGTCGGCCCGACGGCCGACGGCTTCGAGACCTACGGCGTCACCGGCGTCGCGCTCATCACCTTCATCCTCCTGGCCGTCAAGGAGCCGAAGGTGCAGATTCAGCTCCTGGTGTGGATCTTCGTCATGCGCGTCATGATGATCATCACCAGCGGCGTCTCCTACTGGATCAACAGCGTCGTCGCCCGCGCGCGCTTCCAGGACAAAGAGACGATGAACTTCGAGACGCCCTTGACGACGCTCGTCTGGCTGACCTCGTTCCTCTCGGTCGGCGTCACCTACGTCGTCTCTTACCTGCTGGTGCCCAGCCTGGGCGGCGACACTTCGCTGTGGTGGAAGCTGTCGACGATCATCACCTGCGGCACGCTCGCCGGCGCCATCATCCCGGAGCTGGTCAAGGTCTTCACCTCGACCGAGTCCGGCCACGTCAAGGAGGTGGTGGCCGCCTCGCGCGAGGGCGGCGCCTCGCTCAACATCCTCGCCGGCCTCATCGCCGGCAACTTCAGCGCCTACTGGATGGGGCTCGCCATCGTCGCCCTGATGGGCGCCGCCTACGGGGTCAGCACCCTCGGGGTCGGCGCCCTGATGATCGCGCCCGCCGTCTTCGCCTTCGGCCTCGTCGCCTTCGGCTTCCTCGGCATGGGGCCGGTGACCATCGCCGTCGACTCCTACGGCCCGGTGACCGACAACGCGCAGTCGGTGTACGAGCTGTCGACCATCGAGACCCTGCCCGGCATCCGCGAGGAGATCAAGCGGGACTTCGGCTTCGACGTCGACTTCGAGCGCGCCAAGCACAACCTGGAGGCCAACGACGGCGCCGGCAACACCTTCAAGGCGACCGCCAAGCCGGTGCTCATCGGCACCGCGGTGGTGGGCGCCACCACCCTCATCTTCTCGATCATCGTCGTGCTCACCAAGGGGCTGACGGAGAACGTCGACAAGCTGTCGCTCCTCCACCCGCCGTTCCTCCTGGGGCTGGCGAGCGGCGGCGCCATCATCTACTGGTTCACCGGCGCCTCCATGCAGGCGGTGTCGACGGGCGCCTACCGGGCTGTCGAGTTCATCAAGCAGAACATCAAGCTCGACGCCGGCAGCGAGCGGGCGTCGATCGCCGACAGCAAGAAGGTGGTCGAGATCTGCACCACCTACGCCCAGAAGGGGATGTTCAACATCTTCTTGACCATCTTCTTCGTCACCCTGGCCTTCGCCTGCCTGGAGCCCTACTTCTTCATCGGCTATCTCATCTCGATCGCGCTTTTCGGCCTCTACCAGGCGATCTTCATGGCCAACGCCGGCGGCGCCTGGGACAACGCCAAGAAGATCGTCGAGGTGGAGCTGCACGAGAAAGGGACGGAGCTCCACAACGCCACCGTCGTCGGCGACACCGTGGGCGATCCCTTCAAGGACACCTCGTCGGTGGCGATGAACCCGATCATCAAGTTCACCACCCTCTTCGGCCTCTTGGCCGTCGAGCTGGCGATCGAGATGGACCGCACGACGAGCACCGTCCTCTCGGTCGTCTTCCTCGCCATCTCGATGGTCTTCGTCTGGCGGTCGTTCTACCGCATGCGGATCCGCTCGTAGGGCGGTGAAGTCTCGAGCGGCGCCCTCTGTCCTTCGGTTTGAGGGCGCCGCAGTTTGAAGGTCTTCCGGGAACCATGCTCAAGAAGCTGGGATTGAGCCTCGCCGCGCTGGTCCTGGCGCTCCTCGCCGCCGAGCTCCTGGTCCGCGCGCTCGGGGCGGCGCCGCAGATCTACGTCATCCGCAAGGGGCGGTTCCAGCTCTCGCGGAACCCCAAGATCGGCTACGAACCGGTGCCGCTCGCCTACAAGGGCCACGATCTCAGCTTCTACGACTACCAGGGGTCGAGCAACAGCCAGGGCTTCCGCGACGTCGAGCACGCGGTGGCCAAGCCGGCCGGCGTCTACCGCGTCGTCGTCCTGGGCGACAGCATCGGCGCCGGGCTCAAGGTCGAGCGCTACGAGGACACCTTCCCCGCCATCCTCGGGCAGCTCCTCAACGCGCGCGGGCTACGCGCCGAGGTGATCAACCTCTCGGTCTCCGGCTACAACACCCAGCAGGAGGTCGAGACGCTGATCGACCGCGGTCTCCGCTACCAGCCGGACCTCGTCATCGTCGCCTACGCGCTCTCTGACCGCGGCCGGCTGGACGGCGACATCATGAAGACCCTGCTGGAAGAGGAAGGCACCCGCCAGGGCGTGAGCGGCGCCAGGGTCCATCCCTGGCTCGTCAAGAGCGCGCTCTACCGCTTCCTGCGCTTCCGCGTCGCCGCCGCACGAAAACCCCAGGTAGTGGACCAGCGGCGCTATCTCGACCTGGTGTCGAACGACACCGTGGCCCAGTACCTGGGCGTGCTGGCCGGCCTCTCGAGGCAGCGCCACTTCGACGTCCTCGTGGCCGTCTTCCCGCGCTTCGTAAAAAACTTCCACGCCTATCGCTTCGGCCGCCAGCACGCCTACGTGCGCGACCTGGCGCAGCAGGACGGCCTCCGCTTCCTCGATCTCCTCGAGCCGTTCGCCCGCTGCCGCGAGACGTCCGAGACGCCCATCAGCGCCGACAACTTCCACCCCACCGCCTACGGCCACCGCTGCGCCGCTCAGGCGATGGCGGACGAGATCCTCGGTCAGCGCCGGTCGCCTTGACCGGCCTCCCACCGTCGGGCCCCACCATCTTTCAGCTAGACAAACCGTTTGTATGCTAGACAAACGCCCGGTCTACTAGACAAAGCTCCCGTCTGCTAGACAAAGCTCCCGTCTACTAGACAAACGCCCCGTCTAGCAGACGGGAGCTTTGTCTAGCTGAAAAACCAGCGGCCGCGACGGAAGTCCAGCGGAAATCCCGGCCGTCAGGAGAAAATCCTCGGCGGCGCGGGGACGGCCCGCTGTCTCCGAGGTGGCGGCGTTGACCGCCGGAGGCGTCCTCGCGATTGTCGGCGTGCATGCGCTCACGGACTGGCGCCCGGTCCCGTCACGTCGATCTTCTTGAAGTCAGTCCGACCAAGAAACGAATTGGCCGCCCGTGGTGTGGTGTTGGTCGGCGAGAAGGGCAGGTCCTTGCCGTGCCACCTGAGCCAGCGAGAGGTCGGCCGGATCGGCGTCGAACTCGGTGTCATCGAAGAAGGTCAGCTGGCCCAGCGAGCGGATCTTTCCGTCGCGAACGACGATCCGGACCCACCACAGCGGCGCATCGACGCGGACGAGCCGGCCGCCACCGCGCGTGTCGAAGACCACGGTATGAATGGCCCGGACGGGAACAGGCAGGAGGTCACTGCCGACCGAGCGCTGAGACTTGAGGTTGGAGCGAAGCCGCGCGAGCTGTTCGGCCGCCGCCTGGGCGGTCATCGTTCGACTGGACCGATGCGTCGCGACGAAGCCCGCGAGCGCCGAGATGAGCACAAGCACGACCGCAAAGAAGAGCGACAGCGCGGCGCTGGGGTGGTTTTTCAAGGGCTTCGATCCCCTATCTGTCCGTCTCGCTCCCCGTTCGGACTGAAAATGCGCAGTGCGTCGCTCCTTCGCCTCGCGTCAGCTCCCCCCGCTCGCCCGCCGCGCCGCCAGCCAGCGGGCGACGAAGGGGAGCGCGACGAGGCCGAGCACTACCGCGAACCAGAGGGTGGCGGCGCGGATGATGAGGGTGGCGGAGGCGGAGGCGGCCTTGTCGAGGCCCTGGGTTTTGAGGAGCGCGGTGAGCGTCCCCTCGGCTGCCAGGAGGCCGCCGGGGATCATCGACAGCGAGCCCAGGAAGGTCGCCAGGTTGTAGTTGAAGATCCCGATCACCATCCTGGCATGGGGATCATACTGGCGCACGGCGAGGACGAAGCCCACGCCTTCCGCCCCCCAGGCGAGGATCGCCACCAGGAGCCCGACGGCGAAGAGGCCGGGGGAGAGCAGGCTGCGGAGGCGGTGGAAGACGTCGACCAGGGGCGAGACGTGGCGGCCGACCCAGGGCAGGCGGCCGAGGCCGCGGAAGACGGCGTCGGCGCCGCGTTCCCAGGTGAGGAGAATCCCGGCGCCCGCCACGGCGGCCAGCCCGCAGGCGGCGAGGAGGCGCCCGCCCGGGATCGTCAGCGCTTCGAGAGAGAAGAGCACCACCACCCCCAAGAGGTCCGACACCCGCTCGGCGAGCACCGCCGGCACCACCCTCAAGGCGGGGCCGCCGCCCAGCTCGCGGATGAGCCAGGCCTTGCCCAGCTCGCCCGCCTTCCCCGGCGTCACCGAGAGCAGGAAGCCGACGAGGTAGACCGCCAGGCTCCGGCCCCAGGGCAGGACGACGGCGAGGCGTTTCAGGTAGAGCTGCCAGCGCAGGAAGCGCAGGGTGTAGTTGCAGAGCGAGAGGCCGAGGATGGGGAGGAGGAGGACGAGGCTGAAGTCGGCGAGGCGCCCGGCGACTTTGTGGGCGTCGGAGTAGAGGACGAGGCCGACGCAGGCCAGCACCCCGAGCGCCAGGGTCGCCAGCAGCTTGCGGCCCAGGCGGTCGAAGCCGGGCGAGGGGACGGCGGTCGCGGCATCCCGCGTCACCGGCTGGCCTTCGGCATCCTTCATCTTGTGTAGGGGAGGGGCTTGTCCCCTCCCGGGTGGGCGGAAGGTGCGAGCAGGGAGCTTCCCCCGCCCGGGCGGGTGCAAGACCCGCCCCTACTTAAGAAAAGAACCCGTGACAAGGGATTGCGGCCTACGCGGCGGCTTCCTTCACGCCCGCCTCCGGATACTCCTCGAACAGCCGCATCCACTGGCTGGTCTGCTTGTAGAGCTCGGTGCGGCGCTTGCCGACGGTGGGGTACCAGGCGAAGTCGTGGTAGAAGTAGGAGCCGAAGACGAACAGGTAGACGAGCGGGGTGCGGAAGAAGAGCTTCTGCATGGCGTGGAGCGGCCCGAACCAGACCAGGTGGCCGAAGCGCGAGACCATGTTGTCGCCCACCGAGAAATGGTAGTTCCAGCGCGAGACGTCCTCTCCCACCACCTCGATGTCGCGCGGGTCGCCCACCCCCAGGCCGGCGTCGTGGGCGAGCCGGATGTATTTGATCGACATCGGGTCGAAGCCCATGATCTTCGCCGCCACGGCGTCGATCGCCACCTGATCTCCCGACGCCAGGAGGACGTCCTTCTCGACCGGGATCATGGTGCGCGGGCCGGGCCCGTTGCCGCAGGTGGTGCCGTCCATCATGGCGAAGAGGCCGCTGTGGATCTCCTTCTGAATGGTGAGGAGGTCGACCAGCGTCTCGTGGATCCACGAGTGGGTGTAGTGGCGGCGGGTGTTGAGCAGGCCGCCGAAGGCGTTCTTCATCGCCCCCGTCGTCGTCGTGTAGATGTGGCACTTGACGGTCGGCAGGTGGACGACGTTCTTGCCCAGGAAGAACTCGGGGATGCGGATGCCCTCGGGGTAGATCTTCGGCAGCACCAGCATCTTGCCCTTGGGCTGGTACTGCACCCACTTCAAGTCCTCGGGGAAACAGTTGTAGCGCACCGGGATGCCGTACTGCTCCAGCACCGGCAGATAGCGGTTCAGCCGCTCCCCCTTCTTGGGGTCGGTGACCACGGTGTTGTTCTGCACGCATACCTGGTCCGCATAGCCGGCGGCGCGCAGCGCCTGGATGGTCCCCTCGAGCTGCCAGGGGGTGGTGTTGGCGCCGGGGAAGGGGAAGTGCCAGGAGATGTTGTCCTTGAGGATCGTGGTGGCGCCGGGAGCGAGGTGCTGCCGCAAGTCGGCCATCTCCATGGTCCGCCCGACGTCCGCGAGGACGCTCTCGGGCTTCGTCTTGAGCACTGCTACGCGAGCCTTGGCCATGCCGATCTCTCCATCTCTCCTGGGCACCCTCGAAGCCTGAAGCGGCGGCGGGGGGACCATTATACCGGGCTCCCGCCGGCGCCTTCATCCAAAGGGCGGGAAGGGCCGTAGGTGAGGAGGAACCCGCCGATCTAGCCAAAGGAGAGACCCATGGCCTTAGCCTTCCTGTTTTCCCCCGCCTCCATGAACGCCAGCCAATACGACGACTGCATCTCCCGCTTGGAGAAGGCCGGAGCCGGCAATCCCAAGGGGCGTCTCTTCCACGCCTGCTACGGAGCCGGCGATAAGCTCCGCGTCTTCGACATCTGGGAGTCGAAGGAAGCCTTCGAGAGCTTCGGCCCGACCCTCGGCCCGATCCTCCAGCAGCTCGGAGTCGATCCCGGCCAGCCGGAGGTCTCCGAGGTGCACCACATCGTCCACCCCTGAAGGTTTGCTCCCTTTCCGATCGGAGTCTCGGCACGCACTCCCTTCGCGGACGTATATGATGAGCGTATACTGACGGCGTGGATGTCTGGGAAGCTCTAGCCAGTGCCCCCGGCTTCGATTGGGACGAGGGTAACCTTGACAAGAATCTCGACAAGCACGCAGTGGCCTTCTGGGAGGCCGAGGAGATCTTCTTCAACCTTCCCTTGGTAGTACTTCCCGACGTCAAGCATTCTGCCTCGGAAGGTCGCTTCTATGCACTCGGCAAGACGGACGCCGGCCGGCGTCTATTTCTCGTGTTCACCCTTCGCGAAACGCTCATCCGGGTCATTTCGACCCGCGACATGACCCGCCGCGAGCTAGCGGCCTTCAGGCACTATGAAACGAAAAGAGATTCCTGAGTTCGAGGACGAGGCAGAGGAGCGGCGCTTCTGGTCGCAGACCGATTCGACGGACTACGTCGACTGGTCACAGGCTCAGCGGCTGCAACTGCCGGAGCTGCATCCGACCCTCAAGACGATTTCCCTCCGCCTGCCCGTGTCGCTCATCGCGGAATTGAAGGTGCTGGCCAACAAGAGAGACGTGCCCTATCAGTCCTTACTCAAGACGTACCTGGCCGATCGAGTTCGCGAGGAGTTGGAAAGGCAGACGGTCAGCCCAGGCGCATAGGAGCACGGAGCCGACGTCAGAACGCCTACAGGCACCCGTGGTTCCGCATGCTCACCTCGCTTGGACCTTGCGCGGGCCGGCGGCCTTGACGGCGTCGCCGACCTCATCCTCGTACTTCTCGAAGTTGTCGGCGAACATCTCGGCGAGCTGGGAGGCCTTGGCGTCGTAGTCCGCCAGGTTCTTCCAGGACTCGCGCTGCTTGAGGACGGCGAGGCCGAAGAAGGGGTCGGTGACGGGTGTCGACGGCGTCCAGCTCGCCGGCGAGGATGGCTGTCACCATGCGCCGGGTGTGGGCGAGCCGGATGCGGCTGCCGGTGCCGTAGGGTCCGCCCGTCCAGCCGGTGTTCACCAGCCAGACCCGCGAGCCGTTGCGGCAAGCCTTTTGCCCAGCATCCTGGCATAGACGCCGGGGTGAAGCGGCAGGAAGGGAGCGCCGAAGCAGGCGCTGAAAGTGGCCTTGGGTCACGGGGTAGCTGCTACGAGTGTTCTCGGGTCAGCGAGTCGTTAAGGTCGAAGGCGCGGGCCCCGATCGCTGCCGCCGCTCCGCTCCCTTAAGCACTTGACACTTCCATTAGCGTATCTCATAACTAGAGCTTTCAAAGGAGATATCGATGAACAGAACTCCGAAAGTCTCTCTCGTCGCAGCCTCTCTCATTTCGGCATTCTTGGTCGTGCTCAGCCCAAGCAGCTCGCTAGCGGCTACGCTGGCTGCTCAGGATCGTGCCGAGCTCACAGCATCCAGGCTCGTTACTCCTGCGATGGTTGAAGCTCTTGAGCACCACGAGCACGTCGCCGCGAGGATCTACTTTCTGGCCCCTGCGCCAGCTGGCGAGCCACTGAAGCTCAGCCAGCCGCCCGGAAAAACTCAGGTCAGTCCTGTCGTCCTCGAGTTGGCTCAGGCGATGCTGCCCGGAAAGCTCAGCTTGCTTAACCACATGTTTCTCGAAGCACTACAGGGCACAGTAGACGCTCGGGTTGTGAGCAGCCTTCTGCATAACCCGCATGTCCTAAGCATTGATGTTGATAATACTGCTCTTCCCGAGAGGGAGGAGGTAACGCTCGTGACGCGTTCCTCTTGTGTCCCCAGTTCGATTGTCGCGTGTGTACAAGGAGGTCGCTATTCGATACAAATTACCTTTCCCTCTGCAGCGATCGCGACATCAAGTTCAGAATCTGCTGTTTTCTGGTTCTACTCACCCACAAATTGGGAAGTGGTGGCCAAAGTTCTCAACGGGTGCGCCATCAACAATCATTTTTGGGTTTTTAGCGCAGGAGCAACTTCCAGTGCCTATACTCTGATCATCAAGGATTACGTCACAGGCCGGAGCGCCGCCTACAACGGTGCCTTCTGCCCAATTACAGATACGGGTCTAGCGTTCCCCTGTTCGTAGGGCCGCCTGCGAAAATAGGCGCTACACCGCTCGTGGCTCGAGGCCGTGGGAAGAGGCTTTCGCGAGAGGCCGAAGGCGCTCTTGACTGCGTGCAGAGACTTGCGGCGAGCCCCTACCTCGCCTGGACCTTGCGCGGGCCGGCGGCCTTGACGGCGTCGCTGACCTCGTCCTCGTACTTCTCGAAGTTGTCGGCGAACATCTCGGCGAGCTGGGAGGCCTTGGCGTCGTAGTCCGCCGGGCTCTTCCAGGACTCGCGCTGCTTGAGGACGGCGTCGGGCACGCCCTCGACCCGGCGGGGCACGGCGAGGCCGAAGAAGGGGTCGGTGACGGTGTCGACGCCGGAGGCCTTCGAGAGCTTCGGACCGACGCTCGGCCCGATCCTGCAGCAGCTCGGCGTCGACCCCGGCCAGCCCGAGGTCTCCGAGGTGCAGGGCGTCATCAAGCCCTGAAGGCGCTCCCGCCCGCGCGAAGTCGCGCCCTTCCGCCTGGAGTCAGTCCCATCGGATTGGACTCGCTCCCCTCCGGCGGGAGTCAGTCCACGGCGATTGGAGTCAGTCCCGGTCAGTTGGAGTCAGTCCACGCCGCTTGGACTCGATTCACTCGATTTGGAGTCAATCCAAGGCAATTGGACTGACTCCTTTTCAATTGGATTCAGTCCACGTCGTTGGGCGGGCCTTCAAAGTCTACTTTTTAGGACGATTGCCGTCGGTCGCGTGCCGAAACGGCACGGAGCCGAGCACTACTCGTCGCCGGGTCGGTCGGTGAAGAAACCCTCGGTCCAGTGATCCCTGTCCAGCGGGTATCGATCCACGTAGAAACCGCTGGTCGACTCGCAGAAGCCAGGCTGCTGCGAGAGACGCTCCACCGCGGCGTGGGCGCTTTCCTCGGTGGAATAGACACCAATGAACTTCACGTCCTCGTTGTCTTTCTCGATCTCGTGAACGTGCTGAACAACGAACAGATCCATGATGGCTCCTCGATGCCCAACGCCGACCACTCCTTCTGAACAGGGAAAGGCGGCCCGATCTTCCCGGGCCGCCAGCGACTTTTCGATCGACGGAGGAGACATTCTTGCTACCCGGTCGGAGTCTTCAATGTCAAACTTGGGGAAAGAGATTAACCTGGGTCCGTGGGAGGTTCGCTGTTCGAAGGCCATTATTCACCCCGATGATCGCGCTAAGCTTGAGGCCGCCGCTGACGCGGAGGTAGCCTTTCGTATAATTCCGATGCCAGGCGAAAGGCGTCTTCGCCGGCGCCTGGTGGGTGGTAGGGGTTGAACTCATCGATCTACTCACCGTATGATGGCATGCCTATCGATGAGGTGCGGCATGCCTACAGTCACGGTTTCACCAAAGTTCCAGGTCGTCATCCCGCGAGAAGTCAGGGAATCGATGGGAATCCGGCCCGGCGAGCAACTGCAAGTCTTTGAGCACGAGAACCGGATCGAGCTCATCCCCGTGCGCTCGATGCGAGAGATGCGGGGATTCCTCAAAGGGATCGACACCACCGTCGAACGGGACCCAGATCGCTTGTGAACCTCGTCGATTCGAGCGGCTGGCTCGAGTACCTGGCGGACGGGCCAGGCGCCGATTTCTTCGCTCCCGCCATCGAGGAGGTTTCGGAGCTCCTCGTACCCACCATCTGCATCGTCGAAGTGGCCAAAATCATCCTCCGTCAGCGCGGCGAGCAAGCCGTCCTGCAGTCCATCGCCCTCATGCAGCAAGGAAGAGTAGCCGACCTCGATGTCAGGCTCGCCGAAAGCGCGGCCGCGCTCGGCGTAGCCCATCGCCTTCCGCTCGCTGACAGCATCATCCTGGCGACGGCACGGGCGTACGAGGCAACCCTCTGGACACAGGACGGGGACTTCAAAGGCCTGGAGAACGTTCGCTACACCGAGAAGCGGTAAAGGGCTGCGCATGGGCGGCACCGATCTCGACGTTGATCTTCTCCTCGCGGAGCCCACCGGCTGCCGCGACAGCACCTGCTGAAGTGCACGGCAGGACGGCCTCATCGCGCGGCCGTCCTGCCCGCCGACTCCACCGCCTCCGCCGCCTTTTCCCAGCGCCGCCGCGCCAGCAGCGTCAGCGGATACCCTTCACCCATCGCGGCCCGTAGCGTCTCATAGCCCTCTCGCAGCAGCGGCCTCGCCTCCTCCTGCCGACCCTCTTGCAGCAGCACATCCCCGAGGGCGCTCGCGGTCTCGCCGATGCGCCAATCGCCGGCTCGGCACTTGGCGCGGCGGATGGCGAGCGCCTCCCGCAGCAGTGCTTCGGCTTCCTTCAGCCTGCCCCGCGCCGCTACCACCTGACCTAGCGTCGTGCCGGTGCGCGCGAGCTCGAGGTGACCGGCTGGGTAGGCCTTTTGCTCCACCTCCAAGGCCTGGCGCAGCAGCTTCTCCGCCCGCTCGTCCTGACCTTCCTGATGGGCGAGCGCGCC
>Ga0209626_1000212_pt1 | contig 12485 bp, 10 predicted proteins | sample JacPinW_OM1H0_M2_FD_187962 | JGI IMG/M metagenome (GOLD analysis project Ga0209626, IMG submission 187962) | Forest soil microbial communities from Algoma, Ontario, Canada - Jack Pine, Ontario site 1_JW_OM1H0_M2 (SPAdes) (version 2) | ecosystem: Environmental > Terrestrial > Soil > Boreal... | reverse complement strand
CTCGGCGGCGGCCTGCCGCTGCCGCTCCTTCTCCCGCTTCTCCGCCTCCCCGGGAAGAGTGATGGTGACGCCGAGTCGCCCTGACCACCAGCGCGGGAGGTCGGGGAGCTGCTCGTCGAAGAGCGGCAGGGCAAGGGCCGTCCAGCCCAGCGCCGCCACCGTCCGCGCCAGATCGTCGGCGGCGGCCCCGAGCACTGGGGCTCCGTTCGCGGCGCCCGCCCCTGGTCCCGCCGGGGCGGCGGGCAGCCGGTAGAACTCCCGCGGGTCGGCGTCGAAGCCGTCGGCGACGAGGAAGAGGGCGCGCTGCGTTTCGATCGACCTCCCGGTCTCGTTGCCGGCCAGCCAGCCGGCGAGGTTGTCCGCCTGCCGCCGCACCAAGCGGATCTCCTCCTCGACCGCCGCCGCCGCGGCGTCGGCGGCGTCCGCGCGCTCGTCGCGCGCGCCCGCCTCGGAGGCGTCGGGGACGTCGGCGCCCTCGGCGCCCGTCGCGCCGTGCAACGGCTCGCGGTAGCGCCGGCGGATCGCCCGCAGGCCGTCCAGCCCCTCGCCGGTCAAGGCGATCCGCGATAGCGCCTCGTCGATGGCATAGGCGTTGCGGGTGGGAGCGAGCACGCGGGTCGGCTCGGGCTCCGCCAGCACCACCTCGACCGTGCCGAGGGCCGCCAGCTCGCCGGCCCGCGCGGCGAGGGCGGCCGCCGCGGCGCGCATCGTCCGCGAGCTGACCAGCACGCGGTCGAAGTAGATCAGCAGCCGCCAGGGCGAGCTGGTGGGAGCGGGTTGCGACACCGCCACCACCCGGCGCGGCGCGCCGTCCTCGAGGACGGTGAAGTCGCCGGCGGCGAACGGCCGGCCGAGGGCCGGGTAGGCCTCGACCGCCAGCTCGATCTGGACCGGGGTCGGAACAGCAGGTGTGGGGGTGGGGGCGGGGGCGGGAGTGATGGGCGGCGCCGCGGGAGCGGCAGCCTGAAACAGAAGGAGGAATAGGGCGAGCACGGCGGACGTCATAGAGTCATTCTACGGGGCAAAGGCGGCCGCCGTGAGGCGGCGGCATGAAAACGGTTCGGCGAGAGGAGGATTCGCGGCCATGAGCGGAGAGCAGACATTGACGGGTCCGGACCTGACGGAGGGGGTGGCGCTGGCGGAGATCGCGGAGGGGTCGCTCCTCCTGGGCCATGCCGGCGGCGAGCCGGTGCTGCTGGCGCGGCGGGGCGACGAGGTCTTTGCCGTGGGCGCCACCTGCAGCCACTACGGCGGGCCGCTCGCCGAGGGCCTGCTGGTGGAAGACACCGTGCGCTGCCCCTGGCACCACGCCTGCTTCAGCCTGCGGACGGGCGCGGCCCTGCGGGCGCCGGCCCTCAATCCGGTAGCCTGCTACAGGGTGGAGCGCCGGGGCGACCGGGTGGTCGTCGCCGAGAAGCTGACTGCAGCAGCCGCGGCGCCCCTCGCCGGGGGACCGTCCGCGGTGGTCATCGTCGGCGCCGGCGCGGCGGGCAACGCCGCCGCCGAGACGCTGCGCAAGGAGGGCTACCGCGGTCCCATCACCGTCATCGGCGGCGACCCCGAGGCCCCCTACGACCGCCCCAACCTCTCCAAGGACTACCTCGCCGGCAACGCCCCGGAGGAATGGATCCCCCTCCACCCGCGCGAGCTTTACGGCGAGCTGGGGATCGACCTCCGGCTCGCCACCCGGGTGACGGCGATCGACGCCGCGAACAAGACGGTCACCCTGGAGGACGGCCGCTCGCTCCCCTACGGCGCCCTCCTCCTCGCCACCGGCGCCGACCCCATCCACCTGCCGCTCCCCGGCGGCGACCTCCCGCACGTCCACTACCTGCGGACCCTCGCCGACAGCCGTGCCATCGTCGCCGCGGCCGCCAGCGCGAAACACGCCGTCGTCCTCGGCGCCAGCTTCATCGGCCTCGAGGTCGCGGCCTCCCTCCGCGCCCGGAAGATCGAGGTGACGGTCGTCGCCCCGGACGCACTGCCGCTGGGCAAGGTCATGGGCCGGGAGATCGGCGAGTACGTCCGCGCCTACCACGAGGAGCACGGCGTCGTTTTCCGGCTGGAGGACACCGCGGTGTCGATCGAACCCGAGACAGTGAAGCTGAAGAGCGGCGGCGAGCTCGCCGCCGACCTGGTAGTGATCGGCGTCGGCGTCCGACCCAACGTCGCCCTCGCCGAGGCGGCGGGCCTGCAGGTCGACCAGGGAGTCCTCGTCGACGAGCACCTGCAGACGAGCGCCCCGGGGATCTTCGCCGCCGGCGACATCGCGCGCTGGCCGGACCCCTGGTCGGGGCAGCGGATCCGCGTCGAGCACTGGGTGGTCGCCGAGCGCCAGGGGCAGACGGCGGCGCGCAACATGCTCGGCCGCCGCCAGCGCTTCGACGCCGCACCTTTCTTCTGGAGCCAGCACTACGACGTGCAGATCTCCTACGTCGGCCACGGCCAGGGGAGCGACGAGACAGCGGTCGCCGGGTCGCTCGCCGGCAAGGACGCCACCGTCACCTTCCGCTCCGGCGGCCGCATCACGGCGGTGGCGACGATCTTCCGCGACCGCCAGAGCCTGGAGGCCGAGCGGGCGATGGAGCGCGGCGACGGGGACGCGCTGGAGAAGGCCCTCTCCGGCTAGGCCGCAGGAGGCGGCCGGCCGAGCGGTTTCTTTGATAGGGTGGACGAGGTGAGCTGCGCAGCCCACCCGGAGGAAAGGAAATGTTCGAAGGCCTGCTGCAACCCATGCACCTGCTGCTCATCCTCGGGCTTTGTCTGATCTTCTTCGGGCCCAGCAAGCTTCCCGAGCTCGGCAAGAGCCTGGGCACCTCGATCCGCGGCTTCCGCGACGCCTTCAACGGCGCCGGCGAGCCGGAGACGCCGCGGCTGGAGGCCGGCGACAAGCGAGACGGAGCCGACGAGAAGCCCCCGACCTAGGAGTTCTCCCAGCCGTTCCGCGCCAGCGAACGGATGATCTCGGCGCCGCGGTGGCCCCAGAGGGGATGGAGCTCGAACGAGCGCCGCTCGGCCAGGCGTAGCGCCACGCGGGCCGGGGTCTCGCCGCTCTGCCGCGCCTCCGCCAGCACCGCCAGCGACAGGTTGTAGATGCTGTTCTCCCAGCCGTCGCCCAGGTGCGCCTCGATCCGCGGATCCGCCGGTAGCACCCCGTACTGCTCGTCGGCGCAGCTCACGATCCCCATCCGGTTGACGAGGAAGTCGGGCAGGTAGACGATGCCCCGCTCGGCGAGCCGGCGGTCGTCGGCCTCGGGGTCCTCGAGCTGGTTGTTGGCCGCCCCACAGATGATCCCCGCCTGGATCGCCGGGATGGTGCGCGGCGACAGCACCCCGCCGGTGGCGCAGGGAGCGAGGACGTCGGCCGGCTCGGCGAGGATGGAGTCGTCGCCGCGAGCGGCGACGCGCAGGTCGAGCTCGCAGCTGCCATCGGACGGGAAGCGGGCTAGGACCGCGTCCCGGCGCGCCGGATCGACGTCGGCGCCGACGATCCGCGCCACCCCGCGCTCGCGGAGGAAGCCGATGAGCTGCTCGCCGACGTGGCCGAGCCCCTGCACCGCCACCGTCTTGCCGGCGAGGCCGCCGCGGCCGAGGTGAACGAGCGCCGCCTCCATGCCTCGCACCACCCCGCGGGCGGTGGGCACCGAGGGGTTGCCGCTGCCGCCGAGGGCGGGCGGGATGCAGGTGGTGAAGCGGGTGCGGGAGTAGACGGCGGCCATGTCCTCGACCGCCGTGCCGACGTCCTCGGCGGTGACGTAGCAACCGCCGAGTCCGCTCAGCAGCTCGCCGTACTCCTCGTAGATGCGGCGCCGCGCCGCCGGGTCCTCGGCCGCCCCGGTGCCGCGCGCCATCACCCCCTTGCCGCCGCCCCACCAGAGCCCGGCCAGGGCGTTCTTGTGGGTCATGCCGCGGGCCAGGCGGAGGCCGTCCCGCAGGTACTCCTCGACCGTCCCATAGCCCCAGAAGCGGACACCGCCGGCCCCCTGGCCGCGGCAGGTGCGATGGATGAACGCCCCCTGCAGCACGCCAGTGTCGGGCGCCACCTGCACGAAGACCCCCTCGTGACGGTCGAAGTCGCGGCGGTCCGCCGCCAGCAGACGCGCCAGCGGCGCGACGAGCGGATGCGAGGCGCGCACCGTGCCGGCCTCCTCGTCCCACACCAGGTAGAACCGGCGCACCTCGTGGGCTCTGAGGAGGTCGCAGAAAGCGGCGGGAGTGAGGCCGGCGAGATCCATGGCCGGCCATCGTATCCCCACGGGAGACCGCGGCTGCCCAACGAAAAGCGGAGCCGACCTCGCTGCTGCGAGCCGTCTTCTCCCGCACCGATTCCTGGTTGTGGCTTGAACTCGCACGACCTCGCAGCTGGCGGTACAATCGAGCCAATGACAACCCAGACGATCCCCTTGACCGAAGGGGAGCCGCGACTCTCCGACCTTGTCGACCGCGCCAACGAGTTCTTGGAACGGTTCGTCCTTACCCGCAACGGGGAAGCCAAGGCAGTTCTCTTGGCTGCTGAGGATTTCGAGGGACTTCTGGAAACCCTGGAGATCCTATCGGACACCGAGCTGGTCAAGCGGTTGGTTCAAGCCGAAGACGAGTTGGCGCGGGGCGGCGGCCACTCTCTGGACGACGTGCGCGAGGGGATCAGAAGTGGCCGCGGTCCGACTTTCCAGTCAGGCTAGGAAGGCTCTCGAGAAACTCACCCGCTCCGATCGCCGGCTTTTCGAACGGGTGGACGAAGCGCTGACGCGCTTAGAGAAAGAGCCCACAACGGGAAAGCCTCTTCAGGGTCCCCTGGTTGGCCTGCGCAGCTTGCGGATTGGCGATATCCGCATCCTCTATCGCTTCGAGGCCGCTCAGCTTCTCGTGTTCGTCCTCGACATTGCGCGCAGAGACAAGGCGTATCGTGATCGTGACTTAGTCTAGAGCCTGGTGAGCATGGCCGAGTTCAACATCCGCGAGGCAAAGACCCACCTTTACCGGCTCGTCCGGCGCGTCACAGCAGGAGAGGAGATCGTGATCGCGCGGGCAGGAAAACCTATCGCCCGCCTGGTCCCCATCGAGGCTCCGAGGGCGCCTCGCGAGCTGGGAAGGCACCGCGGCGAGGTTTGGATCGCCGACGATTTCGACGCCCCGCTCCCTCCGGACCTCCTGGCCGCCTTCAAGGGAGATCCTTGAGAGTCATGCTGGATAGCCGTTACCTGTAGGGCTTTGACCATCGCTGACACTTCACGCCTTGCCAGCTACGCTCAAGGCTTTTCGCGCCCGAACCGGGCTGCGAGCATAGTACCGCTTGCCTTATCCGTATTTACCGCGTTGGCTCTTACCGGCCAGTCTACTCTTGGCATCGTGCCGCTTCAATAACAGCGTCCTTCAGCCCGCCGAAGCTCACTGATTGACTACAGAGCTTTTCAAGCGTAGAAAGTGTGATGGAGTGCTGGCTTCGCTTCCTTTGATCAAGGACGGATGTTGGAACGACGAAGAAAGTCCACTGGTCTACGTCCATCGGATCGACCGTCACTTTGTCCTTGTGAGACAACAGAGCAAAGACATAGACATCCGCCTGCCGGGCCGCTTGCTCGCCGAGTTGATTAGTATTCGCATCGAATGGGCGTCGCTTCGGAACGACAAACGAGATCAGCGACAGTTGCTCTTGATGCCAGCTCTGTAGATAACCGGCGGATTTTACCTCGACTTTCGTACCGTTCTCAGTAGTGAGATCGTAAGGTGCCCACTCCTCCCGAACACCGTCTGCATCCGCTCGAAGAGCACGAGCCACGAGGTACTCCGCAAGGACGCCGCGCATGGAGTTGCTGAGGAGGTCCGAACTGCTCCACTGCCAGAAGCTCAGAAGGTCAAACCCGAGATCACGGCCTCCATGGCGGAAGTGCTCGCCACCAGACTTGCGCGCAACGGTGACTCGACCGAGGTTCACGGGCAGACTCCTCATCTCCTTTGATGCTTTAGCGTTCCTCAGCAGGCCTTAAGTCACCCTATGCCTGCGGGCTAGGACCGTCAAGCGGAGGACGAATGGTGCATCGGGCCATCAGGCGCTCGCGAGGACCGCGCGGTTGTGCGCCGATGAGGTCGCCGTCGTGCAGAATTAGCAACGGCTGGCCCAATGGAGCGGCCGTTGGCCCGATTTACCGGCCGTTGCGCCGATGGGGCGACCATCGCGCCGATTTTCCGACCATCGGGCCGATTTACCGTCCATCGGGCCAAATTTTGCTAGATCGAGCCGATGTTCGCTAGATCGGGACAAAATTTGGTCTCATCGGCCCGTGCGCTGCCAAATCGGCAGATTTTTGGCTAAATCGGGCCAACCGCCGCCACATCGGGCCGATGGTCGCCAAATCGGGCCACCGGTCGCTACATCGGCCCGATTTAGGAAAATTTCTCTCGCTGGCGCCCTTTTGGCGTGATGCGCGGATCGTTCGCAGCTATGGAGGGGGGCGTTGGAGGCGACGAGCGGATTCGAACCGCTGGATAAGGGTTTTGCAGACCCTCGCCTTACCACTTGGCTACGTCGCCCTGGTACAGACCGTCAGGGCCGCTTGCGCGGCCCCGTTTTCCCCCTGAGGCGGCCGCTGGCGCGGGCCGCAACCCTCAGAGGTGCAAAGAAATGGAGCGGGAAACGGGATTTGAACCCGCGACCCCAACCTTGGCAAGGTTGTGCTCTACCACTGAGCTATTCCCGCCCACAGGCGGGTAAGGATAGTGGCGCCCTCCCGGGCTGTCAACCCTGGTAGGGGAAGGCGTCGCGGATGAGCGTGTACTCCCAGCCGCCGTCCTTGGCGTCGAGGCCGAGGACGTCGAAGCGGCAGGCGCCGGAGAGCTGGCGGGTGGCCAGGTAGAGGGCGGCGGCGCGGCAGATCCGCCGCTGCTTGGCGGGGCCGACGGCGGCGATGGCCGGGCCGTAGGCGGCGTTGCCGCGCGCCTTCACCTCGAGGAAGCAGAGGGTCTCGCCCTCGCGCGCCACGAGGTCGATCTCGCCGGCGTGGGTGACGACGTTGCGGTCAAGGATGGCGTAGCCCTGATCCTTCAGCCAGCGCACGGCAGCCTCCTCCCCCACCTTGCCGCGCCCGCGGTTGTGGACCTCCAGCTCGAAGTCGGCAGGCATCGTCCTCCCCTCCCCTATCCCCGCTTCCAGCGGGTTCCCTGCGGGGTGTCCTCGAGGACGATGCCCCGCGCCGTCAGCTCTCCGCGCAGGCGGTCGGCCTCGGCGAAGTCGCGGCGGCGGCGGGCCTCCTCGCGCTCGTGCACCAGGCGGGCGATCTCGGCGTCGTCTTCCGTCCCCGCCTCGGCCTTCCCTTCCGCCCAGTCCGTGGGATCGAGGACCCCGAGCACCCGGTCGACCGCCGCGAGGCCGGCCAGCACCGCCGCGCGGTCGCCATCGCCCAGCCGCGTCTCCTCGATCGCCACGTTCACCTCACGGACGAAGTTGAAGACGGCGGCGAGCGCCGCGGCGACGTTGAGGTCGTCGGCCAGCGCCGCCCGGAAATCGCGGTCGAGGCGGACTGCTTCGGCGGCGACCTTGCCGCGCCGCTCCGGGCTCTCCTTGGCGTGCGCCAGGCGGAAGCGCATCTGGTCGACGCGCTTCAACGCCCCCGCTGCCGCCTCCAGCGAGTCCCAGGTGAAGTTGAGCTTCTGCCGGTAGTGGACGGCGAGGAAGAGGTAGCGTAGCGCCCGCGCCGAGATCCCGCGCGCCAGCAGCTCCGGCAGCGTGTACTGGTTGCCCAGCGACTTCGACATCTTCTCGCCGTCGACGATGAGGTGCTCGGCGTGCAGCCAGGTGCGGACGAACGGCTTGCCCGTCGCCGACTCGCTCTGGGCGATCTCGTTCTCGTGGTGGGGGAAGATGTTGTCGACCCCGCCGGTGTGGAGGTCGAAGGTCTCGCCCAGGTACTTCATGCTCATGGCCGAGCACTCGACGTGCCAACCGGGCCGCCCCGGACCCCAGGGGGAGTCCCAGGCCGGCTCGCCCGGCTTGGTCCCCTTCCAGAGCACGAAGTCGCGCACGTCCTCCTTGCCGTACTCGTCGCTCGCCACCCGCTCCCCCTGGCGCGCCTGCGCGAGGTCGAAGCCGGACAGCCGGCCGTAGTCGGGGTCGCTGGCGAGGCGGAAGAAGACCGAGCCGTCGGCCTCGTAGGCGTGGCCGCGCTCGAGGAGGCGGCGGACGAGCTCGATCATCTCGGGGACGTGCTCGGTCGCCCGCGGATAGATCTCGGCGCGCTCGACGTGCAGGGCGTCGAGGTCGCGGAAGAAGGACTGGATGAAGGGGGCGGTGTACTCGGCGAGCGAGACCCCGGCCTCATGGGCGCCGCGGATGGTCTTGTCGTCGACGTCCGTCAGGTTCATCACCTGCGTCACCTCGAAGCCCAGGAAGCGGAGCGTCCGCCGCAGGAGGTCCTCGAAGAGGAAGGTCCGCAGGTTGCCGATGTGGACGTCGTTGTAGACCGTGGGGCCGCAGCAGTAGAGGCCCACCCGCGGCGGGGCGATAGGCGCGAAAGGGGCGAGCTCACGCCCCAGCGTGTTGTAGAACCAGAGGTCGGCCATCTGGAGATGCTACAGCGTCACCTGCACGGTGCCGGCAGACCACGAGAGCCCGGAGATCGGCGCGCCGCCCGAGTCGAGGGCGGTGTTGCGGGAGAAGGTGAGGGCGCCGCTGCCGCTGGCGATGGCCTGGAACTCGAAGGTGGCGAGGACGCCCGAGCCGTTCACCCCCGGCACCGCGCCGAGCTGGGTGAGGCCCGCCACCAGGTCGCCGGCCGTGCCCACGGAGGCCTCGGCCGTGCCGCTCGCCAGGAGCGGCCCCGGCGTCACCCGCACGAAGCGCAGGACGGCAGCCGGGAACTGGAGGTCGAAGGCGAGGGCGTAGAGGTCGTGCACGGAGTTGGCGTGGACCTCGAGGAAGAGGCTGGCGCCGCCGGTGGCCGCGCCGCTCGCGAGCGTGATTCCCGCGGCGCCGCCGCCGCTCGCCGGCGTGAAGACGATGCCGGTCTGCGGAGGAGGCGGCTGGGTGGGACCGCCGCCGCCCCCACCGCCGCCGCCGCACGCGGCGGCCACGATCAGGAGGGCGAGGGCAGCGAGGAGGCCCACCGCCTGAAGAGCACGGGCGGCGCAGCTTCTCCGGGGACTCGATCTCATGCCGGCACCTCCTCCATCGTCAGGCGCTTGAGCTGCCGCTTCATGCGCTCCCGCCGCAACCCCCGCAGGTGGTCGATGAAGAGGACGCCGTCGAGGTGATCGACCTCGTGGCAGATGGCCCGCGCCAGCCACGCCTCGGCCGCCAGCTCGTAGGGCTGGCCCCGGCGGTCGAGGGCCACCACCCGGATGCGCGCCGGGCGGTCCACCTTGTCGGTCAGCCCCGGCAGCGACAGGCACCCCTCGGTCTCGCTCTCCGTCCCCTCGCGGGCGACGATCCGCGGGTTGACGAGGACGTGCAGCTCCCCCGGTTCCTTCCCTCCCGAGAGGTCCACCACCGCCACCCGCTTCTCCACCCCCACCTGGTTGGCGGCGAGCCCGACCCCGGGGGCGGCGTGCATGGTCTCGATCATGTCCCCGATCAGCCGGTCGAGGCCGGCGTCGATCCCCCCGCCCGTCGCCACCTCGGGGCAGCGGACCCGCAGCACCGGATCGGGGTAGAGGCGGATGGCCAGGATCGCCATCAGCTGCCGGCCCGCAATCGGCGCACCGAGGCGGCGACGTCGCGGTCGTTGTGCTGCTCGCGCAGGGCGTCCAGGAAAGCCTTGGGATCGGGGTTGCCGAGGAGGCTCTGCTCCAACCCCTCGCGGGTGAGCTCGAGGACGGTGCCCGGCTCCGTCACCCGGTAGGTGGCCGGCCAGACCCCGCGCTCCAAGAGCACCGCCTCGCCCAGGATGTCGCCGGCCGTGAAGCTGCGGAGGCCGGTCTCCTTGCCGTCGACCGCCATCATCGCCTCGACGACGCCGCGGACGATGAGGAGGAGGAAGGCGTCCTTGCTCCCCTCCTCGGCGAGGATGGTGCCCACCTCCTTGTAGTGGAGGAGCCGCATGGAGGAGAAGAGCCGCTTCATCTGCTCGCCGGAGAGGTGCTGCACGAGGGAGCTCGACGCCATGTTGTGCCACAGCCGGCCGAGCTCCAGGGCGGAGGTCCCTCCCTGATGGCCGCCCGCCTGGCGTAGCCCTTCCAGGGCCAGCGTCCGCGCGTGCTCCAAGCTCTTCTCGCGCTGCAGGCGGTCGATCTTGAAGCGCAGCGACTGGTCGAGCGGGGCGAGCTTCATGGCCTTCGAGAGCAGCGCGATCCCCTTGTCGTAGAAGCCGTCGCCGGCGTACTCGTCGGCCACGAAGCCGAACTCGTCGACCGCCTTCTCGAACTGGCGGGTCTGGCTGTAGACCTCGGCCAGCTTGAGGTGCGAGTGGAGGTCCTGCGGGCTCGCCTTGAGCTTGGCGCGCAGCCGCCCCTCCGCCTCCTCGTACTTCTCCAGCACGATGAGGTCGTCGATGGTGTACTCCTGCGGCGACTGCTTGCCGCCGCCGAACCAGCCCTTGAGACCCAAGCGATTCGCCTCCCCGCGCTCGCGGCGCGCCATCTCGGGGGACACCCCCGACTCCTGCCGGGGACGTCCAGGCGCTGCACCGGAGCGCGGCCATTATAGTCAAGTGGGGCCAAGTAGCGGCAGCGGAAGGGCCTGCGGCGGGAATTCCTGGCCCTGGCGTGAAAGTTGCTCTGGAGGGCTTTCGGACGATAGATTGAAGCCTTCCGAAAGGACAACAAAATGTTGACCAGAAAGAGCTTTCCGCTTGCTTGGGCGCTCGGTGCAGGGTTCCTGCTGGCGACGCTCCTGACGGCCGTTCCGGCGGCCGCGGACGGCGGGAGCTACGGCTACTTCCGGGTGATCGAGGGGACCGCGACCCTCATCCCGGCGGATTCCGGCGAGCGCGCCGGGGCGCAGGTGAACCAGCCCTTCCTGCCCGGCGACCGCGTCCGCGTGCCCAGCGGCTCGCGCGTGGAGCTCGTCCTGCCGGACCGCAACGTGCTGCGCTTGGACGGCGGCAGCGAGGTGGCCTTCGACCAGCTCGCCGGCCTCGAGGACGGCAACGACACCGCCACCCGCCTGCGGCTGAACGTCGGCAACGCCCAGCTCGTCGTCGACCAGGACGCCCTGGGAGACGAGCTGCCGCGCATCGACACCCCCAACGCCAGCGTCTACATCCAGGCGCCGGGCGCCTACCGGCTGACCACCGACCAAGGGGAGTACACGCAGGTGGTGGTGCGCAAGGGGACCGCCGAGGTCGCCACCGAGGGCGGCACGGCTACCGTGCACGCCGGCGAGGAAGCGACGGTCGAAGGGGCGCAACAGCCGCAGGCCGAGGTGCGCGAGGCGACCGCCGTCGACGACCTCGAGCGCTGGGGCCGGCAGCTCTCCGACCAGATGGCGTCCGACAGCCCCTACGTCGACGAGGGCCTCGCCTACCAGGCGGCGCCGCTGACGCAGTATGGCAGCTGGATCGTCTACGAGGACCGCTCCTACTGGCGGCCCAACGTCGAGGCCGGCTGGCAGCCCTACCTCCACGGCCACTGGATCTACACTCCGAGCGGCCTCACCTGGGTCGCCGACGAGCCGTGGGGCTGGGTGCCCTACCACTACGGGACCTGGGACTACGTGCCCGGCTACGGCTGGGTGTGGGAGCCCGGCGACGTCTACGCCCCCGCCTGGGTCTACTGGTACTGGGGTCCCGAGGAGATCGGCTGGTGCCCGATCGGCTACTACACGCACTTCTACGGACGGCACTTCAACGACCCCGGCTTCCGCTTCGGCGTCTACGGCTGGGCGGGCGGCGACTGGGACTTTTTCGGACGCTGGAACTTCGTCCCCGTCCACAACTTCGACGACCGCCACCTCGACCACTTCGCGCGGCCGGCCATGCAGCTGCGCGACGAGGTGCGGATGATGCCCCTCCCGCGCGGGATCATCACCACCGACTCCCGGCCGCTGACGCCGGGGCACTTGAAGGAGCCGCGGGTGGTGATCGACACCCTGAGCCGCGGCGCCAAGGGCGGCACTCTGACCGATGTCACCACCTTCGTCGCCCGCCGGCCCGATCTACCGCCGCAGGTGCTGCACACGGTGGTGGTGGACACCCCGACCAAGGGCAACCTCACCGGCACGCCGCTGCGGCCCGCGACCCTGGGCACCCGCCCCACCGGCGGGCACCTGCGGACCGCCGGCGGGACGCCCGCGACTCCCATCGCGCCCACCGCGCCTGGCAAGGGGGGCGCTACCGGTACCCCTCCCGCACGGCCGGGCCACGTCCGCGGCGCCTGGGCCGATCGGCCGCCGGCGAGCCATCCGGCGGGCCAGCCGACCGGCAGTCAGGGCGGCCAAGGAGCCAAGCCCGCCGAGCACGGACCGGTGCCGGTCGACCGTGGGACGCGGGACCGCAAGCCGGCCGCTCCGGTCAGCGGCCAGGGCGACCGTCCGCAGCCGGTCCACCGCTGGGATC
>Ga0209626_1000211_pt1 | contig 12486 bp, 12 predicted proteins | sample JacPinW_OM1H0_M2_FD_187962 | JGI IMG/M metagenome (GOLD analysis project Ga0209626, IMG submission 187962) | Forest soil microbial communities from Algoma, Ontario, Canada - Jack Pine, Ontario site 1_JW_OM1H0_M2 (SPAdes) (version 2) | ecosystem: Environmental > Terrestrial > Soil > Boreal... | reverse complement strand
GACAACAACACGACGGCCAACTGGAGCAAGGCGGTTATGCTGAGACCCAGCAGCCCGATCTTGAGCGCACGGATGCCGCGTTGATTCGACTCCATCGGGGCGTCGATCTTGTCCTCGACGCTATGGGAGTGCGCCAACGTGCCTCGCAACCACCCGAAGAGGCCTGCGCCGTGATCGTGGTCGTGACCGGCATCGTGGGAGTGGCCGTGCCGGCCATGATCGCGCCCATGGTGGTGAGCGTGAGGCTTGGGTGCGGCTTGCTCGGCCCTCTCGTCATCGAGATCGGTGTGCATGAAGGACGCTTCCTTTCCTGACCGGGTAGCTACTTCAGGTAGCTCTTGATTACGTCGATGAGATCCTGGGCCGACTGCTCCTGCTCTGGCGTGGGCAGGTGGCGCTCGTCGAGGACGTGGAGCCGGACGTGACCTTCCATCACCTCCGCCATGAGCCCGTTCAGGGCGCCCCGGCATGCGGCGATGCCGTGCAGAATCGCTGCCGGGTCGCGCTCTTCTTCGAGCGCCCGCTGGATGCCTTCGATCTGGCCCCGGATGCGCTTGACGCGGTCCAACAGCTTCTTCTTGCCCACCACCGTGTGCGACATGGCTTCATTATACCCTACCCTGGTATCCCATACCCCCCCCTGGCCCAGCTCCTCTACTCAGTTGCAGTTCCACACCAGAAACAGGTCGCGCCCGGGAGAGAGCGTCCAGCGCAGCCGGGCGTTGAGCCCCGCGCCGCGAGCATCCCGGGCGCCGATCCGCTGGTCGACCGTGTAAACTACCTATGCGACCCGAATTCCGAGGACTCTTCGCGTCGAACCCGATGCATCCCGAGGTGTGACATGCCTCAGACTCCGATGGAACGCGCCGAGTCGCTGCTCTTTGAGGCCGTGTTGATCCTTTTCACGGATTCCCGGGCGAACGACTTCCCCGAGACCTACATTCGATCGCTAGCGACCGGCAAGATACCCGAACGCCTTCACGAGCTGCGGACTCTTGACGATCCCGGATACCGAGGCAACCGAGCCGAGCCCGTTGCCCTACCTGAGCCCACACTCCATCCTGCCAGCTCAGGGCTCAAGGCACACGACGAAGAGAGTTTCCGCTGGCTGCTCGATCTCGCCGACAGGCGGCTTGCAGAGGCGATCAACGCTCTCTGTGAAGGCGATGCAGCCCTTGCCGAGGACTCTGTGACTACCTTCGTGCAAGGCCACATGGTCGCCAGTCTCCGTCGGCTCCGGGAGCAGGAGACTCCTTCGGAGCGCACCGCTCTCGTGATCGAGGTCAACAGAAAGCGGGCGTCCTTTAGACTACCGCCGAAGGATTTGGAGCACATCGTGACGGTTCTACCCGATGGAGTGCCAGGCAAACTCTAACAAGGGGCCGAGGTCGCGCCTGGCGACAAAGGGCCTCCTCCCCGGACACGAGAGAATCCGGGAGGAGGTGTAGCGATCATGCGCTTTGGTAACGCGCTTAGGCTGCGAAGTACGGTGCGGGGACCGCGCGAAGAAGCGTCCAAGGAGACTCGGCCATGTTGATCCAACCCGTCGACTATTTCCTCGTCGTCTGGCTCACCCTCGCGTTCGCCTCGGCGTTCTACGTCGGGTGGGATCAGTATCGAAACAATCCTGAGCCCGCGGTCATGAAATGGGGCTTCATCCTGGTGACTCTCTACATGGGCCCGCTTGGACTCCTGCTCTACGTTCTCGCCGACAAGGAGCCGCGGCCCGGCGAGCACGAGTCGTTCATCGCACCCCTCTGGAAGCAGGGCGTGGGCTCGACGATCCACTGCGTTGCAGGCGATGCGACGGGAATCATCCTCGCGGCGGTCGTCACCGCGGCACTCGGTCTTCCGATGTGGCTCGATCTTATCGTCGAATACGCCGCGGGCTTCGCGTTCGGTCTCTTCATCTTCCAGTCCCTCTTCATGAAATCGATGATGGGCGGGAGCTATTGGGAGAACGTCCGCAAGACCGTGCTGCCCGAGTTCGTTAGCATGAACTTCATGATGGCCGGGATGGCCCCGGTCATGAGCTTCCTGATGATGGGCCGCGACATGCGCGCCATGGTTCCGCGCGAGCTTCTCTTCTGGGGCGTGATGTCCGTCGGCGTGCTCGCAGGCTTCGCGGCCGCCTATCCTGCCAACGTCTGGATGGTCGTGCGGCGCCTGAAGCACGGGCTCATGACAGTCCGGAGGCCGGGCGATGGCGCGGAGAAAGCGGACAGCAAGCGCATGGAGCACGGAGAACACGGCCCCAAGAAATCCGGTCATACCATGCAATCCGACGCCACGCGCCCCCAGCTCGCTGCCGTAGCGGGAGTATCGTTCCTCTTCCTCCTGCTTGGAATCGTGGCGCCCGCCAACTGGGTGAATCTCCGCCTTTCCGCGCGCGAGGTTGGCGGGGCGATCATGCCGCCCGGCATGATCATGGACCGCAACACGCCGGCGGCGGCCATGCGCGACATGGCAGCGGTCGATCCGCGCGACGTGGTGGCGTCCTATGGCCTTGCGGCGCGCGGCGATCGGGAGCTCGCGCCCCGGATCGAGAACGGCGTCAAGGTCTTCGCGCTCGAAACCTCGGTTGTCCGCTGGACGATCCTGCCGGGCGTGACCGTGGATGCCTACGCGTTCAACGGCCAGATTCCGGGCCCGCGCATCCACGTGCGCGAGGGCGACCGCGTCCGCATCGACGTGAGGAATCGGCTGCCCGAAAGCACCACGGTGCATTGGCACGGGCTCATCCTGCCGAACGTCATGGACGGGCCGGCGAAGATCGTGCAAGACCCTATCGAGAAGGGCGCCACGTATCACTACGAGTTCACGGTCGTCCAATCGGGAACGTACCTGTACCACTCGCACGATCACGTCGACAGGCAGCAGGGGCTCGGGCTCTACGGCGCTCTCATCATCGATCCGACGCAGACCGACCCGAGCCTCGCGGCCGACCACGAATACACCGTGCTCCTCCAGGAGTGGCTGCTTCGCGAAGGGCTCACCTACCCCGCCATGCCCATGGACGGCGCACAGCCGAACTACTTCACGATCAATGGCCGCGCCTACCCTGCCACCGACACCGTTCCCATGCGGGTCGGCGAGACGCTCAAGGTGCGCTTCATCGGCTCCAGCAACGGGTTCATCCACCCGATGCACATCCATGGCGGACCCTTCGAAGTCGTCGCGGTCGACGGCCAGACGCTGCCGCCCTCGGCGCGCTACTTCGCGGATACCGTGAACGTCGGGCCGGGACAGCGCTACGACGTGATCTGGAAAGCGCGCCAGCCGGGAAAGTGGCTGATTCACTGCCACATCGGGCACCACACGACCAACAACAACGTGGAGATGCGGGGCGGCGGCGGTCTGATGATGTTGATCGACGTGTCTTAGGTCTCTCGCAGCAACGCCCCGCTCAGCGGACTTCGAAGGTGAGCGTCGTGAAGTCGCTCTCCCAGTCCGCTTCCGGCTTCGCGGACCGGCGCAGGTCGGTACCGCGCAGCAGCCAGCGGCCCGCCTTGAGGATGGCAAACGTCGCGCGGCCCTGCCCGTCCGTGGTCTTCAGCACACCGCCGGTTTCGCCTTCATGGACGAGACCCACCGAAAAGGCCGCGAGCGGCTTGCCCCGGCGCAGCACCCGGACCGCCAGCTCCTCGCCAGGGCGTACAGAGGTCGGGTCCCTCTCGGGCACGATCTCCAAGCTCATCCCGACGGGTTCGCCCCAGGAGCGGTCTACCTTGGGACGACCAACGCGCAGGTAGGTCTTCGCGTGCTTGGTGTAAAGCTCGCGCCAGCGCCGCGGGACAGACATTTCCGCCCAGGCATGCCGCACGCTTCCCGACGCGCCGATCTCGTCGAGGTACTCCTTCACCTCATCGGGCTTGAGGTCGATCGACTTCGGCGCGAGCTCGACCCAGCCTACGGCGACGCCCCGCTTCCCAGGCTGCGCGGTGAACTGAAGGGACTTGGCGGTGGAGCGCCGCTCCTTGAGGTCGGAGGTCTCCCCGCCGAGCCGCAGGGCAGCCCGCGCCACACGCTCCGGCCTGATGGCCGTTTCGTTGGCTGAGAACGCCATGCCGCTCGTCAGCTCCAGGACGACCGGGGTTCCCGGCTCTATGGCCGAAGAGCGCGCCAGCAGCCAGGTGTCGTGGGCGAAGGCGGGAACGGGGACTGCCAGCGTCAGGGGAAGGAGCGCAAGCGGGAAGAAACGGGTGAATCGCATCGTGCCCTCCATTGAAACTTGGTCGGGAATCTTCGGCGGGCGGCTCATAGTTCGATCCTCCGCAGCCGCAGGGCGTTGAGGATCACGGAAACGGAGCTGAAGCTCATGGCCGCCGCTGCGATCATGGGGCTGAGCAGGATGCCGAACGCCGGATACAGGACGCCGGCCGCCACCGGTACGCCGAGGGCGTTATAGACGAACGCGAAGAAGAGGTTTTGCCGAATGTTGCGGATCGCAGCCTGGCTGAGCCGGCGAGCCCGGACGATGCCGCGAAGGTCTCCCTTGACCAGGGTGACGCCCGCGCTCTCCATGGCGACATCCGTGCCGGTGCCCATGGCGATCCCCACCTCCGCCTGGGCCAGGGCCGGCGCGTCGTTGACGCCGTCGCCCGCCATCGCCACGACGCGACCTTCCTGCTGGAGGCGCTTGACGGCCTCGACTTTCTGGTCCGGCAGCACCTCGGCGATCACCTCGTCGATGCCGAGCTTCTTCGCAACCGTCTCGGCTGTCGTCCTGTTGTCCCCGGTGAGCATGACGACGCGCAGGCCGAGGTCGTGGAAGCGATGGATGGCCTCCGGCGTGCTCTCCTTGATCGGATCGGCCACTCCCAGGAGTCCGGCGAGCTGGCCGTCGATGGCGGCGAGCATGACGGTCTCGCCGTCGCGCCGTATCTCATCGGCTTTCGTTGGGAGGTTTCCGAGAGGAATGCCGAGGGCGTCCATCAGTGCCCCGTTGCCGAGCGCCACCTTCCGTCCGCCGATGGTCCCGGTCACTCCCTTGCCGGTGACCGATTCGAAGTCTGAAACCCCTTCGAGGGTGGCGCCGCGCTCTTCCGCCCCGGCGACGATCGCCGCCGCGAGCGGGTGCTCGCTCGCCCGCTCCAGGCTCGCCGCCAGCCCCAGGAGGTCCCGTTCGCTCCAGCTCTCGGTTGGCAGCACGGAGACCAGCCGCGGCCTGCCCTCGGTGAGCGTTCCCGTCTTGTCCACTACCAGGGTATCCACCTTCCGTAGCATCTCGATCGCCTCGGCATTGCGGAACAGGACGCCTGAGGTCGCCCCCTTGCCTGCAGCCACCATGATCGACATCGGGGTCGCCAGACCCAGGGCGCAGGGGCAGGCGATGATGAGGACCGCGACCGCGTTGACGATCGCGTAAGCCATGGACGGGGCCGGCCCCGCCAGCGCCCACACGGCGAAGGTGACGACCGCAGCCAGGATGACGGACGGTACGAACCAGGCCGCAACCTGGTCGGCCAAACGCTGGATGGGAGCGCGACTGCGCTGCGCCTCGCCTACCATGCGGACAATCTGCGCGAGGAGGGTCTCCGCCCCCACCTTTTCGGCCCGCATCACGAAGCTTCCCCGGCCGTTCACCGTCGCGCCGATCACCCGCTCGCCCTCCCGCTTCTCGACCGGGATCGGCTCGCCGGTCACCAACGACTCGTCCACGGCGCTCGTGCCTTCGAGCACGACGCCGTCCACCGGCACCTTCTCACCAGGCCGGACGCGCAGCCGGTCGCCGGGCTGGATCTGGTCGAGCGGCGCGTTTTCCTCCGCTCCGTTGTCGCGAAGCCGGCGCGCGGACTTCGGGGCGAGGCCGAGGAGCGCCTTGATCGCCGCTCCCGTTCGGCTGCGCGCCCGGAGTTCCAAGACCTGCCCGAGCAAAACGAGGGCGACGATGACCGCCGCCGCCTCGAAGTAGACCCCGACCTCGCCACCCTCGCCGCGGAACGAGACAGGGAAGATCCCCGGCGCGACCCGCGCGACGACACTGTAGACGTAGGCCGTCCCAGTGCCGAGGGCGATCAGGGTGAACATGTTCAGGCTGCGGTGGACGAGCGAGTACCAGCCGCGGACGAAGAAAGGCCAGCCGCCCCAGAGGACGACCGGGGTGGCGAGTAGGAGCTCGACCCATCCGAGAGGCCGCGGTGAGGCCAAGCGCGCCAAGCCCAGGTGAGGCGCCATAGCGATGACGAAGAGCGGCACCGTCAGGACCACGCTCACCCGGAAGCGGCGGGTCATCGCCCGCAGCTCGGGGTTCTCGTCTTCCTCGGCCGTTACAGTCCGCGGCTCTAGGGCCATGCCGCAGATAGGGCAATGGCCGGGAGCGTCGCGCACGATCTGGGGGTGCATCGGGCAGGTCCACTCTGGCGGACCATCGGTCTCGTCTTTCATCGTGCCTCCATGGCCGCCATGATGCGGCCGGCACTTTGCCGAGGATAGGAGGTGTGTTCGTCGCCGATCACCAGAACCTTCGCGCCAATAGCTGTCTCCAGGGCCTGCTCCAGCGGTTAGACAGGACGACCTCCGTTGCGGGCGCCCCCGAGCGCCCAGGCGCGGCTCATCCCGGCGAGTCCGAGTGGGATCACAATCATTTGCAGCGCCGGGAGCAATCCCACGCGGAGGAAGGGGAGGCGAGGCATCCCCGCGCGGTAGCTCCACGCCCCGGCCACGAGCGCCCGCAGCTCGACGACGGTGGCCACCAGCAGGCCCAGAACCGTCAGCAGCAGGACCCGCCAGGGGCTCATCCGCTCGAACCAGATCCAGTCCTCGGCAGCGCACGCCATCAAGACGTAGAGCGCCCCGAGGAGGCCGATGTCACCGAGCGAGGCTTGGAAACATTGCCACCAACCGCCCTCGAACCTCGCGAAAAGCGGCATCTGGAGCATCTCCCAGGCGAAGTTCGCTGCCAGCCCCCCGCCGAGCCAGAGTACCCAGATTCTGGCCGCCGCTCTTCCGCTCATGCGTCGCTCCGTTTTTGCCGCCTCAGCAGCGCGAGCTTCATTCTCTGACCAAGCTGCGGCTTACGGTTTCGCCCCGTCCTTTGCAGGCGCGACAGAGTCCACGGCGACCGTGGTGCCGTTCACCTTGCCCTTCACCGTGACCTTTTGGGCGGCGTACCGGTCCAAATCCGCCTCATGGCCTACCAGGGTATAGACGTCATTGCCCGATACCAAGGCGTACCTGGTCCCCTGCTTGATACAGACGCGCAAGCATTCGGCGTCGCTCTTACCCTTGATCATGTGGGTACGCCCGCACATCGCATCGCTGACGACTCCGGTCAGGGTCTTCTGATCTCCAGAGACTCGGTCCTGCTTCGCGGTCGCCGGAGTCTGGGCGTCCATCCCGAGCGCCCCCAGTATGAGGACCACTACCACCATCATAACTGCCCTGAGATCGATCGTTGGTTTCATCTTGGTTCTCCTTTAAGTTGTTTGCCATAACGATCAAAAATCGTACGAGCCGATCCGTTCGAACGGCGCGACCGACCGTCCATTCAGGAGCCGGACTTTGGAGCCGCCGGCAGGTGCACCTCTGCCGCCGACTTGTCGGTGGCTAGGTGCACCATGGCACGCATGCCGACCGCGAGATCGGCCGCGCTCGCCTTTTCCGAGCCGCGGAAATACTTGGTCTCATTCGTTAGCTTGACGGACACAGCCTTGCCTTCGGTTGTCTTGACTTCGAGGTGGTCCTTGTCGAAGGCGGTGATCGTCCCCATCACGTGGCCCGCACCGTGCGCGACAGCCAAGGCGGGAAGGATCAAGCAGAACAGGGCGACCAAGGCGAACAGACTCTTGCGCATGGAAATCTCCTTTGCGTTTTAGCGCGGTTGAGCAGGCGAGGGAGTGACGTCTCCCCCTTGCAGAAACTTCTCTTCCTCTTCCCGTTCCTTGATCTCGGCGGGGCTCACCGGATTGAGGCGTTCCATCTCCTTGAGCTCTTGTGGCGCCAGCCGCGGCAGGTGCCGGATGAAGTGCACGAGCTGCCAAGACTCGGTCTCGCCTTCGGTTGTGCCGTTGCCCCAGGCGGGCATGCCGGTGAAGCGGATGCCGTTCTCGATGATGTAGAACAGCTCGCCATCCGTGAGCTCCTGGGTCGCCGCGAGCCCCATGTCGGGGGATTTGGGATAGAGGTTGCGGCCGATCTCGGTCTTGCCGCCGCCGTCATTGGCGTGGCAGGAGGCACAGTGGTCGGCGAAGTGAGCCCTGGCCATCGTCAGCACGGCCGCCGAGAGAGCCACTGGGTTGCGGGCTCGACGCCCGCCGGCCGGGACCGCCATCCGTCGGAGATGCCGGGCGACGTAAGCCTCGACGGTGAGCGGCTCCTCGCGCGCGCTGAAGCCGTGCCGGAGGAAGGCAAGGAGACACGCGACGATCAAGGCAAGGGCGAGAATGGCGATCCAGCGAGTCAGTCGCATAGCGCGTTTTCCAGCACGCGGTCGAAGGAAGCCCGCAAGCGCGGGTTGGGGTCGTGTTCCGCAGCATGCTTCATGACTTCTTCCCTGCCACCTTGTGCGCCTGGGTTCCGGATGGATAGGTGTACCAGCCGGGATCGGCATAGCTCGAAAGTCCCTCGCGCACCTTGACGATGGTGAACATACCCCCCATGTCGATGGGGCCGCTCGGCCCTTCGCCGCCGAGCATCGGGATGCTGTTGCGGGGGGCGCCCATCATCATCATGTTCCCCATGCCGGCCTGCCCCATCGCCATGTATTCCGGCAGGAGCTGCTTCACCTTCTCGTCGAGCCCCGTAGTATCGACCCCCAACATCAGCGGCAGCCCGTGCCCCATCTGGTTCATGGTGTGGTGCGTCTTGTGGCAGTGGAGAGCCCAGTCGCCCGGGTTGTCGGCGACGAAATCGACGTCGCGCGTGGTGCCGGGAGGGACGTTCACCGTGCTCTCCGGCCATTGCGCGCTCTCCGGGATGCGCCCGCCGTCCGTGCCGGTGATGCGGAAATGCACGCCGTGGAGGTGCATGGGATGGCTGTCCATGCTCAGGTTGGCGAAACGGAGGCGCACCGTCTGGCCTTGGCGCGCCACGAGCGGCGACGTGCCGGGGTAAACCCGCCCGTTGAAGGTGAAGACGTTGAAGTCGGTCATCACCGTCGGGTCCGGAGTGGCCGTGCCCGGCCTGATCGCCCATTCATGGAGGAAGATGCAGAAGTCGCGGTCGACGTTGACCGCCGGTGCTTCCCGTGGATGGATGACGAAAAAACCCATCATGCCCTGGGCAATCTGTGTCATCTCGTCGAAGTGGGGGTGGTACATCTGCGTGCCGTTCTGGCGCAATGTGAACTCGTACTGAAAGGTCTCACCGGGAGCGATCACCGGCTGATTGAGGCCGGAGACGCCGTCCATCCCGTTAGGCAAGAGCACGCCGTGCCAGTGAACGGACGTCGCCTCCGGAAGCTTGTTGGTGACCAGGATGCGGACCCGGTCCCCCTCGACCGCTTCGATGGTCGGGCCTGGAGCCTGGCCGTTGTATCCCCAGCAGTTGACTGTCAGGCCCGGCGCAAACTGGCGCTTCACCGGCTCGGCCACCAGATGGAAGACCTTGACACCGTGGTCCCATGTCCAGGACAGGGTCGACCCGTCGGGGGTGACGACGCCAGGATGGGGCCCGGCGCCCGACCGGGGCGTTGCCCGCGTTCGCGGGGGCTCCGCGGCGGCGCCGCTCCGAGGACGGAAGAGAAACGTGCTGCCTGCGAGCCCCAGGAGGCTCGAGCGTAGGAGAGAGCGACGGTCGATCATGATGCACCTCCCGGGGAGTGGTCGGCGGAGGGTTCGTGGGAAGAAGCCGGCTCGGCCGGCAGGCGGGCCGCGATGGCGCGTTCGAGGCGCGCCCGGGCCATCCAGTAGTCGCGGAGAGCGTCGACGGCTCCACGTTCCGCCCGGACCTCGTCCCGCTTGGCTTGGAGCAACTGAAAGACACCGACCTGCATGGCGTTGTAGGAAGTTTGCGTGAGCTTGACGACGCTCCGGCTCAATGGGACAAGGGCGTCGCGGTACAGCTCGGTCTCCTGACGGGTAGCCATCAATCGGCCCCAGGCTTCTCTCACCTCCGATTCGACCTGGGCCGTGCGTGCCTGGTAGCGGTCTGTTGCTTGCCGATAGCGCGCCTCTGCCCGCCGGCGGGTCGCCTGACCCCAGTTGAAGATCGGCACCGAGACCGAGGCGGAGGGACCGGTCGAGGTCCCGCCCTCGGCGTCGCGCTCGCGGTGAGCGCCTACCTGGGCTTCTTCGATGGCTGAGGTTCGGGTGAGCGGTAAGGCGCGCGCGGCGGCCTCGACATCGCGTCGAAGGGCGGCCAGGTCCTGCCGCCTCTCGACCGCGGCCGCCTCCAGGCCGGGCAGGGGCGGGTCCGTGGCCGGCAGGTTGGGTAGCTGTGCGGCCACTTTCCAATCGATCCCTTGACTCTCCAGCCCCATGTCTCGATTGAGCTCCTCGCGAGCTCCGGTGAGCTCGATCTGGCTCTGTACGACGTCGAGCTTGCTCTGCTCTGTGAGGACTCGCTCGGTCGCGAGATCCAGGTCGGTGACGTTGCCGGCCTCCTGCTGGCGGCCGGCTAGGGCCGCGGCGGTTTCGGCCGTCTCGGCGAGAGTGTGCGCGGAGGCGAGTGCTTGCTCGGCGGCCTGCACGCGAAAGAATGCGGCACGCGTGTCGGACTCCAGGCTCAAGACGGCATCGGTCACTCGAAACTTGGCCGCTTCGAACGCTGAAGTCGCGACCCTCTTGCGCAGCGGCAAGAGAAAGATCTCGAGGACGGGCTGGGCCACCGTGATCTCGAAAGGCCGAACCACCGTGGCAGGGAAGCGCACCTCGCCACCAAGGATGGGATTGCGCAGGAGGCCCGCCGCGAGCAGGTCCGCCTGGGCCACTCCCAGCTCTTCGAGAGTCGCCTGCAGCTCGCGGTTGTTGAGCAGGGCGATCGCCACGGCGCGGTCAGCGGTCAGCTCGCCGGCGAGGAGGTTGCGCACCTCGGCATCGATTTCGGCCGCCGCCTGATCGCGGGTCCATTTCAGGTCCGCTCCTGTGCGTGCCATCACGGTCGCGTGAACGTCGCCGAATCCGGCGTCCCGCGGCACCGACGCGCAGCCGGCGGCGAAAAGGATTATGGGAAGAGATGACAGGAGAAGAGCGCGATGAGATCTCATAGCGCCGCTCCCTCCTGGAGCACAGCTCGATTGGAAACAGTCCTCATACATCGAACCCCTTCGAGGCAGGCCTCGCCCACCGGAGTCGGATCCACGGAAGGTCACAGGCGCCACCGCGCACCATGAGCGCAACGACGCCAGGCCACAGGACAGCCGGCTAGACTAGAAGAGGGAGATCAAATGAGGAGGGTAGATCGTAGCGCCAGTCCAACGCGGGGAGGCCGCGGGGGGACTGATTCCAGCCGCTGTAAAGCCTGGATCGCGCGGGGCGCGGCGGGCGCGAAAGGCGCTCGGGTCGACGAAACTGCTAGCCGAGAAGAGGCTGTGGGCCGAAGTGCAGCGGAAATCTCTGGAACCGCTGGAAACTCCTCCGCAGCTCGCATCTTGCACGGTTGCGGACAACAGGGCATCGCCGCTAGATCCGAGCAACTTGGCCGTTTCATCGTGAGCGACCGGCAGCAGGCGTGCCCACCCGCTTCGCTGAAGCCAGCGGAAGCGAAGGAGATGAGCAGGACGAAGATCGCAAACCGGCGCATTCCTTTAGGATAGCACTGGAGGGAAGATCTACCAAGTCCCCTTCACCGAGCCCAGACGGCCAGAGCAACTTGCCGGAAAGCCCCTGCGGGACGCCGGCCACGTTTTCGTCCCCGCCCCGTTGTACGTCACTACTTCGGTTTATCGTGCTTGCCTTGCTGCCCTCCCCCGGAGGCAAATGCCTTCAGGTTGTCGGCGTTCTCGAAGTAGAGGACCGTGCCGTCGGCCCGCGCGCCGATCACCGCCGTCGCCTTGTCCACCGCTTTCCCGCTCACTGGATCGACCGCGCTGCGCAGCTCGGCCTTGTCCTTGAGCGCCTGCTTGCACATCTCGCAGCAGCCGTAATAGGTCTTGCCGTCGATTTCGACCGGGACCTGGTCCTTGTCGAAGAGCCGATTGTTGACCATGCAGACCTTCTTGGCCTCCTCGACCCGCGTCACCTTGGCGGCGCCGCCGCCCTCCGACACCTGCGTGGTGGCGGCGAAGAGGCCGCCGGAAGCGAGCGAGAACAGCGCCGCGAACAACGAGGCCCATGCCAGCGTTTTCGTCGTCGTCCTTTTCATCTTCCTTCTCCTTTCGTCGATACGAGAGCTGATCGATGTTCTTGATGCGCACTCTACAGCAAGATTTTCCCTTCACTCCCCTCCCGCCCCGGCCGCGCTTAAGGTCCCGCGCCGCAGGGCCTGCTCCTTCATCAGCGCGAAAAAGACCGGCACGAGGATGAGCACGTGGATGGTCGAGGTGACCATGCCGCCGACCATGGGCGCCGCGATCGGCTTCATCACGTCGCTGCCGATCCCCGACTC
>Ga0209626_1000210_pt1 | contig 12674 bp, 12 predicted proteins | sample JacPinW_OM1H0_M2_FD_187962 | JGI IMG/M metagenome (GOLD analysis project Ga0209626, IMG submission 187962) | Forest soil microbial communities from Algoma, Ontario, Canada - Jack Pine, Ontario site 1_JW_OM1H0_M2 (SPAdes) (version 2) | ecosystem: Environmental > Terrestrial > Soil > Boreal... | reverse complement strand
CCCCCACGGCATAGTGCAACGCGAGCGCCCGCTCGGGACCGAAGCGGTCGATCAACAGACCGAGATAAAAAACCGCAACAATTCCGCCCAGCGGGATAATGCTGGAGGCGAAGACCGCCTGCGGCGGCGTCATCCCGGTCAGGTGCAACACCTCAGGGAGCCAGTAAACGAACAGAAACAGGTTGAGCAGGCTGCAAAAGTAGATGATCCACAGCAGCACGGTCTGCAGCGCATAGCCCCTCCCGAACAGCATCTTGACCGGGTTACCGACAGCAATGTCGACCGAATGCAGATCCGCCTCGCTCGCGGCGATGTCCTCGCAAGGCATCGGACCGATCGAGGTGCCGGGCTCGAGTCACAAATCGATGGTCCTGGGCGAAGAGCAGGCCGCCGTGGTCGCCAAGTCGATCGCCGAATTTGCGGCTCGATGAGGCGCGGAGCGCCGCCGGCGGAAAGGGCGCGCGCGGCACGCCATTGCGGCACATGAGGGACACCCTCTCCACCCTCTCCATCGCGCGAAGGGCTCGCACTTCTGGCACCCGTCTTGCTCTTACCGAGTAGTGCCCCGCAAGTACTCCAGCGCAGACGCGCTTCCCGCGGGGGCCATTCCACGACAAGACGAAAGGAAGCCCTATGAACGTGAAGCGTACCCTGATGATCGCCCTGACCGCCGCCGCCATGACGGCGGCCGCCAGCTTCGGCGCCACGGCCCCGCAGGCCAAGACCGCGCCGCGCAGCGACGTCCCCGCCGCCCTCGCCAAACAGGCCAAGATCAGCCTCGACGACGCCCGCGCCACGGCCCTTGCCAAGGTGCCGGGCGGAGTGGTGAAGTCGGAGGAGCTCGAGCGCGAGCACGGCAAGCTGATCTACTCCTTCGACATCCAGGTGCCGGGCAAGTCCGGCGTCGAGGAGGTCAACGTCAGCGCCATCGACGGCAAGGTCATCGCCAAGAAGCACGAGAGTGCGCGGGCCGAAAAGCGCGAAGAGCAGAAGCCCCCGCCGCAGCGCTGATCCCTTCCCCTCGAGCCCGGGCGAGCGCACCGCCCGCCCGGGCCCGGAGTTGCACCTACCAACCGCGCTAGACCTTGCCGGCCAGTTCCTTGGCCAGCGCCTTCAGGCCATCGGTGGAGCGCTCCTTGCCGAAATAGCTGGCGATGATCTCGATGTCCTTCGCGCCCTTGACCAGCATCAGCATCTGCTGGCGCGCGACCATCGAAGCCAGCGCCTTGAGTTCCGGCCATCGCGTCTGGCTGGTCGGCGACGCGCGCTGGCCGCGGCTGGAAGGCGGCGCCCTGGGGCGCCTTGGACACCGCCAGGAAAGCGTCGCGCACCTTGCGATGCCGAGCCCGGAGGCCGGGATCGAGATCCGGGGCTCGGGGCGGAGAATCCGGGTGCGGGGCGGTCGCTCAGCCGCTGTCAACACCCAAAGTGTAACAGACACAACGCGCCCAATATTCTGCCCGCCGCGACGCCAACGTCTTGTGGGAAACGGCGATAAGCTCACGCCGCCTGCCCGGAAGGAGGGGTGGCTGAGCGGTCTAAAGCAGCGGTCTTGAAAACCGCCGGTCGTTCACGCGGCCCGTGGGTTCGAATCCCACCCCCTCCGCCACTCGCGCTTCGACCTACGACGCTTTCGCCAGCACCGGGCTCGCGTTGCCCTGCTCCTCCGCTCCGGTCCTGACCGTTTGGAGCCAGGCGTCGAGGCTCCTTTCGCCCAGGCCTTCGAAGTCCAGGAACTCGATGCCCATGCCGCGGGGATGGGACCAGCGGTTGGTCCAGCGGACGACCGCGGTGGCGATCACCGGCGAGGCGTCGTCCTGCGGGTCGAGGAAGAGCTCGAGCAGGAGGGTCGTGCCCGGCCGCCAGGGGTGGGGGGTGGGGAGGAACATGCCGCCCAGGCTGGTGCTGCCGCCGCGGCTGGTCAGATACTCACGGGAGGCGCGCTCGAGGCGCAGCCGCCGGTAATAGACCGGGAAGCCCGCCGGCACCCGCTCCTCGCGCCGCCGCTCGATCCGGTCCGTCGTCGCATCCTGCTGCACAACCGCTGCTCTGTTCATGACCTTCTCCTTTTCGGCTTTCTTGAAGCAGCCTAGAGGACCGGTCCGGCGGCCGAAATCGGACGGCGCCGTCTCCTGCTGTCGGAAAACGTCCTACAGACACCTGGACGCGACTTCGGTAAGGTGTTATTCGAGGTAGTGCTGCAATGAAAATCTTGCTGGTTGAAGACCAACCCCTGAACGTGGAGCTCTTCCGCGATCTGCTGACGGACGATGGGATCGACGTGCGGCAGGTCGACACCGCGGAGGAGGCGCTGGTCCTGGCGCGCAGCGACCGGCCCGACCTCATCCTCATGGACGTGTCGCTGCCGGGGATGGACGGCCTCGAGGCGACCCGCATCCTCAAAGCTTCGCCCGAGACGGCCGGGATCTTTATCGTCGTCCTGACGGCGCGCGCCATGAAGGGCGACGAGGAGGAGGCGCGGGCGGCCGGCTGCGACGCCTATCTGACCAAGCCGATCAACACCCGCACTTTCGCCGCCACCCTGCACTCGTTCCTGGGCGCCGGGCAAATCGGAGACCGTTGACCGCGCCCGACGTCGACCTGCGCTACGACCGCCTGCGCGCCATGGGCGCGCTGGCCGGCGGCCTGGCGCACGAGCTCAACAACGTGCTGGCCTCGGTGCTGATGACGGTCGACCTGCTGTCGGCGGGTTCCCCGAGCTCGGCGCAGCAGCAGGGGGTGGCGGCCCTCGAGGAAACCGTGCGGCGGGGCCTCCGCGTCACCCGCCAGCTCCACTGGTTCGCCCGCGGCATGGAAGGCGAGGCGACGGTTTTCCAGTCGCAGTACCTGATCGCCGACCTCCAGAAGCTCGCCGGCGCGACGTTTCGGCGCCCGCTCTCCGTGATCACCGCCTTTCCGCCCGATTTGGCAACGCTCCACGGCGACCCGGTGCAGGTCTACCAGCTCCTCCTCCACCTCGCCTGGGAGGCGCGGGAGGCGGTGCCGGGAGCGGCGGAGCTCCGCCTCGGCGCCCGCAACGAGGAGCGGGCCGGAAAGGCGTACGTCGCCCTGGAGATCGCGGCCGCCGCCGATCCGGAGGCCGACGCGGCGGCTTCCGCAGCCCCCGCGGCTTCCGCGGCTCCGGAGGATGCCGAGAGTGTGCCGCCGGCGGCCTGGGACTCGGGAAGGGCGGCGGTGGTGGCCGCCATCCTCGCCGCGCGCGGCGGCTTCGCCGAGCCCCTGCCGTCCGGCGCCGGCACGCGCGCCTACCTGCCGGCCTACTTCTCCAGCCCGATCTCGAAGGCGTAGTGCATGATCTCGGCGTTGGTCCGCATCGACATCTTCTCGAGGATGCGGGCGCGGTAGGTGCTGATGGTCTTGACGCTCAGGTGGAGCTGCGCGGCGATCTCGCTCGCCGTCTTGCCGGAGGCGATCAGGCGCATGACCTCGAACTCGCGGTCCGACAGGCTCTCGTGCGGCATGCGGCCGAAGCCGCTCTCGAGGCTCATCGCCAGGCGCTCCGCCAGGCCGGGGCTCACGTACTTGCCGCCGGAGCGGACCTTCTGGATCGCCTCCAGGAGCTGCTTCGGGGCGGCGTCCTTGGTCATGTAGCCGTCCGCCCCTTCCTTCAGGCAGCGCACCGCGAAGTGATCCTCCGGATGGACCGTCAGCATGAGGATGCGGACTCCCGGCGACCGCCGTTTGATCTCCTGGGCGGTCTCGATCCCCCCGCGGCCCGGCATCGAGACGTCCAGGAGGACGACGTCGGGGCGGTTCTTCGACGCCATTTGGATCGCCTCCTCGCCGGTCGCCGCCTCGCCGGTGATCGTCATGCCGGGCGTCTGCTCGAGGATCCGTTTGAGCCCCTCGCGGAAGAGGGTGTGGTCGTCGGCGATCAGGACCTTGACCATGGGACCGTCTCCTCTCCGCGCGCCAGGAGGGCATCCGAGGCGCTCTCGGCGGGTGCGTTGCGAAAGTCGGCGAGGATGCCGAGCACCTCGTCGAGGTTGGCGATGAAGAGGTCGAGGAGCTTGGCGTCGAACCGGGACGCGCGGTCCGCGACCATGATCGCCAGGGCCGCCTCGTGGCTGAGCGCCGGCCGGTAGGGCCGGTCGGTGGTCAGCGCGTCGAAGACGTCGGCGACGGAGCAGATGCGTCCCCACAGCGGGATGTTCTCGCCGCCGATGCCGTGCGGATAGCCGCTGCCGTCCCACTTCTCGTGATGGGTGAGGGCGATGGTCCGGCCGGCGCGCATGATCTCGGAGGGCGAGCCGTCCAAGATGCGGCCGCCGATCAGGGTGTGGGTCTCCATGATGCGGCGCTCCTCGACCGTCAGGGCGCCGGTCTTGACGAGGATGGAGTCGGGGATGCCGATCTTGCCGACGTCGTGCAGCGTGGCGGCCAGGCAGAGCGTCTCGACGTCGCCGGGCGGCAGGTGGAGGGCGCGCGCCAGCACCCCGGTGTAGCGGCTGATGCGGACGATGTGGCGCGCCGTGTCGGAGTCCTTGAGCTCCGCCGCCAGCACCAGCCGGCGGATGGTGTCGAGGTGGGCCTCGTAGGTCCGGCGCTGCGCCTCCACGGTCTTCTCCAGGGCGGCTGCCAGGTCCGCCGTCCGCCGCGCCACCGTCTGCTCGAGGTCGGCCCGGTGGCGGTCCAGCGCCTCGCGCGCCTCCTTCAGCTTGAGCTGCGATCCCACCCGCACCTCAAGCTCGGTGCGGTCGACGGGCTTGGCGATGAAGTCGCTCGCCCCCGCCCGCACCGCCAGGACGCGGTCCTCGCGGCTGTCCAGGGCCGTCACCATGATCACCGGCAGGTCGGCGAACTGCGGATCGGCGCGCAGGCGGCGGGCGACCTCGTAGCCGTCGAGGCCCGGCATCATGACGTCCAGGAGGACGAGGTCGATGCCGAGCTGCAGCTTGGCCAGGGCCTCGAAGCCGTCCCGCGCGCAGACCGGCTCGTAGCCCAGGAGGGTGAGCATTTCGGACAGAACCACACAGTTCTGCTCGACGTCGTCGACGACCAGGATGCGCGGCGTCGTCATGGCGAGAGGAGTTGCCCGGCCGGGGGGACGCTCCGCAGCTCCCCGAGGAAGCTGCTGGCGGGGGGATTGACCGGCAGGAAGAGGTGGAAGGTGCTGCCCTTCCCCAGGCCCGCGCTCTCCATCCAGACGCGCCCGCCGTGCAGCTCGGCGAGCTTGCGGGTGAGCGACAGGCCGAGGCCCGTCCCCTGCTGCTTGCGGGCGTAGGCGGAGTCGATGCGCACGAACTCGCCGAAGAGCCGGGACTGGTCCTCGGGCCGGATGCCGATGCCGGTGTCGGCGACCGCCACGTGGAGGGCGCCGCTCACCTCGCCGGAATCGGCGGCGCCCGGCTTGCGCCGCCGGGGCCGAAAGTGGGCGCTGATCTCGACCTTGCCGCCGTCGGGCGTGAACTTGACGGCGTTCGAGAGCAGGTTGTAGAGGATCTGCTTGAACTTCGCGAGGTCGGCGACGATCGGCGGCAGAGCCTCGGCGAGCTTCACCGTGAGGTCGATCCGCTTGGGCCCCGCCAGGGCCTGGATGGTGCCGCTGACGTCGGCGATGACCTCGCCGCAGTCGAAGGCCTCGCACTGCAGGGCCGAGAAGCCGGACTCCACCCGCGCCAGGTCGAGGATGTCGTTGACGAGGAGCAGGAGGTGACGGCCGCTGCCCAGGATGTTGCCGACGTAGCGGCTCTGCCGCGGATCGAGAGGGCCGACCTTGCCGTCCGCCAGCACCTCCGAGAAGCCGATGATCGAGTTGAGCGGCGTCCGCAGCTCATGGCTCATGGAGGCCAGGAAATCGCTCTTCGTCCGGCTCGCCGCCTCGGCCAGCTCCTTGGCGCGGCTGAGCTGGGAGACCAGCGCCTCCTCCTTGAGCTGCGCCAGCTTGCGGTCGTTGATGGCCTCGACGACGCAGATGAGGAACTCCGGACGGCCCTCGTCGTCGCGCTCCACGGAGAGCGTCGAGTCGATCCAGACGAAGGCGCCGTCGGGCCGGCGGAGGCGAAGCTCGGTAGTCCGCGCCTCGATGCTGCCGTCGACCAAGAGGGCGATCTTGGCCTCCGACGCAGCGCGGTCCTCGGGTTCCAGCACCGCCGGCCAGAAGCTGCCGACCAGCTCCTCGCGCGGCCGGCCGAGGATCTCGCACAGCCTGCGGTTGGCGAACAGCCAGCGGCCGTCGGTCGACAGGTGCCCGATGCCGACCGCGGCCTGCTCGAAGGTGCCGCGGAAGCGCTCTCCGCTGCGGTGCAGCTCCTCCTGGACCGCCAGCCGCCGCGCCAGCTCGCGGCGGACGAGGAAACCGCCCCCGCCCACCAGGGCGATGCCCAGGCAGGCGCCGAGCGTGACCAGCGCGACGGTGCTCTCGGCGTTTCGTCGCAGCCGCCGTTCGCGCGCCGCGACGATCTGGCGCTCCCTCCTCTCCACGGACCGGAAGGCGCTCCGAAAGCGGGCGATCTCCACGGTCGCCCGCGCCCCGCGCATCTCCGCGAGCGCCCGCTCGACCCCTTCCGCCCGGCGCAGGGCCATGACCCGGCCGAAGTGCTGCCGGCGCTGGTCGATCAAAGCCAGTACCTGGTCGAGGTGGGCGACCTGCAGGGGATCGGCCGCCATCAGCGAGCGCAGCATGCGCTGCGAGAGGTCCAGCCTCGCGAAGGCCTCGTTGAACGACGCGAGGAAGACGGGCTCCGCGGTCAGCAGGTACTCGCGCTCGCTGCTCTCGGCGGCGCCCACGATGGACTCGATCTCCTCCAGCTCCTTGAGCACCCCGTAGGAGTGGGCCGTCGAGCGCAGGCTCGCCAGGAGCTGCAGGAGGCCGCTGGTGCTGAGCAGGGTGACGGCGAGCATGAGGACCATGGCGAGGCCGTGCCCGACCCCGATCTTCAAGAAGGCCGACCGGCGCCTCAGCCGCTGGACGCGCGTCGGCGACATCGGTCAGATCGCTTCCCCGGCGGGCGGGGCGGCGGTCGCGGCGGGCAGGTCGATGCGGACCGTTCCCTGCGCTCCCTCCGCGCCCTGCTCGGCCCAGATGCGGCCGCCGTGGAGCTCGACCAGGCCGCTGACCAGGGCGAGCCTCGTCCGCACCCCCTCCCCGCCGCTGTCGGCGGCGAGCTCGAGCCGATCGAGGGCTTGGCCCGGCGGCTGCGGCTCCTCGTCGCGGAAACGGAAGGCGGTGCCAGAGACAGCGAGGGCGATGCCGGCGGCGGCGCTGGCCGAGGGGATCCGGCTGGCGAGGAGCCGCACCTGACCGCCCGCGGGGGTGAAGTCGACGGCGGCGGAGAGGAGGGTGAAAACGATCTGCTTCAGGCGCCGGGGATCGGCCTTGACCGCGGCCAGCGGCTCTTCGACGTCGACGGCGAGCTCGATGCCCTTCTTACCGGCGCCCACGCGGAGGACGGCGGCAAGGTCGCCCAAGAGAGGTGCGAGATCGAAATCGACGAGCTCCAGCTTGAGGAGGCCGGCCTCGAGCCTAGCCAGGTCCAGGGTGTCGTTGATCAGCCGGAGGAGGGAGTCGCCGGCGGCCAGGATGTTGGCGACGCAGCGGCTCTGGCGCTCGTTGAGCTCGCCGTAGCGGCGGTCGAGCAGGACCTCGCCGAAGCCGAGGATCGAGTTGAGCGGCGCCCGTAACGCGTGGCCGACTCTGGCGAGGCTCTCGACCGGCGACCGCTGCGCGGTTGAAAGGCTTCGCTCCATTGATGCCATCGCGTCTGACCTCGCGCCAGAAGGCCGGGGCACTGCTCGCCACCGCTGCGGCCCAGCCGGCTCTTCGAGAATTCGCAGTGGAATATAACGTATACCACGGTTTGCTGAGTATGTATATCGTGGACTACGATAGGTCTCCTTTTCGCCTTGCAAAGTATAAACTAAATAGTCGTCGCCTGCCCGGATCGGCGCTACCCGTATAGATGGGCTGCTGGCACCCGCGACAGATCCAGGAACTGTTGACTCCCGGCGGTCGCCCGTGGGCTCCCATACCTCGAGGATGAAGTTGACGCCGTCGAGGACGGTGCCGCTCGGCACCATCTTCACCTCTCGTGAGGGCGCCATGACATGGAGCCGCCGGACGTGCTCGGCGGTGACGCTCAGGGTGTAACCTCCCGGCCTGATCTCGGTGATGTCGTAGAAGCCGTCGTACCCGCTCGTGGCCCTCTTGACGACGACCCCGTGCTGGTCGACGAGCTCGAGCTCCACGCCGCTCGCCTCACGGCTCTTGCCGTCCTTCTTCAAGTAGACCGTGCCGGCGATCTCCCCGGAGATCACGACCGGAAAGTCGATGACCGCCGTCTTGCCGGGACGCGGCACGATGCGGACGCCTTCTTGCGCGGGCTTCCAGAACGGGTCCTCGAGCGTCGAGGGCGCGAGGGCGACGTCGAGGCTCTTGTAGGGGGCCAGGTTGGGCAGGAACGCCTCCCCGGCGTCGTCGGTTCGCGCCAGGCTGCCGGCGCCGCCGAGGAGGAAGCCGGCGCCGGGGATCGCCTTCTCGCCGGCATCCATCAGCCCGTTGCCGTTGAGGTCGAGGAAGGCGCGTCCCGACACGGCTCCCGAGCCGGCGATCGGGCGAGCCTGCGGGTGCCACTTGGCGTTTCGCGCGTCGCGGCCGGCGGCCACCGAGAGGAGGAGGATGACGCCGAGCCCGTCCGGGCGCGAGTAGTCGGCCGTGACGCCGAAGCCGAAGGCCCCCTCCAGCTTGCTCACCCCGGCGAGGAACCGCGTCCGTTGCCCTTGGATCGTGCGGCTGATGCCGGCCGAGAGGAGGAGCTCCGGCACGACACGGGTCTCCGCGGTCACGGCGACGCTCGTCAGCTCCGAGGCCGGCTCGAGGTTGTAGTCGAGCTCTCCGCGGAGCGCGAACGCCGGAAGGAACTTGCTGACCAGGAGCTGGCCGGAAGCGTTCGCCGGCAACCCCGGGCCGCTCCCGGATGAGAAGGCCCATTCCACTTGGTTGGCGACCGAGAGACCGCGCCGAGACGCCGAGAGCCGGCCGTTGAGCTGGCTGACCTGCTGGCTCGATTCGAGCCGGTCCTGCAGGACCTCGACCAGCACCGAGATGGGCGGCAGCAACGTCTCGGGGACGGTGGTGTCGAGCCGGACGGTCGTGCGGCTGCGGATCGGGTCGAGGGGAGAGACGAAGGCCTCGCTGACGAAGTGGTCGAGCTCCGCGTGCTGGAGCTGGAGGCCGAAGCGGCCGAGGCGGGATTGCAGCGTCGCCTGCCAGGCGGAGCCGCCGCCGGTGTCCACCGCGACGTCGACGTTGGCGAAGAGGAAGCCGGAGAAGGCGCGCAGCCCCGCCTTCCCGTAGGTGTGCCGGCGGTCCGCGAGGTCGACCGCTGCGAGGCTCGCCGTGACGGAGAGGTTCCTGGTGAGCCCGCCGCTCAGGTCCAACGACGAGCGGGCCCCGGCGTCGACGCCCTTCCCTAACAGGCGGTAGCTGGGGTCGTTTCCGACGAGACGGTAATAGAGCTTCCCCTGCGGCGTCAGCGTGTCGCCGACGTTCAAGCGCCGCGTCTCGCTGCGGTGCTGCCCTTGCGGACCGTAGAACTCCAAGCGGAACAGGTTCAGGCCGAAAAGGAGCGGGACGTCGAGGAACTCGTAGGCCCCGTCCGGCCGCGACTGGGCAAAGGCCAGGAGGTCCTGGCCGCGGTAGAGCTCCACCTCCCAGCCCGGCGGCAGGTCGCCGCGGAAGCTCTGGCGGTCGAACTGCGTCGGGAGCTGCAGCGGAAAGTTGCTGATGGTCAATCCGGGCCCGGAGTTCGGCAAGGCGATCAGCGCGAGGCCCGGGTGGAAGACGTCCCCGACGGTCACCTCCCGCGCGCCGAGGACTCCGAGCAGCGTCCCTTCGGGATCCTTCCGGCTGAGGCTGAAGCGCGAGTCGGCGATCCCGTGATCGGTGGCCGAGACGAAAGCGTTCGCCTCCATGAAGAGGACGTCCCCGGTGGCGTAGGTAGAGGACTGCAGGGCGTTCTGGCTGCCCCCCTGCGGATTGGGCTGGCGGGTGAAGGTAAGGGTCTGGTCGACGAACGGTCCGTCGAAGAGCCGGTACGGGAGCTCGATTTTCGGATACGAAGACGCGGTCAGGCGCTGGCTCGCGCGTGAGCGATCGAGCTTGCTCTCGCGATCGAGGCGGAGCTGAGATGGGAGTTTCTCGTCAGGGCGCACGGTGATCATCGAGGCATGGAGGTCCACGCCGAGGTGGAGCGGCAGCCACTCGGAGAGCAGCGCGGCGTCCACGTAGATGTCGTCCTGGTGGACCTCGATCTCGGCAGGGTCGAAGCGCTTCGGCTTCCCCTCGGCGATCACCGTCCGGGAGGCGACGTCGAGCGCGAAGAGCCTCCTTTCATCGATAAAGAAGCCGGAGGCGAAGCCGCGGCCGACGTCAACGGTGATGCCGAGGCCGAGGAGCCGGCAGACCTCGCCCAAGGGAACCAGGACACTGCCCCGATCCTGGTAGGTGGGGAGGGCCTCGGCGAGGGTCGACTGCTCCAGCCTCAGGGCGAGGAGGAGGACGTCCGCCTCCGGGCGCTCCACGATGACGCTCCCGGCCGGCGGATCCTGGGCCGCGCGCGCGGCGGCGGGCAGAGCGAGCTGCGTCATCGCGGCGCCGGCCAGCAGCCGCACGACGAGCACCGCCGCGCCGGCCGGGAACCTGGTCACGGCACGAGGCGATCGGCTTCGGCGATCGTCTCGTTACCCTTGTCCTGCTTGGTATAGGCCAGGTGCAGGCGGCCGTTCTTGAGGACGACGCCCGGCGGGACGTGGAGAGGGATGACGGCGCGGCGCACCGGGTTCGGCGTGTAGACCGCGACGCCGTTCGCGAGCCCCACCACGCTCGCCTTGCCGCCCGCCGGCACGAAGGTCACCCTGAGGTTGCCGTAGATCGACTGGTTTCCCGTCCGGCTGATGCGAAAGCGCAGGGCCGGCATCGCCTCGGCGCCGCTCGGCGGGACGATCTCGAGGTCGGAGAGCGTCGCCTTGGCGGAGGTGTCGCCTTGGCGCACGATGACCGGGATCGAGACCCCGTAGATGGCGGTGAGCTTGACGCTGAAGGCGGTGGCGTCCTCCGCGGTCTTCGCGTCCCGGCCGGCGGACGGGACGGCGCGGAACAGCAGGTGGGAGCGGTACTCGCCCGGCGCGAGATCCTCCGGCTTGCGGACCTGTATGCGGACGGTCTGCGCCACGTTCGGCTCGAGGGTCACCTGCCGGGGCGAATAACGGATGAGCTCGTCCGCGAAGCGCTCCCCGGGCTCGGCGCCGGCGGTCTCGATCTCTTTCGTCCCCCCCTCCTCGCTCATGCGCAGGTGGACGAAGCTGATGCGGTAGGTGGCGGTCGAGGAACCGATGTTGACGAGCGTGATCTCGGCGGTCCGCAGCCGCCCCTCGAAGACCACCCGCGTGGGGGCGACCAGGAGGTCGCTCGGTCCGCTGGCGTGCGCGGCCGTCGCGCCCAGTGCGCCGAACAGGAGGACGAAGAGCCACCGCCACGGTTGTCGAGACATTTTCATCAAAGTTCCCACTCTTTCTGGTTAGTCGTACGCGACGTTGACGGCGTAGGTCCCCGAGTAGGAGGCCGAGCGCTGGCCGCCGCCCACGTGCAGCGTCGCTCCCAGGGTGAACGACGCCGTTCCCGCCGGCCCCACGAGGTTCTGGGCGCTGGCGGGATTGCTCAGGAAGGTGTCGGCGGTCATGGAGCTGCCGCCGCCGGAGAGCACGCAGGAGCTCGGCAGCGTGACGGAGTAGCCGGCGTTGGGCTGGCCGCTGACGGCGAAAGAGGCCACGCTGGCGCCGAAGCCGTTGCCCAGCAAGACGCCCCCCGACGCCGTGCGGCCGCCCAGGGGCGACACGGTCACCGTTCCGGCGGTCGCCGTGGCCACGATCTGACCGAAACCGAGGTTGGAATTGGTGGTCAGGTCAATGGCGATGACGGCGGCGGCCCGGCGCGTGAGGAGAATGGCGCCGAGGGCCATCGCCGCTGCCAAGAGTTGGCGAGCTCTGACTCTCATGGTCCTTCCTTTCGACGCCGGAGGGGCGACTCGCGCCACCCCCGGCGCCCGAGAGGGTCGTAGGCGGGTCAGTTGTAGGCGACGGTCACGTTGAACGTGCCCGAGTAAGGATTGGCGACCTGGCTCACGCCGACGTGCAGCGTGGCGCCCACGAGGAGGGTCTGCGCCCCGGCGACAGAGAGGGCTCCGGCCACCGTCGGGTCGCTGACGAACGTATCGACCGTCATGGGCGCCCCCGCGGCGGCGGTGAGCGTGATGGAGGTCGGGAGAGTGATGGCGTAGGTGTTGCTCGGCGCGCCGGTCACGGCGAAGCTGGAAGCGTTGGGGACGACTCCGTTGCCAAGCGTGACGCCGCCCGTGCTGCTGCGGACGCCAGCGGTCGACATGGTGACGGTTCCGATCACCACGCTAGGCACGATCTGGCCGAACTCGAGGTTGGTGTTGTTCGAGATCGAGATGGCGCTGACGATCTCGGCGGCGGCGGCGCCGCCCGCCGTGCCGGAGGCGTGGACGGTACCGGCCGAGAGCAGGCCGAGGGAGACGACGAGCGCGGTGGCGATGGCAAGGTTTTTCATGATGGTCTCTTTTCTTGTTGCCCGTGCTTCGCACGGGCGGTTGATGACCGCTCTATGGCAGTGATCACGGTGCAGTCTGGCTCGC
>Ga0209626_1000209_pt1 | contig 12685 bp, 8 predicted proteins | sample JacPinW_OM1H0_M2_FD_187962 | JGI IMG/M metagenome (GOLD analysis project Ga0209626, IMG submission 187962) | Forest soil microbial communities from Algoma, Ontario, Canada - Jack Pine, Ontario site 1_JW_OM1H0_M2 (SPAdes) (version 2) | ecosystem: Environmental > Terrestrial > Soil > Boreal... | reverse complement strand
TTCGGCTGCTGCCGCGCCTGCGTCGCCTGCTCGAAGGCGAAGGCGAGCTTCAGGAGAAGCCCCTCGCTCCAGGCGCGGCCGAAGAAGGTGATGCCGACGGGAAGGCCGAGCTGGAAGCCGCCCACGACGACGACGGCCGGGTATCCCGCCATCGCCGCCGGCGACGAGCTGGCGCCCAGGAAGTGGTCGCCGTTGACGACGTCGGTGGCCCACGACGGGGAGCCCGTGGGCGCCACCAGGGCGTCCAGGTCGAGCTGGTTCATCACCGCGTCGATCCCCTGGTCGCGCGACAGCAGGTGGCTCATGGCGAGGGCGTCGGCGTACTGCTGGGCGGTGAAGGGGTCGGAGTCCGCGAGCTCGAAGATCTCCTGGGCGAAGAACGGCATCTCCTTGGCGGCCAGGGCACGGTTGCCGGCGATGAGGTCGGCGAGGGTGTGGTAGGGAGTTCCCGTCCGCGCCGCCAGGTAGGCGTTCAGGTCCTGCTTGAACTCGAAGAGGAGGACGGTGAGCTCCGAGGGGTCGGTGGCGATCTTCTGCGCGGTGGGGATGTCGGCCGGGTCGATCAGCACGGCGCCGGCGTCCTTCATCGCCAGCAGGGCCTCCTCGTAGACGGCGTCGGTCTTCGGGCTGTAGCCGGTATAGACCTGGCGGGTGACGCCGATGCGCGCGCCCTGCAGCCCCTTGGGATCGAGGAACTGGGTGTAGTCGGTCGAGAACTTGCCGACGCTCGCCGCCGTGGCGGGGTCGCGGGGATCGACGCCGACGAGGGCGGAGAGCACCGCGGCGGCGTCGGCGACCGTGCGGGTGTGGGGGCCGACGACGTCCTGGCTGTGGGCGATGGGGATGACGCCGGCGCGGCTGGTCAGCCCGAGAGTCGGCTTGACGCCGACGACGCCGTTGGTCGAGGCCGGGCAGACGATCGAGCCGTCGGTCTCGCTGCCCAGCGAGACGGCGGTGAAGTTGGCGGAGACGGCGGCGGCCGAGCCCGAGCTCGAGCCGCAGGGGTTGAAGTCGAGGAAGTAGGGATTGTTGGTCTGGCCGCCGCGGCCGCACCAGCCGCTGCTCGAGAAGAAGGAGCGGAAGTTGGCCCACTCGGAGAGGTTGCTCTTGCCGAGGATGACCGCGCCGGCGGCGCGCAGGCGGGCGGCGACGGTGGCGTCCTGCGCCGGCGTCGAGCCCAGGAGCAGGAGCGAGCCGGCCGTCGTCTGCATCTTGTCGTGGGTGTCGATGTTGTCCTTGAGGAGGACGGGGATGCCGTGCAGCGGCCCCCGCGGGCCCTTGGTCCGGCGCTCGGTGTCGAGCTGCATGGCGATGGCGCGGGCGTCGGGGTTGATCTCGAGGACCGTGTTCACCTGCGGTCCGCGGCGGTCGAGGGCGTTGATGCGCTCCAGATAGAACTCGACGAGGTCGATCGAGCGCAGGTGCCGCGCGGCCATCGCCGCCTGGAGCTCGGCGATGGTGGCCTCGTTGTGCTCGCTCGGCCCCGAGTCCGCCGCGGGGACGGCGGACTCCGCGCGCGCCTCGGGGGAGCCCCAGAGGCTCCCCGCTCCCGTCATCCCCGCCATCGAGGCGCCGGCGCCGGCGAGCGCGCCCAGGCGGAAGAGCGCGCGGCGGCTGACCCCGCGGGCGGACGTCCCCCCTTCCTCGGGGAGCGTTTCCTCCCCAGTCAAGGCTTCCGGGTCGATGGCATGGCGATTCTCTGCGGACAAACGATCTGCCGACATGACCTACCTCCTTCTGCGGCGGTGAGCGTGATCCGGTGTCGTCATCGCGACATGGGCGAAGTGAAAAACGCAACCCTTTGTGATGCAGGGATGATGCCGCCCCCCGCTCAATCTGCCAGCACCTCCGCCATCGACGCTGCGGTGAGCAGCCGCTCGGCCCAGAGGAGGAGGCGCTCGGGGCCGGCGGCGGCGAGCTGCGCGCGGTCGCGGGCGTCGAGCGGCCCGAACTTCTGGTCGAGCTGGCGGGCGAGCAGCTCGGCCGCCCCCTCCCGCCGCGAGGCCTCGCGGCGGCTCTCCTCCCAGGGATCCCTCCAGGGCTCGACCGTCAGCTCGGCGTTGGAAGCCAGGCCGCGCGTCCTTTCGAGCAACAGGAGGCGGGCCGCCCGGTTGGCCGTCCCTGCCGCCTCCGGGACCGGCTCGCGCCGCGCGTCCAGGAGCAGGTGCCGAAGGCGCGGGCTGTACTTCTCGAGGCCCAGCGGCACCGGCTCGGCGAGGTCGGCCATCTCCCGCGGGGCGGTCCACAGGCCGTCGCCGCCAGAGTAGAGGGCGATCCCCACCGCCGCCGGGAAGCGGCCCGAGCGCGGCAGCTCGCCGCGCTGCTCGAGGTCGCGGAAGAGGCGGCCGGTGCGCAGCAGGAAAGAAAGCGCCAGGCGGCCCTCGACCGCCGCCGGGAAGGCGAGGAGCAGATAGATCCAGCTTCGTCCGCCCCGCCACCGCAGCCGCCAGGCCGCCTCCTCGCCGCTCGCTGCGGCGGCGCGGTCAGGATCGGGATCGGGCGCCTCGTCCCAGGGCGCCAGCGACCCGAAGTCGAGGCGGTCCACCCACGGCTCGCGGACAAAGCCGCGCAGCAGGTCCTCGATCATGCGGGGGTCGGAAAAGAGGGGCCGGTAACCGCAGTTCTGCGTCGGTCTGGACATGATTCACATCCTCCTTGGAAGAGGAGGACGGAAAACGCCCCGCGGATCTGGCGGACGAGGCGAACTTCGGCTGCGAGCCGGCGGTTTTTTCAGCGAGCGGTTGCCGCGTCGCCGATGTCAGGGATGGTCTGTCGCGTCGGTTCGTCGTAATCGATCATGTAGCGGCCCCGGATGCCGGCGATCGGGTAGTTGTCGATGAGGAATGCGCGGGCGATCTGCTGCTCGGTGGCCTGCCTGGCGGCGACGTCGGCCCAGGCCGTCGAGGACAGCGCGCAAGGATCCACCTTGGGCCGGCAGGGGTCCTCTTCCGTCCGCCGCGCCAGGCCCAGGGGATGCCAGTCGCGAGACAGGCTGCCGAGGCGAAACGCGGCCGAAAAGGGGCGGTCCTGCTGAACCGCGCAGCGGAACTCCTGCGCCACGCGGCACTGCGTCGGGTAGGTGTCCGCGGTCCGCGCCCAGCTATAGCTCGGGATGCTGGTGTCCGAAAGCTCGGTCCGGGTGTTGATCCCTCTGCCCTCGAGGTCGAACGACGTGTAGCCGGCATCGTTCGCGTGCTCGCGGTCGAGCTTGTTGACGAGCTGCAGCAGGCCGCGGGCGCTGGCCGGGTACAGGGAACGCTCGTCGAGCGGGAAGATGATGGCGGAGACTCCGACGGCCCTGTCGAGCGATCCTCCGACTCTCTCCACCGCTTCGCTGACTTTGAGGCCGCGGACCTCGGCGTAGTCGGCGACGAAGACGTACCGTAGCTTCGTGCAGCGCTGGGGATCGGGGTCTTTGACGCACGCCTGGTTCGCCGGATCGGCGCTCGCCGGATCGCAGCAGCGGCCCAGGTTCGCGAGCTTTGTGATCGAGAGGAAATCCTTCTCGCTCTCTTTGTAGGGGATGAGGCGGATCACGTAGTGCACGCGCGCATTGGTCTCCAGGTTCCGGAGCACCTCGGCATGGCTCGCCCGTTGAGACCGCACATGGAAGGTGGTCACGAAGGGCGCCGCCGAGAAGTCGGCGATGGCGCCGAGGAGGGAGACGAAGAGGCATGCCTTGAGCCAGGCCGGCGTGTGCCGGGCGTGGGTGCCGAGCACTCTCTGAGAGAAGAACAGCGCCACGAGGAGGAACAGGAGACCGACCAGGATCAGGATCGCCGAACCGCCGTCGAGGCCGGCGAAGACGCCTGCTAGCGGGTTGAGGTGGGGCGCCACGACGGCGAAGAAGCCCCAGGCGCAGTGGAGGAGCAGGCCGATGACGGAACCGATGGCGATGGCCCAGCCGGGGACCTGGGTGTCGACGCCCATGAAGTGGAACGGTTGGTACCCGGACGTGTTTGGAGCGTCATGGTGGACCGCCGGCTCATCCATACGAACCTCCGCTGAGAAGCCCTTCGAGGGGCTCGCAAGAGCACGCAAAGCTCATTTTGAGGTCATGTTCGCCCGCGCGAGGGCACGGCGTCAAGCTTATGAGCAGATACGGGTCCTTCAATCTGCGGACAGCCCTTGATTTCTGGCGCAAAGTGTAAAAGACTGTTGACAGCGCCGGGGTCTCGAGTGCGGACGGTCCTCCGCGAGGCTCCGGCGCCGACGAGGAAAGCAGCCGTTGTACACGGCCGGTCCCGACGGGGGGCCGGCCACTTTTTTGCGCCGCGCGTCGAAACGCTCTAAGGTTTGGCGGTCAGACGATGGTTCCGGAGGGGGCGCCAGTGACCAAGCTCTGCATCGCGTTGATCGGGATGGCCGTGGGCGGGCTGGCCGGCGGAGCTCTGGCAGACTCCGGCGGACCGGAGTCGAAGGGATCGGCCGCGTCTCTCGCCAGGGTCGATCACATCGTCTACGGAACTCCGGACCTGCAGCTGGGCATCGACACCCTCGAGAAGCTGCTCGGCGTCCGCGCGACGCCGGGCGGGCAGCACCCCGGGCGGGGCACCCGCAACGCTCTCATCGCCCTGGGTCCCGCCACCTACCTGGAGATCATCGCCCCCGATCCGCAGCAGCCGAAGCCCGCGGCACCCCGCTCGTTCGGCATTGACGATCTGCGAGCGCCAAGGCTGGTGGCCTGGGCCGCCAAGGGCAAAGATCTCGAGCCGGCCGTGGCGGAGGCGAGGCGCCAGGGCGTACCCCTCGGCGACGTCCGCGCCGGCAGCCGGAAGCGGCCGGACGGCGTTCTGCTCTCCTGGCGCTATTCGGACCCTGCCGCCGTGGTGGCGGGCGGCGTCGTCCCCTTCCTCATCGATTGGGGAAGCTCGCCGCACCCGGCGGCGACGGCCGCCCAGGGAGCCTCGCTGATCGCCCTCCGCGTCGAGACCCCGACCCCGGAGCCGGTCCACAAAATGCTGCAAGCGCTCGGGTTCGACCTGCCGGTGCAGAAGGGGCTGGCCCCCGCCATCGTAGCCACGATCCGCACGGCGCGCGGCACCGTCGAGCTGCGCTAAGCTGCGGCCCATGCCGACGCAAGCTGAAAAAGGAAAGGCCTTCCGCGCCCTTCACGAGCGCGCCGGCGCATTCATCATCCCCAATCCGTGGGACGTCGGCACCGCGCGGCTCCTGGCCAACCTGGGCTTCGAGGCGCTGGCGACCACCAGCATGGGCTACGCCTTCTCGGCCGGCCAGCTGGACAACACGATCGACCGCGACCGCATGATGGAGCACCTGGCGGAGATCGCCTCCGCCACGGATCTCCCCGTCAACGCCGATCTCGAGAACGGCTTCGGAGACGCCCCGGAAGCCGCCGCGGAAACCATTCGTCTCGCGGCGGCCGCGGGAGTGGTCGGCGGCTCGATCGAAGATGCCACCGGGCGCCCGGACGATCCGATCTACGACCGGGAGCAAGCGGCGGAGAGAGTCCGCGCCGCGGCCGAAGCAGCGCGCGCGCTTCCCTTCGCTTTCACCCTGACCGGCCGCGCCGAGAACTACCTGCACGGCCGGCCTGATCTCAAAGACACGATAGCGCGGCTCCAGGCCTATCAGGAGGCGGGCGCAGACGTTCTCTACGCACCGGGCCTTGCCAGCAAAGACGACATCGCCGCCGTCGTCAGCTCCGTGGATCGCCCGGTGAACGTCGTGATGGGGCTGCGGGGGGTTCAACTGAGCCTGGCCGCTCTCTCAGAGATCGGAGTCAAGCGCGTCAGCGTCGGCAGCGCCCTCTGCCGTACCGCCCTCGGCGCCTTTTTGCGTGCCGCCCGCGAGATGCGCGAGCACGGGACGTTCGATTTCTCGAAGGAGGCCGTGAGCCCGCGGGAGATCAGCGCGATCTTCAAGGCATGACCAGGGCCGGAACACCCACAGACTCGGTTCGAAACGAAGTGTTATCCTTCTGGCGAGACATCATAGGACCCGAGGAGGGAACGTGCCGGCGCAAGTTCTACCCATCGAATTCGTGGTGAGCGATCCGGAAATCCGGGGCGGTCAGCCGCTTCTCGCGGGTACGACGCTCCGCGTCTCTGACCTCGCCGCGTATCACACCTTGCCGGCCTGACTCCCGACCAGCTCTCGGCCCAGTTCGATCTCGACCTGGCCCAGGTCCATGCGGCCCTCTCCTACTACTTCCGCCACAATCTAGCAATCGACGCCGAGATTCGTGCGAACTCGGATCAAGCGGAGCTGTGGCGACAGCGTCTGGTGGAACAGGGGCGCACCACGACCGGGTGAGCGAGGTCGAGGCGCGCAGCCGACAAGCTAGGCTGGCGTCGTCTTCAAATTCTTTGCCAGCCTGCGAATGTTCACGATGGAGATGTCGGCCGGGCTCCCCGATCTATCAAGCTCCCATCAGTTCGCAGAGTTCTGTAAGCGAAGAGGGGAAGGCATTCTACTCAGCTCGCAACGGCAGAACGCGGCGAGGCCGTTGCCGGCACCGCGATCGGCTCTGTAGCCAAAGGCACACCGGCGCTCAGCCGCAAGTAGGCAGCACGATGGGGTACGAGCGAGGCGGTCCAAGCCCAAACCTTGAGGCACGAGGTTAGCTCTGCTGATACGTTGAGGTTGTCCTGGATGTATCCGGCAAAGTCGTCGAGAGCTGCGTCAATCCGCAGCAATCTGTAGTCCCAATACTCGATGGCGCTGAGGGCCACCAGTACCTCTTCAGGGAGCGGAGTGGTAGTCATGGTGGTAGTCGCGGGAGGGCGCCGCAGGATCGCCAGCCGGTGTAGCCAGGTGGCCTCTTCCCCTCTCGGGCGCTGCAGCATGGCGAGATATCGGACGCGGTTGACGTAGCGTTTGAGGGCGCGCGGCGTGTTGTGCTTGGCGAAGAGCAGCGGGTGCCAAGTGGCGAGGGCGCGCTCGAATGCTGGCGAGTCGCGGGTCACGAGCGAGGAGCGCAGCAGGAGACTCCAAGCCACTCCAGCGGCCAGGCCCAGGAGCAGGAAAACGATAAGGGGCCAGCCGAATTGGTGCTCGCCGGAATGGTACTCGACGGGCGGTCGCTGCGGGGCCGGCGGCGCCTGAATGCCGCCCAACGGAGCGGCCGTAGTGACCGGTGGCACAGTCGCCGTGGCGGCGGTAGGCGTCTGCTCGGATGCAGATGGGACCGGAGAGACGGGCCGCCTGTAGCCGCACCAGAGACTCAGGCCTAGGAGACCAAGCGTCGCTATTAGCGCCAGACGCTGACGCAGGCGAGTTGCCAGGTCCTTGATCGGCGATGGCGGCAAGGTGGTGATCGCAGCGGCGGCTTTCAGCAGCAGCTGCGACTGCTCGCGGGTCGGGGCAGGTACTGGAATTTCGAGGTTGATGAGTTTTTCGAGGTACTGCTGTGCGAAGTCGCGCTGGCGCTTGAGCGTCAGTTCGGCCGCATCGTCATCGCTCTGCGCGCCGCGGGGCGGCGGATCGACCAACGCGTACGCGAGGTCCTTGAAGCCGAGGCCGACTGAGCGCAGGACACGGTCGCGGTCCGCACCAAGGACGATGAAACAGTCGCCGGAGCTGACCAGGAAGTTGACCGCCTCGAGCAGGTCCAGCACCTGGTCGGGGCGGCAGCGGTCGAGATCATCGATGACCACCACCATGGTGCGCGGCTTAAGGGCCTCGGTGACGTCCTTGAACTCGGCAGCGAAGCGGTCGCGGAAGCCGGTCAGGGCCTCGAGGTCGCGGAGGCGCGAACTCCTGAAGAGGCGTGAGAGGAGCTGCGCCGGCCGAGCGCCGAAGCTGGTGAGCAGCTTACGTAGGGCGATCAGGAGTATAGCGAAACCGCTGATGAGCGCCAACAGCGGAGTGAGGCTGAACAGCGAAGAGTTGGAGGTCTTGCTAGGTACGGAAGGCGAAGGCGCAAGTACGAGTTGAGCGGCGCTGCTGCGCGGAGGCGACGCGGGTACCGGCAGTGACACGGCAGTCCGTAGCGTCGGTGTGGTTTTTTCCGTTGCCTTCTTCGATCTGCCGACTTCTTTCATCTGACCCTGGAGCGCGTCCAGAGCACCCGCAGTCCGCGTGAGGCGTTGCGGGTCGCTCAGCACCAATCCAGTCGCAAAGGCCAGGAACAGGAGGAGGAGGAACATGGGTACACGGTAGCGACCCCATCGGATGCGTAGCAGATTGGCGCGGTAGGCGAGGCCAGCGAAGGTCCAGAGGGGTGGGATTGCCTGCCGGCGGATGGCGGCGAGCAGCGAGGCGAGTAGGTGCTTCTCCTTTTGGTGATGCCAGGCGTTGAAGCGTACCGGTCGCCAGCCGTGACGCTCGAGGTCGGCACGAAGCAGGTTCATGAGCGAGCTCTTGCCGCTGCCCCACTCGCCGGTAATGGCCACCGTCAGGGGCGGCTGCGTCTTCTCGTTACGCAGGAAGTGCGAGAGCCCGCGGGCCACGGTGGCGAAGTCGAATGCATCGGGCTCGCCGGCGTCGATCGGCCTGTCGGACATCAACAGGTCCGCGACAGAAGGCTCAAGAGTCGGATCGGGTGGGCGCAGCGCTTGGCGGAGCACAAGAAGGACGAGCAGGAGGCTGGCGTAGTACCATGGCGCTGGCCAGCGGATATAGCGCCCCAGGGCGCGGTCGTTCGGCAGCCGCGTCTGGCGGACCCAGGTAGCACCGCCGTCGGTCGTGGCTATGACGACACCTTGTGCTCCGACCGCCCAACCGGTGAGCAGGTCGGAGAACGACACTGCCAGGAGATCGTCTTTTACGCCGGTGGGGTGGGGCTGCCAGTTCATGCCGCTGTCGGCGGTGGTCACAAGCAGACCGCCCGTCCCTGTTGCCCACGCGTGCTCGGCGTCCAGCGCTGCAACGTCGGTGATCATCAGAGAAGTCGGCGCACGATAATGTGTGACTCTCATGCCGGCGTTGAAGGAGAAGGAATAGATTCCTTCCCGACCAGCGGCGAGGAATTGCCGCGTGCCAGCCGTTCGGATCCGCGTTCGAATGCCCAGGGGTTGGACGTCTTTCCCAAAGTAGCGGGAAAAGTCGCCAAGATACCTGCCCGTGAAGTCGATGAACATGACGGATAACGGCAATGTCAAGACTGCGCAGTACGACGATTGACAAGACACACTCCCGACAAACGGGACAGGGATTTGCGCCGAGATCCAAGTGCGGCCGCCGGTAGTCGTGCACTGCAACTTAGGATCGCGCACGACACACCCTCGCGACACGTCTGAAAAAGAAAGCTCTTCGACCCCCCTTTCAAGACCAGCCTCTCTAGCTCGCTGAACCCAGGTTTCTCCCCCGTTGGAGGTCGAGAACATTCCCGGCCTACCACCTGCCCAGCCGTTCCGTTCGTCAAAGAACTGGACGGTCGAGAGATCGTTTTGGGCGCCGACCGCAGAGCTTGCGGCGGATTCGCGAGTCGAGCCTGGGAAAAGACGCTGGCGCTTCCAGCTCGCTCCAGCGTCATCGGAATGGAGGATCAGGCCGCCGTCACCGACCGCCCATACCTGACCGGCGCGTGGGGTCGATACGGCATGGAAGCTTCCCGCGACGCGGGGCAAGCGGAGGGTCCGATTGTGCTCGAGCGGATAGAGCCACCAGTTCCAACTGAATGCACTGGGAGCGCGGAAAGCGTCTGGCCAGGGGAGCTGCCAGGCAGAGAAAGAGCTGAGCGCCACGAAGAGTCCGAGAGCCGCAGAACACCAGACCGCGCGCCCAGGCACCTTAGCGGAGCGTCGGCGAAGGCGAGGGGGCCAGCGCAGTCTTCCAGGATTGGCTTCGGTCTCCACAATCGGCCCCCTTGAAGCGCGCCTCCGTAGTGCGTCGCGAAGTGCACGGCACAGGTTGCTTGAGCTGCCGAGAATACACCGATGCTAACCGAATCATGCCAGCGAAGCTACTGCTGCCACGCATGGCCCACGGCGAAACCCAGGTCACACTTTCTACTCACCCCGAAAGGTGCGGCCGTGATAGACTAATGGTGAAAATTTCAACAAGGGGAACAGGCCATGCCTACGAGCACCGTCAACTTCAGCGTCCCCGAAGAGGTGAAAGAGTCGTTCAACGCGGCATTTGCCGGGGAGAACAAGAGCGCCGTCATCGCCCGGCTCATGCAGCAGGCCGTCGAGGAGCGGCAGCGTCAACAGCGACGCGCGGCCGCCATCGACGCCCTTCTGGAGCTTCGGAAAAAGCGACGGCCTGTCTCGGCGAAGGAAGTCGCCAGAGCTCGGCGCCAGGGGCGTCCTTGAGGGTCGTCGTCGATGCGAGCGTGGTGGTGAAGTGGGTGCTTCCAGGTTCGGACCGCGAGCCTCACACCCCACAGGCGCTTCGCCTCTTGGGCGGAATACGAGAGGGAAGCACGGAGCCCATCCAGCCGCCGCACTGGCTGGCGGAAGTTGCCGCTGTAATTACCCGCCTGCAACCGGAGATTGCCGAGCCGACGCTCGATCTCTTGGATGCTCTGGACCTTCCGGTCGCCTCGGACCTGGCCACCTATCGTCGCGCGAGCCGCATTGCTGCCTCTCTGGGTCACCATCTGTTCGACACCCTCTACCACGCCCTCGCTGTGGAGCGCGACGCTGTGCTCGTCACCGCCGATGAGCGCTACTTCCGCAAAGCCCACGCGCTCGGTTCCATCGTTCTACTGCCTCAATGGAATGTCGAGGCCGGCTGACTTGGGCGGCGAGGAGGTGCGGAGCTTGATGGCGGCCTCGACCTCTTTCGGCGTGCTCCGCTCTGCCGCCTGCTCTTTCGCCGCTTACGCCCGCCCGTCTGCGTGAAAAACGGCTTTGTACCGAGATGGGCGTCCTGCGACGCGGATGGGAGCGCTGTCGCGCCGTTGGGCGGGATTTCGCGATGGCGGGCAGCTTTTCGGCTTGACGGGCGCTTTTCTACGGCGACGGGAGCTTTTAAACCGTTTCAGGGCTCCGGATACGGTGAAATCCTGCCGTGGAGCGAGACGGGGCTCCCTTCTCCGCCGCAAGGCTCCCATTTCCGATACAAACGCCCTGTCAGCTTAGTAAAGCTCCCTCCGCCGATCCACGGCGTCTGTCGAGCAGTACGGAGCCCTGATAGCGATAATTTCGTCCGTAGGGCGATACAAGACGCAAAATTCGTTGGGGATTGGCTCGCCCTTCATGGAGAAGGACCTGCCCTTCTTGGGGAAGCACCCTTCCCCACTTGGGGAAGCCCTCGCCCTTCATGGGGAAGGCCCTTCCCTTCATCGGGCGACCCTCGCCCTTCTTTGGGCGAGCCTCCCTTTCTTGGGGCGCGGGCCGTACTTCTTTGGGCGGCCGTTGCCCTTGTTCGGGCCGGCCTCTCCCGCCGTCTTCCGGCGGGTCGCCACGACTGCGGCGGCCTTGAAGGGGCGCCAGGCGGCGCCGGGAAATCCTACCAGGAAACCAACTCGAAGGAGGAAGTATTTCGCCGGCTGGCGCCGACCGATGGCCCTACGCCGACGCTGCCCGCTGCTCGGGCTGGACCTCTTCCATCTCGACCGAGACCAGCTTCGAGACGCCCTTCTCTTCCATGGTGACGCCGTAGAGGGTGGCGGCGACCTCCATGCTGAGCTTGTTGTGGGTGATGATGATGAACTGGGTCTCGCCCGCCAGCTCTTTCAGGAGGTCCACGAAGCGGACGGTGTTGACGTCGTCGAGCGGGGCGTCCACCTCGTCGAGGATGCAGAAGGGGGAGGGCTTGGTGCGGAAGAGGGCGAAGAGCAGCGCGATCGCCGTCAGCGCCTTCTCGCCTCCCGAGAGCAGCATGAGGTTCTGCAGGCGCTTGCCGGGCGGGCGGGCGACGATCTCGATGCCGCTCTCCAAGACGTCCTCCTCGTCGAGGAGCCGCATCTCCGCCTCGCCGCCGCGGAAGAGCCTGGCGAAGACCTCGCCGAAGCTGCGGTTGACCTCGACGAAGGTGGCGGCGAAGCGCTCGCTCGACGCCTCGTTGATCTCGCGGATGGTCTTCTTTAGGCTGTCGACCGAGTTCGCCACGTCGGCCCGCTGCACGGTCAGGAAGCCGTGGCGCTCCTCCTGCTCGGCGTACTCCTGGACGGCCAAGGCGTTGACCGGCCCCAGGCGGTCGAGGGCGTCCTTGCAGCGCGCCAGCTCCGCCTCCAGCTCCATTAAGTCCTCGCGCGGCTCGCCCGCGGTCTCCGGGAGGTCTCTTCCGAACTGCTCGCGGAAGGAGAGCGCCAGGTGCTCGGCGTCCTGCTTCCACCGCGCCTCCGAGACCCGCAGCTCTTCGATCTCGCCGCGCACCCCCTCGCGCCGTTCGCGGTGGACCTGGATGCGCTCTTCGAGGAAGCGCAGCTCCTGGCGGTGGAGGTCGAGCCGTTCCTGCTCGTCCTGCGCTCCCTCCTCGGCGGCGGCGCGCTCCTCCAGCGCCTCCTGCAGCTCCTGCTCGGCGTTCTCGATGGCGGCGGCGAGCTCGGCGCGGCGGGCGGTCAGCCGCGCTTCTTCCTCCTGCCAGGCGCCCACCTGCGCGCGCCCGCCCTCGACCTCGGCCAGCAGGCGCGCCGTCTCGCGGTCGTGCGACTCCAGGCGCTCGGCCAGGAACGCCTTCACGTCGTCCACCACGTCGCCGTAGCGGGGGTCGTCCTGCATCGTGCGCGGTCGGCCCTGCATGTGCATGGCGACCCAGCCCGCGCCCGTCGCTGCGGCCACCTCCCACAGCGAGGCGGAGATGTCGTTGACGAGGCTCGCCCCCGCCGTCA
>Ga0209626_1000207_pt1 | contig 12769 bp, 12 predicted proteins | sample JacPinW_OM1H0_M2_FD_187962 | JGI IMG/M metagenome (GOLD analysis project Ga0209626, IMG submission 187962) | Forest soil microbial communities from Algoma, Ontario, Canada - Jack Pine, Ontario site 1_JW_OM1H0_M2 (SPAdes) (version 2) | ecosystem: Environmental > Terrestrial > Soil > Boreal... | reverse complement strand
GTCGACCTCGAGATCATCCCCCAGCTGCCGCGCGGCTACGACGTCGTCCTTGCCGCCGACACCCTGGAGCACCTGAGCGACCCCGGACGCATGCTCGACCTCATCCACGCCGCGCTCGCGCCCGGCTCGCCGCTCCTCATCTCGGTCCCCAACATCGCCAACCTCTACGTGCGCCTGAACCTCCTTTTCGGCCGCTTCCCCTACGCCGAACGGGGCCTCCTCGACCGCACCCATCGCGTCTTCTTCACCCGCAGCTACCTCCGCGGCCTGCTCGCCCGCGCGGGGTTCCGCATCGAGCGCGAGGCGGTGTCGCTCATCCCCCTGCCGCTCGCCTTCCCGCGGCTGCCGCCCGCGCTGCTGTCGGCCCTGTCGTGGGTCCTTGCCGGCGCCACCCGGCTGCTGCCGACGCTCCTGGGCTACCAGATCCTGGTGATCGCGCGGCGGGCCTGAGGCGCCGCGGCAGATCTCGCCCGAGACGGTATGCTCAATTCTTCGGCAGGCAGGGACCGGCGGATCGCGCTCCTCCTCGCCCTCTTCGCCCTTCTCCTCTACAACGCCAACCTGCGCGAGATCGCGGCCGGCGACACCTTTCCCGCGCGCTTCCTGCCGATGGCCGTCCTGCACTCCGGCACCGTCTACCTGGACGACCTCGTCGAAGCGACCCGGATGGGGCGCCTGCACCCCTACTGGATCCTCCCCGTCCGCGGCGGGCGGTTCGCCTCGGTCTACCCCTTGGTGACGCCGCTCCTGGCGACGCCGCTCTACCTGCCCGCCGTCCTCTACCTCGACCATCATGGTTGGGGCGACGTCGAGGGGGTGCAGAAGGTCGGCCGGGTGATGGAGAAGATCGCCGCTTCCTGCATCGCCGCGGCCAGCGTCGGCCTCCTGTTCTGGCTGCTGCGCCGGCAGCTGTCGCGCGGCCGTGCTCTCGCCCTCGCGGCCCTCTTCGCGTTCGGCACCGAAACCTGGGCGATCTCCAGCCAGGCGCTCTGGCAGCACGGCACTGCCGAGCTGTTGATCGTGGTAGCCCTCCTCGCCGTGACCGGGCAGCCGACCATGAAAGGCCTGTTAGTGGCTGGCCTGGCATCCGGCCTGGTGATCGCCAACCGCCCGCCGGACGTCCCGCTGGCCGCCGCCTTCGCGATCTATGCCTTGTTCTGGGCGCGGCCGCCGCGGGCGCTGCTCTTCTTCGCCGCCGCCGCGCTGCCGCTGGCGCTCACGGTGGGCTATGACGTGATCACCTTCGGCAACTTGAGCGGCGGCTACGGCTACATCGTCCAGCATGGCCCCGGCTACGCCAAGTTCTTCAGCTATCCGCTGGGGTCGGGGCTCGTCGGAGAGCTCCTGAGCCCCGGCAAGGGGCTCTTCGTCTACTCTCCCTTCCTGCTCTTCCTGCCTCTCTACCTCCGGCGCAGCCTGACCCCTTCCCGGCGCCTGCTCACCGTCTGCCTGCTGGTGGGGATGGCCCTGCAGCTGGTGATGTACGCCAAGACCGACTGGCGCTCCGGCTACAGTTACGGACCGCGCTACCTGACCGACCTGGTCCCCATCCTGATCTGGATGCTGGCGCCGGTCGTGGAGTCGCTCGAGGACCTGGCCTTCGGCGCCTTCCTGACCGCCGGCCTGTTCTCGATCTACGTACAGCTGATCGGAGCCTTCTACTACCCGGGCGGCGGCAGCGATCAGCTCTACTACCCGGAGGGGGAGGCGAGCACCGACCTGACGAACGTCTGGAAGCCCGAGGACGCGGCCTTCGTCGTCGAGCTCAAGGCGGGGCCGCGGCACCACTTCGAGTTCCTCGACCTGCGGCACCAGCCGCGCTGACCGGGGAGGAACCCGGCGCTTATTGGAAGTAGCCGTTGGCGTCGACGATGACGTCGACCTGACTGCTGGCTGGCATCCCGACCTGCATGGTCAGGTGTCCGAGCCCGTCGAAGGACAGCGGCACGACCAGGTTGTTGGCCAGGGTTCGGCCGGCCGAGAAGTTGATGGTGCTGGTGCCGGGATTGCCGTCGCCGCCGGGATAGAAGGTGACGAACCCCCCGTGGTTGGCGTTGGTGATGGTGATGTTGAGCGACACCGCCTTGGCCGTCGCGGGGATGTTGCAGACCCCATGCACGGTCAGGGTCCGCACCTCTCCACCCACCAGGGACGGTCCGCCGTAGGTCCCGTTTCCCGCATTGCGCGAATCGGAGATGCGGCAGGGCGTGATGGTGAAGAAGCCGAGCGGCGGCGGCACGCGGGGGCAAAGGTGAGGCGGCGAGGCCCAGGCGCCGTGCTGGCGGTCGCGGCGGAACATCGGCCAGGGCAGCGCGCCGACGCTGCCGGCCTTCCACACCGTCACCACGGCATCGTCGGTGGGGGGGGAGAAGCTGGTGCCCGTGGCGACGACGATGTCGAGCTCCGTGCCGGCGCCGTCGAGATCGCCGACCGCCGGCCCCTGCGCCTGGTCGGGCGGCGAGTAGGACAGCATGCCCGGCCCGTGCGTGCCGTTCTCGGAGAGCTGCGTGCCGGTCTTCGAGACCAGGGTGACGTCATAGCCTCCCAGGAGCAACACCGGATTGTTGCTGCCGATCTGGGCCGCCGCCATCTCATAGACGACCGCGTTGGCTCCGGTGACCGTCTTCGGCTGCATCTGGAAGATCGTCGAGCCATCGCCCTTCAGGGCCCAGAGCATGCCGGTGTCGTCGTTCTCGACGACGTCGAGCACGCCGTTGCCGTTCAGCTCGACGAGGATCGGCGAGGTAAAGGTGTGGCCCGCCAGCGACACCGGCCAGCCGGTGACCGGCGTGCCGTCGTGGTGGAAGGCATAGAGCACCTTGCCGCCGGTGTTCATTGCCGACGTCGTGCCCACCACGATCTCCGGACAACCGTCGCCGTCGATGTCCCCCACCGCCGGCGAGGAGTCGATGCCGATCGGCGTGAGATACTTGGGGAACCCCGGAAAGTTGGTCCCGTTGCTGCGGAAGGCCCAGAGGGCGCCGCCGTCGACGCCGTTGATCGGGCTGCCCTCGGCATGCGACTCGCTGCCGATGATCACCTCGAGGCTGCCGTTGCCGTCGAGGTCGGCGAGGGCGGGGGAGCTCCACACCGAGTCGCGGACGAAGACCGGCCATCCCGGCAGCGGGTTCCCGCTCGGCCCGTCGAGGGCGTAGACGTACTGGTTGAAGGAGCCGAAGACGACGTCCTCCTTGCCATCGCCGTTGAGGTCGCCGAGGGCCGGGCTCGACACGGTATGGTTGGAGACCGGGCTCATGCCCGGCGGCGTGAAGGTCCACAGCACCGTGCCGTCCTTGTGGAAGGCCACCACCGAGGCCGGCACGTCGAGCTGGGCATTCAAGCCCGAGCCGACGACAATCTCGCGGCCGCCGTCGCCCAGGAGGTCGCCTACCGCCGGCGAGGAGAAGACGCCCAGGGGCAAGGACTTGGGCCAGCCGCCGCGGACCGAGCCGCTAGTGCCGTGGTTGTCGATGACGTAGATCTGGCCCTGCCCGCCGGTGGTGGCGGTTCCCTCGGTGCAAAGGATCACCTCCAGCTTGCCGTCGCCGTCGAGGTCCGCCAGCACGGGTTTGCTGAACTTCACCGGCCCGGCGTGCGCCGGCGTCAGGCGCAGCGTCCACTTGACGGGCGCGCCGGTGGCGAAGGCGGCGGCAGCGAGCCCAACGCCCGCCGCCAGCGCCAGGGCTGCCGAGAGCCGGCGACGGCCGGAGCCCCCTTGCTCCTGCGACCTCGAGGGAGACATCGAAAACGACTCTAGCACGCCGCCGGGGCTAGGCCGCGAGGCGACGGAGCGCCAGCAGGCCGGCGCCCGCGAGCAGCAGCGCCAGGAGGACGATGCCGCGGCGGTCGAGCGCGGGGACGGCCGGGTCGAAGGCCGGGGTCGGGCGGAAGAACATGTCGTCCCAGAACATCTCCAGGTTGCCGACGCCGAAGATGCAGCTCCTGCCGACGATCAGGGCGCTCGTCGTGCCGGCGGGCGAGGTGAACCCGGCCGTGTCGCTGGCGGTCCAGGCGCCGCCCGCGGCGGTCGAATCGACCACCGGACCAAAAGCGCTGCCGATCAGGGTGCCGCCGCAGGTGTCGGAGTACCAGTGCACGCCGACCGCGCCCTGTCCGCCGGTCGTCTGGTTCAGATCGTGCGGAATGATGATCTGGCCCCCGAAGTCGTAGCGGGTGCCGCCGCTGAGCCCGGTGACGCACTGGAAGAGCGGTTCGATGCACGAGTTGGGGCCGTCGAGAAAGCGGAAGGACTCCGCCGAGCCGGAGGCCGGCGAGCTCCCGGCGTCGTGAGCGCCGTCCCAACCGACGAACAGGGGGTCGCCCCACCCGCTCAGGTCGGTGTCGAAATGAGGGTTGACGAGAAGATTCGGCGCCTGCGCCGAGGAGACGGCCGGAGCGAGAAATCCACAGAGGCCGCCCAGCACGGCAGCCAGGGTGGTGAGAGCGCGCATCGAGCGCCCCAGATCGCCCTACATGAAGTAGCCGGTGACGTCGAGGACCAGATGCACCGTGCCGGAGCCGAGGTTGTAGGCGTTGAAGAAGACCGAAAGATCGTTCGCGTTGGTGGAAACCGGCACGATGGCGCCGTTGGCGAGCGCGGAATCGGAGTTGGTGAAGTTGATGGTCGACACCGTGGGGATGCCGCCGCCGGACGGGAAGAGGGTCATGAACCCGCCGCTGGTGGACAAGCTGGGGGAGACGATGGTGACGTTGACGGTGACGGCGGTGGCTCCGACGGGGACGCCGCAGTTACCCTGGACCTTGAAGCTGCGGGTCGTGTTGGCCGTCAGCGCCGGTCCGCCGTTGGTCGCCGGGGGGTTGCGGGTGTCGACGACCCGGCAGGGGGTGACGGCGAAATACTGGAACGGTCCCGCCGCGTGAGCGGCGGCAGGGAGGAGGGCGGCGACGCTCGCGGCCATCGTGGCGCCGAGAAGCGCCGATCTCCAGGCAGATTTTTGGCCAGGGCAGCGTGACATAAGAGACTCCCTTCTTCCTTCTATGGATCCTGCTTGACTCTCCGCTGAGTTTTACCGCGATCCCTACCCCTTGTCAAGTGCGTGGATGCCCTAGGATGCCCTGCGCCTAGCCTGTCCGGGGCCGCGAGGGGCGCCATGGTACGCTGCCCCGGCACGGCGAGACGAGCAGGCCGGAGGTGCCCACAGGTGAGCAATTCGTCGTCGACCGGCGGCCGCCGGACGGACGTGGAGGCCGTCTCCGAGATCTGGGGCGACACCGCCGTCGCCCGCGCCCAGGCCCCCTTTCAGGGCTGGCTCGACTCGCCGATGGTGCTGCGCGAGTGCGTCCACCCGCGGCTGCACGGCAATCCCGACGACAGCTGGCTCCTGGGCCTGGTCAAGCGCCTGGGCATTCCCGGAACCGGGCACTGGCTGAGCCTGGGCTGCGGCAGCGCCGGGACCGAGATCCATGCCGCCAGGAGCGGCATGTTCACGTCCATGCAGGCTTTCGACGTCGCCGGCCGCGCGATCGAGGAGGCGCGCCGCGCCGCCGCCGCCCAGGGCGTCGGCACCATCGAGTTCGGGGTCCTGGACTTCAATCGCCTCGAGCTCCCGGCCGCGACGTTCGACGTGGCCCTGATGTGCATGTCTCTCCATCACGTTGCCGAGCTCGAAGGAGTTCTCGCCGGCATCCGGACGGCTCTCAAGCCGGGCGGCTACTTCCTGATCAACGAGTTCGTGGGCCCCCGCCAGTTCCAGTTTCCGGACCGCCAGCTCGCCGTCGTGCGCGACCTCCTGGCCGCCCTCCCCGAACGCCTGCGAATGGACTCCGCGACCGGCCGGCTGAAGTCGGAATACGTCCGCCTGCCGCTCGCGCACTGGAACCTCTGGGACCCCTCGGAGGCGGTACGGTCCGACGAAATCGTGCCGCTGCTCCACCGCTATTTCGAGGTCGTGCTCCAGCTCGACTACGGCGGCACGGTCTTGAACCTTCTCCTCGAGCACATCATCCACAACTTCGACTACGGCAACCCCGCGGACGTCGAGCTGTTCCGGCTGCTGGCGCGAACCGAGGAGCTGCTGATCCGCTACGGCGTCCTCGCCAACGACTTCACGGTCATGGCGATGCGGAAGCGCACCTGGAAGAGCCGCCTGCGGCGGAGTCTGCGCAGGTAGCCGCGGTCCGGGAGGCGCTTCTAGCGGAAGAGGCGGGAGTGCCCGATCCCCTTCTTGTGGAGCTTGAAGCGCAGCAGCACCCAGAGGATGGAGAAGCCGTAGCGCACGCTCCGCGTAAAACTGATCTGCGACGCTTCGTCGAAATAGCGGGTGGTGATGGGGATCTCCTGGATCCGCATCCCTTTCCAGATCCCCTGGGCGATGATCTCGGTGTCGAAGACGAAGTCGTCGGAGTCGGCCTCGAACTCGACCCCCTCCAGATAGCGGCGGCTGTAGGCCCGCAGGCCGGAATGGTACTCGGAGAGGAAGGTATAGAAAGTGGCGTTGGCGAGGGCGGTCAGGAAGACGTTGGCGAGGTACTTCCACTTCGGCATCCCCCCCTCCAGGGGGCGACCGCCCAGCATCCGGCTGCCGAAGACGGCGTCGCACTCTCCCGCGAGGAGTGGCTTGACGAGCTCCGGAATGTAGGCCGGATCGTATTGATGGTCAGGATGGACCATGACGGCGACGTCGGCGCCCCGCGCCAGGGCCTCGCGATAGCAGGTCTTCTGGTTGCCGCCATAGCCGCGGTTCCGGGGGTGGACGAGGGTGTGGAGGCCCAGGGAGCGCGCAATCTCGACCGTGCGGTCCCGGCTGGCGTCGTCCACCAGGATGACGTCGTCGACCCACTCGAGCGGCAGGTCGCGGTAGGTGCGCTCGAGCGTCTTGGCGGCGTTGTAGGCCGGCATGACGACGCAGATCTTCTGCGTGCGGGGGGCGGAGCTCATGAGGTCGCCGAAGTATAGTGCAGGCCGCGGTTGCGGCCCCGTCGTCGCGGTGGTTATACTCGCCTTCGATTTTCTCTGTAGTTATTGATACTTGCAGCTCACCCGCCGGAACTCGGAGACACGCACTGGAGAGGAATCGAGAGGAGGACCCGTTGGCGCCGATGCGCCTCGGCCGTCTCGAAGGCGAGGCCTTCGACGCCGCCCTCCGCGACCGAGAGCAGCGCGAGCGCGACGACCGGCTCTCGCGCCTGGCCCGCGCTCCCGACGACGCGGGGGCCGCCTCCGCCAAGGCCACCGCCTCCGCTGCCGAGGTCTGGCGGCTCGAGCGCGACGTGGCGCGCCTTGCCGCTTTTCATCTCGCCGTCGACCGCTCCCGCGCCTGGCGGGTGATCCAGTGGCTGCGGCGCCCCTTCGGGCGGGAATGGTGAGGCCGGCGGTCATGGACGGCCACTCCGACGCCGAGCGCATCGCCCACCTGGAGGGGCGGGTGGCGGCGCTCGAAGGGGCCCTCAAGGAGCGCTCGCGCGTCCTGCGCCTCCTGCAATCGCAGCTCTGCCGGCGCGACCTCATCCTCTTCTCGCGCATCGAGGCGGGCCTCCCCCCCCTGCCTTTCGGCGACTTCGAGCCGGCTTTCTGGAGCGAGACAGTGGCGCTTGCCCCCTCCGACGTCGAGGAGACCTTGACCGACCTCTGGCGCTCTCTGAAGAGCGTAGCCGCGCCGCCGGCCGGCGGCGGAGCCGGAGGGCGCTGAGCGATGCGCAAGGCGAGCCTGATCATCCTGGCCTGGAACCGCTGGGAGCTGACCGCGCGTTGCCTCGACACCCTGCGCCGCACCGACCTCGAGGGCGCCGAGGTGCTGGTGGTCGACAACGGCTCGACCGACGAGACCCCCTGCCGCCTGGCGGGGTTGGAGGCGGCCACGGACCCGGCGGGCTGGGGACCAGCCGGGCTGCGGGTGGTCACCCTGCCGCGGAACGTCGGGTTCGTGCGCGGCAACAACGCCGGGATCGCCGTCGCCGATCCCGCCGCGGACATCGTCCTCCTCAACAACGACCTGGAGTTCCTCCAGCGCGACTGGCTGCAGCGCCTGCGCCGCTGCGCCCACTCCGCCCCCGACATCGGCGTCGTCGGCTGCCGGCTCGTCCTGCCCAGCGGCAGCCTCCTCCACGCCGGCACCTACATCCTGCCGGACACCGTCTGGGGCCAGCAGATCGGATCGCTGGAGAAAGACATCGGCCAATATCCCGGGGTCTACGACGTCGAGGGGATCGTCTTCGCCTGCGCCTACCTGAAGCGCGAGCTGATCGACGCCATCGGCGGACTGGCGCTCGACTTCGAGTCCTATTTCGAGGACACCGACTACTGCCTGCGGGCGCGCGAGGCCGGCTTCCGGACCGTGCTCTGCGGCGACGTAACGCTGGTGCACGACGAGCACGGCTCCACCCGCGGCGACGACGGGGCGTTGATGCGCCTCTTCCAGGGTAGCCGCCAGATCTTCCGCAAGAAATGGGGCGCCAAGCTCGAGGCCCGTTACCGCCACCGGCTGCTCTGGCAGTCGATCATGAACTTCCCTTCCGGCTATGCCATGAGCTGCCGCGAACTCCTGAAGGCGCTCGAGGACGAAAGGGTGAAGACGGTCTACCGCTACGTCTACGGACCGGGGACGGTTTTCTCGCCCAGCGAGCCGGAGCAGAGCGGCGACTACCGCCTGAACGTCATCAGCGCCCGCCGCAGCCCGCGCCGGCCGGCGGTCGCCGTGGTCTACGGCCAGGGCGATATCTTCGCGCGCAACCGCGGACGATACAAGATCGGTTACACCATGCTGGAGGTGGACGGCTTCCCGCGGGACTGGGTCCGCCAGGCGAACCGCATGGACGAGGTGTGGGTCCCCTCCGCCTTCAACCGCGACGGCTTCCTCCGCTCGGGCCTGGAGCGCCCGATCCACGTCATGCCCCTGGGGGTCGACGTCCGCTACTTCCATCCCGGGATCGTCTCCTACCCCAACCCGGCGGGCGAATACCTCTTCTTCTCCAGCTTCGAGTGGGGCGAGCGCAAGGAGCCGTGGCTGCTCCTGAAGACCTTCAACGACGAATTCTCGGCTTCCGAGCCGGTGCGGCTGCTGTGCAAGATCATCAACCGCGACCCCGAGGTGCGGGTGAAGGAGGAGATCCGGCGGCTCTGCCTCAAGCCGTCCGGCGGCAAGATCTCCTACCTCTTCAACCTCGAGTTCCCCCACTACCAGCTCGGCTCGCTCTACCGTTCCGCCGACTGCTTCGTCGGCGTCTCCCGCGGCGAGGGCTGGAACATGCCGCTGATGGAGGCGATGGCCTGCGGCCTGCCGACGATCGCCACCGACTGGGGCGCTCACACGGAGTTCCTGCACCCCGGCATCGGCTACCCGTTGGCGGTGCGCAGGACCGTCCCCGCCATCGCCAAATGCCCCTACTACACCGGCTTCTCCTGGGCCGACCCCGACCCCGACCACCTGCGCCACCTGCTGCGCGAGGTCTACGAGGATCGCGAGGAGGCGCGCCGGCGCGGCCAGGCGGCGGCCCGCGAGATGGCCGAGAAGTGGACCTGGCAGCGGGCGGCGCAGAGGATCCGCGCGCGCCTGGAGGCGATCGCGGGCTGAGGAGGGGCGCCCCCATCGCATGCCCTCTCTGTCGGTCGTCATCCCCAGCCGCGACACCCGCGAGCTGACGCTGGCCTGCCTCGACTCCCTGCCGCCGGCGATCGACGGCGCCCCGCTGGAAGTGATCGTGGTCGACGACGCCGGCAGCGACGACACGGCCGAAGCGGTGGCCGCGCGCCACCCGGAGGCCGAGGTCCTCCGCGCTCCCCAACCGCTGGGCTTCACCCGCGCCGCCAATCTCGGGCTGTCGCGGGCAGCAGGCGAGATCGTACTCCTCCTCAACAGCGACACCGAGGTCGACGCCGCGGCGCTTCCCGCCCTCCTCGCCGCCTTCGCGGCCGACTCCAGATTGGGGGCGGCGGGGGCGGCGCTGCGCTACCCCGACGGCCGCCCGCAGTGGAGCGGCGGCCCGGCGCCCACCCTTCCCTGGCTCTTCGCGTTGGCGAGCGGGCTGCCGCGGCTCCTCGGCCGGCTGCCCCTCTATCGCCGGCTGCGGCCGCCGGCCGGCAGTCCGGCCAGCCGGCCCCTGGAGGTCGACTGGGTGACCGGCGCCGCCCTGTCCGTGCGGCGGGCCGCGCTCCGGGACACCGGCGTCTTCGACGAGCGTTTCCGCTTCTACGGCCAGGACCTCGACCTCTGCCTGCGCCTGCGGGCGGCGGGCTGGCGAGTGGCGGTGATCCCCGGCTTCCGGATCCTGCACCACCACGGCGCGACGATCGGCAGCGTTGTCGGAAGCGAGGGTAGCGGGGGAGCCGGCGCCGGCGGCCAGCATCCAGAGCTGCTGTGGACGGACCTCCTCGCCTGGGCGGCGAAGCACAAGAGCGCCCGCTGGACGGCGCGGGCCCGGCGGGCGCTCCTGGCGGGCGCTCGCCTCCGGCTCCTCGGCCGGCGGATCGCGTCCCCCTTCCTCCCCGCCAGCCGGCGCGAACTCTGGCGGCGGCAGACTGCGATTTTTCAGCGGGCGGTGGCGGCCATCCAGGCGGTGGCCCTCCCGCCGTCGTTACCCCAGGGATGAAACCGGCGGCGGCGCGCTTGCGCTCCCGCCGCCGCTCGTGTAGAAAAGCCCCTCGCTTGCCGCTGCTCCGGCCTCCGACCGATGTTCGACCTCCTCCGCTATCGCGACCTCGTCCTCGCCCTCGTGCAGCGCGAGCTCAAGGTGCGCTACCGCCGCTCGGCGATCGGCTTCCTGTGGACGATGCTGCAGCCGCTCCTCATGATGCTGGTGTTCCAGGTGGTCTTCAGCCACCTCTTCCGCTTTCCCATTCCCGACTATCCGGTCTATGCCTTGGCCGGCATCCTGTTCTGGAACTTCTTCAGCCAGAGCATCGTCGCCTCGATGAACAGCCTGCGCGGCAACGCCCAGCTGCTGCAGAAGCTGCCCGTCCCGCGCGCCGTCTTCCCCGTGGCGACCGTCATCTCCGGCGTCGTCAATCTGGTCTTCGCCCTGGTGCCGATGATCCTCATCCTGCTCGTCACCCAGCACACCCTCCACCTCTCGCTCCTCTTCCTGCCGGTGTCGATCCTCCTCGCCACCGCCTTCACGCTCGGCGCGGGGCTGCTACTCTCGCCGCTCGCCGTCTTCTTCAGCGACGTCGTCGAGCTCGTCGGGGTGCTGCTGACGCTCCTCATGTACATGACCCCCCTCTTCTACCCCATCGCCGCCCTCCACGGCTGGGCGCACCGGATCGTCCGCTTCAACCCCGTGCGCTCGATCCTCGAGGTCTTCCGCGACCCCATCTACTACGGCAAGATCCCGCCCCTCTCCCACCTCTCCGTCTCGCTGGGAATCGCGCTCTTGGCCCTCGCCGTCGGCGCCTTCGCCTTCCGGCGCAGCAGCGACCGCATCCCGTTCTACGTCTGAGGAGAGACGGCCCGCAATGCCCGAGCCGCCGCGCATCGCTCTGACCGGGGTCTCGCTCTGCTATCGCCTGGCCAAGCAGCGCATCCCCTCGATCAAGGAGTACGCCATCCACTGGATGAAGGGGGCGCTCTCCTACGAGCAGCTGTGGGCGCTGACGGACATCTCGTTCAGTGCCCATGCGGGCGAGATCGTGGGCATCGTGGGCAGGAACGGGGCCGGCAAGAGCACCCTCTTGAAGGTGATCTCGCAGGTCCTGAAGCCCACCGCCGGCCGGGCCGACGTGCGCGGGCGCCTCGCCCCCATCCTCGAGCTGGGGACGGGCTTCGACCACGAGCTGACGGGACTCGAGAACATCTACCTGAACGCCCTCCTCCTCGGCCATTCGAGGAAGGCGGTCGACGCCAAGCTCGACGAGATCGTCGACTTCAGCGGCCTGGGCGACTTCGTCCGCTCCCCCATCCGCAACTATTCGTCCGGCATGCTCGCCCGCCTGGGCTTCTCCGTCGCCACCGCCTGGTTCCCGGATATCCTCATCCTCGACGAGGTGCTCGCCGTCGGCGACGCCAGCTTCACCAAGAAGTGCACCGACCGCATGAACCGCTTCCACGACGGCGGCACCACGGTGCTGATGGTCTCCCACAACGCCGCCGCCATCCGCGAGACCTGCACCCGCTGCATCTGGCTCGACGCCGGCAGGATGCTCTTCGACGGCTCGCCGGCGGAGGTCCTGGCCCACTACGCCAGCGACCACGGGACCGAGCCGGTGGAGCGCCGGGTCGGCCACCTCGAAGGGCCCGTCCAGCAGTGATCCGCGGTCAGCGCAGGACCGCCGCGTAGACCGCGGCCAGCTCCGCCGTCACCCGCGCCGGGTCATGGCGCCGGTGGAGCGCCGCGCGCCCCGCCGCCTGCAGCGAGCGCACGAGATCCGGCTCGCCGTGGAGGCGGGCCAAGGATTCCGCGAACTCGCCGGGGTCCTGGGCCAGCAGAAGCTCCCGCCCGTGCTCGGCGGCCAGCCCCGACACCGCTTCCGGCGTGGCCACTACCGGCACCCCCCGCGCCCAGGCTTCGAGGATCTTCATCCGCACCCCCGAGGCGATGCGCAGTGGCACCGCCAGGATCGACCTCGGCGCGAAGGCGAGGGCGCTGCTGGCCGGGGCCGGGTGCCGGACGATGCCGACGGCAGATCCGCCCCTCGCGCCGCCGTTGTCGACACCCATCCCGAAGAGATGGAGCACCGCGCCGGGGAGCCGGCGGCGGACGGCGGGCCAGACCTGCGACTCGAACCAGGCCGCCGAGTCCTCGTTGGGCAGCCATCCGGCGCTGCCGAGGAGGACGACCGGGGGATCGCCGAAGAGGGCCGCCGTGCCGGCGGGAAGGG
>Ga0209626_1000206_pt1 | contig 12780 bp, 16 predicted proteins | sample JacPinW_OM1H0_M2_FD_187962 | JGI IMG/M metagenome (GOLD analysis project Ga0209626, IMG submission 187962) | Forest soil microbial communities from Algoma, Ontario, Canada - Jack Pine, Ontario site 1_JW_OM1H0_M2 (SPAdes) (version 2) | ecosystem: Environmental > Terrestrial > Soil > Boreal... | reverse complement strand
CGCTAAGGGCGCAGAGGGGTCGTGTGGGTCAACACCACTAGTCACATTGACACCAATAACCGCAACAGCCCCGTAGATCTCAATATTAACTCGACCACCACAAATCACTGACAGCACCAAAAGACTCACAGACCCCAATAAACTCAATAATCCCACGAATGATTTTTCACACCATAAATCCCACAAACATCAACAACCTCAAAGATACCAGAAACGGCATTTAAATCGCCATTGACCTGTAGGAACGCAATAGCCTCGTGAATATTTGGATCGAATCACAGGCCTCAAAAAGCTCACGAACCTTAAATAATCTCAGAGAACTGGTCTTAACTCTTTAGCAACGCTGATTAACTCCCACCCCGTCTGTAATGTTCGTATCACGGGCGAGCTCGGGAAGGCCCTCTCACCCGTGGCCGTGTTTGGTGTGCGCTCCGCGAAAGGATCGACATGAGTGTGCGCAAAGTACTCGGCGTGATCGCGATTACTGGTCCGATCGTCGCGACCCAAGTGATCCTGTCCGCTCCGTCTGCCAGCGCCGACCCCAACTGGGACGCGATGGCCCAATGCGAATCGGGCGGGAACTGGTCCGCCGACACCGGTAACGGCCACTATGGCGGCCTGCAGTTCAGCCCGAGCACCTGGGCGGCCAACGGCGGCGTCGGATCGCCAGCCGCCGCGAGTCGTGACGAGCAGATCGCGGTGGCGCGGAATGTTTTGCGCACCCAGGGACTGGGAGCCTGGCCGGCCTGTGGCGGCCCCATGGGGTGGGCGTCGAGCGGGTGCCGCGTGTTGGCCTCCTTCTCTCCCATCGCGAGCCTGCCGGAGCTGTGCACAACGCTGCTCAGCCCCTTCGCGTGACCGCCGCCCTGCTCTTGCTTAGCGCGCTGCGTGGCGGCTGGCCTGGGGCTGGGCGCCGGGCGTGACGTCCGAATGCTTGCCGGGCGGCGTGGCAAGCGCCCGTGTTGGACCATTTGCAGCCGGCCCCGCTGACTGAGCTGCCGCCGCAGCGGTCTCGTGGGAGCCGAGTCGTCCGCAGGCGACGCTGTCATGGCTGCTGGGTTTGCATCCCAGGGGAATCTCCGCGATCGGGGTGGCTTGCAAGAACTGGTGATGATGTACCTGTGGGAACTCGGTCCCCAGCGCCAGACCGACCTCATCCGCCTGGTCGACTCCGACGCAGCCACCATGACCAGAACGATCCGGCGCCTCGAGCAGGCCGGGTTCGTCCGGCGCTCCCCCGTCGCCGGTGACAAGCGCGCATTCCTCATCGAACCCACCGCTGCCAGTCGAGCCCTGCGCCCCCAAGTCGAGCAGATCTGGTCCCAGCTCGAACAGATCGCCGTCGGCGGTGTCAGCGAGGGTGAGCAGCAGACAATCCTGAGCGTCCTGGAAGGGCTCGAGGCAAGACTCACCCATGCGGCCACCGAGTCGGGGCCCTGACGCAGGTCAGCGGTTGGTGTCGGTGAGCTATACGGCTCTAACGTTCACAAATCCGTTCACAAGCTGCATGAAACAGGCCCTCGGAGAAGTGTCTCCGAGGGCCTGTACAGATAGTCGGCGGCGCGTGCTTACGGGCAGAAGGTCACGAACCCCAGCGGACCGGTGACGCATGGATTCCACTCGGGCCCTGGACCCCAGTATCCCCGGTTGCCCCAATACCCACCGTTGCCCCAGTTGCCACCATCGCCGCCATGGCCCCAATGGCCATCGCGGTCTTGCTGCCAGGCTATCCCTGAAACGACGGATGCCGGTGGTTCGGCGTTCGCGATGCCCGCGCCTAGTCCAAGTGCGGTAATGCCCAGTGCGCCCGCCATCCCAGCTCCGGCCACAATTCTCTTCAGATTCATTATGAAACTCCCTTCCCCGACCCAGTCAGTTACAACGGGAACTAGCCTCAATTCATTTCCGCGGTTGGCGATTTGGTGCAATCCACCACAGGCCAACGGATAGCTCCGGGCGCCCGGACACTGCCCGAACGGAATGATCCAGAGGCGGGTCGTTGCCCCACATCCAGCCATGAGTCGCCGACATCGGCTCGTCATCCCGCTGGGTGGCGCCTCCGCCACGCGTTAAGCATCTTCCAAGGTTTTGCCAAGCGCTCCCGGAAAGGGTTCTCCTCAACGCCCACCACCGCCTCGGTGGCCCGAGAAAAGCACGAGCAACCCAAGGGAGAAGAACGATGCGGATCGCCTCAATGCCCGACTCGCGAATGCCCGACTCGCGGGCGGTACGGAAAGTCGTGCCGTCGTCGCTGCGATCCCACACCGTCCGCGGCCACCGGCGCGCGGTCCACGTCGACTCGTTGGCGGCGCGGTGGATCGGCGCGCTGGCGGTGCTCAGCATGTTCTGCTGGCTGGTCCTGCTGCTGGCCCGGGACCACCACCACGGCTTGCAGGCCGCGGGCCGGCTGGCTTGGTTATGGACGATCCTCGCCGCGGTCGCGCTGATCGCTCGCGGCATCGTCCTGGGCAGGCCGGTGACCGCCGCGCACGCCAGCGCCGCTGGAGCGGTGTTGCTTGCTGGGCTGGGCGCCCACTTGTTGTCTTTGGATCTGCTTGGCAATCTGCTGATTGCTGGGGCGGGCCTGGTGCTGATGTGGCCGACGGCGTCACGGCCTCAGCCTGAGGCCCTGCCGCGCGTTTGCGAACTTATCAACGCGACGAGCAACGATCCGCTTGCGCCGTTCGCGATGCAGGCGCTAAAGAGCTATCACTTCAACGCCGACGGGACCGCCGCGATCGCCTACCGCACCCGCATGGGGTTCGCCGCAGTCAGCGGTGATCCGATCGGCGACGAGAGCCGGTTTGGAGAACTTGTCGCCGATTTTGCCGCGATGTGCCGCAGCAGGGGCTGGCGGATCATGGTGCTGGGCTGCAGCGAGCGGCGGCGTGAGCTTTGGAGTGACCCGGCGATGATCGGCCATTCTTTGCGCCCGGTGCCGATCGGCCGTGACGTGGTTGTCGATGTGGCCGGGTTCGACATGGTCGGACGCAAATTCCGCAACCTGCGCCAGGCGGTGCAGCGCACGCGTAACGGCGGCGTCACCACCGAGGTCGTCGACGAACAGGGAATCGACGACAAGCTGCTGGCCGAACTGGCCGAGGTGATGAATCTGTCGGGCCGCGGGGCCCGATTCGAGCGCGGCTTTTCGATGATCCTCGACGGCGCGCTCGAGGGCCGTTATCCGGGCATCCAGCTGATCGTCGCGCGCGACCGCTGGGGCCAGGTGCAGGGATTTCATCGGTACGCCGTGGCCGGCGGTGGCACCGACGTGTCGCTCGACGTGCCGTGGCGGCGGCCGGGAGCGCCGAACGGGATCGACGAGCGGCTGTCAGTTGACATGATCTCTGAGGCGAGAGCCTCTGGTGCACAGCGTCTTTCACTGGCGTTCGCGGCGTTTCCCGAGCTGTTCACCGACGCCGATCGCGGGCGTGTTCAAAGCGTCTTCTACGCCTTGGTCCATCTTCTGGATCCGCTCATCGCGCTGGAATCGCTGTCCCGTTACATGCGCAAATTCCACTCGCTTGGTGACCGTCGCTACGCGCTGGTGTCGATGCGCCACGTCCTGCCGGCGATATTCGTGCTGTTGCCACTGGAATTCATGCCACGACGGCGTCGTCGATCGCTCGAAAACGTCGAAAAATCCGAGCTCGCGCGTTGATTTTCAGGTACCTGCGACACCACAGGCAAGCCATCCTCGACACCGTGTGAGGGCCCGAATACGGCGATGGCTAATCGGATTCAATGGGGATGTCGACGAGCAGTAAGTTTGCATTCGTGATGCTAGCGTGGGCGCCCTCGAATAGCCGGCAGACCCGGTAGGAAACTATTTAAAAGGAGAATTAGATGGCGGGCCAGGTTCACCTCGGGCATAACTTTCACATCGCCGGCGCAGGCTGGCCGTGAGCGACGCCGCCACCGCGATCACGATCTTCCACCGCGCGGACGACCCGGAACAGTTCGACGCCTGGGCGAACGATTACGTCGCATGTGCCCGTCAATCCGAGGGATTCACCGGTTCTCGGGTGTCGGTGCACCGTGAAATCTTTGACAGCGGTGTGGAGGTCACGTTCCGCACCGCCGACCAACTCGACGAATGGCTCGACGGATCGGCGCGCAGGGCGCTGCTGCGGGGGGGCGAAGCGATCGGTCACTGGCGGCGCGCTGCTGACCTTGTGTTCACGGCCAACCATCTGCCAGACGGCGTGGCGATCTTCATGCACAGTGTGGCTCCCGGCAAGGAGGCCGAATTCGCCGCCATCCAAAACCATCTCGCCAGCCTCACCACACAATTCTCGGGAAACGAAGGCACCGTGTGGTTCCCGCCGGATTCCTCCGGCGAGTGGAAGTCGGTCCTGCGCTTTCGAACCGCAGACCAGTTGTTGACATGGCTGCGCTCACCAGAGCGCGTGGCGGCGCTGCCGGCGGTGCGCGAGAACCTGAGCCGCAGCTTCTCCGAGCTACGCCGCAGCGCGCCGTTCGGATCTGTGGTCCGAACCGACTACGGCGAAACACGGATCACGCCCGGCTGGAAGACGGCGATGGTCGTGTTCCTGTGCCTGTACCCAACGGCGATGCTCTTGTCGAGGTTCCTTGGGCCGGAACTGAGCCACTTCGGCTTTGCACGTTGGCTCGTTGTATTCATTAGCAACATCACCAGCGTGGTTCTGCTGCAATGGGTTCTGGTTCCGAGGACGTCTCAGGCCTTCCGGCGTTGGCTCGATCCTATTGACGGGGCAGGCTTGCGCACCAGCCTGGTCGGTGCGGCCGTCATCGGACTGAGTTACGCGGTTATGCTTGTCATCTTCGGGTCGGTGACCTGGCTGCACTTCTGACGATCCGTCGCATCAGTCGGAACAGGGGCGGAGCAGGCAGCGTAGTTCCTCATCGGGGGACGGCTGGGATTCCGAAATCGGGCACGGCTGGGATTCCGAATCAGATGATGAGCAAGGCTAAGCTTCACAAATCCGCTCACAACCGGCATGAAAATGTCTCCCGGAGAATTCTCCGAGGGCCATTTCCGCTGGTAGCGGGGACAGGATTCGAACCTGCGACCTCTGGGTTGGGGGAGATAGCGACTGGTTAGATCCGAGGTGTCGGATGATTCGGTCATGCGTGGTTGTTATGTGGCCGCGCGTGGGTCAGCTGGTGCCGTCGACGGCAGCGCGGCCGGATGCTGACAGGTAAGCGAAGATTCTGGCTGGCGGAGCACGTGTGGGTGTCAGCGGTCATGAAATGGGCTCGCGGACGCACAACTCTGGAAGACATGCAAATCACAAAGAGTTTCGTCGCGCCACTGTTAATGGCCGCAGGTGTCGCGGCAGCGATCGCCGCCGCACCGACGGCCATGGCCGCTGCTGCAAATCCCGCCCCGGTGTTCCCCCACGAGCACACCACCCGGGTCGGGACATTGCCCGGCAATGTTCAGCTGAACGACTCTCCTGGCCCCGTTCAATATTCGCCGCAATATCCCTACGACGAGGGCGGTTACTTCGGCGGCTACGGTGCCTACGGCCATGGTGGCTTCGGGGGCCATGGGGGCGGACACCGATAGCGGTTAATGACCGCGTTAATGCGCGGCACCCTTGCGGGCATTGCGGTGGACTGGCTCGAGTCCGGCGTCCACATCAAGGCGTCCAGACGCTGGAAACGCGACAGCGCCTCCAGTGCCCGCACGGGTAGGTAGATGATGTCGCGCTCGACAAGCATGTCGTGGCGGATCTCACCGTTCAGCCGCAGCCGGCCCGACCGGAATGAAACGTCGGATCCGACTTCGCTTCGTAGAACACCACCGACCTGCGGCTACTCGCACTGTTATAGAGCGACCGGCAGAACACTGTCCCCAGGCAGCTGCAGCCCAAATGGAGGCTGCGCACCGACCCGCCAGGTGCCCTCCTGCAAGCTTCGACCCGCCGCCCGAGCCCGTTGCAGGGCACGTCGCGCGACTGGCAGCTGTTGAGTCTCCCAGGCCCTCAGCCGAGTTGGGACGTACCGCGCGCTGGCGCCGAGCAGCGCGTTGCCCAGTTGCCAGGCATCGTCGGCCGCCTTAGCGGTCCCCACACCGATGTGTGGCCGCAGCACGCACGCTGCGTCGCCGATGAGGCAGCATCGCCCGAAGGCCATCCGGGGCACCTCTAGGTCGACGATCACCTGGATGAACGGGTCAGCGGTTTGTTGGACAACCTCGGCCAGCGGCGCAGGCAGATCAGCGTCCGCCGCCGAATACAACTGCTCGACATGGCGAGTCTGAACCGCTCCGGGTGGCAAAGTCAGCTCTGCGGAGAACCCATTGCGGTCGGTGAGCAGGTCCGTGAGCCGCTCTCCCGGCGCGATGTTCTGATACCAGAGCCAGTTGAAGAGCACAGAGCCGCTCGGGCCAGGAATCGGGTAGCTCAGCAGGTGACCGCGCGGGAGGATCCGGTAGGTGAACGCGTCCAGCAGGGTGCTCGCGGTGCGGCCGCTGAGTTCGTCAATGTCGATGGAGCCGCGCCAGGCCACATATCCCGCGTAGCGGGGTTGGGCGTCGGGCAACATGATCCGCCGTCCCGTCGAACGGATGCCATCGGCGCATACGACGAGATCAGCGGCAAAGGTCTGACCGTCGGTCAATGACAGTGTCGCGGCGTCGCCCCGGTTATCCAGCTGTGCAAGCTCATTCGACAGGTGGTACCGCTCGGAGCCGAAGGCGTCCAGCAACCCTCGATACAACTCGAAATACGATGCGAACCGGTAAGCGCAGGGTTCCTCGTCGGCGATCGAGCCGTCCGTATCGAGATACTGAAGCCTGTGGGCCGGCAGGCCAATGTCGCCAATCGTGATGCCTGCCCGCTCCACAAGATAGCGAACCGTGGTCGGGTGCACGACGATTCCGGTCCCGCGCCCCTCCAACGGATTCGGACTACGTTCCAGAACGTCTACGTCCCAGCCCTGGTCTCGGAGAACCAGAGCGGCGGTCAGTCCGCCGAGAGACCCCCCGATCACAACGGCCCGCATCATGCGGCCCTCCCGCCGGTGAGAACTCTTGGCGCGAGCGTGAGAGAAGAGCGCGCCACGACCGGCGTGGTCAGTGTCCCGTGCGTGAGGTACTGGTCGAGATTCCGTAACACCAGCTCCCTCGTCATCGAGAGGCTTCGAACTGTCACACCACCGATGTGTGGTAGCAGCACGACATTGTCCAATCCGCGTAATCTCACTGGTACATAAGGTTCGTCGGTGAAGACATCCAGGCCTGCGCCTGCCAACCGCCCCGCGACAAGCAGGTCGACGAGGGCATCCTGATCAGCGACGCTGCCCCGTGCGATATTGATGACATAACCATTCGGCCCGAGTGCTTCCAAAACTGCACGGCTCACCAAATTCTTGGTGCCCGCGCCACCGGTGGTCGCAATCACCAGCACGTCAACGGTGTTAGCGAGCTCAACCGGCGAGGCCACATAGCGATAAGGCGAGCCGGGCACCTCGCGGCGATTGTGGTACGCGATAGCACAATCAAAGCCGACCAGCCGCGTGGCGATCGCGGAGCCGATCCGGCCAAGACCCAGGATGCCGACTCGTGATCCGCTCACGTCTCGGCCTAACGGGTACTTGCTGCCATTTAGGGGCCAGTTGCCGGCGCGAACATGGCGATCTGCGGTACACAATCCGCGCATTGTCGCAAGCATCAGGCCGACGGCTGTGTCGGCAACGGTGTCGTTGAGTACGTCGGGGGTGTTGCTGACTCCGATGCCGAGCTGGCGTGCCGCGTCGACGTCGATCGAGTCGTAGCCGGCTCCCTGGTGCACGATGGCGCCGAGGTTGGGCAGCGACTTCATCAGGTCCGCGTCCACACCAGGAGGCCCAAAGTCGACGACGGCGGTGACCGACGCTGCGTGCTGAGCAAGAAAGGCGTTTCGTGTGGGATCGTTAGGCAACTGCAGCGTCTGGTATTTCGCCGCGAGGGCGCGTGCCAGCGCCGGCTCAATCACGCCTACTTGAAGAACGCTCATAACAGGCCTTGTCCGTCTCGGCGCGGCGACGCCTGGGCAGCTGGCGTTATCCGCTACTTCTGTTGTCATTGAATCGTCGCTCGTCGTGGGCGCTACGTCCTCACCGCTAGCGCCCGTTGACCGCCCCTGCCAGCGGTACTAGCGGATTCCGGTTGGTCGACGGCTGAATGGGCGTCAGCCGGGACGAAACGGATGCAGCAGAGCGCAATTCTGATATGAGAACCGTTGTCGGCCCACCTTTTAGCGATGCACGTGACGAAACGAGGAAGAATGACTCAGGTAACGATCGGTGTCGGTGAAGACACGTTCGATCCGACGGTTCCGGCGGCGCCGATGACTAATGTGGCCGAATACGGGTTCGAGGGCCGTTTCGAGGACTGGGCGGAGGACGCCCGTTACTTCGAATACTCGAAGGCCGCAAACCCGATCGGGTCAGGGCACACTTCCAAGGTTCCCATCACGGCCTTTAGCCGCGATCTCTACATCGACGGTCCCACGCGAATCGTCCCGTTGGACTTATCCAACGACCTGGGGATCAACGGCGGCCCCGCGACCAGCCCGGCGTTGGTGGCGCATTTCGTGCGTATCCGTTCGGGCGAACAGATCGCCACCCACGCGAACGCCACTTCGCAGCTGTACTACGTGATCAGTGGCCGGGGTTTCTCGGCGGTGAATGGTCGGCTTGCGCAGTGGGAGATGGGTGATTTTCTGACCCTGCCTGCCGGCAGCCAGGCCACGTTCTACGCCGACTCCGGCTCCGACGCCACGCTGTACTGGGTGCACGACGAGCCGCTGCTTCGCCACCTGGGCGCTGAGGCCACCGAACCCCGTTTCCGCGCAACGAAATTCCGCCGCGCTGACGCAGTGACCCGACTGAATGAGATCGCATCACGTCCCGGGGCGAACGAGAAGAGCAGGGTTAGCGTCCTACTGGCCAACGCCGAACAGGAGCAGACGTTGACGATCACCCACGTGTTGTGGGCGATGTTCGGCCTGTTGCCGCCGGACCAGGAGCAGCGTCCACACCGCCACCAGTCGGTCGCGCTCGATCTGATTCTCGACGCCAAGCCCGGCTGCTACACACTGCTGGGCACCCGACTGGACGAGCACGGCGACATCGTCAACCCGACCCGCATCGATTGGGAGGCAGGCGGCGCGTTCGTCACGCCTCCCGGCCTGTGGCACGCGCACTTCAACGAGTCGGGCGCCCCGGCGCACCTGATCCCGATCCAGGACGCGGGCCTGCAAACCTACCTACGCAGCCTGGACATCCGGTTCTCCGACCGCCGGTGATGTGACCCAATAGAGACCTGCGGTCTGAACCGTCGCGGCGCGAACGGGTACGTCGTGGGCGTCGTTCACATGACACGCCGAGCCCGATCAAACAGATGCAGTTGCTAAAAGTCGGCACGAGCGCCCCGCGGGTCAACTCCACGCAGCATGGGGGCCAAGTTAGGTGATCACCCGCAATACCGGCCAGCTGGCAGCTCTTTTGGGTGTCAACCATGATGTTTCGGCGTGCTACCCCTGCGATCCTGAGGTGCACGTTGGCTCCTCATGGGGCAACCAGCGCGCGAGGAAGGACATGGTATGCGTCGATTCCGCTATATGCCCGTGGTGATCACACTGTTGGTCATCGCCATCGCAACCGGCATGGTGGACGCGCAAGCCCGCGCGGCGGGCCCGGCCCAGCCCGCGCTCGGGCCGGTCGATCTGTATTTCGTCACGCAGACGTCGCTCGGCACGCCTTTCCAGGTCGACTCCGGTCAGCTCGCCGAGGAGAAGGGGGGGACGCAAGCCATTCGCTCCTATGCGGAGCTCATGGTGAGCTCGCACGAAGCGGTGAATGGCGCCCTCCAGGCGATCCTGCAGCGCAAGGGTCCGCTGCCGCCGCCGACGCTGCTGCAGGCCGCCTACGCGACGATCGTGTCGACCCTTCAGGACGAGACGGGTCCGGCATTTGACCAAGATTATGTGCGCGGCCAGGTCGACTACCAAAAGGCGAACGCCGCGCTCTACCAGTATGAAATCGCGAACGGGAGCGACGCCGACCTCGTGCCGTTCGCGCAGGACACCCTGCCGAAGATCCAGGATCATCTCGCAAAAGCGCTCGCGCTCGAGCCCGATGCAGGCCACTGACCCGCTGCCCCATCCGCAATGAAGTCCTCCGAGCGTGTCAAGGGCGGAGACGAAGAGGACATACCAGGGAGCCGGCTGTTATCTCAGCGGTCTGTGCTACCTCTACAGCCGCGAAGCTCGCGCGTCGCGCCGCACCGACTGCCTTGCCCGGTGAGCCCACCACGCCGATCGCGCCGTGACCGGCCTTCGCAGCGACCCAGAAGGGGCAAGCGAAGGCCCTGGGCCATCGCTTGCCCCTGCGGTCGGCACACCGCCTGGCGGTGCGATTCCGGCGAAGTGTTTACCGGTGTCCGCCCCCGTGGCCGCCGTAACCACCGAAGTAGCCCCCACCGTAGGTGTTGTATTGAGGCGTCGGTAGAACAGGAGGAAGAGTGTCGTTGATCTGAGCGTTGCCGGGCGTCTGGCACTGGTTGTCCTGGAACTGGCCGCCGACGTAGGTGCACGACGGCTGGCCCGCACCCGGATCGTTGACCGACGCTGCGGCGGCGATCGGTGCGGCGGCGATCGCTACCGCAGCAGCCCCCGCCGCCAACAGCGGTGTGATGTAGTTCAACTTGATTCGCATGGTGTTACTCCTAGTTAAATGGTCCTAATCTGGACTCATTCCAGATCTTGACTGATTCCAGAGTCGTCCTCCATCGAACCCGTGTCGTCGCTGCTGACACCCATCCATGCCTCCCCACTAGCTGGAGTCCGGCGCGGCTCAAGTCCAGTTCGGGCTGTGCCCGCCGGGTTATCGGGGAATTTGACGCTGCTCGATTTCGGTGTGGCGATCGGTGAAGTTGCCGTTCAGCGTCAGCTTGCCGACCTCGATCAGCGGATAGTCGCTGAGCGAAAACCCGCGAGGGTCACGCCAGGTGTCCGGGCTGCCCCGCTCGCCAGCCACGGTGGACAACCGGATCAGCGTCTCGGTCTTGGTGCCCGGCTCAAACGCCCCCACCGCGGTGTAGCACTGACATCGTTTGTCACCTCGAACGAGCCGAACGCCCCAGACCCTTTCGCATGTGGTTGGCGCTCGGGAATGCGCTCCCGGTTGAAGTTGCCCATCTGCTCAATCAGGTAATGGTCCCGCAACAGAATCGGGCCATCACGACCCACTGTCAGCGAATGCTCCTCGCTGGGCACCGGGATACCGGCATCAGTGGTCGTGGGATCGGGTTGTGTCGTGGTTATTGTCATTCCCTTTTGTCGAGAAGATTCGTCGTGAAGATCCGGATCGCGCGATGGCTAGCTGTCGTTGGGGTTAAGCATCAAGAACACGACTCCGGCCACCGCGCCGGCGATGAGCTGAGCAATCACATAGATCAACATCGGCCAGCCGAACAGGCCCATCACCGCGCCGCCGAGCACCACAGCGGGGTTGAAAGCGCCACCGGAGACGCCGCCCACGGCGATCGCCCCGGCGGCCACGGTGAAACCGATCGCCAACCCATAAAACGAGTTGTTCGGATGATCCTTGCTAGTCGCCACGTTGAGCACCACGTACGCCAGCGCAAACGTGAACAACAGCTCCACCACCAACGCGGCCGCCAAGGCGTGACCCGCCAACGTCAACGCAGCGGCGTGCGAAGTGGTAACCGTCGCTCGCACCACCGCCGCGCCCACCAATCCGGCGATCAGCTGGCTGACCCAATACCCGACGGCCTCACCCGCGGTGATCCGGCCCCGCACCAACGCCGCCATCGTCACCGCCGGGTTGTAATGACCTCCCGAAATATGCCCACCGGCGTAGACCATCACCATCAACACCGCGCCGATCGCCAACGGCGCAAGCGAACTACCGCTGCGCACACTGGCGCCGACCGTGAACACCAAGAAAAATGTTCCGATCAGCTCAACTACAAGCTTCCGGGTTACGCTTGGAACGGCGACGTCAGTCGCCTCGTGCCGCGCCGAATCCAAAGTGGCGGTAGCCATGAATCCCTCCTTTGTATCTCAGTCCGATGACCATGGTGTGGGTCTTCGAAGCCCAATCCACTCATTCCAGAATTGCCATCCAGCGAACGCCTGTCGTCACCGCTGACACCCATCCACGCTTCCCCGCTAGCTGCCAGACGCGTTAGGGCCCCGGCACGGCCCAGGACACGGTCTCTACCTCGGGTACCGTCCCCGCAACCGGCAGCAGACACCAGATCCGCTACCCACTGATGCTGATCAGCTCGCGCAAGCGATCTCGGCATTCCGTTGAGCGCGGCTCGACCTGCGCTATCGCCCGCACAGTCCTCCGGTGATGCGACCATGTACAGGTCGCCGCGGCGGCCACGCTCATGTCGTTCAGATCCGCGTGCGCTCCTGGCGTGGATAATGGGTGGAAGACCGCGGCTACAACGTCTTTCACGGCGGCCTTCGACCAGTGCTGCGGATTCCGGTGTCAGGCATTCCGGGCAGCATCTTACCCAGGAGGTCGCGCCGGGCTTGGTGTACATGTGGCCGAGGTGTGCACCCCGATCGCGGGCCAGCCAGCCGGATTCTCGGCATACCTGTCAGCACCTGCAGCCACTGCCCTCCGGATTCTTCATGGAACCGTCAGGCATCGAGCCACGCGCTGCCCTAACGGCTTTCGGGTTCGTGCCGGAACGCGGAGGGGCCGGGATGGCGGCAGATCTACCGGACAGATTGGCTACTGACGGGTACCCACGGATTCCAGCTGGTCGGA
>Ga0209626_1000204_pt1 | contig 12824 bp, 6 predicted proteins | sample JacPinW_OM1H0_M2_FD_187962 | JGI IMG/M metagenome (GOLD analysis project Ga0209626, IMG submission 187962) | Forest soil microbial communities from Algoma, Ontario, Canada - Jack Pine, Ontario site 1_JW_OM1H0_M2 (SPAdes) (version 2) | ecosystem: Environmental > Terrestrial > Soil > Boreal... | reverse complement strand
CTCGTACCTGAGACTCCGCCGCTGTCCCGCTGCCATTGGGGCCGGGCGACAACAGGGACTCATTACCCGTGGGGCCCGGTGGACGGCGAGCAGCGGACGCTCCGCTCTCCGGCACGAGCGGGTCCGGCGCGAGGCCCGCGCGCGATTGGGCTGGTACGGCGGTGGGTGCGAGTGTCACGCTGCCGACCGCGGACGGCCGCTATCTGCTCACCGGCGCCGGCCGCACCCAGGCGGAGGTAGCGCGCTTCTCGGCGCGCGATGCGGCGCGCCTGCCCGAGTACGGCGAGCGGCTGGAGACGATCGCGGACGTGCTGCGGGACCTGGTGCTGACCACGCCCCCGAACGTGCTCGAAGGCAGCTGGCGCGCGGCGCTGCCGGAGCTGGTGCGCGCGGCGCGCGTCGGCGGCCGGGTGCGACGGCTCGACATGAACTCGAGGCGCGAGCTGCTGGCGCTGTTCGCCATGTCCGCCGGCGACTACCTCGATAGCTGGTTCGAGAGCGACCCGATCAAGGCCGTGTACGGCTTCGACGGCGTCGTCGGCAACTACGCGAGCCCCTATATGCCGGGGTCCGCATACGTCCTGCTGCATCACGTGTTCGGCGAGGTGAACGGCAAGCGCGGCGCCTGGGGCCATGCCATCGGCGGCATGGGCGCCATCACCCAGGCGATGGCGAAGGCCGCGACCGCGCGCGGCGCGCTCATCCGTGTGGCAACCGCGGTGCGCGAGGTCCTGGTCGAGGGTGATCGCGCGGTCGGCGTGGTGACCGAGTCGGGCGAGACGCTGCGCGCTGCGGCCGTGGTCTCCAATCTCAACCCGAAGCTTCTGTACCTCAACATGTTCGCGCCGCAGGCCCTGCCGCCGGAGTTCCGCGAGCACATCAGTCACTGGCGCTGCGGCTCCGGGACCTTCCGCATGAACGTGGCCCTCTCCGAACTGCCGGATTTCAGCTGTCTGCCGGGAAGGTCGCCCGCGGACCATCACACCGCGGGCATCATCATCGCGCCCACGCTTGCCTACATGGAGCAGGCCTACTTCGATGCGCGCACGCACGGCTGGTCACGCCAGCCGATCATCGAGGTGGTGATCCCCTCGACGCTCGACGACACGCTCGCGCCCCGGGGTAAGCACGTGGCGAGCCTGTTCTGCCAGCACGTGGCGCCGCAGCTGCCCGACGGTGAGTCCTGGGACGCGCACCGCGACACGGTCGCGGATCTGATGATCGACACCGTCAACGCCCACGCCCCCAACTTCAAGGCGGCGGTGCTCGGCCGTCAGATCATGAGTCCGCTCGATCTGGAGCGCACCTTCGGGCTCATCAGCGGCGACATCTCCCACGGCACCCTGAGCCTCGATCAGCTGTTCTCGGCGCGCCCGATGCTCGGCTACGGCAATTACCGCGGACCGCTACAGGGGCTTTACATGTGCGGCGCCGGCACCCATCCCGGGGGCGGCGTGAGCGGCGCCCCGGGTCACAACGCGGCGCGCGAGATCCTCAGCGACTTTCGCCGCGGGCGGCTGCGGCGGGTGGCGTGAAGAGCGGCGGCGTGGGCGCGCACAAGCCGCGTTTCGAGCGCCAGCTCCCGCAGCAGCGGCGCCAGGCGCTGATTGAGGCCACCATCGAGTGTCTCAAGCGTTACGGTCACGACGGACTGTCGATCCGCACCATCAGTGCCCAGGCCGGTGTGTCGGTCGGTCTCATCAATCATCACTTTCCCAACAAGAACCAACTCATTGCGGCGGCGTACCGGCACTTCAACAGCGAGCTGGTCGGCGGCCTGCAGGCGGCGGTGGCGCGTGCCGCGGATTCGCCCCGGGCACGCATGCGCGCCTTCCTCGAGGCGTCCTTCTGTCCGCCGAATCTCGACCAGGACGTGCTCGCGGTGTGGGTGGTGTTCTGGGGACTGTACCGCCACTCGCGCCTGATCCAGCGGGTGCAGCGTGAGACCTATCGCGGCTACGTGCGGCTGCTGCGCGGGATGCTCACCGAGCTGCTGGCGCAGGCGCGCGCGCCGCACCGCCGTCGCCCGCGACGCAGTTCGCGCGTCGCGCGGCCCGACCTGCGGCTCGCCGCCATCGGACTCACCGCGCTGCTGGATGGCCTGTGGCTCGAATGGTGCCTGGAACCGGGCGCTTTCCGGCCCGCCGAGGCCGTGGCGCTGTGCGAGGCGTGGGTGGAGAGTCTGTGCCGGCGCGGCGGCAGATCCTGAGCTGGAATAGCCGATAATCGTCCCCACATCGGTTGAGGTTTCACGGATGCGGAGGGGCGCGTTGCACGGCCCGGGGCGAGCGCGGATTGTGATTGTCGGCTGCGGTTTCGGCGCGGCGCTGGCGCCGCAGGGCCGCTCCTGATGGCGACACCGCTCCATCCCCCGCAGCACGCCGGCGTGGCGCCCGGCGGCCGCGAGGCCACGACGCTGCGGGGGTTTTTCGGCGTATTCCGTTACAGCCGGCGCGCGCTCGAGCTGGTGTGGAGCACCAACCGGGCGCTGACACTGGCGCTCGCCCTGCTTACCCTCATCGCCGGTATTCTGCCCGCCTCGGTCGCCTACGTCGGCGCGCTGATCGTCGATGCGGTGGTGGCCGCGATCCGCGCTGGCGGCGGCGAGGCGACCCGCGTCGCGCAGCTGGTGGTACTGGAAGGAATCCTGGTAGCGGCAATCGCGGCGGCGCAACGCGGGCTGTCGCTGTGCCAGTCACTGTTGCGCGCGCAACTCGGCCAGCGGGTCAACGTGATGATCCTCGAGAAGGCGCTCACCCTCGAGCTGCAGCACTTCGAGGACTCGGAATTCTACGACAAGCTCACGCGCGCGCGCCGCGAGGCATCCACCCGCCCGCTAAGTCTCGTCACCCGCACTTTCGGGCTGGTGCAGAACGGCATCTCGCTGGCGAGCTACGGCGTGCTGCTGGCGCGGTTCTCACCGTGGGCGGTCGCGGTGTTGCTGTTGGCGGGACTGCCGGCGTTCGTCGCGGAAGCCAAGTTCTCCGGCGATGCGTTTCGGCTGTTCCGCTGGCGCTCGCCCGAGACCCGCATGCAGATTTACCTGGAGACCGTGATCGCCCGCGAGGATCATGCCAAGGAGGTCAAGCTCTACGGCCTGGGTCCGCGCCTGCTCGAGCGCTACCGCGACATTTTCCGGCGGCTGTACCGGGAGGATCGGGCGCTCACCATGCGGCGCGATGCCTGGGGCTTTGCCCTGGGACTCATCGCCACCGCCGCCCTGTACGGCGCCTACGCCTGGATCGCGGTCACCACCGTGCGGCGCCTCATCACACTCGGCCAGATGACCATGTATATCGCGCTGTTTCGCCAGGGGCAGTCGGCCGTGTCCGCCATGCTGGCGGCGGTCGGCGGTATGTACGAAGACAACCTGTACCTGTCGACGCTCTACGAGTACCTGGAAACCAACGTGCCGCAGTCGGCCGGCACCGCGGTGCGCGGTCCGCGTCCGGAGGACGGCGTGCGCTTCGAGGACGTGAGCTTCAGCTATCCGGGAGCCGAGGAGCCGGCCCTCGAGCACGTCACGCTGCACCTGACGCCGGGGGCCAGTCTCGCGCTGGTGGGCGAAAACGGCTCGGGGAAAACCACCCTGATCAAGCTGCTGACACGCCTGTACGCACCCACCGCAGGAAGGATCCTGCTCGACGGGCAGGACCTGGCGCAGTGGGACGAGCGCGCGCTGCGCGAGCGCATCGGCGTCATCTTCCAGGACTTTGCCCGCTATCAGATGCTGGTCGGTGAAAACGTCGGCGCCGGCGATGAGCCCTTCTTCGAGGACGAAGCGCGCTGGCGTACCGCGGCAGACAAGGGGCGGGCGAGCGAGTTCATCGAAACCCTGCCCTTGGGCTATCGCACGCAGCTCGGCAAGTGGTTCCGCGACGGGCGCGAGCTCTCCGGTGGCCAGTGGCAGAAGATCGCGCTGTCGCGCGCCTTCATGCGCATCCGGGCGGACATCCTGGTGCTGGACGAACCGACGGCGGCCATGGACGCGCAGGCGGAGGCCGAGGTGTTCGAGCATTTCCGCCAGCTGGCGCGCGAGCGCATCACCATCCTCATCTCGCACCGCTTCTCCACCGTGCGCATGGCCGATCAGATCGCGGTGCTCAACCGCGGCCGCATCGTCGAACGCGGCAGCCACGAGGAGCTGATGCAACTGAACGGGCGCTACGCGCACTTGTTCACCCTGCAGGCCCGCGGCTATCGCTGACCGTCATCCGGCGTTTCGCAGCCGGCAGCCAACAGCGCCACCGGGAACTCGGCCAGGGCGTGCGCCGCCAACAGGCCCACGCTCTCGCCCTGGCGCACCGGCACGAGCTGCGCGCCGTCGAGGACATTGCGGAACGATCGCCGCGCTCGCTCCTCGCGCGGCAGCTCGATGAGCGTCTCGCCCCACACGCCGACCCCGAGGGGCAGCCCGCCCTCGTCACCGAGCAGGCGCCGGTACAGGCGCGGCGCAATGACCACGAGGGACTGCTGCCGGAAGCGGCGGGCGAAGGCGCACAGGTGCTGTGCCTGGCCGCCGCGCACCCGCAGGCGCCGGTAGTCGCCGTCGCGAAACAGTTGCGGGTGCGCGCGCCGCAGCTCCAGGGTCTTCCAGGTCAGCAACAGCTTGGCTCGCCCGTCCTCCATGCGCTGCGCGGCCGCGCGCGGCGCGGCGCTGGCGTCGGCGTGCTGCAGCTCGGCCAACAGGGCGCGCCGGCACGGGTAATCGACCGCGCGGCGATTGTCGGGATCGACCAGCGAGAAATCCCAGATCTCGTTCCCCTGGTAGATGTCGGGCACCCCGGGCGCGGTCAGCTTGCACAGTGTCTGCGACAGGCCATTGAGCAGGCCGAAGCGCGCGACGCGCCGCTGGAACTCGACGAAGTCCCCGAGAAACAGGTTGTTGTCGCGCGGCTCCAGCACGCTGCGCACGAACTGCAGCAGCGCCTCCTCGTAGGGCGCGTGCGTTTCGGTCCAGCTGGTGCGCTCTTTCGCCTCGCGCGCCGCCTTGACCATGTAGGCTTCGATGCGCTCGCGATAGGCGGCGGCACCCGCCGGGTCCGGTTCCGTCAGCGGCCAGGTACCGACCAGGGTCTGATAGAAGTGGTATTCGTCGTTGCGCGAGGGTGCCTGGCGCCCGTCGATTTCGCGCTTGCGCGAGCGGTTGATGCGGCTCCAGCGCCGCACGGCGTCACGCCACGGCGTGGTCATTTCCGAGAGCACGGTGAGCCGCGCGCGTACGTCCTCGGAGCGCTTGGTGTCGTGGGTGGAGGTGGCGAGCATCTCGTGTGGCCAATGCCGGACGCGATACTCCGCGTCCGCATGGAAGGCGCGCACACCGCCGCCGTAATTGCCGGGCTCGCCGCCGACCTCGTTGAGCGACAGCAGGCGGTTGAAGCGATACAGCGCGGTGTCCTCGATTCCCTTGGCGGTGATCGGCGCGGTGATCTGCTGGAACTTCATGGCGAAGGCACGCATGCGGCGCCGCAGATCATCGCTGGGCGCCGGCAGCTCGAGCAGCAGCGCCGCACGCACGAAATCGAACACCGACGCCTCGGTCGCGGCGCTGCGCCGCCGGGCGCTGGCGATTGCCCATTCGATGTAGCGCCGGTCGCTGTCGGCAACGGTTGCCGCGACGTAAGTCCGGTAGACCGGGAAACAGGCGATGACGTCCGCGAGCGCGGTCCGCAGGCCGTTGAAAGTGAAGTCGCGCGTGCGCCGGTCGGCACGCGCGATCCGCGCCAGCTGGTTGGTGGCGACGTTCAGCTCCGAGGCCAGCGAACGGCGCAGCACCAGCTGCTGGCACTCGTACGCCACGTCCCGCCACTCGAGCGGCTCGTCGATGACTGCGCGGTACACGCGGTCCATGCGCGCGCGGGTGGCGGAATCGACCAGCATGCGGTTGACGACGTTGGCGAAGTGGTAACCGGTCTCGCCGTGCACCGGCCAGTCCGACGGCAGGTGCTCGAAGGAGGCGGTGATCTTCTCGACTACCAGGTACAGCGCGCGCGTGCCGCGCCGGCCGCTGACGGCGGCGATGCGCTCCTGCAGGCGGCGAAAATAGCCGGCCGGGTCGTGCAGCCCGTCCGCATGATCGATGCGCAGTCCGTCGATCCTGCCGGCGGCGATCAGCTGCAGCACCAGGCGGTGCGTGACTTCGAACACCGCTTCGTTTTCGACCCGCAGCGCCGCCAGATCGTTCACATCGAAAAACCGCCGGTAGTTGATATCTTCGGCCGCGACGCGCCAGTAGGCGAGCTGATAGGCCTGCAGTTCGAGCAGCTCGTGCAGCGCATCGAAGCTGGCCGGCTCCGCCGCGGTGCCGCCGAAGCTGTGCACCGCCGCTTCGATCGCGGCGGCGACCGCCGGGTTGCCGCCGGTAAGCACCGCGAGGCGCTGCTTGTGGAGCTCCTTCTCGCGGCTGCGCTCTGCCACGTGTTCGGGCGTGAGCGCCTGGCGGTCGGGGAGCGCTGCCAGCGAGCGCCTGATGTTCTCGAGCTCGGTGTTGGAGACCAGCGCCGGCACGCGATCGAGGATCCGCGGGTAGGTGCGCGGATCGAGCGGCAGGCGATGCGACTGGTAATACACGGCGAAGGAGCCCGAACGCGACTCGAAGCGCAGCTCGAGCTCGCCGCGCTCGAGCACCGTGCCGTAGAAATCCGCCAGCACCGGCACCAGCACCTTGTGGGCGCGGTCCGGATTGGACGGCGCCCAGTCAATGTCGAAGAACGCGGCATACCTGGAGGCCTCGCCGTTCTCCAGCACGTCCATCCACCAGGCGTTGTCGGCGCCGAGGATGCCGACATGATTCGGCACGATGTCGACGATGTGACCCATGCCGTGCGCGCGCAATGCCGCCACGAACAGCTCGAAGTCATCGCGGTGACCGATCTCCGGGTTGAAGGAGTTGTGGTCGACCACGTCGTAGCCGTGCGTGCTGCCCGCGCGGGCGCGGAAATACGGCGAGCAGTACACGTGGCTGATTCCGAGCGAGGCCAGATACGGGACGATCGCCGTCGCATCGCGGAACGTGAAGCCGGCGTTGAGCTGCACCCGGTAGGTGGCGCGCGGAATGACGAGGTCGGCTGCGTCGGAGGCGCTCGCGCGCCGCGGCGCCGGGCCGCGCCGCTCAGCGCGATTCACCGCGGTGCTCCAGGCGCCACACGACGCTCCAGGGCGCAAGCGGCCGCCCGGTAAGCGCGCCGCCAGCGTCAGGGTGGGTTGCGAAAATCACGCGGCCCGCCGCGCTGCCCACGAGCGGCGCGGTGGCCGCGGTGAGATTGGCGCTGAGGCGCAGTACCTGGTCGCCGGTCGTCCAGTCCACCGCGAAGGCCCCGCCGGATCCGGTCCTGGTGCAACGCCCCGCGCGCAGCTGCGCAATCAACGGCGCGATCTCGCGCCGCCTGATCGCCAGCAACCGCCGGTGGTATTCCAGCGCCTGCGCGTGCGGGGGCTCATTGAGGCGCCGCCAGTCGAGGCGCGCGGACCCGTAGGTCGCCGCATCGGCCGGATCCGCCGAGCCCGGGAACTCGCGGCTGCGATGCGCGTACACCCGTGACGCCAGCTCCGGCTCGAAGTCGCAGAACCACGGGAAGGGCTCGGTGGCCGCCCACTCCTCGCCCATGAACAGCAGCGGTGGTGCGGGCGCAAGCAGCAGCACCGCCGCCGCGGCGCGCAGCGCCGCCTCGTTGGGCACCAGAGCCGTCAGCCGCTCGCCGCGGGCTCGATTGCCGATCTGGTCGTGGTTCTGCAGGAAGTTGACGAAGGCGCTGGGCGGCAGGTGCCTGCTGCTCTCGCCGCGCGGCCCAGCCGCGTAGCGCGAAACCTCGCCCTGGTAGGCGAAGCCCTCCGCCAGGCTGCGGCACAGCAGGGCGTGCGGCTGCCCGGCGTAGTCCGCGTAGTAACTGTCCGATTCCCCGCTCAGCAGCACATGCAGGCAGTGGTGCGCGTCGTCGTTCCATTGCGCGTCGCAGGTCGCCGCTGCGCCCGCGGCGCCGAGAAAGCGCACGGCGTTGTCGAGGTTCTCGACAGTGAGGTAGATCGTGCGGGTGCGGCCTTCGGCCGCGCGCGCCGCGCGGGCGATTTCGTTGACGATGTGCGGTTCGCTGGCGTCGTGAATGGCGTGGATCGCATCCAGACGCAAACCGTCGAAGTGGTATTCCTCGAGCCAGTAGAGCGCGTTGTGGATGAAAAACTCACGCACCGCAGCGCTGTCGGGTCCGTCAAAGTTGATAGCGGGACCCCAGGGGGTGACGTGCCGCTCGTTGAAGAACTGCGGCGCGTACCAATGCAGGTAATTGCCCTCGGGGCCGAAGTGGTTGTAGACGACGTCGAGCATCACCGCAAGTCCGCAGCGATGTGCGGCCGCGATCAGGGCCTTCAGCTCCTGCGGCGTACCGTACGAGCCCTGCGGGGCGTACGGCAGCACGCCGTCGTAGCCCCAGTCGCGCGTGCCCGGAAATGCAGCCAGCGGCATGAGCTCGAGGGCCGTGACGCCCAGGTGCGTGAGGTGCTCGAGGCGCGCCGCCACGGCGGCAAAGGTACCCTCGGGCGTGAAGGTTCCGACATGCAACTCGTAGATGACCGCGGTGGGCCAGGCCGGGGCGCGCCAGCCCTCGTCATCCCAGGCGAAGGCGCACGGTTCGATGACCTCGCTCGGCCCGTGAACGCCCTGCGGATTGCAGCGCGAGGCGGGATCGGCGACTTCGCGCACGCCATCGAGCCGAAAGCGGTACAGGCTGCCCGCGCGGGCGGCAGCGGTCTCGAGTGCGAACCAGCCGCCGGGGAGCGAGTGCATCGCCAGCAGCTGCCTGCCGCCCGTGTGGTAGAGGATCACATCGACCTGCCGCGCCGCCGGCGCCCACAGCCGAAAACGCACCTGCCCTGCGGCGGTGAACTGCGCCCCGAACGGCATGTGGTGCTGGCGCCGGATCTTCGGCTGCATGAGCTCTCGCGCCTCTCAGTGCGCCAGGGCGGCGAGTCTGCGCAGCGGCACCTCGGCCCATTCCGGCCGGTTGACCAGCTCATGACGCAGATCGGCGAGGGCCGTGTCGAGCTCGAACAGGCGCAGGAGCGGCGCCATCTCCTCGAACGATGCGTACAGGCCGCTCGCGCACGCGATCTCATCGTAGCTCGCAAGAAATACGCGCCGCGCCTGCTGCTCCCACTCCTCGAGCTGCGGTTCCCATTTGCCGTGCTCGTGCGCCGAGATCAGCGAACACTGTTGTAACGCCATGCGACGCGCATAGGCAAACGAGCGCAGCATGCTGGCGACATCCGTCAGCGGCGAGTGTTTGCGTCGCCGCTCCGCGACGCTGTGATCGGGAGCGCCTTCGAAATCGGTGATGATGAAATCGTTGCGCTTCAGCAGCACCTGGCCGAGATGGTAATCGCCGTGGCAGCGTATCCTGACGCCGCGCGGGGCGCTGCGGCTGGAGGTGCCGATGCTGCGCAGCAGCGCGGCGCGCTGCCCGAGGAGGGTGACAGCCTCCGAGCCCGCCGCGGGCGGCAGGGCCGTAGCGCGCTCGGCCAACATCTCCAGCGTAGCCGCGGCGGCCTCGCGCGTGGCGCGGTGCCAGGCGCCGAGGTCCTCGGCGCTGATCGGTTCCGGGGCGAAGGCCCGATCGGAGGTCGCCGCCGCGAGCGCGCCGTGCAGTTGCGCGGTGCGCGCGCCGAGGGTCTTCATGAGGGCAAGCTGCAGCCCATGCGCATCCGCGGGCGGCGTCACGCGCGTCACGCGCTCCTCGAGGAAACGCACCAGGTGATTGACGGTGTAGTCCCAGCCATCGCCCTGGTTGGTGACGAATGCCTGCAACAGCGCGAGCGTGCATGGGACGCCATCGGCGCGCTGGTACTCGATGAAGCCCGCCAGGGGCACGCAGTTGGGAAAGTGCGCGACTTCGGTGAGATAGCGGCCGATTTCCACGCCCGGATTGATGCCCGGCTGCAGTTTGCGGCAGATCTTCAGGAACCATGTGTCCCCGACCCTGACGGTGGTGTTGCCGCCCTGTGCGCCCGCGGGGCCCACTACAGGGTCCGCGGCCTGAGTGCTGCGCAGTGCGGCAAACGGGCCGGTCGGGTGGCAGTGCACCCGTCCGTGCTGGGTGGTCCACTCGTGCGATGCTCCGATGGCCTCGACGAGGCTGCGGCAGAAGTCCTCGTCCGCGCCGGCGTCCGCCAGCACGCCCACTGCCGCCTGTTGGCGCACGCGCGCCAGGGCTGCGGGCTGGAGCTTGCGGCAGCGCGCCTCTTCGCTGTCCTCGAAGGCGATCGCCAGCGGCACGAAGTACTGGCCCGACAACGCGCCGCCGGCAACTTCGAAGATCGCGAGCAGCCAGCGATCGAGATCCAGCTGCGGCATGACGCAGTCCGCCAGCGTCGCACCGCTCAAGCCCGCAGCGCGGGCCGCCGGGGGTCCGGGAAGCGCCACGCCCGCAGGCGCGGCCCAACGCTGGGTGGCGAGAAACCCGGGCACGACGCGCCCTTCGAGCTGGGTACGCAGCCCGATGGCGAGCGCCTGCCGCCACGGAGCCACGCGCTCCGGAAAGAAACTGCTCCATCCCTGCACCAGCACCATCACCGGCAGGTCTTCCCGCGCCAGGTGCTCGCCGTACCACGGCGGCGCCTCGGCCTCGCGGCTGAGGCGAAACCAGTAAAACGCATACCCGGGCAGCGTGAGCAGGTAGGGCAGTTCGCCGATCGGCGGAAACGGCGCCCGCCCCAGCAGCTCGATCGGCACGGCGCCCTTGTGTTCCGTGAGGTCGAGCTCGACCGGCTGAGCGGAACGCGACAGGTTCGCCACGCACAGGATGGTGTCAGCGCCGTACTGGCGCAGGTACACCAGCACGTGACGGTTGCCGGGACGGATGAAACGCAGCGTGCCGCGGCCGAAGGCCTGCGAGCCGCTGCGCACCTGCAGCAGGCGTTTCATCCAGTTGAGGAGCGAGGAGCGGTCGCGTATCTGCGCTTCGACGTTCACGGCCTGATAGCCGTACACCGGATCCATGATCGGCGGCAGGTACAACTGCTGCGGGTCGGCGCGCGAAAAACCCGCGTTACGATCCGGACTCCACTGCATCGGCGTGCGCAGGCCGTTGCGATCGCCGAGAAACACGTTGTCGCCCATGCCGAGCTCGTCGCCGTAGTAGATGATCGGCGAGCCGGGCATCGACAGCAGCAGGCTGTTCATGAGCCTGATGCGCTCGAAGTCATTGTCCAGCAGCGGCGCGAGCCGCCGCCTGATCCCCAGGTTGAGGCGCGCGCGCGGATCGGCGGCGTACGACTGGTACATGTAGTCGCGCTCGCGGCTGGTGACCATCTCGAGGGTCAGCTCGTCGTGATTGCGCAGGAAGATCGCCCACTGACAGGTGTCGGGGATGTCGGGGGTCTGCTCCATGATCTCCACGATCGGGTGCCGATCCTCCTGCGCGATGGCCATGTACATGCGCGGCATCAGCGGGAAGTGATAGGCCATCTGGCACTCATCCAGGCCGTCGCCGAAATAGTCGCGAACGTCCTCGGGCCACTGGTTGGCCTCCGCCAGCAACATGCGATCCGGGAATTTGCCGGCGACTGCGCGGCGGATGATCTTGACGATTTCGTGGGTCTCGCGCAGGTTCTCGTTGCTGGTGCCCTCCCGTTCCACCAGGTACGGGACGGCATCCAGCCGGAACCCGTCCACTCCGAGGCGCAGCCAGAAGTCCATGATGCGCAGCATCGCGCGCAGCACGTGCGGGTTGTCGAAGTTCAGGTCCGGCTGGTGACTGAAAAAGCGGTGCCAGTAGTACGCCTGCGCCTGCGGGTCCCATGCCCAGTTGGACGTCTCGGTGTCGCGGAAGATGATGCGCGTACCGGCATAGCGCTCCGGTGTGTCGCTCCAGACGTAGTAGTTCCTCTTGACCGAGCCGGGTGCGGCGCGGCGCGCCGCCTGGAACCAGGGGTGCGCGTCGGAGGTGTGATTGAGGACCAGTTCGGTAATGACCCGCAGGTTGCGCCGATGCGCCTCGCGCACGAAGGCGCGGAACTCGGCGCGCGTTCCGTAGTTCGGATGGATGTTGCGGTAGTCGGCGATGTCGTAGCCGTCGTCCCGGCCGGGGGAGGGATAGAACGGCAGCAACCACACGGTGTTGACGCCCAGATCCTGGATGTACTCGAGCTTGCGCGTGAGACCGGCGAAATCGCCGCAGCCGTCATCGTTGCCGTCGAAGAATGCGCGTACGTGCACTTCGTAGATCACGGCGTCCTTGAACCACAGGGGATCGCCGCCGGAGCGTTGCTTGCGCCGCGCGTTCATGTGCCTCGAGTCCTTACCAGTCCGGGGTCAGCACCACCACCGCCAGGGGCGGCAGCCGCACGTTCAGGGAGTAATCATGGCCGTGGGATTCGAGCGTCTCGGCCTCCAGCGCGCCGAGGTTGCCCTGGCCACTGCCGCCGTAGTCCGCGGCGTCGCCGTTGAGCCGCTCGCGCCAGCGCCCGCCACGCGGCACCCCGATGCGGTATGCCGCGCGCGGCACCGGCGTGAAGTTGCAGGCCACCAGGGCGAGGTCGCCGGCGGCGCTGCGGCGCAGGAACGAGATCACGCTGACGTCGGCGTCGTCGCAGTCGATCCACTGGAAACCGGCTTCGGCGAAATCCAGCTGGTGCAGCGCCGGCATGCTGCGATAGAGCTCATTGAGATCACGGACCCAGCGCTGCACGCCCGCGTGCAGCGGATACTGCAGCACGTGCCACTCGAGACTCTCCTCGTGCTGCCACTCGCGCCGCTGGCCGAATTCCCCCCCCATGAACAGCAGCTTCTTGCCCGGATGGGTCCACATGTAGCCGAACAGCAGCCGCAGGCTGGC
>Ga0209626_1000203_pt1 | contig 12839 bp, 13 predicted proteins | sample JacPinW_OM1H0_M2_FD_187962 | JGI IMG/M metagenome (GOLD analysis project Ga0209626, IMG submission 187962) | Forest soil microbial communities from Algoma, Ontario, Canada - Jack Pine, Ontario site 1_JW_OM1H0_M2 (SPAdes) (version 2) | ecosystem: Environmental > Terrestrial > Soil > Boreal... | reverse complement strand
CGTCCGCCACCGTCCGCTTCTGCTTCGCCTTCTGCAACGCGTCCAGGAAGTTCGGGATCAAGAGGGCCGCGATGATGCCGATGATCGCGACGACGATCAAGAGCTCGATCAGCGTGAACCCTCGCTCCCGTCTCCTCAGTCGAGTCAACATAATGAAATCCTCCCTCAATTCGCTTGAGCCTTACCCAAGGTGGATTCCGTTGGGTTGTCGAGGAAGGTCTATAGCAGGCCCTGTGCCAGACATAATGACGATCTAAGTCCTTTGTTTCTCGTGCGTTCCACTTCCGGGGCGACAAAATTTGACAGACCTCGATACCACTAAGTGTCAATGTGTGAGGCGCCGCAGAACGTCGGCGTAGAGGTGGATGCCGTCGACGAAGGCCGGCAACGCCATGCGCTCGTTGGCGGCGTCGACCTGGAAGGTGTCGGTGTTCATGATGAGAAACGGCGAGAAGCCGTAGGAGGGGATGCCGGCGGCGCGGTAGAAGCGCGAGTCGGTGGCCGTCCAGGCGAGGAACATCGGACCGACGCCGGCCCCCGGATGGCGGGCGAGGACGGCGTCATGGATCGCCGCCATCACCGGATGGTCGGGCGGGCTGCCGTGGCGGGAGGTCGGCGGCTCGACCAGGAGGGTGGTCAGCCCGTGCGTCATCCAGGGCGGCACGAGCTGGTCGCGGACCTGCGCCAGCTCGACTCCCGGCAGGAGGTGGAACTTGATGTCCAGCTCATAGCCGCCGCCAAGGGCCTCGTGGAGCGCGAAGGGGACGGCCTCGTTGCGGAACATCGACTGCACATAGGCGGGCAGCTTGCGGAAGGCGGCGATGTCGCTCAGGACCCGATCGGGATGGGCGAAGAGGTCGCGCAGGTCCTGGCGGTCACGCGACGGCGCGTAGCCCTGGAGGAAGGTCCGCACCTCCGGCAGCAGGGTGAGGCCGGTCACCGCCGAGTGCCCCTCCTTCTGCACGACCTCGCGGAGTTCCTGCAGGCGCTGTAGGTCGCTGCCGCAGACGATCAGGTCGGCAAAGCGCTTCTGCGCGAACTCCGTGCCCCAATACTTGACGTCGCCGCGGGTCCGCGCCTCGACCGTCCCGCCCTCGGTGAGCACGGCCCAGAAGCGCTTCACCAGCTCGGGGTGCTGGGCGAGGATCCACCGCGTTCCCAAAAAGCTGCCGTACTCCTCGCCGCCGGTTCCCAGGAAGATCACCGAGCGCGCCGGCTGCACGCCGCTCTTCTTGAGGGCGATGAGAGCCTGGAGCTGGGCGATGGCGACGCTCTTCATGTCGAAGACGCCGCGGCCGTAGATCCACGGCAGCTGGATGCGCGCCTCGTAGGGCGGCGAGAACCACTCCTTGGGGTCCACCGGCGTGACGTCGATGTGGTTGTGGAGCACCACCGCCTCGGGGCTCTTGCCCTCGAGGACGGCCCACAGGTTGGCGTGCTTGCCGTCCAGCCGCTCGAGGTGCGAGGGGATCCCGGCCTCGGCCAGGCGGTCGGCGAGGAAGCGCGCGCCCGCCACCTCGTCGCCCGTCGTCGGGCTGGTGTCGATCTGCACGTAGCGCTGCAGCAGCCGCACCTCGGGGAGGCGGGCATAATCGGTCTGGATCCAGCGCTCGCTCTCCTGCGGGCGGAACGGCCGGTCGCGGAGGAGGACGAATACCGCGAAGGCGACGACGACGGCGGCGAGGGAGCCGTAGACGACGGCGCGGATGACGGCGCGGCGCCGCCGCGGAGCGGGCGATGGGGAAACCATTCGCGGATGATAGCGGATGACTGTGGATGACGGCAGAAGGCGAGCCGCGGCTCATGGCGGCCTTTGTGTATGCTTGATCCTGCTCATGCGAGCCTCCCACTGATGGCGATTCCAGCGATCTCAACGGCGAGCCCGCCGCCCGCGCGGCGCCGCCCCGCCGGCCCGCCCGGCTGGCCGCTCCTCGTCGCCGGCCTCGCCGTCTGCCTGGGTTACCTGGCGAGCGAGATCTACACCCTTGGCCGCCTCGGCTTCCCGCTCGACGACAGCTTCATCCACCTCCAGTTCGCCAAGAACCTGTGGGCCGGGCACGGCCTCTCCTACAACGCCGGCGAGTTCGTCACCGGCTCCACGGCGCCGCTGTGGACGGCTCTCCTCGCCCTCCTCTTCGCCCTGCCGGGGAACGTCTATCTATGGGCTCAGGCCCTGGGGATCGCCTTCTACCTGGCCGGGATCGACGCCACCCGCCGGCTGGGGTTGGAGCTCGATCTCTCGCCCTCCCTCGCCTCGTTCGCCGCCGTCCTCACCCTCGTCAGCGGTCCGCTCGTCTGGTCTGCGCTGTCGGGGATGGAGGTGCCGCTCTTCGTCCTCTTGAGCCTGTGGGGGATGATCCTCCACCTCCGCGAGCGCCGCGATCCGGCGCGCGCCCCGCTGTCGCTCGGGGTCCTCGCCGTCAGCGTCCTGGCGCGGCCCGAGGGGGCCCTCCTCCTCGTCCTCGCCCTCGTCGACCGCCTGCTCGTCTTCCGCCGCGAGGAGGGGACGCTCGCTTGGACTCATCCCGAACTCCGCCGCCTCGCCGCCGGCGGGCTCTTGGCCGTCCTCGCGCTCGCCGGGCCGCTCCTCTTCTACCGCTGGGCCGGCGGCTCGTTCCTCCCCACCACCTTCGCGGTCAAGAGCGGCGGGCGCTTCCGTCAGTGGCTCCCCGACCTCCACTACCTGCACTTCGTGATCTACATCTTCTTCCGCGTCCAGCCGTGGATGGTGCTCGCCGCCGGCGCCGGCGTCCTCGCTCTCGTCGAGCGCCTGGGCACGCGGCGCGACCGCGGCCTGCTGCCCGCCCTCTGGCTGCTCGGGCTGCCCTTCGCCTACTCGCTGGTCACCCCGCCGGTCGGCAACGGGGCGATCGCCGGCAACTTCGGCCGCTACTACTTCCCGCTCTTCCCGCCGCTCGTTCTCTTGGGCGTCCTGGGGATGGCGCGCGCCGCCTCGGCGCTCGCCCCCGGGGTGCGGTTGGGGCGCGCCCGATTCCCAATCGCCGCCCTCTTCGCTGCCCTCCTCCTCTGGCCCTCTGTCTCCGACCTCATCGCCGGGGCGGGGCGCTACGTGCAGAACGTCGGCAACGTCGAGGACAGCGACGTCAAGGTCGCCTACTGGCTGCGCGACCGCCTCCCGCCCCAGGCCGTGCTGGCGGTCAACGACATCGGCGCCGTCAAGTACCTCCTGCCCAACCGCATCCTCGACCTGGTGGGAATCGCCAACCCGGAGATCTACCAGGAGGTGGTGCGGGCGGCGGCCCACGGCGTGCGCTGGGACGAAGCGATCTTCGCCTCCATGTCGGCGCGCCGCCCGGACTACGTGGTGATCTTCCCCAACTGGTTTCCCCGCCTCTCGGTCGATCCCCGCTTCAAGCCGCTCCTCCTCCTCAAGGTGCCCGACAACATCACCATGGGCGGCAGCGAGTTGGTGGTCTACGCGACCCCCTGGACGCGTTATCCGCTGCGTCCTTCCCCGGGGGCGCCGGCGGCAGCCGCTACTGGTAGGCCCGCAGCGCCGCCAGGGTGAGCCGGCCGGCCAGGTCGAGCTGCTCTGCGCGGAGGCCCGCGAAGACGTCGCGCGGCGAGTGGAGGGTGCCGTCGATGCCGGTGAAGAGCCAGGCGGCGGGGATCTTCGCCTCCAGGAAGGGCAAGTTGTCGGAGGGGAAGGGGACGTAGACCTCCCCCAACGGGATCCCCATGCCACGGGCGAGGCGCAGGAGCTGCTGGTGGGCCTCGCGCCGGGTGTTGATCCGCCGCGCCGACACCAGCTCCTCGCCCGCCAGCATGTCCAGGTTGATCATGGCGATCAGATTCTCGCGCCGCCCGGCGGAGAGCGATTCCACGTAGCGGCGGGAGCCCAAGGCGAAGAGCTTGGCGCGCGGCGCCGGCCGCGCCTCCTCCGCCCCGAAGGCCACCAGCACGACCGGCAGCCGTGCGGGCCGCGCGTGGAGGGCGCGGGCGATCTCCAGGACGGCGCCGACCCCCGAGCCGTTGTCGTTGGCGCCGGGGCAGCCGGGGACGGTGTCGTAGTGGGCGCCGACGAGGAGGTGGCGGCTGTCGCGCGGGTCTCCCCCGGCCGGGAGGGCTACGAGGTTCGCGGAGGCGCCGCCTTCCGGCAGCGGCACCGGCTGGCGCTCCACCCGGAGCCCCAGCTTCGCGAGCTCGGCCGTCAGGTAGGCCGCCGCGCGGGCCTCGGCGGCCGATCCCGCCGGCCGCGGACCGATTCCCACGGCGAGGGCGCGGATATGTGCCAGGGCGCGGCCGGCATCGAACTCGTCCGCGCTGGCAGGTGATGGAAGCGCGCCAGGCGGGAGGGGACCGGAGGCCCGCGGCTCCGCCCGGCAGCCGGCGAGGAGCAGAAGGCCGGCGGCAAGGAGCAGGAGGCGCAACGCGCGGAGGCGCGGGACGCTGTCTCGGAGCATCGCCCGGCAGTATGCCAGAAGGGCGGCGAGAGGGCCGGAGCGGGTACAATGCGCCGCGACGAGAACTCGATGAACGTCCCCTACTTAGACCTCGCGCGCACCCGCGACCGCATCGCCCCGGAGCTCGAGCTCCGCTGGCGCCGCATCCTCGACGACACCGCCTTCGTGCTGGGCCCCGAGGTGCGCGAGCTCGAGAGCGCCTTCGCCGCCTATCTCGAGGTGAAGGCCTGCGCCGCGCTGGGCAACGGCACCGACGCCCTCCAGCTCGCCCTCCGCGTGCTCGGCCTGAAGCCCGGCGACGAGGTGATCCTCCCTGCCTTCAGCTTCTTCGCCACCGCCTCGGTGGTGGCCCTCCTGGGCGGGCGCCCGGTCTTCGCCGACGTCGATCCGCGGACCTTGAACCTCGATCCGCGGGACGCCGCCGCGCGCGTCACGCCGCGCACTGTCGGGTTGATCGGCGTTCACCTCTATGGCCGGCCGTTCGACGTCGACGCTCTGACCGCCCTCTGCGGGCGCCACGGGCTCTGGCTGATCGAGGACGCCGCTCAGGCCCACGGCGCCCGCTGGCGCGGCCGCCGCGTAGGGGGATTCGGCAGCCTCGCCGCCTGGAGCTTCTATCCCACCAAGAACCTCGGCTGCTTCGGCGACGGCGGCGCCCTGACCGGCAACGACGCGACGCTCGTCGACCGCGCCCGTCAGCTCGGCAACCACGGCCAGACCGCGCGCTATCACCACGTGGCGCTGGGCACCAACAGCCGTCTCGACAGCCTACAGGCGGCGGTCCTCAACTGCCGCCTCCCCTTCCTGGACGGCGACAACGACCGTCGCCGCGCCATCGCCGCCCGTTACCGCGAGCGCCTCGACGGCATCGGCGACCTCCGCTTCCCCGAGGACCTTCCCGAGGCCGAGCCGGTCTACCATCAGCTGACCGTCCGCACGGCGCGGCGCGACGACCTCATGAAGCACCTGGCCGCCGCCGGAGTGGGCTCCTCCATCCACTACCCCACCCCTCTCCACACGCAGCCCGCCCTGGCCGGTTTGGGCAGCGCCGCCGGCGACCTTCCCGAATCCACCGCCGCCGCCCGCGAGGTCCTCTGCCTGCCGGTCTTCCCCGAGCTCACAGACGACGAGGTGGAAGCCGCCTGCGGCGCCGTGCGCTGCTTCTACATGAGATCCGACGGCAAACCTTGTTAAGTGAGGTCGGAGATGGGCGCTGACGGTGCGTTGTCCTTGACCGACGAGATTCCATTCTCCATGGCTGGCGCGGAAGAGTACTGTTGGCTTGTACCAATGATCTCGTGATTTGCGGCCTTAAGGACGAAGTAATGCTTCCCATTGGCCGCCACCCGTCGGTCATAACGCGCGTCTTGCGGAGCATTGGTCTTCACGGACGCAATGCCGTTCTCAGCCCCACTCTTCGCCTTGTATAGCTCGCTGGCAAGAATCAGCTCGCCGTTCGCCGCCTTCAAGTGGAAGTAAAATTGACCGTCGGTCGCTTTCTTGATCTCGAACTTTGCAGCCATGATCGATCTCCTTGCCCATTGAACAAACGGCACCGAGCCGAACAGAACCCGATCCCTAATTTATTTACACCTACTCTACGACGATGCGATGAACATCGTCAACGTCACCAGCGCCTCTACCCGCCGCTGCTACGGCGCTTTCTCGGCGGCCTTGCCGGCGATGGCCTGGAAGAGCTCGGCAAGGACCTCCTTGAGCTCGACGGTGTAGGTAGCGAGGTCGCGGATGCTCGCCTCGATCTGTTCCTGGCTGGGACGGGTGAGGGGACCGCCGGGGCGCGGGCGGACCTTGTAGGTAAGCCGGTCGTCGAGCTGCTGGAGCTTTAAGTAGGCGTCCCTCAGTCTCTGCGCGTCCATGGCGTCCTCACTTCCCGGCGTTGGCCTGGTTGAGCTTCAGGCTGTAGTCGACCAGACGCTCCATCTCCTCGGTGCTCAGGCGATGGCTGAAGCCGGGCATCGGTCCGTAGCCCTGGGCGATGCGGCGGTAGAGGATGCCGCGCGAGCCCTTGCCCGTCAGCTTCGAGTGGGTCAGGTCGAGATTGGGGTAGAGGTTGACGTTGCGCGGATCCCCCTTGCCGTCCTTGCCGTGGCAGCGCGCGCAGTACTTGGGATAGAGCTCCTCCGCCGTGCGGTCGTCCGGCTCGCCGCAGCCGGCCAGCAGGCCGAGGCCCAGAAGGCCGGCGGCGATGGCAGCTCGGACCGTCACGGGACCCGCTCCGGCGGCTTCTCGTGGCGCAGCACCCGCAGGTACTCGTAGAGGACGCGGATCTGCTCGTGAGTGAGCTCCTTGTCGGCCGGCATCTGGCCGAAGACGCCGTCCCGCACCACGTCCTCGAAGGAGGAGGGATCGCCGCCGCCGGTCTTCCAGTTGTTGTCCGTCAGGTCGGCCCAGGGATTGCCCATGTAGCCGACGGTGTTGCCGGCCCCATCCAGCCCGTGGCATTCGGCGCAGTGCTTACGCCACAGCTTCTCCCCTTCCGAGCGGTGAGGGAAAAGCTGGTCGCAAGCGGCCGACGCCAAGAGGACGACGGCGAGCGCCGAGCCGAAGGCCCCTCCAGCGAGTCTTCCTTTCACGGGTCGCTCCTTCTCGAAGGAGCTCATAGTAGCAGGGCTATTTAAGGGAGAGTAGAGGCTCTAGCTCTCCGCCGGCTGCCGCCGGTGGACGACCGTCGAGCTCGCCTGGTCGCGCGGCCGCAGCACGATCTCGTCGACGTTGACGTGCGAGGGCCGGGTCACCGCCCAGACGATCGCGTCGGCGACATCCGCGGCGGAGAGCGGGGTGAGCCCGCGGTAGACGGCACGCGCCCGCTCCGCGTCGCCGGCGAAGCGGACGAGCGAGAACTCGGTCTCGACGAGTCCGGGCGAGATCTCGGTGATCCGCACCGGCTTGCCCACCAGCTCCAGGCGGAGGGTGTGGGTGAGGGCGCGGAGGGCATGTTTGGCGGCGGTGTACCCCGAGCCGCCGGGGTAGGTCTCGAAGCCGGCCGTCGAGCCCAGGTTGACGATGTGGCCGTCGCCCGAGGCGAGGAGGGCGGGCAGCAGCGCCCGCGTCATGCGGAGGGTCGAAAGGACGTTGAGCTCGAACATCCGCTCCCAGTGTTCGTCCGAAGCCTCCTCGACGCGTTCGAGGCCGAGGGCGCCGCCGGCGTTGTTGACCAGGAGATGGAGGGCGGGGGCGATCGCGCGGACGGCCGCCGCGAACTCGGCAAGGCTCGCCGGATCGAGCACGTCCAGCCGGTGCGTCACGCCGCCGATCTCCGCCGCCAGCGCCTCCAGCCGCTCCCGCCGCCGCGCGCCCACGATCACCCGGTAGCCGGCGGCGGCGAGCCCGCGCGCCGTGGCCGCCCCGATGCCCGCGGAGGCGCCGGTGACGACGGCAGTTTTCTGACTCATGCGTTCTCCTACAGCTCCGCCGACGGGCAGAGGTCGTTGACGGCGCAGCGCGCGCACTCCGGTTTGCGGGCCTTGCAGACCGCCCGCCCGTGATCGATCAGCAGATGCGACCAGAGGGTCCAGTCGTCCTGGGGCACGAGCGCCATGAGATCGCGCTCGATCTTCACCGGATCGGTCTCCGGCGAGAGGCCGAGGCGGCCCGTCAGCCGCTGCACGTGGGTGTCGACGACGATCCCCACGGCGATCCCGAAGGCGTTGCCGAGGACGACGTTGGCGGTCTTGCGGCCCACCCCGGGCAGCCTCACCAGCTCTTCCATGGTGCGGGGCACCCGGCCGCCGTGGTCGGCCACCAGGGCCTGCCCCAACGCCTTCAAGGCCTTCGCCTTGTTGCGGTAGAAGCCGGTCGTCTTGACCAGCTCCTCGAGCTCCGGGAGGCTCGCCTCGGCGAGGTCGCGGGCGGTGGGCCGGCGGCGGAAGAGCTCGGGCGTCACGGCGTTGACCCGCTGGTCGGTGCACTGCGCCGAGAGGATGGTCGCCACCAGGAGCTGGAGCGGCGTCTTGAAGTGAAGGGCGGTCGTGCTCTCTGGGTAGGCGGCGCGCAGGCGGGAGAGGATCTCCGCCGTGCGCTCCAGGCGGACGCGCTTCGACTCCCGGCGCGCCTGGGCGGGCGTGAGTCCCGGCCGCTTGCCTGCGCGCTCTCGCTTCAAAAGGCTCAGGGCTCGCTCCTAACGGCCGCTGAAGGCCCGTACCAGCCAGTTGACGAGGGCGATGATGACGCCGCCCAGGATGGCCGGGGCGCAGCCGTCGATCCGCAGCCCGGAGAGGAACAGCGACGCCAAGTAAAGCATGAGGCCGTTGATCACCAGGTAGAAGAGCCCGAGGGTGAGAATGATCAGGGGGAACGCAAAGAAGGTGACGATCGGCTTGACGAGCAGGTTGACGAGGCCGATCACCAGGCCGACCACCAGCAAGTAGACGATTCCTCCCTTATAGTGGATCCCCGGCACGATGCGGCTGGCGATGAGGATCGCCACGCCGTTCAAAACGACCTGCAGGAACGCGTGCAGCATGGGTGCCCTCCTCTAGGTGATGGGCGAATGCTCAGGCCCGGTCCGGCGCGACGAGCCGCTTCGCCTCCTGGACGACGCGGCGCTCGTTGTCGAAGCTGATGGCGGCGATCCCCTCATCCCAGGAGAACCAGGCGGCGCCCGAGACCTCCCCGGGGTCGAAGTCGCCGGCGTCCCCGCTCACGTACTGGAGCAGGTAGTAGTCGACGTTCTTGTGGATGCGGCGCAGCCCCTTCTCGACGTACCAGTACTCGACCCCGGGCAGCTCGCTCACCACCCGCCCGGTGACCCCGGTCTCCTCCCGCACCTCGCGCACCGCCGTCTCGGCCGGCATCTCCCCCTCCTCGATGTGCCCCTTGGGGAGCTGCCAGCGGCGCCCGCCCTGGGTGGAGATGAGGAGGATCTCGCCTCCGCGCACGACCAGGCCGCCGGCCGACCGGTGGCGCTCGGTCTTGAGCTGGGGCTTCGCCTGGGGCTCGGTCAGTTGGTCGTCTCCTCGCCGCCGGAGCTCCAGGACGGCAGCGCCGCCGGGTCCACGCCGACCGACTCGAGCGCCTTCGCCCACACCCCCTCGGGATCGAGCGAGAAGACCAGCTCGCTGGTGACGGGAGCGGTCAGCCAGTCGTTGCGCAGGATCTCGGCCACCAGCTGCCCGGCCCCCCAGCCCGCGTAGCCCAGGAAGAGCCGGAACTGCTCGGGAGGGTCTGCCGCCAGCTCGGCCAGGTCGCCGATGTGCTGGGTGAGCGAGATGCCGGCCAGGACCTGGCTCGCCGCCCCGCTCGCCAGCTCGGGCGCTCCCTCGGGGGCCGCGAAGAGCACCGTGCCGAGGTTCGGTTGGACGGGGCCGCCGAAGTAAGCCACCGCGTCGTCGCGCCCCTGCCAGCTCACCTCCATCCCCTGCAGGATCTCGCTCACCCGGATCCCCGTGGGCCGGTTGACGATGAAGCCGAAGCTCCCCTCCTCCTCGTGCCGCATGAGCAGCACGACGGTGCGGTGGAAGAAGGGGTCGAGCACCTGGGGCATGGCCAGCAGGAGGACGGGGGAGGAGAGGCCGGAGTCCGTCTTCGGCATGGCATCTCATCTTACCCCGGGTGGCGCCGCCAGCCAGCGGGTAGTGACTCAATTTGGGCCTCGCTCCGCTCCTTCGGGGGCGCGCCAGGATGGTATCGTTCGGAGGGGAGCCCGCGCAGCCCCGCGAGGAGAAGACTCTGATGACCGACAGCTTCCGCAGCCACGCGACCCTCCGCGTGGGAGACCGCGAGTTCCGCATCGCCCGCCTCGACGCCCTCGGGCGCGACCTGTCGCGCCTCCCCTACGCGATGCGCATCCTGCTCGAGAACCTCCTGCGCCGCGAGGACGGCACCGTCGTCACCGCGGCGGAGATCGAGGCCGTGGCCGCCTGGGACCCGGCGGCCCTGCCGGCGCGCGAGATCGCCTTCATGCCCGCCCGCGTCCTCCTCCAGGACTTCACCGGCGTCCCCGCCGTCGTCGACCTGGCGGCGATGCGCGACGCCATCTCACGTATGGGCGGCGATCCCACCCGCATCAATCCCCTGCAGCCCGTGGAGCTGGTGATCGACCACTCCGTGCAGGTCGACGAGTACGGCAGCGCGGCGGCCTTCCTTCTCAACGCGGAGCGCGAGTTCGAGAGGAACGGCGAGCGCTACGCCTTCCTGCGCTGGGGGCAAACCGCCTTCCGCAACTTCAAGGTGGTGCCGCCGGACACCGGCATCGTCCACCAGGTGAACCTCGAGTACCTGGCCCGGGTGGTGATGGACGAGCCGCGGGACGGCGCCGTCTGGGCCTACCCCGACACCTTGGTAGGGACCGACTCTCACACCACCATGGTCAATGGCCTGGGGGTCTTGGGCTGGGGCGTCGGCGGCATCGAGGCCGAGGCCGCCATGCTGGGCCAGCCGGTCTCCATGCTGATCCCTCAGGTGGTGGGCTTCCGGCTGACCGGCGCCCTCCCCGAGGGCTCGACCGCCACCGACCTCGTGCTGCGGGTGACCGAGATGCTGCGCCACAAGGGGGTGGTCGGCAACTTCGTGGAGTTCTTCGGCCCCGGCCTCTCCAAGCTGCCGCTCGCCGATCGCGCCACCATCGCCAACATGGCTCCCGAGTATGGCGCCACCTGCGGCATCTTCCCCGTCGACCAGATCTCCCTCGACTACCTCCGCTTCACCGGCCGCAGCCCGGAGCGGGTGGCCCTGGTCGAGGCCTACATGAAGGAGCAGGGGCTCTTCCACACGGCCGACAGCCCCGAGCCTCGCTACTCCTCGACGCTCGAGCTCGACCTGGGCAGCGTCGAGCCGAGCCTCGCCGGCCCCCGCCGCCCGCAGGACCGGGTGCGCCTCTCGGAGGTCAAGGAGTCGTTCCTCCGCGAGCTCGACGCCATGTTGAACGGCAAAAAACCCAAGCCGCGGATGGCGCCGCGGACCTGGGGCGACACCCCGAGCGATGCCGGAGCGAGGGCGACCGCGGCGATCATTGAGCCGGAGGTGACGGCGGAAGGGGTGACGACGGAGCTCGGCGGCGAGCGCTTCACCTTGAAGCACGGGTCGGTCGTCATCGCCGCCATCACCAGCTGCACCAACACTTCGAACCCGTCGGTCATGGTCGCCGCCGGGCTCCTCGCCAAGAAGGCGGTCGAGCGCGGCTTGAAGAGCCGGCCCTGGGTCAAGACCAGCCTCGCCCCCGGCTCCAAGGTGGTGACCGACTATTACGACGAGGCGGGCCTGACGTCTTATCTCGACCAGCTCGGCTTCAACCTCGTGGGCTACGGCTGCACCACCTGCATCGGCAACAGCGGCCCGCTCCCGCCGGCGATCTCGAAGGCCATCGAGGAGGGCGACCTGGTGGCCGCGGCGGTGCTCTCCGGCAACCGCAACTTCGAGGGGCGGATCAACTCCGACGTGCGCGCCAACTACCTCGCCTCGCCGCCGCTCGTCGTCGCCTACGCCTTGGCCGGACGCATCGACATCGACCTCTACCGCGAGCCGCTGGGGACCGGCAGGGACGGCGAGCCGGTCTTCTTGAAGGACCTCTGGCCGAGCCGCCTGGAGGTCGAGGAGACCATTCAGCGGGCCGTCCGCCCGGAGCAGTTCCGGCGCCAGTACGGCGACGTCTACGCCGGCGACGAGCGCTGGAACGGGATGCGGGTCCCCGCGGGCGACACCTATGCCTGGGACGCGGCCTCGACCTACGTCAAGCTGCCGCCCTACTTCGACGGCATGCCGGCCGACCCGGCGCCGATCGAGGACGTCCACGGCGCCCGCGCCCTCTGCGTCTTCGGCGACAGCATCACCACCGACCACATCTCCCCCGCCGGCTCGATCAAGACCTCGAGCCCGGCCGGCAAGTACCTGGTCGAGAAGGGGATCGCCCCCAAGGACTTCAACTCCTACGGCTCCCGCCGCGGCAACCACGAGGTGATGATGCGCGGCACCTTCGCCAACATCCGCATCCGCAACCGGATGACCCCCGAGATCGAGGGCGGCTTCACGCTCCACCTGCCCGACGGCGAGCCGCTGCCGATCTACGACGCCGCCATGAAGTACCAGGCCGAGGGCGTGCCGACCGTCGTCCTCGCCGGCCAGGAGTACGGCACCGGCTCCTCCCGCGACTGGGCCGCCAAGGGTCCCCGGCTCCTCGGCGTGCGGGCGGTGATCGCGGAGAGCTTCGAGCGTATCCACCGCAGCAACCTCGTCGGCATGGGGGTCGCGCCCCTCGAGTTCACCGGCGGCGCCAGCGTGGCTAGCCTGGGGCTGACCGGACGGGAGGTCTACGAGATCTCAGGATTGGCGGCGGGGGTCGGGAGCGGCTTCCGGGATGGGCGAGAGGTCACAGTGCGGGCCGCGGCCGAGGACGGCAAGGTGACCGAGTTCAAGGCGAAGGTGCGGCTCGACACTCCCCAGGAGGAGCTGTACTACCGG
>Ga0209626_1000201_pt1 | contig 12930 bp, 10 predicted proteins | sample JacPinW_OM1H0_M2_FD_187962 | JGI IMG/M metagenome (GOLD analysis project Ga0209626, IMG submission 187962) | Forest soil microbial communities from Algoma, Ontario, Canada - Jack Pine, Ontario site 1_JW_OM1H0_M2 (SPAdes) (version 2) | ecosystem: Environmental > Terrestrial > Soil > Boreal... | reverse complement strand
ATGGTGAGTGGCAGCGAGTGCCGCTTCCGATCGGGCCACTCAATCAAGCGCTCGCCACGGCGCGCTTGTTCTTCGGCACCGAAGCCATCGAATATCGGTCGCCGGCCGCGACTCGAGTGGGGGCGATTCTCGGCATCAAAGAGTACCCCACCCCGAGTGTGGTCGGAATGTACAACCGGCTGCTGTCGGCACCCTTTCAACTGGTCCTGACGCAGTCCTTCGCTTTCCTGTCGCGCGCCGCGGGTCAGGCACTTTTGCAGCGACAGTTCTACCGCATGGCCAACGCCGGGGATTTCGCGGTGTCCCAGGCGGTGCAGCTGAAGGAAGCGCTCGATGGTCTCAGCAGCAATGAGTTCGTCATGGGCGATCACCACCTCTCGCTGCAGGTGCTCGCCGATGCCGAGGAGCCGTCCGGGGAGCAGGCCGACAGCTGGCGCCTGAAGAGGCTCAACGATCACGTGGCGCTCGCTCGTAGCGTTCTGGGTGATACCGGGATGACCGTGGCACGCGAGGATCTCGCTCTGGAAGCGGCCTTCTGGGCGCAGCTGCCCGGCAACTTCGCGATGCGTACGCGCAAGGCGCCGATCACCTCGCGCAACTTCGCGGCCATGGCCCCCTTCCACAACTACCCGCTGGGCCGGGCGAGCGGCAATCACTGGGGAGAGGCGCTCGCGCTGTTGTGCACCAGCGCTCGCTCTCCCTACTACTTCTCGCTGCACGCCAGCGACCCCGCGGAAGCAGACGGCGGCAGCCGCAAAGACACCGGACATACTTTCATATGCGGGCCAACGGGTTCCGGAAAGACGGCGTTCATCGGCTTCCTCGTGAGCCTGCTCGAGCATCACGGCGCCACCCAGGTGATCTTTGACAAGGACCGGGGGCTCGAGATTCTGGTGCGTGCGCTCGGCGGAGAGTATTTCGAGCTCCGCAACGGCCGAGCGACGGGATTCAATCCGCTGCAGCTTCCGGTGACTGCGCAGCAAGTCGAATTCCACAAGACCTGGCTCCGCATGCTGGTGCGTCCGGCAGGGGCTCGCGCGCTCACCTCGCGGGAGGGGGTCGATCTCGATCAGGCCTTGCGCGGCACGCTCGCGCTTGAGCCGCACGCGAGGCGCCTGTCGCGGTTGATTGAATTTCTCGACCCCACCGATCCGGAGGGCCTGCACGCTCGTCTGGCGCGCTGGTGCGAGTCGGCGCACGGGGAGTACGCCTGGGTGTTCGACAACGCGAGCGACTCGGTGGCCGCGAAGCTCGCCACGCGGGCAACGATCGGCTTCGACGTCACGGAATTTCTGGATCACGAGCTGTTGCGCGCGCCGATCACGCTCTATGCGTTTCACCTCGTGCGCCAGCTCCTCGACGGGCGTCGCCTGGTGTGCTGGATGGATGAATTCTGGCGACTGCTGGCGGATCCGGCGTTCGCGAGCTTTGCCAAGGACGGACCCAAGACCTGGCGCAAGCTGAACGGCGTCATGTGCCTGGCGACGCAGAGCGCGAGCGACGTACTCGACAGTTCCATCAGCCGCACCATCATCGAACAGACCCCCACCAAGGTGTTCTTTCCCAACCCCGAGGCGAGCGCGGAGGAATACACGCAGGGCTTCGGGTTGAGTGAGCGCGAATTCAAGCTCATCAAGGAGCAGCTGGACCCCGGCTCGCGCAGCTTCCTCGTCAAGCAGGGGCATCACAGCGTCGTGTGTCGGCTGGATCTGAAGGGCTGCGAGGCGGAGCTCGCCGTCATTTCCGGGCGCGCTCGTGACGTGGAGCGCGTCCACCGGCTGATCGCCGAGCACGGCCACGATCCCGCCGGCTGGCTGCCGATCTTTCTGAGTTCCCCGAGCCGGGAGTAGTGGCACATGTCGACGTGCCTGCAAGGAGTGTCCGTCATGGCAAAGCGAGAGATCGGGTTTGTACTGGCGTGGGTGGTGCTGCTCGGCACGACCCCCATGGCACAGGCGCAATTTGCGGTAATCGATGTGGCCTCACTCACACAGCTCATGTCGCAGGTGCGCACGCTCGAGCAGCAGGTGGTGACCGCACGCAATCAGCTCACGCAGGCACAGGCGGAATACCAGGCAATCACCGGCGCTCGCAGCATGGAGCAACTGCTGAGCGGCACGGCGCGCAACTACCTGCCACCGGACTGGGTTGCACTGCAAAGCACGGCGCAGGGGGCCGGCGGCGCTTACCCGGCGCTGGCGGCCGATCTCAGCCGCGCGCTCAAGGCCGAATCGGTGCTGTCCGCGGGGCAACTGGCGGCGCTGTCACCCGCAGCCAGTGCGCAACTGCAGGCAGAACGCCAGTCCGCAGCCCTGCTGCAGAGCCTGACACACCAGGCACTCGCCAACTCGAGCAGCCGTTTCGCGGCCCTTCAGCAGCTGATTGACGCCATTGCGCGCGCCGGGGATCAGAAGGCGATCCTGGATCTGCAGGCACGCATTGCCGCCGAAACGAGCATGCTGCAGAACGAGCACACGAAGCTGCAGGTGCTCTACCAGGGCGCCCAGGCCGATCAGTGGGCCAACGCCCAGCGGCTGCGCGAGCTGGCCATTGCCGGTCACGGCCAGTTCGACAGCCGCTTCCAGCCGCGACCGTAGCGCGCAGCGGGGGTGCCTGATGGGCTTCTTTGCGACATTCTGGACCTGGCTGAACGGCCAGCTCGCAAGCTACATCGGCACCAACACCGCGCGCGTGGCCGAGGCCCTGGAGCCGGCGATCGTGACACTCGCCACCGTGTACGTCATGGTCTGGGGCTATCTACAGCTGACCGGCCGCATCGACGAACCCTTCGTCACCGGGCTCAAGCGCCTGCTGACGCTCGCCGCGGTGCTCGGTGGCGCCGTGCATCTGTGGCTCTACAACAGCCTCATCGTCGACACGTTCTACCAGGCGCCGGCACGGCTGGCGGCGGCGGTTGTCGGCGCGCCCGATCCGGTCGCCGTCGTTGATGCGATCTGGAACCGCGGCGGAGCCGTGGCGGGTTACCTCTTTAGCAACGCCGGCATGTTCAAGGGTGAGGTGGGGTACTACATTGCGGGTGCGACCGTGTGGGTGCTGGTGGGACTGCTGTGCGTGTACACCATGTTCCTCATCGCGCTCTCCAGCATCGCGCTCGCGGTGCTGCTGGCGCTCGGTCCGCTGTTCATGGCGCTGCTGTTGTTCGAGGCTACGCGCCGCTACTTCGAGGCCTGGCTCGCGCAGCTGGCCAACTATGCGTTGATCACCATACTGACCGTGCTCGTTGCGGCATTGCTGCTACAGATCGTGGCGTCGTACGCGGATCAGACCGCCGCCCGCGGCGCTGCGATCGTGACGGTCGATGCTCTCAACATGGTGCTGGTCGCGGTGCTGGTGTTCCTGCTCATGCGCCAGGTGATGCCAATCGCGGCGGCGCTCGCCGGTGGTATCGCGCTGAGCAGTTTCGGGACGGTGAGCCGCCTGATCGGCTGGGGTATGCGGACGGGGATGGGAGCGACAGGTACCGCGGCGAGGCTCGCCGTTGCGAAACTAGCGAACCAGGCACAGGCGCCCGACCCGCGCATCGCCAGCCAGCTCACCGCAGGGCGCATGTTCTGAGGGCAAATTCAATGAGAATCCGAACCGCGCTGCTGTGCCTGCTCGTGTGTCTCGCGCTCAGTGGGTGCACCTCGCGCGCCGTGCGATGCGATGGACCCCTGCAGCCCATCAACGCGCCTCCAGCGGTACAAGGTGCGGCCCGGCACTTGGCCGCTGATCACGGTTCCAGCGTGCCATGAGCGTCGAGCCGCTCGCGGCGTACTTTCGTGAGGCCGCCTCATGGGACCAGGACCGCGTAGCGCACGCCAACCTGAGCGCGCGGCGCGCCTGGGCCGCGGCGGGCGCGGGTTGGATCTGTGCCCTGGCCAGTGCGGTCGCGCTCACTCTGCTGATGCCGCTGAAGCGCGTGGAGCCCTTCGTGGTACGCGTGGACACCAGCAGCGGCGTCGTGGATGTCGTGCCGGTGTACGACGGCAAGGCTGGCCTGACGCAGACGGTCACACGCTACTTCCTGACCCACTACATAACCGTTTGCGAGCGCTTCAACTTCGCCACCGCCGAGAGCGACTACGAGGAGTGCGGCGCCTTTCACGCCGCGCAGCGCAACCAGGCGTGGTCCGCCTTGTGGAACACCAACAATCCCGCCTCGCCGCTGAACGTGCACAAGGACGGCAGCACGGTACGGGTACAGGTGGAGTCGGTGAGTTTCTTCGAGCGTGCCAGCGGTGTGGGTGACCTCGCACAGGTGCGCTATCTGACGGCCGAGCGTCAGGTCAGCGCGGCGGAGGCACGCTTGACGCACTGGATCGCGACCATTCAATACGCCTACACCTCGCCGTCGAAGGATCCGCGCGTGCGTCGCTGGAATCCGCTCGGCTTCAAGATCGTGGACCTCACCGCGGAGCCTGAGGTGCTGGCACAGCCCTCACCCGAGAAGCGCGGCTAGGGGCGCACACCGTGGGTATCAGGATTCTCGCGCTCACCGCCGGCCTGCTGCTGACGCCGCCCGCATTCGGCGACGGCACGTCCTCGCCGGGCGCCGGGGATATGCGGATGCGGGTGTCCGCCTACGCCGCGGATGAGATCTATCGACTCAAGGGATACGTCGGCTATCAGATCGATCTGCAGTTCGAGCCCGGCGAGAGCTTCGTGGGGCTCGGTGCCGGGGATCTCGAGAGTCTCAGCTTCGCTGCCCAGGACAATCACCTGTTTCTGAAGCCGAGGGCTGCCGAGGTCGACACCAACCTGACGGTGCTCACCACGCGCCGCACCTACCAGTTCGACTACAGCGCCAGCACGCAGCGCCCGGATCCGGCGAAGGGCGATGTGATCTACGCGCTGCGCTTCACCTACCCCGCGCCACCGGCGCCGCAGCGGGCGGCCGACAACCTGGAGCGTCGCCTGTCCAACGCCGCCGACACGCGCGCGCACAACCTCGCCTACGGGTACCGGGGCAGTGCGGCACTGAAGCCGCTGTCGGCGTGGGATGACGGTGTGCAGACCCGACTGCGGTTCGGGCCGCGGCGCGAGCTGCCGGCGATCTTCGTGCGCAACGACGACGGCAGCGAGTCGCTGGTGAACTTCACCATCGAGCAGGGCGATGTGATCGTGCATCGAGTCGGGCGGCAGTTCATCGTTCGCCGCGGCCGGCTCACTGGCTGCATCGTGAACGAGGACTTCACCGGCGCGGGCGAGCGGCTCGAGTCGGGCACGGTTACCCCCGCGGTGGAACGCGTGACCCGGGGAGTGCGGCCGTGACCGCCACACACGACGAGCATGCGGCACTCGGCGTGAGCGGAGAGCGTACGACCGCCCGGGTCGATGGGGCCCGCAGTGTGCAATCGCGACTGAGCAGCCTCCTGGCGGCCGGCCTGATGATCACCCTCGGCCTCGCGGCCTTGACCTGGTACTACGCACACGCCTTCACCCGCCAGAGCCGCACCCGGCAGGCCGCGCAATCCACCGCGGTCAGTCGCGCGCAGGGCGAGATGCCGCTGCCGTCACTCGGACGGATCGAGCCGCCGGTGCTGCCGGGCGCGCCGGCAGCTGGCGCCGACCCGGCACCTGCCGCGGCGGCGCAGGTCCCGCAGGATCTGCCGCTCGAGCAGGCGAGGCTGCGCGCCAGCCCGAGTCCCGACAGCGGCGCAGCTCCGGGGGCTCCTGCGAAGACGCACCGCCAGAGTGCCCTCGAGAGGCGCCTCTCGGGCACGGTATTCGCGCGCGAGTCCCCGCTATCCGCGACATCCGCTCCAGCGGCGCTGAGCGGTATGGATCCTGCCGGCGCGGATGCGCGCCGCCCCGCCAAGAGCGCCGATGGCGCCCTCACAGAGCTTCTGAGCGCAAGCCTCACTCCGGCGGCACAGGCGCGCGTGCTGCCGACCGAGCGCTTTTTGCTCCCCAAGGGTGCGTTCATCGATTGCACCTTGGAGACCGCGATCGATTCGACGCTTCCCGGCATGACCACCTGCATTACCGCCGCCGACACCTTCGGAGCGGACGGCAAGGTGGTGTTGCTCGAGCGCGGGACGAAGCTGGTGGGCGAGACACACGGACAGGTGCTGCAGGGGCAGGCGAGGGTGTTCGTGCTGTGGACGCAGGCGCGTACTCCTGCCGGCGTGCTGGTGCCACTGGACTCGCCGGGCACGGATGAGCTCGGGCGGGCGGGGCTTCCCGGGGAGGTGCAGCGCCACTTCTGGCAGCGTTTTGGCGCGGCGATGCTGGTGTCGCTCATCGACGGTGCGGTGCAGGCCGGAGTACAGGCGTCCAACCGCTCCGGCGGCGGCGCGGTGATCTATGCACCGTCCGGATCCCAGGAAGTCCTCACCGAGGTGCTCAAGGACACCCTCCACATCGCCCCTACTATCGTCAAGCGCAACGGCGATCGCATCCAGGTGCTGGTCGCGCGCGATGTTGATTTCAGGTCGGTGTATGAGCTGCGCGCCACCACCACCGGCCGTTGAAGCTTTCTCCCGTGCGTCGGCCTCCGGGGCGCCGGCGCCGGCACCGGCAGCAGGCAGCGAGCTTTCCGCGCTGGACCTCACCCTCCGCGCGTTGCGTCCCCTGCTCGCCGACCCCGAGGTGACCGAGCTGTGCATCAACCGGCCACGGGAGATTTTCATTGAGACACGGGCGGGCTGGCGGCGCGAAGACGTCCCGTTTGCGGACTTCGACTGGTGCCGGCGACTCGCCAAGCTCATCGCCAACATCACCCGTCAGCGCGTCGATGAGTCCGCACCGCTCCTGTCCGCCTCGCTCCCTTCCGGTGAGCGGGTACAGATTGTTCTGCCGCCGGCCACCACCATGGGGTGCGTGGCCATCACCATCCGCCGCCCTGCCGATGCCGTGTGGTCGATCGAGGAGCTCACCCGGCGGGGCGTGTTCAGGAGCACCCGCCGTGCGGGTGTGGAATGTGACGCAGCCGAACAGGAACTGCTGCGCCTGCACGCCGAACAGGAGTTTCCGGCGTTCATGCGTCTGGCCGTGCGCGCGCGCAAGAACATCGTGGTATCGGGCGCGACTGGCTCGGGCAAGACCACCTGGACCAAGGCGCTCATCCGGGAGATTCCGTGCGATGAGCGCCTGGTGACCATAGAGGATGCCCGCGAACTGGTGCTCGAGGGACATCCGAATCACGTACGCCTGTTCTACAGCAAGGACGACCAGGGCCTGGCGCGCGTGACGCCAAAGCAGCTCCTGGAGTGCTGCCTGAGGATGAGGCCCGATCGCATTCTGCTGGCGGAGTTGCGCGCCGAGGAAGCGTTCGATTACCTGCGCAACGTGAACTCAGGTCACCCGGGATCCATCACCAGCGTGCACGCGACCAGCGCCGAGCTGGCGTTCGAGCAGCTGGTATTGCTGGTGAAGCAGAGTAGCGCCGGACGTGGCCTGGCGCGACGTGACATCAAGAGCCTGCTGCACCTGCTCATCGATGTGGTCATTCAGTGCGGGCTCGAGCGCCATCAGCGCGTCATCCGCGAGGTGTGGTTCGACCCGGCGCGCAAGCGCTACCGAACGAGACGTGCGGTACGAAAGGGTCCTGCATGCTCGGTCCTCATGTAGCGCAGGCCGGCGCGCTGCTGCACGGGTGGAGCGGTCTCCTTGCCGCCTACGCAGCGGTGCAAGTGCCGCTGCTCGCCCGCCTGATCCGGGAACGCGCGCCGCTCGTGAAGCTGCTGCTGTCCCCGGTGCTGGCGGCGCCCCTCACATTCGTGGCCGGGATGGGAATGGCGGCCGTTACGCCACTCCTGCACGGGCTGGGCATGGCGAGTGACGGCCTCGCGCAGTGTTCGATCGGCGTCGCCTTGAGCGCGGCGCTTGGCTACACGGCGGGACGCGCGATGGTACGTCGCGAATCCCTCGGCGTCGCTTACCTGCGCGGCGCCATCGTGACCGATGTCGCGCATGCGGCGAGCGCGGTGGATCGCAGCCGCCACCGCTCGCGTGAACGCCGCTTGAACGGTATTACGCTCGCGGGGCTGCCCGTCACAGCTGAGGATGAGGTCAAGCACTTCAAGCTGATCGGTGCGACCGGCACTGGCAAGAGCACCGCCATTCACGAGCTGCTCGGTGCCGCACTCGGTCGCGGCGACCGCGCCGTAATCGCCGATCCGGACGGCGGCTACCTGCGTCGTTTCTACGACCGGGAGCGGGGCGATGTGATCCTCAATCCATTCGAGCCGGACTCGGCGCGCTGGGACCTGTTCGGCGAAATCAGCAACGACTACGACGTCGAACAGCTGGCCCGCTCGCTGATTCCTGACCACGAAGGCCCGGATCGCAGCTGGCGCAGCTACGCGCGCACCTTCTTCAGCGCGGTGACCGCGCAGGCCCATGCCGCCGGCAGCCGCGACGTGCGCGAGCTGTACCGTCTGCTGGTGACGGCCGGGACTGCTGAACTGAAGACCCTGGTGGCGGGCACGCCCGCCCAACCCTTTCTGGAGGAGCATAACGGTCGCATGTTCGACTCCATACGCTCGGTGACCAGCTCCGCCGTCAGCGCGCTCGACTACATTTCCCGGCAGCGCTCGGCGCCGCTCTCGGTGCGCGGCTGGGTGCAGGGGTCGCATCAGGCGCAGCGCACGAGCGCGACCGATGAGCCCGGCGTGCTGTTCATGCCTTACCGGGCCGGACAGATCGCCGCGCTGCGCTCGACGGTATCGGCATGGATGCGCCTCGCCATCTTCGAGGCGATGAATCGCGAGGAGGGCGGGCGGCAGCGCCTGTGGTTCGTGATCGATGAGCTCGACGCGTTGGGCCAGATCGATGGGTTGAAGGATGCACTCGCCCGCCTGCGCAAGTTCGGCGGGCGCTGCGTGCTGGGCTTTCAGTCAATTGCCCAGGTGTCTTCGACGTACGGCAGCGGTGAGGCCCAAACAATTGTGGAAAACTGCGGCAACACCTTGATCCTGCGCTGCTCAGGCAGCGAGCACGGCGGCACCTCGCAGTTTGCCTCGCGCCTCATCGGTGAGCGCGAAGTCATGCGTGTCACGAGTTCGCGCTCGCGGCGCGCCACCGAGGTGCTGCCGACGATCACGCATTCCGAGCACCTGAGCATCGAGTCTGCCGTCATGGGTTCCGAGATCGAACAGCTGCCCGATCTCGCCGGCTACCTCAAGCTCGCCTCGAACCCCGCGTGGGTGCGCGTGGGTTTGCGGCCCGTGGCGGCGGCGCGCGCCACGGCCGCGCCCGCGACAGAACGGGGCGGCGCCGGCAGGATCCTCACTTTCCCCGGGATGCGCCCCCCGGCCGCGGCCTCTTCGCGAGAGCCGGGCGCCGCCGGCAGTGGCCGGGAGAGCGAGCACGCGCGCGACGGGTTCGAGCCTTAGGTGAGCGCCGAGCGGAGGCCCGTTGGAAGACGTCACTATGAAGCTAGGACTGCTGATGGAGGCGGCCCAAGCTCAGCAGGCACTGGCCGCGGCGGCGCTCCAGCAGCTGCGTGAGCACACCGGCGGCCTCGACGCCATCGTGCGCGAGGAGATTCGCAGCACCCTGATCGAGGAGCTGACGGCACTGGGTGATGACAGCCGCCGCGCCGCGCAGACGCTGCGAGGGCTTAAGCACGTGGCGAGCCTTAGAGTCGCAGCATGGAGCGTTGGGGTCACGGCGCTGTCTGCGGCGATCCCCTTCGGCGTCGCCTGGTGGATGCTGCCCTCGCGCGCCGAGGTCGCGGCGCTGCGGTCGGCGCGCGACGAGCTGACCGCCAATATCGCGCGGCTCACCCAGCAGGGCGGGCAGGTTGACTTGCGACACTGCGGAGCGGCTCGACGGCTGTGCGTGCGCGTCGACCGCGGCGCGCCGATGTACGGTGAAGCGGCGGACTACCTCGTGGTCAAGGGCTACTGAGCGGGGGATGGCGAGGCAATGGTGTGGAAGGACTCGCTGCCGCTCGTCGCTGCGCTGCTGCTCACCGTCTGCTTCGCGCTGCGGCGCGGATCATCCGACGTTCACAAGCGCGGCGCGCAGGTCCTCGAGGGCCGGCGTGCACGGCGCGCGGCCGCACGGCGCCATCGAGCCGGTCCTACGCCACTGACACTGGCCGGCGTCCCGGTCGCGGCTTGTGAGGAGACGCGGCACTTCAAGCTGATCGGCACGACCGGCACCGGCAAGTCGACGGCCATTGCGGGACTCCTGGCAGGGGCGCTGGAACGCGGCGATCGCGCAGTCATCACCGATCCGGACGGCGGCTACCGCGCGCGCTTCTATGACCGGCGACGCGGGGATGTGATCCTCAACCCGTTCGAGGCGCAATCGGTGAAGTGGGATCCATTCGCCGAGATTCGTGAGCCCTGGGACATCGAGCAGCTCGCGAGCGGCCTGATTCCAACGAGCGAGGATGCTTCGGGCCGCGAGTGGCGCGGCTATGCACGCACCTTTCTGAGCGCCGTGACACGCGCCTGTTTCGAGTCCGGCGCGCGCGAGCCGGGCGAGCTGTGGCGGCTATTGACCGTCGCGACCTGCGCGGAACTGCGTCCGTTGGTGGCCGGCTCTGCCGCGCAGCCGTTTCTCGAGCCCGAGAATGCCCGCATGTTCGGCTCGATCCGCTCGGTGGCGGGCTCCGCCGCCGCCGCGCTCGAGTACCTGCAGGCGCAGCGCGCGAGAAGCTTCTCGATCCGCGACTGGGTGCGCTCGGGGCGCGGGGTGCTGTTCATTCCCTACGCAGCCGCGCAGATCGCGGCCCTGCGATCGATCATCGCCACCTGGGTGCGATTGGCCATTTTTGAGGCGATGGACCGGGCGGAGCAGGACCAGCGCCTGTGGTTCGTGGTGGACGAGCTCGATTCCCTCGGCGCGATCGATGGGTTGAAGGATGCACTCGCCCGCCTGCGCAAGTTCGGCGGGAGGTGCGTGCTGGGGTTTCAGTCGATTGCTCAGGTGTCTTCGACCTACGGGAGCGGGGAGGCCCAAACAATTGTCGAAAACTGCGGCAACACATTGATCCTGCGCTGCGCTGGCAGCGAACACGGCGGCACCTCGCAATTTGCCTCACGCCTCATCGGCGAGCGCGAGGTGATTCGCCGGCACACCTCGCGTGGACGTGACCGCGAGAGTTGGTTTGCTGCCCGTGGCGCGCGCCGCTCCACCAGCGTCAGCGAGCAGCGGGTCACTGAAATGGCGGTGCTGCCCTCGGAGCTCGAGCAGCTTCCGGACCTCACCGGGTACCTCAAGGCGGCATCCTCGCCGGTCTGGCTGCGTGTCAAGGTCCGGCGCGGAGCGTGAGACGTGGCCATGTTCTTCATGCAGATCAGCTCCGTGGCGCGCAGCGCCGGCCGGCGCGCCACTGCCGCAGCGGCCTATCGTGCCGGCGAGCGCCTGCGCGACGAGCGCAGCGGCGAGCTGGTCAATTACGGAACCCGCCGGGACGTGCTGCATACCGAGATATTCCTGCCGGGACAATTCGACGGCCTGCCGGTCTCGTGGGCCCGCAATCGCCAGAAACTCTGGAACACCGCGGAGCATGCCGAAAAGCGCCACAACGCGCGCGTCGCACGCGAGTATCAGGTCAGCCTGCCTGCGGAGCTGAACGCGGGCCAGCGCGTTGCGTTGGCACGGGCCTTTTCCCGACAGCTGGCGGAGCGCTACAAGGTAGCCGTGGATCTCGCGGTGCACGAGCCCCGTCCCGGCGGCGACCCGCGCAATTTCCACGCCCACCTGTTGACCACCACCCGCGAGGTGACGCCCGCGGGTCTCGGTGCGAAAGCAGGTCTCGATCTTCAAGCCCTCGAGCGTCGCCGGCGCAAGTTGCCCGATCACCGCCAGGAGTACCTCATCCTGCGGGAGCGGTGGGCAACGCTCGTCAACGAGGCGCTGCGTGAGGCGAACGTCGCTGCGCGCGTCGACCATCGCAGTCTCGCCGCCCAGGGGATCGATCGGGAGCCGCTACCGAGAATTCCACTCATGCAGCTGAAGATGGAGCAACGTGGTGTGCGCAGCGAACTCGCCGAGCGCCTGCGCGCTGAATACCGCGAGCGAGTCCAGAAACGTGTGGAGCGCTCGGCGGGTCGGGCCCTGGAGTCTGCACCGGGGGTTGCAGGAGCGCGCGCGGCCGAGGGCGGAGGCAAAGGACCCCATCCGCCTGCTCAAATCCAGGACCTCGAAGAGATACGACGTCAGGCGCGGGAGGCGTGGCTGCGCCTTCGGCCGAAGGAGGCGGAAAGAGCCGGCGCCGAGCGTACCGCCGGTGAGCGCGAGGCGTTTCAGCCGGCGCAGCGGGCCGAGGACGACCTGGCGCGGTGAAGCGGCCGACCCAGGGCGACGCGCGGCGCGCGATCAGTGGGCGGCGAAGCCTGCGCCGTGTCCGAACCTGTCCTTCGCTGCCTGTTTTGTCTATTCGCCGCGGGGCACGGGAGCCATTTGCGAAGCTTCGCGCCGGCTGTGCGCAAGAGTGAAGGCGATCGATCCCCGCTGGCTTCCACGCTATGCGGGCCTCGTGTTTCGGACGAGCCTCGTCCATCCCCAGTTGGCAGGACTATTCGCGCCTGGCGCTGTACTCGTCCCGGTGCCGGGGAGTGCGCCTGGGAGCGATGCGCCGTGGGTGGCGTCGCAGCTCGCGGTCGCGCTCAGGGAGGTCGGCCTGGCCGGCACGATTTGGCCGGGGCTGCAGCGTCAATTCGCGGTCCGCAAGTCCGCGACCGCGCTTAGCGGCGAGCGCCCGACGGTACACGAGCACTACCAGTCGTTTTCCGTGACCCGGCCGCACGGGGTGATCCGGAGAATTGTGCTGATCGACGATGTCATCACGAAGGGACGGACGCTGCTCGCCGCAGCGGCGCGGATGCAAGCGCAGTTTCCCCACGCCGACATTCGCGCCTTCGCGCTCATCCGGACGTTGGGATTCCAGCGGCAGGTCGAACACCTGATCGAGCCTTGTCAGGGGATCATTCGCTGGGCGGGGGGAGACGCGCGCCGTGAGCCCTA
>Ga0209626_1000200_pt1 | contig 12939 bp, 10 predicted proteins | sample JacPinW_OM1H0_M2_FD_187962 | JGI IMG/M metagenome (GOLD analysis project Ga0209626, IMG submission 187962) | Forest soil microbial communities from Algoma, Ontario, Canada - Jack Pine, Ontario site 1_JW_OM1H0_M2 (SPAdes) (version 2) | ecosystem: Environmental > Terrestrial > Soil > Boreal... | reverse complement strand
ACCTGCTGCGCAGCCTGCAGGGGCTCTCGCACCACGACCTCTCGCGGCTGCCGCACGACACCATCCTCGTCGCCGACGACCTGACCCCCTCGGATGCCGTGCGCTTCGGGCGCGAGCACATCCTGGGCTTCGCCATCGAGTCCGGCGGGCGCACCTCCCACACGACCATCATCGCCCGCTCCCTGAACCTGCCCGCCGTCGCCGGCGTCGAGGGGATCACCCACCTGCTGACGGACGAAGACTCCGTCATCGTCGATGGCGAGGCGGGCACGGTCATCCTCCATCCCACGCCCGACGTCGTCGAGCAGTACCGCGCCCGCGGCGTCGAGCTCGACCGCCGGGAGGGCGAGCTCCTGGCGACCCGCGAGCTCGACGCCGTGACCCGCGACGGGGTGCGGATCGAGCTGATGGCGAACATCGATCTGCCCGAGGAGGTCGACGAGGTCCGCAGCTACGGCGCTGCCGGCGTCGGTCTCTACCGCAGCGAGTTCCTCTACATCGAGAAGAGCCCGGAGTTGCCGACTGAGGAGGATCACCTGCAGATCTACCGCCGGCTGGTCGAGGCCGCCGCACCCCATCCGGCGATCATCCGCACCTACGACCTCGGAGGCCGCAAGCTCGCCCGCGAGGTGATGGCGACCCACGAGGAGAACCCGGTCCTCGGCTTGCGCGGCATCCGCCTGACGCTCGCCCGTCCGGACGTCTTCCGGGCTCAGCTGCGCGGGCTCTTCCGCGCCGGCCTCTACGGCGACCTCTGGGTCATGCTGCCGCTGGTCTCCACCCTCGACGAGCTGCATCGCTTCCGCGCCTTCGCCGCCGAGGTGACGTCGCAGCTAGAGCGCGAAGGGGTCCCGTTCCGCCGCGACCTGCGCATCGGCGTCATGATCGAGGTGCCGGCCGCGGCCGTCATCGCCGACCTCCTCGCCCGCGAGGTCGATTTCTTCTCGATCGGCACCAACGACCTCATCCAGTACTCCCTGGCCGTCGACCGCAACAACGAGCACGTGGCGGACCTCTACCAGCCTCTGCATCCGGGCATCCTGCGCATGCTACGCTTCGTCATCGACAGCGCCAGGGCCGCCGCCATCGAGGTCAGCCTGTGCGGGGAGATGGCGGCCGACGAACGGTACGCGCCGCTCCTCATCGGCCTGGGCCTGCGCCGCCTCTCGGTGAGCCCACGCGTCGTCCCGGCCATCAAGCTGCGGATCCGCGACCTGTCGGCCGCGCAACTCGCCGAGCTGGCCGAGCAGTGCATGGCCTTCCGCACCGCCGCGGAGGTGCAGCAGCACCTCGAGACCTTCCTGGACGGGGCGCTCTCGCTGCAGAGACCGGCGATTTCGAGATGAACGTCCTTCCACGGGAGTAGCAGCGATGCGGGTGCCCATACGCCGGGTGGAGAAGCCCTGGGGATACGAGCTGATCTTCGCCCACACCGACCGCTATGTGGGGAAAATCCTCCACGTGAACGCCGGCGAGGCCCTCTCCCTCCAATATCATGAGCAGAAGGACGAGACCCTCTACCTCGCCGAGGGCGAGGTAGAGCTGGTGGTGGAGGAGGACGGCAGGCTCGTCTCCACCGTACTGCGGGGCGGCGACTCCTACCGCATCGTCCCGCCGACCCGGCACCGGATGGTCGCCGGCCACGAGGGCTGTGACATCATCGAGGTCTCGACCCCGGAGCTGGACGACGTGGTCCGGCTCGAAGACCGCTATGGCCGCACCTAAAGCTTCTCTCTTCGTCGCTCTTCTCGGCCTCGCGCTGACCGCCGCCTGCAGCGAGGCGCCCCAACCCGTGGCGCCGGCAAAACCGCCCGCCGCACCAGCCCCAAACGCCACCGCGCCAGCCCCAAACGCCACCGCGTCCCCGGCCCCTCCGGCGGCCGCCGCACCTGCCGGCGCGGGCTCGACGGCGGTGGAGAAGGCCTCGCCTCCTCCGCCCGCCCCTCCAGCGCCGGCTCCCACGGCCCCGAAGGAGGCGGCGCTCCCGCGTCCCTCGAGCGTCGTCGTCATCGATTCCGGACAGGACTCCGATCACCGTTCGCAGACCCTGGCGGAGGCCGCGCGGGCCGAGCGGGAGCGCCGCTCCCATGCGGGAGAGCCGGTGGCCGTGATCACCAACAAGACGCTGCCGCACCACGCGCCGGTCCAGCCTTCCACGTCCAAAGCCAAGCCGGCGAGCGCGGCGTCTGCGCAGTCCGCGCCGAAGCCGGCCACCGCCGAGGTGCGCGACGAGGCCTACTGGCGGAAGCGGGGCCTGGCGATCCGGCTTCGCTGGCGCAAAGCGGCGGACGAGATCGGCCCGCTGGAGCAGAGCGTGGCCGAGCTCCGGCGCCACTTCTACTCGGAGGCGGATCCCGCCGTTCGCGATGCCCAGATCAAGCCGGCCTGGGACCATACCCTGGAGTTGTTGCAGGAGACCCGCGAGGAGGCGAACTCGGCGCGCCTGGAGCTCGACGCGTTCCTCGACGAGGGCCGGCGGATCGGCGCCCTCCCGGGCTGGCTGCGGGAAGGCATCGAGCAGGAGCCCACGCCCAAGCCAACGCCGCCGGGCCCTGCGGAAGCGATTGAGCCGCCGGTCTTGAGCCCCCCATGATCTCCGCGGCCGCGGGCCCGCTCCGCCGGGTCTTCATCGAAACCTGGGGCTGTCAGATGAACGAGCTCGACAGCCAGCGCATGCTCGGGCAGCTCATGCAGCAGGGCGTCCTTCCCACCCGCCGGCCCGAAGAGGCCGACCTCATCCTCCTCAACTCCTGCAGCGTGCGGGAGAAAGCGGTCCAGAAAGTCTACTCGCGGATCGGCGAATACCGGCTGTTCAAGCACGAGAGCGGCGGGCCGCTGATCGGCCTCTGCGGCTGCGTCGGCCAGCAGGAGGGGGAAAAGGCCCTGGATCGCGTGCCCGATCTCGATTTCGTGATCGGTCCCGGGAGAGTGGGGGAGCTGGCGCGGGTGGTGGCGGAGCGCCGGGCCGGCCGGCGGGTGGTGGCGACCGGTTTCCCCGCCGATCGCTCCTACGACATCGACGCCGTAGCGCGGAGCGGCGAGTACAAGGGGATGGTGACGATCATCGAGGGCTGCAACAAGAACTGCACCTTCTGCATCGTCCCCCAGACCCGCGGCCCGGAGCAGAGCCGGCCCCTGGCGGACGTGCTGCGGGAGGTCCGTCACCTGCTCGATTTCGGTTTCGTCGAGATCGAGCTCCTTGGCCAGACGGTGAACCATTGGCGGGAGCCCGGGGGAGACCTCGATTTCGCCGACCTGCTGGCGGCGGTGGCCGCCCTGCCCGGTCTGGCGCGGCTGCGCTTCGTCACGTCCTATCCCCGCGATTTCACGCCCCGCATGGTGGAGCAGGTCGCGCGGCACGCGAACATCTGCTCCTACCTCCACCTCCCCGTGCAGTCCGGCGCCGACTCCGTGCTTCGGCGCATGGGCCGCGGGTACACGCGGGACCAATACGTAGATCTGGTCGCCCAGCTCCGGCATGGCCGCCCCGACCTCGCGCTTTCGACCGACGCCATCGTGGGGTTTCCCGGCGAGACCGAGGATGAGTTCGCAGAAACCCTCTCCCTGCTGCGGGAGGTACGCTTCGCCTGCGTCTATGCCTTCACCTATTCGCCCCGCCCCTCCACGGCGGCGCTCCGGCTCCCCGAAGCTATCGGCTCCGAGCTGGCCGCCGAGCGGCTGCAGCGGCTGTTCGAGGTCCAGGAGTCGATCCAGACGGAGATCAACCGGAGCCTCGTGGGACGGGAGCTCGAGGTCCTGGTCACCGGGTGGGGAAAGCAGGCGGGCATGCAGATGGGGCGGTCCTCCTGCAATCGGATCGTTCATTTCCCCGGCGTCGACCGCCCGACTCCCCTCGGCACGATGACGTGGGTGCAAGTCGAGACCGCCTTTCCCCACAGCCTGATCGGCCGCCGGCTGACGTCAGTCGCGGTATAGCCTATTTCGCAATAAGGTCCCAGGCTCCGTTCGGCCTCGCGCAGCGATTGGCAGCGCCTCTCCTTGAATCTCGCAGTACCGAGCCGATGCCGGCGCGCCCCCGAAAGAGCGGAGCGAGGCCGAACGGAGCCCTGACCGACCACGGTTTCCGTCCTTGACCTGTCGCCTCCCGGGCCGCACAATAGCTGAATGAGCGATCCCGGGCAGGAGCTCCGGATGGAGATCAAGGGGCTGATGTTGGACCCCTCTTCCAACGTCCCCATCGTCATCCTCAAAGACACCGAGAGCCAGTACTTCCTCCCCATTTGGATTGGTGTCTTCGAGGCCAACGCGATCGCCCTCCGCATCGAGGGCGTCGAGCCACTGCGCCCGATGACGCACGACCTCTTGCGTTCGACGCTGGAGCAGCTCGGAGCCCGCGTGCAGAAGATCGTGATCTCGGATCTCAAAGAGAACACCTTCTTCGCGCTGATCCACCTCCTGCGCGACGAGAGCTCCATGGCGATCGACGCGCGGCCCAGCGACGCCATCGCCTTGGCGCTGCGGACCGCCGCGCCCATCTTCGTCCTGCGCTCGGTGATGGAGAAGGCCCAGGCGGTCGACCTCGCCACGCAGGCCACCGACGAGGAGAAGCTCAAGAAGTGGCTGGAAGAGATCAGCCCGGAAGACCTCGGCAAGTACACGATGTAGACCCCTCGATCGATCGCACGATCCTTCCGGTAAATGCCTCATTCCCTTGAGCTTGCATCGGATGTCGGCGCGCCGACATCGACTCGACCCGATCGCCTCCTCGCTTGACCCTCTCCCGGCCTTCCCATACACTCCGCGCCGTTCATGATCATCGCCATCGCCAATCAGAAAGGGGGAGTCGGCAAGACGACGACCGCGATCAACTTGGCGGCGGCGCTCGCCAGCAAGGGCAGGAAGACCCTGCTGCTCGACCTGGATCCCCAGGCCAATAGCTCGATGTCGTTCCTCGACGTCCACAAGCTGGACGGCTCGGTCTACGAAGCGCTGACGGAAGAAAACATCTCTCTCCGCTCGATCGTCAAGCCCGCCGACAAGATCCAGAACCTTTTCATCGCCCCCTCGACAATCGCCCTCGCCAAGATCGAGGCCAAGCTGATGGGGGAGTTGGACAGCCACTACCGCCTCAAGGATCAGCTGCAGCAGATCCAGGACGACTACGACTACGTCGTCATCGATACGCCGCCGACCCTCGGCATCATCACGGTCAATGCCCTGGTCGCCGCCACCCATGTGCTCATTCCCATCCAGGCCAGCTACTTCGCGTTGGAAGGGACGGACGACCTTCTGGAGACGATCGACAAGATCAAGATCCGCGCCAATCCGCAGCTCCAGATCCTGGGGGCGCTGATCACGCTCTATGACAAGCGGACGCTGCTCGCCAAGGACATCTACGAGCAGATTCAGCGGGTCTTCGGGATCAAGGTGTTCAAGACCGTCATCACCAAGAGCGTCCGCCTCGAAGAGAGCCCGGCCTACCGGGAGTCGATCTTCACCTTCGCTCCGAGGTCGACAGGAGCCTACGAGTACTACCGGCTGTCGGAGGAGGTCTTGAGCCGTGTCTGACATCTCCAAGAAGCGCGGCTTGCCGATGCAGGTGAAAATGCGCCACGACACCCATTTTGTCGAGGAGCTGACGGCCCGCCACGAGACACCGATCGGCAGAATGATCCCCCTATCCGCCATCGAGCCCGACCCCAATCAGCCGCGGTCGACCATGGGCGACCTCGCCGAGCTGGTGGCCTCGATCCGCGAGAAAGGGGTCCTCGAGCCGATCCTCGTGCGCCCGCGGCCGGGCGTGGGAGAGACTGCCGGTGGGTCCTTTCAGATCATCTCGGGCGAGCGGCGGTACCGCGCCGCCCAGGAGGCCGGCCTCTACGAAGTGCCCGCCATCGAGATGGACGTCACCGAGCAGGAAGCTCTGGAGATCGCCCTCATCGAGAACCTCCAGCGCAAGGACCTGACTCCGTTCGAAGAGGCGGAAGGCTATCGGGCCCTGGCCGAGCGCCACGACTACACGCACGACGACATCGCCGGCGCCGTGGGCAAGTCACGGTCTCTGGTCACCGAGAGCCTGTCGCTCCTGCAGATGCCCGCTCGCGTCCGGGATACCGTTCAGGCTCTGGGGATCGCTTCGAAGTCGCTGCTGCTGGAGGTCCTGAAGTGCCCGCACGAGGGAGAGATGATCGAGCTCCTGGAAGAGGTGGCGCGCCAGGGTCTCAACCGTGACGACCTGCGGCGCCGGCGCCGCAAGGCACCGGGACACAAGGGCCGGCGCAAGCCGTACACCTTCAAGTTCCGGTCGCCGGACAAGACCTACAGCCTGTCGTTGACCTTCCGGCAGAGCGAAGTCGAAAAGAACGACCTCATCCGGGCCCTCGAACAGATCCTCTCGAAGCTGCGCGCCGACGCCAACTGACTCGTCCCGTAGAGGACTGCGAGTCGGCACGTTCCACGCCGCGACAGCCGCGCCCGAGACCTTGAATCGCCCGCCTGTATGCAGTCTGATAAGACACATTATGTGAACCATCTGGCGCGCACGCCCGCATAGCGATTATCGGGCGGCTATTCGAGCTGCCATTCCACCGCGAGGTCCTCATCCTCCTCCAGGCGCAGCTTCACCAGCCTCAGCGGCTCCGCGAGCATCCCGGTCAGCCGCTCACGGATCCAGACGACGAGGTTCTCGCTGGACGGGATCTTCCCTCCGGAGCCGAACTCCGGCAACGCAGCATTCAGGTGCTGGTGATCCAGCGGCTCGAGGATCTGGGCTCCGATCAGGCGGTCCAACTCCGCCAGATCGGCGACGAATCCCGTCGCCGGGTCGATCTCCCCTTCGACGGTGACGAACAGCCGGAAGTTGTGACCGTGCCCGGGCAGGTTGGCGCACTTGCCGAAGCGGGCTCGGTTCTCCTCTTCGGACCATTCCGGGCGCCGGTACAGGTGGCTGGCGCTGAACCGGTAGCGACGCTCCAAGCGGACCCGCATGGCGGCTCCCTTCTCTACGGTTGACGGGAAACGGCGCCGCGCCAGAGCTGCGCGCCGCCGGTGACCTCGACCATGCTGGCCGTGGCGTAGTCGCAGGTCAAGAGGAACTCGACGGCGCGGGCGACGTGGTCGGGATCGCCGATCCGCTTGAGGAGCGTCCTCTCCCGCATGGCCACCAGCTCCTCTTGGCGGGTGCCCAGCGGCGGGAAGACGGGACCGGGAATGACCCCGTTGACCCGGATGCCGGGAGCCAGCGCCTTGGCCAGGGCCTTGACGAGGGGGATCATGGCCGCCTTGGCGACGCTGTGCGCCAGGTAGCCGGTCCACAGCTCCAGGGCGGCGGAATCGCAGATCGCCACGATCGCCCCCTCCCGCCCTGCCCGCTGGCGAGCGAACTCCTGCGCCAGGAGGAACAGCGAGCGCAGGTTGACGGCGAAGACGCGGTCCCAGTCGTCGGCGGTGGTGGCCAAGAAGTCGCGGTTGAGAAAGGAGGCGGCGCTATGGACGAGGCCGTCCAGAGCCTCGCCCGCCGCGGCGCAGGCCGCCAGGAGCGACCGGGGTCCCTCCGCAAGGCTGAGATCGGCCGCGAAACACCCGCCGGCGCGGTCGAGGCTCGCCGCCAGCTCCTCCGCCTGTGAAGCGCTTTGATGGTAGTGCAGCAGGACCCGCGCGCCGAGCCGGTCCAGGCGGCGGCTGATCGCCGCCCCCACCCGATGCGCTCCGCCGGTGACCAGGATCGTCCGCCCGGTCAGAGAGCCGGACGGACTCGTATAATCCGGGACGTGCGGCTGCGTCTCGATCGTTACATCCTCTCCGAGATCGTGGGTCCGCTGGGTCTAGGCTTCTTAGTCTATACCTTCCTCCTCCTGCTCCGGTTCCTCTTCCAGTCGGCCGAGATGATCATCCGCCGCGGGCTGCCGCTGTCGATGGTCGGGCGGCTCCTGCTGCTCACGTTCCCCAACATCGTCGTCCTGACCATTCCGATGTCGCTGCTCTTCGGCATCCTCATCGCGGTGGGACGGTTGTCGTCGGACAGCGAGCTCATCGCCATGCGGTCGAGCGGCATCAGCCTGCTCACCCTCTACCGGCCGGTCCTCCTGCTCTCCGGCTTCTTCACCGTCGTCAACACCCTGCTCATGGTCTATGCCTTGCCTTGGGGCAACCACTCCCTCCAGCAGCTGCGCCTGGACATCCTGACCCAGACGGTCTCCCAGCAGGTCCAGCCGCGCGTGTTCTTTGAGGAATGGGAGAACAAGACGGTCTACGTCTTCGAGGTCCCCCCCGGGAGCGACCGCTGGAAAGGGGTGTTCATCGCCGAGTCGATCCCTTCGACCCAGAACAACATGGTGACGATCGCCGACTGGGGAGAGGTCAAGGTCGACGAAAAAGGCGAGCGGGTCGTGCTCGTCCTCTACAACGCCATTCGCCACAAGGTCGACCTCAGCTCCCCCGCCCGCTACGAGATCAGCCGGCACAAGCGCCTGGATCTCATCCTCGACGACCAGTTCATGAGCACGCAGAAGGCCAAGATCTCGGTCTCCAAGGGGATTCGGGAGCTCACCCTCCCCGAGCTCGAGGACATCCTGCGCGACCCGTCGGCTCCCGGCGAGCAGAAGAACCTCGCGCGGATCGAGATCCACAAGAAGTTCTCGATCCCGTTCGCCTGTCTGGTCTTCGGCCTTTTCGCGCTCCCTCTCGGTTTCAACAACCGCCGCGGCGGCAAGGCGTCGGGATTCGCCCTCTCGATCGGCGTCCTCCTCCTCTACTATATTTTGCTCAACAACGGCGAGGAGGCCGCCCACCTCGGCCGGATACCCGCCTGGCTCGCGATGTGGGGACCGAACCTGCTGTTCGCGGCGGGCGGCATGTTCCTGCTGATGCGCCGCAACCGGGACAAGGGCCTCCTGCTGACGCGGGTGGACCGCTGGGTGCGGGAGGACCTCTGGGGGGGCCTTCTCTTCCTCCGGGGCTTGCGCCGGCAGCGCCGGAAGGAGCGCTGGATCCGGCGCCAGCAGGCCCCCGGCCTGGTGCTGCGGGTGCCGAGGCCGCGCATCCTCTTCCCCAACATCATGGATCGCTACGTGGTGCGGATGTTCGGCATGGTCTTCAGCATGGTGGTCGTCTCCGGCATCATCCTCTACGTCCTCGCCGATCTTTCCGAGAACATCGACCACATCCTCAAGAACAAGGTCCCGACGGGGATCATCGTCGAGCTCTACAAGTACATGGCGCTGCAGATTTTCTACGACATCTCGCCGGTGATGGTGCTGGTCACGACCCTCCTGACCTTCAGCCTGCTGTCGCGCACCAACGAGGTCACCGCCTGCAAGGCGCTGGGGATGAGCGTCTACCGGCTGGCCGTCCCCGCCATCGCGACGGCCCTCCTCATCGCCGTCTTCTGCGGTTTCCTGGAGTCCGAGGTGCTGCCGGCGTCGAACGAGCGGGTGGCGCAGATCCAGGACCGCATCAAGGGGCGCCAGACTCCCCGCACCTACCGGCGGGCGGATCACCAGTGGTTGTTCGGGCAGGGGCGCTACATCTACAACTACCTGCGCTACGACGAGCGCGAGCAGAGCCTCCAGCGCTTGCAGGTCTTCGACTTCGATCCCAACCACCGCCTCGTCCGGCGTCTGATCGCCGAGTCCGCGCGCTACATCGGCGACGCCTGGGTCTTCAGCAACGGGTGGGCGCGCTCCTTCAACGGCGTCGAGGTCACCGACTACGAGAAGTTCCCGGACGCCCGCGTCGTCCGCTACCCCGAAACTCCCAGCTATTTCAGCTCCGAGATCAAACCCCCGCAGCAGATGCGGTATGGCGAGCTCAAAGACTACATCCGCGAGCTGGTCGAGAGCGGCCAGTCGGTGCCCGAGTACGAGGTTCAGCTCTACAGCAAGATCGCCTTTCCGGTGATCTCGTTCATCATGGCGGTCGTGGCCCTACCCTTCGCCTTCCGCATGGGCCGGCAGGGCGCGCTCTACGGCATCGGGCTGTCTCTCGTGCTGGGCATCTTTTTCATCGGCGTCTTCGCCTTCTTCACCAAGCTGGGCGAAGCCGGCGCTCTGCCTCCCGCGGTGGCGGTGTGGAGCCCCGGCGCCGTCTTCGGCATCCTATCGGTCTATCTGTTCCTGACCGTCCGCACCTGACGCCGGGTGGAGCCCGGCTATAAGGAGTATTCGAAGCGCAGCTGGTCGTCGCTGCGAGCCCGCCGCAGGTAGGCGTCGATCTCCTGCAGGAGGTGGGAGCTGACGTCCGCCATCTGGACTGCCTGCTGAAAGACGATGAGGGCGGCGATCGCCTCCCGATGCAGGTCCCGCGAACGGAAGATGGGGAGCGTTTCGGCCGCCAGGCGGCGCATCTCCGCCGCATGTCCGAGGCCTGCGTAGAGGCGCGCGAGATCGAGCGAGACGAGCGCGGCGTCGAAGCCGATCTCCTGCGCCACGAAGCCCCGGCGCGCCTCGATGAGGAGCGCCTCGGCCTCTTCGCGGTGACCCAGGGCCAGCCGGATCTTGCCCTCCAGCCAGCGGAGCCGCAAGGTCAGGAGCTCGCCCCCAAGCTCGCGGAACTCCGGCAGGGAGGCCTTGAGAAGGAGCCATGCCTCCTGCTGCCGGCCGCCTTCCGCAAGATAGAGCATCATGCTGTGCTTGGCGGAGAGGGCGAGCCCGCGCTCGCGGCGAGGATCGAGGAGCCCGAGACCCTTGCGCAGCCAGAGGACTGCCGCCGCGAAGTCGTTGGCGACGCCGTGGATCCTCCCTTTGTGCACGAACGCGCGCCCCAAGAGGTGAAGGTCGCGGTGCTGCCGGTAGACCGCGATGACTTTGTCCAGCAGGCGGTGCGCCTCGGCCGTGCGCCGCTGATCTCGGCGCAGCGAAGCCTGGAGCTCCCCGAGCCTCGCCGCTTCGAGCGCGTCTCCCGTCCCCACCGCAAGAAAGGCCTCCGCCAGCGCGAACGCCTCGTCGGCGCCGCGCAGGTCGGAGGTGGTGCGCCGCACCTCCCCCACCGCGGCCCAGGCTCGCGCCCGCAGGTCGCTGACCAGCTGGCTGCCGTAGTAGGACTCGTCCAGCTCCTCGGCCACCATCAAGGCGAGGTCGGACGTCTCTTCCGCTCCCGCCGTTTCGGCGTACAGGAGCTCATGGCAGTCGTCGATGAGCAGCTCGCACAGGGACCAGGAACGGAAGCCGTCGCGCGAGCGGATGGCCGCCCTTCTCTCCCCGGCGGGGAGCGCGGACAGGCGACCAGCGAGCGGCCGCGAAGCCTCGCGCTCGCGGCAGAGAGCTGACACTCGGGCCGCCAGGTCGAGGGCATGACCCTCGAAGGCCCGCGAGTAGTCGGCCCGAGCCGCCGGCAGGAGCTGCCGCGCGGTGCTCTTCAGCCGGTTCGCCGGCCGCAGCCTGGCGGTGTCCTCGGGGGCGAACTCAGGGAGCCCGCCGAGCTCATCCCGGTCCAGACGCTGGACGGTCATGTCTCCACTCCTCCTCAAACACTTCTAGTGCGACAGAGCGGCAGAAGGGCTCCGGTAGCTTCTTTCGAAGACACGGGCCCTGCACAGATCATTTCAGCATTCCCTTCCGGCAAGAAAAAGCCGCATTGGCGAACATGCTGTCAGGCGCAGTCCCAGCGGGGCCAGAAGAAGTGACGTCTTCCGACCACCGGGGCGAACGGCGCGAGCGCTGCTGAAAGGGGGTTGGGTTAGCGGGACCGCGAAGAGCGGGCGAACTGCAGCTCGTGATTATTGCGCGCCCGCTTCAGGAACTCGGCGACGTCGCGGACGAGACCGACGCCGGCCTGCTCCATCTCCGCCGCCTCGCGGAAGACCAGCCAGGCGGCGAGGGCTTCGCGGTGGACGTGGAGCGATTGGAAGATGGCGAGCATCTCCTGCGCCAACCGGCGCGTCTCGCCGGTCCGGCCCTGCAGGATGTAGACGTTGGCGAGGTCGAGGGAAGCCTGAGCGGCGTCATAGGCGAGGCCCAAGGCGACGAAAGACTCGCGCACCTCGCGGAAGGCGACCTCCGCCTGCCCGATGCGTCCCAGGCCCATCGCCACCGAGCCCTCCAACCACCGCAAACGCACCAGGTTCATGCGGTCGCCGGCCTGCAGGTACAGGGGGCGGGTGTGGAAGAGCAGTGCGAACGCCTCGCGGTGACGGCCGGTCTGGTTGAGGGCCAGGATCAGGTTGTGCCTCGCCGCCAGGAACATCCTCGGCTCCTCCTGGGGGTCCAGGAGGTCGAGGGCGCGCCGGAGCAGCAGCATCTCGGTCTCGAGGTCGCCGAGCTCGTCGCAGACCATCGACTTCTGCGCCAGGGTCCTCCCCAGCAGGTGCCAGTGCCCGAGCCGACGGTAGGTGGCTTCGACCCGGTCGAGGAGACGGAAGGCCTCCGCGTAGCGCCCCTGGTCGCGCCGCAGGGAGGCCAGGAGGTCGAAGACGCGCGCTCGATCGAGCATGCCGCCGCGCCCATCGTCGCGCAGCAGCGACTCGGCGGTGGCGAAGGCCCGCTCGGAGCCCTCGAGGTCAGAGCTGATCCGTAGCGCGTTTCCGAGCTGCGCCCAGGCGCGAGCCCGCAGGTTTACCGCCGCCGCCTCCGCAGCTTCTGGAGCGGCCTCGCGCGCCCCGAGGCGATCGGCGACCGCGACGCCGAGCCGCGCGATGTCGATGGCGTGGGCAGGGTCCTGGAATCCGGCCTCGTGGCTCCTCGCCAGCAGATGCTCGCACATCGTCCGGGTGAGGAACCGGACGCTGTTGGCCACCATCAGGTGCTGCCGCGCGGCGGGGTGGCGCATCAGCTCGTCGAACAGCTCGCGCGCCTGCGCCCCCTCCCGGGCGATCAGCGACTCCTTCTGCTCGATCCGCCGAAAGACCCGGTCGATCACCTCGTCATAGGCATCTTCGACGGGCTTCGAGATCTGCGGCGAAGCCTGAGGCACTTCGGCGGCGAGCCGCGAGTCCTCGCCCTGGCCGAAGTCCCAGAGGGTGGCGGTCGTCTCCTGGCAGACCTC
>Ga0209626_1000198_pt1 | contig 12953 bp, 6 predicted proteins | sample JacPinW_OM1H0_M2_FD_187962 | JGI IMG/M metagenome (GOLD analysis project Ga0209626, IMG submission 187962) | Forest soil microbial communities from Algoma, Ontario, Canada - Jack Pine, Ontario site 1_JW_OM1H0_M2 (SPAdes) (version 2) | ecosystem: Environmental > Terrestrial > Soil > Boreal... | reverse complement strand
CTACAGCGATACGACGCAGTCAACAATTACAAGGAGTCTGCCCGGACCGCATCACCGAGTGTCGGATGCGACGTTCCATCACTGAACGCTGGCTCTACCCGCGCGCGAGCTCCGGAGAACCGGAGCCTGACGGCCTGATCTGCCTGGGGCCGGACTCGAACCGGCACGGGGTGTCCCCCAAGGGATTTTCATACCACTACAGCTTTCGCTGCTGCACGCATCGCATGCATTTGTGGTCTGGACTTTACCTTTGCCGTCCCGTACACACTCGTTTTGCGCACACGGATTAGGCAGGGGCCATCAAGTCTCTACACTTTCCCTGGCCGGGCAGGGCTTAGCTCGGTATTGCAGACACCTTGACGTGCTACTGTTCCACCGAATTTGACCCCATTCACACCGGCCGTTTCCGAGCCGGGTGCTCAATTTCTTTTTAAGTCCCTTGCGTCTACCAATTTCGCCACCCAGGCATGGGTTGCGACCGCGATTGTACAGACAGGCGCCGATGTAACGCAGCCCTGGCTGCTATTTACACCCTGTTGGCGCTAAGCAACTGAATTTGCGCGGCTTATGGCGCCGCGGCGCCGGCCGGCGTCATGTGCCCAAGGTGCTGGTGTTGCAGGACGCGCTCGCGAACTTCGGCGGGTACCGCGGGGCGCATGGCGCTCACGTCGGCGCCCGGCAGTGCGCTTGCCGCTCCAGCCGACGCCGCGGGCGCGGCGACGATGATGGCGACAAAAGCATGCAGGACGCCGCTGCACGCCCCGCCCTCCACCACGCACGCGAGCCCGGTGATCTCGCCGCGGTCGTTGATGTCGCCGCTCGCCAGCAGGTACAGCGGTGAATTCGGCTGCAGCAGGGTGTTGAGGTCGTACATCCTGCCGTCCTGCCACAGGAACACGCGCGAATTGAAGCTCGCGTCGAAGGAAGTGCCGATGATCTGGCCGAAGTCATTGATGCCCGTGGCCTCGCTGATCACGTCGCCAGGCAACGTATGCAGGTTCTGGATGCCGTCGCCACGCGTCCAGAGGAACGCCTGGAAATTGAGGGTCAGCACCCCGCCGCTCACATCGCCGGCAAGATCGGAGAACCCGACCACCGCGCCCGCGTTGTTGATCGCCATCGGCGTGTTCCAGCCCTTGCCGCCCAGTGTCGGCAGCTTCATGGGGCGGCCCTTCTCCCACAACAGCGCGTGCCGGGCACTGAAGGCGCCGACCGCATCTCCGCAGTCCCCGGAGATACCGACGACCTCACCGGCGTCATTGATGGCCGTGGCGGCGGAAGTCGAGTCACCGGGGAAAGGGGGCAGAACGCGCCTCTCGCTGGTGCCCGGACCCCACAGAACCGCTTCAAACTGCAGCACTTGCGGCAGCACGCAACTCGGATCGCGGAGCGCCGTTTCCGCCCAGCCGACCGCCTGCCCGGAGTTGTTGATGCCGGTCGCGAAGCCGTTGTTGCCGCCGAGCAGCGGCAGCTGAGTGATCGTGCCGTTCTGCCACAGGAAGGGAAGACAGGTGTGCCCGTGAGTCGCGATGAAGCCCGGGTCGCACGAGAACTTTTCCCCGTTGGGATCGACCGTGGCACTCTCCGAGATGCCAACGACCAGACCGTGATTGTTTTTCACCGGCCATTCGACCGCGCTGTTCGCGCCGCCCAGCGTGCCCAGGTCGATGACCCTGCCGGGGCTCCACAGAGCCGCGTGAACGGCCCCCTCCGCGGTGGTGCTCACGCCGCTGATCCAGCCGATGTTGCTGATGCCGTTGCCCACACCGACCGTCCCGCCGAGCGTGCCGGTGTCATAGACGACGTAGGCGGGAGGCGCGGGGGAGCGGTCCGTCTGCGCGCGCGCCGGCAGTGCGGCGCTGGCCAGGAGTGTCGTGCCACACGCGAGCGTCGCGAGTCCGATTTTCAGCTTCATGGTGCCTCCCGCGGCCGTGTCGGCCGTTGCATACGCGCCGCACTGTAGAGCGGGAGAGGAGGAAACCCCGGACGTTTTCGGACGCCGAACGGAGGAAATTCAGGTCCGAAAATGGCGCGTCGCCAGTGGCGACTCAGGCGTTCTTCAGCAGCTCGGAAATGGCCGAAAAGGCACGTGCACGCGCCACGTCCTCGGCGCTGGCCTTGTCCTTGTTGCGCAGCCGCGTGCTGGCGCCGGCCTTCAGCAGGCGCTGCACCAGAGTCGCATTGCCGTTGCGGCTGGCGATGATGAGCGCGGTGTCACCGAACTCGTTCTGCATGTCCTTGTCGGCGCGCCGGGCGAGCAGCCTGTCGACGATCTCCACGGCGCCCGCGTTCGCCGCGAGCAGCAGCGCCGTATCGCCGCGCGCGGTGCGCGCCTCGAGCCGCGGCCCTTTGGCGAGCATGAGATCCACGATCGCAGTGGCCCCGGCAGCGCAGGCGGCCGCGAATGCGGTCTCGCCGGCGGTATCGGCGTGGTCGGCGCTGGCACCGTGCTCCAGGAGCAGCCGGGCCGTCTCGAGCTTGCCCGCATGGGCCGCGTACCACAACGCGGTGCGACCCGCCTTATCCACGCCTTCTGTGGCAGCGCCGCCATCGAGCAGGCGCTGCAGCGACTGCGAGTCAGCAGTCTGCGCAACCAGCATCAGCGCGCTGGTGCCATGCTCGTCACGCGCATCGGGCTGCGCGTGGGCGGCGAGCAGCGCGCGCAGGATGCCGGCGTGTCCGGCCTTGGCGGCCGCCAGCACCGGTGACTCCGGATCCTCCCGACGACCGTCCGGCGATACACCATGCGCCAACATGCTGACGACAATGTCTTCCCGGCCGATGCGCACGGCGTCGAGAAGCACGGAGTTGCCACGCCGGTCGGCGCGCGTGGCCTGAGCTCCCGCGGCGAGCAAAGCCTCGACCAGAGGAGCGGTGCCGCTCAGCGCCGCGACCGTCAGGATCGGCATGCCGTCGGGAGTGCTCGCATTCGGATCCGCGCCGCGCGCCAGCACCGCCTGCAGCAGCTCGGGGGTCTCACGACTCGCGGCGACGGCGAGGTCCGGCCAGCCGGCGTACAGATCCCGCTGGGCTCTCTGCACCGAAGTCGGCGGGCTCTCCGACACGATGGCGCTGCGGTGCAGGGCCGTCGCGCCTTTCTCGCGCAGACGCGCGACGACGTCAGCCGCGCCCTTGACCTCGGCAAAATCGAGCGCCGACCAGTCCTGAACGTCGCGGGGCGTGACGCTCGCTCCGGCGGCCAGCAACCGATCGACCACCGCGAGCCGGCCGCCCATGGCGGCGTGCATCAACGCCGTGTTGCCGCTCTGATCAGCCGCACCGATGTTGGGATGCGCCGCGAGCAGCGCTTCGACGGCCGCCGGCTGGCTTGCACGGGCCGCCAGCATCAGCGGCGTGACGCCATGCTGATCGGCGGCGTCAACCGCTGCGCCACGCCGAATGAGCAGCGCGATGGCCGGCGCCGAACCAGCTTCTGCTGCGCGCGCCAGCGCGCCACGCCCGAATTCGTCGCGCGCGGACACCAGCGCAGGCTCCGCCAGTATCTCGAGGCTCGGCACGTCACCATCACCGGCGGCGAGCCACAGCGCTTCGCGCCTGACCGCCGGATCTGTCAGTTGCGCAGCAGGCAGCAGACTCGACGGCGCTGCCTGCTGTGTGGCGGCGGCGCCAGGGGCCTGCGTGGGAGCGCTGAAACCCAGCTGCCGCGCGCGCGCCAGCCAATGCGCTGCCGCCTGGCTGTCGGGAGGGTCCGAGTCGGCGAGCAGGTTCGCCAGGCTGAATGCGGCGCGCGCATTGCCCTGGCCGGCAGACTTCTCGAGCCAGACCTTCGCCTGCGCCGGATCGCGCGGCCCGTTCACCCCGTTGAGATAGAACACCGCGAGCAGGTATTGGGCTTCGGGGTTACCGGCGGCGGCCAGCCGTTGCAGCGCGGTCGCGGCCTCGGCGAAGTTCTTGAGGCGGATCGCGGTCTTCACGCCCTCGAGCGGATCCGCCGGGCGCGGGGCCTGTCGTGGGGCCGCCAGGGCCGCGCCGACCGCCAGCAGGCCGAGTACGGCAAGGAGTGCCTGCCTACTCCGTGCCACGTTTCGTTTCGACCGTGATTCCCACACGCTTCAGGAAATCCGAAGGCAACACCCCGCCCGCGCTCACGATCACCGCATCGTTACGGACCTTGGAGATCCCGCTGTCCCCTTCAATGGTCACCGATTCCGCCTCGATCTGCTTCACGCTCGACTTCATCATGATCTGAAGCTGGCCGTTCGTCTCGGCTGCCTTGATTCGCTCGCGATTGCGCGCCTTGGCGCGGTCGAACTCCGCCCCCCGGTAGGACAGCACCACGCCGCCGCTGCCAGATTCGGCAATGCTGGCGGCGGCCTCGAGCGCACTGTCGCCGCCGCCGACCACCAGCACGTGCTGACCCTTATACTGTTCCGGGTCTATCAGCCGGTAGACCACTTTCGGCAACTCCTCACCCGGCACGCCCAGCTTGCGCGGCGTACCGCGGCGGCCGATCGTCAGCAGGACGCTGCGCGTTCGGTGCGTGCCACGGTTGGTTTTGACAGTGAAGCCGTCGCCGTCGCGCGTGATGTCCTCGACCCGCTCCTTATAATTGATCTTCACGGCGGTCTTGCGCTCGGCGTCCTGCCAGAATTCCAGCAGCGCCTCCTTGCTGGTCTGACGGAAATTGACCTTGCCGATGAGCGGCACGGTCGCCGGTGCGGTCATCACCAGCTTGCCGCGCGGATACTGAAAGACGGCGCCGCCGAGGGATTCCTGCTCGACCGTCACGCAGCGCATACCCTTGGCCTTGGCGGTGAGAGCGGCGGCAAAACCTGCCGGACCTGCACCAACGACGAGCAGGTCGAGGCGGTCGTCGCCTGCCTTGCGGCTCTGGGCGATCGACTCGACCGCCTGCCGTCCCTGTTCGAGCGCGTTGCGGATGAGGCCCATGCCGCCGAGCTCCCCGGCGATGAAAATGCCGGGCACCGTCGATTCGAAGCTGGGCGTGAGGATCGGAATGTCGACGCCACGCCGCTCGCTGCCAAACACCAGCTTGATGGCATCGACCGGACAGGCGGTCTTGCATGCTCCGTGGCCGATGCAATCTCCGGGGCTCACCAGCACGGCGCGCCCGTCGACGATGCCGAGGACCGTGTGGTGCGACTGCTCCGGGCAGGCCTTGACGCACGAGGCGCAGCCGATACAGCGCACCGGATCAATGATCGGGTGAAGCGACGCCGGCTCGGCGGCGCCGGTGTGTTCCAGCGCCTTGACACTGAGCTTCTCGAGACGCCGCCGCCGCTGAACGTGCCACACCAGCAGCACCAGGCCGGGCAGCCCGTAGATGAGATACAACGTCAGTGAATTCATTGAAGCAACACCACACTGGTTGCGCCGCCGTGGTACACAGCGCGGCACGTTCGCACCGAACAATCGGGCGCGCGCCATTGGACACGTGGCGGCACACTAAACTCTGTGACGAGATTCACGAATGGGGCTTTCCCCTACTTGTCATGGCGTGCTCGCGTGCGCACTCTACCAGTCATTCGGAATGCTTGTAATTACCTGTTTTTTCCGGTGTTTTTGTCGGTAGTTGGAGACAGGATGTCGGCAGCCTGAGACATCGCGACGTGCGCATGGATCATGTGTATTGTCGCATCCGCGCGTGACAGCGCTCCAAGTTCGCAATCGTGTTGTTGGGGGGTCCTATCGCTTTTTTCTGGTTCATCGCAGGTGCGCTGGTAGGGGTTGCTGCGAGTTTCGTGGCCCTTCCCCTGTGGCGCACCGCGCTCACTCTCGGACGCGGGCGCATGCGCTACGGTCTTGCCGGCGCGTTTGTCGCGACCTTTGCGGGCGCCGCGGCGATCATCTATGTCGCAATCGGCTCGCGCCACTCACTCGCCAGCCGGCCAGCCGCAGCGGCCATGGTGGCCCCGGCTGCTGCGCCCACCGCCAGCGCATCCGAGAAGTCGGGCGCATCCGCGAAGTCGATGGAAGCGGAAGTTGCCGCTCTCGAGGCGCGTCTGGCGCGCAATGGGGGCACGGCGGATGACTGGACACTCCTTGCGAAGGCGTACGACTTCATGGGACGCCCCGACGATGCCCGCCGCGCGCGGTCCCACGCCGCCAACCCCGGTGCCGGCGTTGTAAGCCAGATGAGCGCGGGGGCTCTGGTGGCCGCGGCGACTGCCACCGAGACCCGCCCGGCTTCTGCCGAGCCCACACCTGCGCCGGCTGCCACCCCAGCGTCGGCCGCCGAGCTGGAACAGCGGGTCAAGGCAAACCCACGTGACGTGCAGAGCTGGCTGGCACTCGCCGACCTGCGCCGTGCACAGCACGACAACCCCGCTGCACGCGATGCCCTGGCGAGAGTCATTGCGTTGAAGGGCATGACGGCCCAGTCCTGGGCGGACTACGCGGATGTGCTCGCGTCGCTCACCGGGGGCTCGCTCACCGGGGCCGCGGGCAGCGCGATCGACAGCGCGCTCGCTCTGGATCCCGGTAACACCAAGGCGCTGTGGCTCAAGGCGAGTCAGGCACATGAGCAACGCCATTTCGCCGACGCGCTCACCTGGTGGAAGCGGCTGCGGTCGGCGCTGCCTGCGGATTCTCCCGACGCGCGCATCATCGACGGCAACATTGCGGAAGACACCTCGCTCGCGGGACTCACCCCGGTGAGCGCATCACCCACGGGTACCGCGGCGCCGCCCGCCGCGGCGAGCGCCACGGAAGTCTCCGGGACCGTCTCGATCGACAGCCGTCTTGCCGACCGCGTCCAACATGACGCGACCCTGTTCATCTACGCGAAAGCGGCGGACTCACCCGGCCCACCGCTCGCGGTTCTGCGCACCACGGCGGCCGCCTGGCCGGTTAGTTTCCACCTGGATGACTCCATGGCCATGATCCCCTCGCGACGGCTCTCGCAGTTCGACAAGGTGGTGGTTGAAGCGCGGATCTCCCGCAGCGGACAGGCCACCCCAAGCAGCGGTGATCTCTACGTCACCAGTCCGGTGCTGCACCCGGCGGCCGGCAAGAAGCTGGCCCTCGTCATCAACCGGGAAATCGGCTGACGCCTGCCATGGCAGCGCGCCTTCAACCCCTTCAGGAGCCCGTAGAGCTGCAGGAGCTGCAGGTCAGGGTCGTGCGCCTGAGCGAACTCGGCGCCAAGGTGGCGCGCCCTGCGACCGGCGACGCGCCGCCGACAGCTCCAGCGCGGGCACGCCCTGCGACCGGCGACGCGCCGCCGATGGCTCCAGCGCGGGCACGCCCTGCGACCAGTGATGCGCCGCCGACGGCTCCAGCGCGGGCGCGCCCTGCGACCAGTGATGCGCCGCCGACAGCTCCAGCGCGGGCACGCCCGGCACCGCAAGCGCCGCAACCGCCCCGTCCATCACCGCAACCACCCCGCCCGTCACCCCAGCCGCCGCCGGCGGCCGCGAAGCGCACCGCGGCTCCGGCGGTGGCACCTCAACAGGAGCTGGAGCCGCAGCGCAAACGGCTGCTGAGTTCCGGCCGGCTGCTTTTCGTGCTGGTGAGCGTGCTGCTGTTTCTCGGCTGGAGCACGCAAACCGAGCGCTACATCAACCCAAATCGCGGTGTCGGCTACGCGCTCGGCATCATCGGCGGGAGCCTGATGTTGATTCTGCTCGTGTATTCGTTGCGCAAGCGCTGGACGTGGCTGAAGTTCCTCGGCTCGACGCCGGGTTGGTTCCGCTTCCACATGGTGCTGGGGATCGCGGGACCCGTGTGCATCCTGTATCACTCGAATTTCGCCACCGGCGCCACCAACAGCAACGTGGCGCTGTTTTCGATGCTCACCGTTGCCGGCAGCGGCCTCATCGGCCGCTACATCTACGCGCGCATCCACCACGGGTTGTACGGCCGCAAGCTCGAGCTGGGGGAATTGCGCGCGGGCGCCGACGGCCTGCGCAACCTGTCCAGCCGCATCAGCTTTCTGCCCGAGCTGGTGACGCGCATCGACACCGCCGAGCAGCGTCTGCTGAAGGCCGGGCCGCATCTGTCGTTCCTCGGGTTCGCCAAACCGACCGTGGTCGCCATCGCAGCGTTCAGGGCGCGTTGGGAGCTGCACCACTATATCCGCCACTCGCTACACGCCGGCTCGCGCAGGTCCGCGGTGGTCGCCACGGAGCACAAGCGCCTGGGGTTGACCGCCCGCGGCTACGTCGACAGGAGGCTGGCCGCGACGCGGCGGGTAGCCAGTTTCGAAGGTTATGAGCGGCTGTTTTCACTGTGGCATGCGCTGCACATACCGTTGATCTTCATGATGGTCATTGCCGCGATTATTCACGTGATTGCGGTTCACGTGTACTGAGTCGATCGTACCGCCACCCACATGCCGGGGGGTCGATGTCACGCGCCGCTGATATTGGGATTGCTCTTGGTACTGCTATCAGGGAGGCCTGCTGAAGCCGTGAATCCGGAGACGCTCCTCATGCCGGGGAAGCTGAGCGCTGCTCACGTGAAATACGAAGAGCAGTGCTCGCTGTGCCACGACCGCACCGATCGCAATCGGCAGACGCAGTTGTGCCTCGATTGCCACAAGGAGATCGCGGGCGACCTGCGTCAACAGCACGGCTTCCACGGTCACTTCCCCGGCATCGAGGCCTCACAGTGTCGCGCCTGTCACTCCGAACATCTGGGTCGGGAGGCAGACATCGTGAAGTTGAGTCACGAGCAGTTCAATCACGAGAACACCGACTATCCGCTGCGCGGCGCGCACGCCGTCGTGGTGTGCGAGAGCTGCCACGCCGCCGGCAAGCACTACCGCGACGCCCCCAAGGAGTGCTTCGGCTGCCATCGCAAGGAGGAGCCCCACGAAGGCAAACTGGGCCGCGACTGCGGCTCCTGCCACGACGCCGGCGCGTGGCGCCACGTGAAATACGATCACGACAAGACCGCGTTTCCACTGCGCGAAAAGCACCTTGAGGCACCCTGCGCGGCCTGTCACTTCGGCAACCGTTACAAGGACACGCCCAAAGAGTGCGTCTCCTGCCACGAGCCGGACGACGTGCACCACGGCGACCGTGGTGTCAAGTGCGCTGAATGCCACATCACCAAGGGCTGGAAGAATTCGAAGTTCGATCACAAGAAGGAGACCGGCTTCGCGCTCGAGGGTGTACACGACCGCATCGCCTGCAACGACTGCCACCGCACGGGAAATCTCAAGGACAAGCTGCCGCGCGAGTGCTTCGGCTGCCACCAGGCGCAGGACGCGCACGCCCTGCGGCTCGGCAAGGACTGCGGCACCTGCCACGGTAGCGAGAAGTGGAAGCCCTCGGGCTTTGACCATACGCGCGACACCAAGTGGCCCCTCGTGGGCCAGCACGAGAAGGTCGCCTGTCATACCTGCCATACCGCGAGTGTGGCCACGCAGAAGCTGCCCACTGAGTGCCTGGGCTGCCACCGGCCGAACGACGTGCACGCCGGCCATCTCGGCAAGAAATGCGATGACTGCCACACGCCGAAGGGCTGGCGCTCGAGCGTGAGCTTCGATCACGACCTCACGAAGTTTCCGCTGGTCGGCCTGCACGTCACGGTTCCATGCGAGCAGTGTCATCTGACCCGCCAGTACCGCGACGTCGGCCACGAGTGTATCGACTGTCACAAGAAAGACGACGTGCACAAGGGCAACCTGGGCAAGGACTGCGCTCGATGCCACTCGTCGAACGGCTGGAAGATGTGGGAGTTCGACCACGGCAAGGAGACCGGATTTGCCCTGAGCGGCGCCCACGGCAAGCTCGCCTGCGAGGCGTGCCACCGCCAGCCGCCCGATCAAGTGAAGCTCAAGCAGGATTGCCTCTCGTGTCATGAGAAGGACGACGTGCATCTCGGGCAGTACGGCCGCCAGTGCGACCGCTGCCACTCCACCGTCAGCTGGAAAGGCGCACGGGTGCACTAGGGAGCCGTATGCATATCTGGACAGCCATATCGGATGACTCGGTCAGGCGCCAGCGCCATCGCCGGGGTGCACGCGCGCTCGCGGCGCTGCTGCTCACGCTGGGGCTGATTCCGCACGGGTTTGCCGCACAGACCCGCGCCAATTTCGACCACCTGACCACCGGCTTCGAGCTCATCGGCCAGCATCGCGACCTGCCCTGCGAGGCCTGTCACGCCAACGCCATGTTCAGGGGCACCCCGACCGATTGCGGCGCCTGTCACGGCATCGGCACCGCGGTGCGCGCCACGGCCAAGCCCGCCAACCACATCCTGTCGACCGACCGGTGCGCCAGCTGCCATACGCCCATCGCCTGGAACCCGGCGGTCAACTTCGACCACACCCAGGTGCGCGGCAGCTGCTCAAGCTGTCACAACGGTGTGCAGGCACAAGGCAAGGGACCGACGCACATCGTCACTGACCTGGAGTGCGATGCCTGCCATACGACACTTACCTGGGCCGGCGCGTTCTTCACCCACAAGGACGTCACCAACAACTGCGCCAGCTGCCACAACGGCGTGGCGGCGCAGGGGATGCCACCAACCCACATCCCGATCGGCACGCCCCCGACCGCGTGCGAGGGCTGTCACTCGATCACCAACTTCACGACCTGGGCCGGAACGCTCATTAACCATCTGGCCGTGACGGCCATGACCTGCGCGAGCTGCCACGAGAGCGCCACCGGGGCGGCCGGGGTCTACCTCGGGATGCACCCGAGTACCAACACCAAGGCGGCCGACTCGCGTCCGTCGGCGACGCTCGACAAGAATCACCCGGTCACGGGTGATTGCGGCAAGTGCCATGACACGACGACGTTTGCCAACAGCGCACTGCGGCCGGCGAACCACATTCCGACCAATGCGCCGTGCGCGCAGTGCCACACGACCGCGGGCAACTACGCGCTCTACTCCGTCACCGGCACTCACCAGGGCGTGAGCGGGTGCCTCACCTGTCACGGCCCGAGCACGGGGCCGTTCGCCGGACCGCCACCCAGCAACACGATCACGATCGTCGGCTGGCCTGGAAGCAATCACATCCCGATCGGCAGCCTCGACTGCAACGGCTCGGGCTGCCACACCGCGACCAATGTGAATCCGGGCGGCTTCAAGCTCGGCACGGCGAACATCGCGAGTCCCACGCTCAGCGTCGCGGGCCACGCGACGGTGAAGGCGGCGGTTGCCGCCTGTCAGACCTGCCACGAGGCGGCGGCGTATCTGGGAATGCTCGCGGGCACCAACACCGTCGCAGGAGACTCGCGCCCCACGAGCACGCTCGATGCCAAGCATCCGACCAGCGGCGACTGCGTCAGCTGCCACACGACCAGCCCGACCTTTGCCACTGATCAGACCGCCGGCGCCTTGCCCCCGAAGCACATTCCGACCACGGCGCCGTGCGGTCAGTGCCACACGACCGCGGGCAACTACGTGCTCTACTCCTCCCCCGGGACGCACCAGGGCGTCACCGGGTGCCTCAGCTGTCACGGCTCGACGGTGAACACGACCTTCCTCAACGTCACCATGGTCACGACGCCCGGCAATCACATCCCGATCGGCAGCCTCGACTGCAACGGTTCGGGCTGTCACACCACCAGTAACGTGACTCCGGGAGGGAACGGCTTCAGGATCGGCACGGGCACGGCGAGCATCACGAATCCCACGCTCAACGCTGCGGGCCATGTGACGGCGGCGGCGGCGGGGGCGTGCGCGACCTGTCACGAGAGCGCGGCCTTCATGGGAATGACCGCGAGCACGGGGCTACCCCAAAATGGAGACTCTCGTCCGGGGGCGTACGACGCCCAGCACCAGACTCCTGCGGCGAAGACTGGCGACTGCGGCAACTGTCACGTGACGACGCCCACTTTCACAACGAATCTGCTCCCCACAGCCGGGAAGCCCACGAATCACATTCCAACCACCGCCGTGTGCGCGCAGTGCCACACGACCGCGGGCAACTACGCGGTCTACTCTTCCCCCGGCACGCACCAGGGCGTCAGCGGGTGCCTCACCTGTCACGGCCCGAGCACGGGGCCGTTCGCCGGACCGCCACCCAGCAACACGATCACGATCGTCGGTTGGCCCGGAAGCAATCACATTCCAATCGGCAGCCTCGATTGCAACGGCTCGGGCTGCCACACCACGGGTAACGTGACTCCGGGAGGCGGCGGCTTCAGGCTCGGCGCCGCGAGTGTCAGTGCTCCCACGCTCACGGTCCCCGGCCACACCACCGTCGCGAAGGCGGTCAGCGGCTGCACGACCTGTCACGAGACCGCGCCCTACCTGGGGATGGCGGCCGGAACCGCGGCCACCTGGGGCGACTCGCGCCCCACCGCATACGACAAGAGTCATCCGACCTCGGGTGACTGCAACGGCTGCCATACGACCGCCCCGACGTTTTCCACCAATCAGAACGGCAGCAGCGCCAAACCCTCGAACCACATTCCGACCACGGCGGCCTGCGCCCAGTGCCACACGACCGCAGGCAATTACGCGCTCTACTCCGTCACCGGCACTCACCAGGGTGTGACCGGGTGTCTGACCTGCCACGGCTCGACGGTGGCGACGACCTTTTACAACGTCAAGATCGTCAGCACGCCCAGCAATCACATCCCGATCGGCGGTCTCGATTGCAACGGCTCGGGCTGCCACAGCACCACCAACGTGAATCCGGGTGGCTTCCATATCGGTGCGGCGAGCGTCAGCGTTCCGACGCTCACCGTCCCCGGCCATACCACCGTCGCGAAAGCGGTCAGCGGCTGCCAGACCTGTCACGAGACCTCGCCCTACGTGGGGATGCTGGCGAGCACCGCCGCGACTGCGGGCGACTCGCGTCCCCAAGCATTCGACAAGCTCCATCCGGCGTCGGGCGACTGCAACGGCTGCCACACCACGTCACCGACCTTCACCACCAATCAGATGGGCAGCAGCGCCAAGCCGGCGAACCACATTCCGACCAGCGCGGCGTGCGCCGTGTGTCACACCACGGCGGGCAATTACGCGCTCTACGTGATGGGCGTGACCGGGCACGCGGGCATCACCAA
>Ga0209626_1000197_pt1 | contig 12986 bp, 12 predicted proteins | sample JacPinW_OM1H0_M2_FD_187962 | JGI IMG/M metagenome (GOLD analysis project Ga0209626, IMG submission 187962) | Forest soil microbial communities from Algoma, Ontario, Canada - Jack Pine, Ontario site 1_JW_OM1H0_M2 (SPAdes) (version 2) | ecosystem: Environmental > Terrestrial > Soil > Boreal... | reverse complement strand
CGCAGCACTGCTCTGAGCTGTCTCCGGCCGGAGTCACCGAATTCTCCGGCGCCGTAGACGCGCCGCACCGTGCTTGAAAAGCGCGGTTGGCGACCGGAGCAGAGTAGGGTTCTGCGCGAACATCACGAACTCAGCTTCTGCCTAAGTTGAGCCATAGCCTTCGTGAACTCATCAAGGCCCGGAAGCTCAAGGTTGAGGATTACAGAGCCCGTCCCAACGAGCTCTCCCCGCCTGCTGGCTTCCACGAGAGAGTCGATCTCCTGAAGCACAAGAGGCCCGAAGGCCTCAAGTTTCTCCAGGATATCATCGGCGAATCCTTCCATCGTGCGGACTACACAGTTAACGTCTTCCTTAGGAACGACGCGCCGGATGCGAAGCCCCCACTCGATAGCCTCCTGGTACAAATCAGCTATAGAACGCGCGGTAAACACCAAATGCTCAATGTCACCTGATTCGCCCATAGGCCCTAGGGCGCGTTTCAACTCCTTGTTTCCAAGAGTCTTGAGTGCCTCAAGTATGCGAACCAGCTCTTCCACCCTCACTTTTCCCCAGGAGTGGAAGTCCTCCATAGCGAGGCCCTCAAAAGGCCCGTGGGTTATCCCAAGTCTTAGTTGCTCTCTTAGGTTCCGGCGGGCTCCAACCTCTTGGATCAGAACTTCTGCGAATAATTTGTATTCCCAGCCAGGAGGTTGCTCAAGAGCTACTCGGAGTGGTGCTCCACTGAGCCCGCGTATGGTCGAGTACTCGCGACCATCTCGGGCCCGTTGAGTTAGCAGAGCACCCTGCAATGTCAAGTAGGCAAATTGCGCCCTCAGAGCTTCCACTATCTCGTTCGCTAGATCGAACTCTCGCATCCAGACCTTGTGCAGATCCCGAACCTCCTCGACAAAGTCAAAGACTCGGTGATCGTCAACAACGCTTGAGAAGTCACCGGTCTTGTTTGCCCTCCAAACAGAAAGAACCGACATAACCTTGCGCTCGACGAACACGTAAACGGGTATTCCTTTGGCTCGGGCCGTCAAGTACTCAATGTTGGTCACTGATCTAGAGGAAGTGGAGTCCACGGAGCCATAGCGACCGCCTATTATCAGGATCAGCACATCGGCCTCATGCTCGACGCGCCTACGGCAGTTCTCGATGGTGTTTACGTCTGGATCAATCGGAAATGATGGCCATTCCGAGACGAGCGGTATGCACCCGAGTTGCTCCCCAAGAAAACGCGCGAGATCCGACCGGACCTGCTTGAGATCAAAGAAGGTCGAGCTAATCATCACGTGAGGTGCGGTAGTCATACGCTAAACACCCTTGCCAGGAATAGGTGCCACCCGAATTTCGGTGAACTGCCGGAACTGCAGAGCTTAGTCCTGCCGGAGCTGCCACCGTGCAACCTAGAACACCCACCGAGCCCGACGGCAATCTTACCGCAGATGCAGAGTGGCTGTGCAAGTTGCCGAGCGCACCGGTTCCATCGCGCGCAGGAGTCGTGTGCCCGCAAGCGGGGCGGGGAGACAGCGCCTCGCCAGCCCATCGGCTTGGTCACTGCTGTCGCAAGACTGTTTTCATGGCTTCTAGCGATTCACGCTCACCAGCCTGGACCCTCAGCAGTTCTGACTTCACATCGGCAATGCGCCTCGGTTCAGGTCGCGGTGCTATGCAGAATGCATGGAGAGTCCAAGCGAGTTCGACCTCTTTTTTAAGATTTTCTATGTAGGCAGCGGCAGCGTTCTTAAGCTTTTCCAGCGCTGGATTTCCGAGTAGTCGATGGGTGCGAGCTTCTTCTACGATGTACCAAGGCCACTGCCAAGCCGTGCCCTGAAGTTGGAAATGAAGCTCCTTAAACTTTTGGCTGACGGAGGCGACCTCGCTCTGCGAACTACCGCTAGCCCGCCCCTGCAGAGCAAAATCAGCGGTAACGATCATCTTGCCGAGGACTACGGCAGTCTCGGCCGACCTCTCCTCAATACGAAGTATTATCTCACTTCGTATACGTTCGAGATCTTCGGCGGTCTTCCTTCTTTCGGTCAACAACGCGCCGATTAACCCAAAAAGCGCACCAAGCGTGGCGGCAAGGACGGCGACAACGATTTGGTTGCGAAGCTCCCTACTGGGTGCAGCCTTTCTCGAGGGCATGGTACTCCCGCTGGATTCGAAGTATCTATGATCGACTTCTCTCAATATGAGTCGCAGAGGACTTTACCGCAGCCCGCGAGAGGACTGTGAAGGCTCAAGACGCCCACCACGAGCTCTCTTGGGCGCCGTCGAGTGCTCGTCTCCGAGGTTTAACGTTCTCATGATACCTCATCGGCGCGCAAGGCCATCGGGTCCACGTCCACGACGAAGACGAAGGCGACGAGTTGGACATGGGGCAAGCCACTTCCCTACACAGAAAGACTATCCGCGCCACCTACGCCAGCCCCCTACCCCGGCCAAGCCCCCAACAGCCGCCTCACCAGCACAATCTGTCCCAGGTGGTAGGAGTTGTGGTCGGCGAGGAGGAGGGCTTCGCGGAGGAGGGTCTGGCCCTTGCCGTGGGGGAAGGGCTCGAAGAGATCGTTCTGGGGATCGGCGAGGAGGTCCTCGAAGGCCTTGAGGTCGCGGCGGAAGGCCTCGACGCTCTGGTCCCACGCCTTGTCGTCCGGCGGCGACTGGGTCGCCGGCCAGTAGCCCTCGGGCCACTTGGGGGAGACGTGCTTGGGGTCGCGGCTGAACTCCAGGATGTCCCACTGGCCGAGCCGCAGGTGCTCCAAGAGCTGCCAGGGGGAGTACGGTGCGCCGTCCGGCTTGGCGCCTTGCAGCTTGGGCGCCAGGCCGGCCACCGTGTCGTCGAAGCTGGCGTGGGCGTGGCCGGCGTGCAGGAGCTGGGTCAGTTGCTCGCGGAGGCTTTGCTCGTTTTCCATGGTGCGATTCTATCCGCTGTGCGAGTCCCGCCGCGCGCTCCCCCTATAATCAGGACGTCATGACCGCTCCCGTCCACGTCGTGGGCGCCGGCCTCGCCGGCTCCGAGTGCGCCTGGCAGCTCGCCCGGCGCGGCATCCCCGTCGTCCTCCACGAAATGCGGCCCGGCAAGCCGACGCCGGCGCACAAGGGCGGCGACTTCGCGGAGCTGGTGTGCAGCAACTCGTTGCGCAGCGACGATCCCCATCACGCGGCGGGGCTCCTGAAGCGCGAGATGGAGGAGCTGGGGTCGCTGGTGATCGGCGCTGCGCGGCGCTCGGCGGTGCCGGCCGGCAGCGCCCTCGCTCTCGACCGCGACCTTTTCGCCCGCATCGTCACCGACGAGCTGGCCGCCCATCCCGCCGTCCTTGTGCGGCGCGAGGAGGTGACGGCGATCCCGGACGGCGAGGTGGTGGTGGCGACCGGCCCGCTCACCTCGGAGGCGATGGCCGGCGCGCTCCAGGACCTCCTGGGGAGCGAGTACCTCTACTTCTACGACGCCATCGCCCCCATCGTCGACGCCGAGAGCCTCGACCTCTCGAAGCTGTTCTGGCAGTCGCGCTACGGCAAGGGCGAGGGCGACGACTACCTCAACGCCCCCATGGACCGCGAGCAGTACGAGGCTTTCCACGCCGCCCTCGCCGCCGCCGAGGTGGTGGTGCCGCACGAGTTCGAGAAAGCAGTCTTCTTCGAGGGCTGCCTGCCCATCGAGGAGCTGGCGCGGCGCGGCGTCGACACCCTGCGCTACGGGCCGATGAAGCCGGTCGGCCTGCGGGCGCCCGACGGCCGGCGGCCCTGGGCGGTCGTCCAGCTGCGGCAGGAGAATTTGGCGAAGAGCCACTTCAACCTGGTGGGCTTCCAGTCGCGGATGAAGTGGGGCGAGCAGGAGCGGGTGCTGCGCATGATCCCCGGCCTCGAGCGGGCGAGCTTCGTCCGCTTCGGCCAGATCCACCGCAACACCTTCATCAACGCCCCCGTCCACCTCGACAAGCTCTACCGGGTGAAGAGCGCGCCGCGGGTGCGGCTGGCCGGCCAGATCACCGGCGTCGAGGGCTATCTCGAGTCGGCGGCCACCGGCCTCGCCATCGGCCTCTACCTGGCGCTGGAACGCAGCGGCGCCGACCCGGAGCCCTTCCCCGCCACCACCGCGCTGGGAGCCCTGGCCCGTCACCTCACGGAGTCCGACCCCGCCCGCTTCCAGCCGGCGAACGTCAACTACGGGCTGTTCGCGGAGCTGCCCGAGAAGCTGCGGAAAGGCGACCGCCGCGCCGCCTACGTGGAGCGGGCGCGGGCCGACCTCGCCGCCTGGGCGGCAGTCCACGGCGTCGAGACCACGAGCGCCGCGCCCATCGCAGTCATGGCCCGCGAGTGAACCTCCGGCGGCTCATCCACCGCTTCCTCGAGCACCTGCGGGAGGAGCGCAACTCCTCCGCCCACACGGTGCGGGCCTACGAGGGCGACCTCCTGCGCTTCCACGACTTCCTGGGGCGCGACTTCCTGGGGCGCGACCCCGAGGACGTCCTGCCGGCGGATGTGGATGCCCTGGCGGTGCGCTCCTACCTGGCGGAGATGACCCGCCGGAAGGTGGGCGGGCGCAGCCAGGGACGGGCGCTGTCGGCCATCCGCAGTCTCTTCCGCTTCGCCTGCCTGGAGGGGATCCTGACGGCCAACCCCGCCCAGGGCGTGCGCACGCCGAAATACCCGCAGATCCTCCCCCGCCACCTGCGCCCCGGCGAGATCGAGAACCTCGTGGAGGCGCCGGCGGGCGACGAACCGCTGACGCTCCGCGACCGCGCGATCCTCGAGCTCCTCTACGCCAGCGGCCTGCGGGTGGGCGAGCTGGTGGCGCTCGACTGGCGGGACGTCGACCTCCCCGCCCGCGTGCTGCGGGTGATGGGCAAGGGGGGCAAGGAGCGCATGGTCCCCTTCGGCCGGCCGGCGGCCGATGCTCTCCAGGCCTGGCTGCAGGCCTGGGACGGCGTCCGCCTTGGCTCCAATCGTGTTCCTGGCTCCGATCGCGCCGACCGCTTCGAGCGTGCCGATCGCGAGCCGATCTTCCTCAACCGCTCCGGCGGACGGCTCACCGACCGTTCGGTGCGGCGGACCCTCGACCGCTACGTCGAGTCGGCGGCGCTCGCCGCCGGCGTCCATCCCCACACCCTGCGCCATACCTTCGCCACCCATCTCCTGGAGAACGGCGCCGACCTGCGTGCCATCCAGGAGCTCATGGGCCACAGCTCGCTCTCGACGACCCAGAAGTACACCCATCTGGAGGTGGAGCGCCTGCTGGCGGTCTACCGCGGCGCCCATCCGCGGGCCCGGAGCGCAGGCGGGAGCGGAGAGGGCGGGCGGCGAGGGTGAGCGCGCTGCCGAACCGGTTCCCCTGCACCCCGGGCGGGGCGGTGGGGCGGGGACGCCGGCGCCTGCGCCTGCTGCTCCTCGGCCTCTCCCTGCTGATGGTGCTGGTGGCGGCGGCGACCCTCTGGGGAGGGCGGCGCTGGCCGGGCGTCATCGCCCTCCTGGTCGCCCTGGTGCCGTGGACGGCCTGGCGCATGAGCGGCGATCTCGATCCCCTCTGGCTGGAGGTCGACGCCGGCCAGCTCACCGTGCAGATGCGGCGCCGCCGCGAGCGCTTCCCGGCCGCTGGCGGCCAGGCCCGGCGGCTCACGACGGAGGAGATCTCCCACCTCGAACGCCTGGTGACGAGCGGCGGGGTGGCCGCCGGGACCGGCGGCTTCGACACCCGGCTCCTGGGCGAGTTCGACCTCTACGCCAGCGACCTCGCGAAAGCCGTCCTCGTCGACCTCGGGGAGACCCGTCTGATCGTCACCCCGGACGATCCGGAGGGCTTCCTCGCCGCCCTGGCGAAGGCGCTGTAAATCCCCTGCTACAATCGCCTCCCCATGGATACCTTCTCCTCGACGACCGTGCTCCTCGTGCGCCGCGGCGGCAAGGTCGCCGTGGGGAGCGACGGACAGGTGACGATGAACAACGCCACCGTCGTCAAGGAGGGGGCGAAGAAGGTGCGGCGGGCGGGGAAGGGCAAGGTGCTGGTCGGCTTCGCCGGCGGCGGCGCCGACGCGCTCGCCCTCTTCACCCGCCTGGAGGCCAAGCTCGAGGAGTTCGGCGGCAACCTCGAGCGCTCGGTCGTCGAGCTGGCCAAGGAGTGGCGCACCGACCGCGCTCTCCGCCAGCTCCAGGCGGTGATGATCGTCAGCGACGTGGACAAGAGCTTCTTCGTCTCCGGCGGCGGCGAGCTGCTGCAGCCGGACGAGGAGGACGGCATCCTGGCGATCGGCTCCGGCGCCAACTTCGCGCTCGCCGCCGCGCGGGCGCTCCTCCGGCACACCGAGCTCGGGGCCGGCGAGATCGTCCGCGCGGCGATGAAGATCGCTGCCGAGATCTGTATCTTCACCAACGACCGACTCACCCTCGAGGAGCTGTAGGCGACCTTATGGCCATCCCCCTTCCCGGCGAGGTCCTGAGCGGACCGGTGCTCGAGAACATGACGCCGCGGCAGATCGTCGCCGAGCTCGACAAGTATGTCGTCGGGCAGAAGCAGGCGAAGCGCGCGGTGGCGATCGCGCTGCGCAACCGCTGGCGCCGGCAGCAGCTTCCGCCCGAGCTGGCGGAGGACATCGCGCCCAAGAACATCCTCATGATCGGCCCCACCGGCGTCGGCAAGACCGAGATCGCCCGCCGCCTCGCCCGCCTCGCCAAGGCCCCGTTCCTCAAGGTCGAGGCGAGCAAGTTCACCGAGGTGGGCTACGTCGGGCGCGACGTCGAGTCGATGATCCGCGACCTCGTCGAGATCGCCGTCGGCATGGTCAAGGAGGAGAAGCGCGAAGCGGTGCGCGAGCTGGCGGCGGCGCGCGCCGAGGACCGGCTGCTGCAGCTCCTGGTGCCGCCGCGGCCGATCGCCAGCTACCTCCGCCACGAGCAGGAGGACGAGGAGGACGACCTGGCGGCCACCCGCGAGAAGTTCCGCGACAAGCTGCGCTCGGGGGCGCTCGACAACCGGAGCGTCGAGATCGAGGTCGACGAGGCGGCGTATCCCAGCCTCGAGATGTTCACCCCGCAGGGAGTCGAAGAGGTCGGCATCAACATCAAGGACATGCTCCCCGGCCTCTTCGGACGCAAGCGCAAGCAGCAGGTGCGGGTCGCCGAGGCGCGCGAGATCCTCATGCAGCAGGAGGCGGAGAAGCTGATCGATCGCGCCCAGGTCGCCCGCGAAGCCCGCCACCGGGTGGAGGAGGGCGGGATGATCTTCCTCGACGAGATCGACAAGATCGCCGGCCGCGAAGGCGCGCGGGGACCGGACGTCTCGCGCGAGGGAGTGCAGCGCGACCTGCTGCCGATCGTCGAGGGCACGACGGTGTCGAGCAAGTACGGCATGGTCAAGACCGACCACATCCTGTTCATCGCCGCCGGCGCCTTCCACGTCAGCAAGCCCTCGGACCTCATCCCCGAGCTGCAGGGCCGCTTCCCCATCCGGGTGGAGCTCGACGCCCTCTCCGAACAGGACTTCGTGCGCATCCTGACCGAGCCCGAGACCGCCTTGACCAAGCAGTACTCGGCCCTGCTGTCGACCGAGAGCGTGAACCTGACTTTCACCGAGGACGCGGTGGCCGAGCTGGCCCGACTGGCGGTCGAGGTCAACTCGATGACGGAGAACATCGGCGCCCGCCGGCTCTCGACGCTGATGGAGCGCCTGCTCGACGAGGTGTCGTTCGACGCGCCCGACCTGGCGGGGGTGAGCCTCAAGGTCGACGGCGAGTACGTCCGCAACGCCCTCTCGGGGATCGTTCAGGATCAGGACCTCTCGCGCTATGTCCTCTGACGCGCGGCGGCACGGCCTCGCCGCCGTCCTCCTCCTAGCCTTCTCCCTCTCGGCCTGCGGCAAGAAGGGGCCGCCTCTCGCGCCCGTGCGCTTCGTGCCGGCGCCAACCCGGGGCCTCGCTGTCGAGCAGCAGGGCCAGCGCCTGCTGCTCACCTTCCCCTATCCGAAGGTGACTCCGAGCGGCGTGGCGCTCGGCGGGATCACGGGGATCGAGGTCTGGGAGGTGACGCGCCCCGTCCCGGCGCCGGCCGCCAAGGCCCCGGCCGCGCCGACTCCGGCCGTTCCCACTCCGGCAGCCGCAGCTCCTGCTGCAGCCGCTCCAACGGCCGCTCCGGCACCGGCCGCACCGGCTCCGGCCGGCGCGACCACTCCTGCCGCGACGCCGGCCGCTCCGCCGCCTCCTCCCGCGCCTCCGACCCTGCCGGGCGGCTTCCCCCCGCTCGATCCCCGGGAGTTCACCGGCGCGGAGAAGATGATCCTCAAGCTCGCCGCCGCCGACGTCGGCGCCGCCACCGCCGGCGACCGCCTGGTGATCGCTCTGCCGGTGCCGTCGCCGCTGCCCGAAAAGCCGCTGCTGCACTACTACCGGGTGCGCACGATCGGCCCCCGCGGCGATCGCTCGGAGCCGTCGACCCAGACGGCGATCGTGCCCAAGGTGCCGCCGGCGGCGCCGACGGACGTAACGCTGACGGCGAAGGCCGACGGCGTCGAGGTGGCCTGGAAGGCGCCCGCTCCGGCGGCGGTGAAGGTCGAGGGATGGATCGTCTACCGGCGCGACTCCCAGGCGAAGACCTTCCTGCCGATCCACGCGGTGGAGGCGGCGCAGACCAGCTACCTCGACACCAGCGCCGTGTTCGGCCAGAGCTATATCTACGCCGTCACGGCGGCGGCCGAGCGGACGCCCCTCATCGAGAGCGCCATCCAGAGCGAGGTCGAGATCAAGTACCTGGACCGCTTCCCGCCGCCGGCGCCGCGCGAGCCGGTGGCCCTGGTCGAAGCGGGCAAGGTCCGCGTCGTCTGGCGGTCGAGCTCCGCCCCCGACCTCGCCGGCTACGTCGTCTACCGGCGCGACCCGCAGGCCACGGCCTTCCGCCGCCTGACCGAGAAGGCGATCCCCGACCTCACTTACACGGACGACACGGTCGCCGCAGGCGCGACCTATACCTACCGGGTGACGGCGGTGGACCAGGCGGGCAACGAGAGCGAGCCCGCCGAGGTGCAGGCGGCGGTCCGGTGACCCGCTTCTTCAAGCTCTCCGGCAGCGGCAACGACTTCCTGGCCCTGGCGCAGACCGCGGAGACATCGGAGGAGCCGTCGCCGGAGCGCATCCGTGCCTGGTGCCGGCGCGGAGTCTCGCTCGGCGCCGACGGCCTCTTCGTCCTCCGGCGCGCCCCGGAGGGGGTGGCGATGGACTACTGGAACGCCGACGGCCGCCCCGCCGATCTCTGTCTGAACGGCACCCGCTGCGCCGCCCAGCTGGCCTTCCAGCTCGGTTGGGGGGAGGGCACGGTCAAGGTGGCCACCCCGGCCGGCGGCTTCTCGGCCCGGCGCCTGGACGGCAGCCGCATCGCCCTCGACCTGCCGGCCCCCGCGGAGCCTCCGCGCCCCCTGGAGCTGGAGGTGGAGGGGCGGACGCTCGCGGGCTGGGCGGTCACCGTCGGCGTTCCCCACTTCGTGCTCGTCTGGCCCGAAAGCCTCGAGCGGGCGCCGGTCGTCCCCTTGGGCCGCCTCCTCCGCTTTCATCCCGCCCTCGGCGCCGCCGGCGCCAACGTCGACTTCGTGCGCTTCCCGCGGCCGGGCCGGATGGAGATCCGCACCTACGAGCGGGGGGTGGAGGACGAGACCCTCTCGTGCGGGACCGGCGTCCTTGCCGGCGCGGCGGCGGGGCTGGCGCTCGGCCTCGCAGCCCTGCCGCTCGCCGTTCTCACCCAGGGCGGCTTCGAGCTCGAGGTGGGCGGGGAGGCCGGCAGCTGGTCGCTGGCCGGCGATGCCCGGGTGGTGGCCGAAGGCGAGCTCCTGGCGGCGGCCGAAGAGGGGCCGCCCCCGCCCGCCTGGAGCTAGCCACTACCACGATCCGCTACAATGAGCGGCGGCCGGTCGCGCAGTCGTGTTCCTTGCAGCCTGGGGAGAGGAGGGGTGATCCGGAGATGACGAGCGCCGTCCACCGCGTCGCGGCGATCGTGCCCGCCTACAACGAGGAGGAGACCCTGGGCGAGGTCCTCTCCTCGCTCCGGAGCTCTCCCTGGATCGACGAGATCATCGTCGTCTCGGACGGCTCGACGGACCGCACCGTCGACATCGCCCGGGCGCTGAAGCTCAGAACCATCCATCTGCGGCGGAATCACGGCAAGGGGAGCGCCATGGCGGTGGGCGTGGCCCACACCGACGCCGACATCCTCGTCTTCGTCGACGGCGACATCCTGAACCTGACGCAGTCGATGCTCGCGGAGCTCATCCGGCCGGTCGTCGAAGGCGGCTCGGACATGAACGTCGGGATCCGCAACCGCGGGCCCTTCATGAACGCCCTCCACGTCAACTTCGGCCCCCTGCTGTCGGGGATCCGCTGCCTCCGGCGCGAGGTCTTCGAGGCCGTCCCCGAGCAACAGGTGGCGGGCTTCGCCATCGAGACCGGCCTCAACTGGTCCTGCCGCCAGCTCCGCTGCCGGCTCACGACGACGGTGTTCTTCCACCTCAAGCACCTGGTCAAAGAGAAGAAGCGGGGGCTGGTCCGCGGCGGGCGGGCGCGCCTGGAGATGTTCTACGCCGTCTGGACCGCCTATCTCTCGCTGCAGTGGAACAAGCCCGTCCTGCGCCTGCCCGGCAACCCCCGGCCGGTCTCCGCCGAGCTCGAGTACATCAACTTCTAGCGCATGCCGAAGTCCCCTTTTCCGCCGGTCGACGAGCAGCTCGAGCTGCTGGGGCGCGGGGCGGTCGACCTCGTCGACCGGGCGCAGCTTCGCTCCAAGCTCGAACGCTCGGCGAAGACCGGCAAGCCGCTCACCGTCAAGACCGGCTTCGACCCCTCCTCGCCCGACCTCCACCTCGGCCATACGGTCCTCCTGCGCAAGATGAAGCACTTCCAGGACCTCGGCCACCGGGTGGTCTTCCTGATCGGCGGCTTCACTGCCCGCATCGGCGATCCCACGGGCAAGAACGTCACCCGGCCCCAGCTCGGCGAGGAGGAGGTCGCGGCCAACGCCGCCACCTACCTGCGGCAGGTCTTCCAGGTCCTCGACCGCGAGAAGACCGTCGTCGACAACAACTACCGCTGGCTGGGAGCCCTGGGCTCGGTCGGCATCGTCCGCCTGGCCGGACGCTACACGCTGGCGCGGATGATGGAGCGCGAGGACTTCCGCACCCGCTTCCGAGAGGGCCAGCCGATCCATCTGCACGAGCTCCTCTACCCGCTGGCGCAGGCCTACGACTCCATCGCCCTCGAGGCCGACGTCGAGCTCGGCGGCCACGACCAGATCTTCAACCTGCTGGTCGGCCGCGAGCTGATGAAAGAGGAGGGGATGGAGCCGCAGGTGGTGCTGACGGTGCCGCTCCTCATCGGTCTCGACGGCAGCGAGAAGATGTCGAAGAGCCTGGGCAACGCGATCGCCGTCGAGGACCCGCCGAAGGAGATCTACGGCAAGACGATGTCCATCCCCGACGCGCTCATGTGGGACTGGTACCTCCTGCTGACCGATCTCGCCGAGGACGAGATCGCCGCTCGCCGGGCGGAGGTCGCGGGCGGCCGGCTCCACCCCAAGGCGGCGAAGGCGGAGCTCGCCCGGCGCCTGGTCGCCCAGTTCCGCGGCGAGGCGGCGGCGGCCGAGGCGGCTGCCGAGTTCGAGCGCATCTTCGCCGGCGGCGGCGTCCCCGACGAGGTGCCCGAGCTGGAGGTAGCCGGCGGCGCGCTCCAGAAGGTCCTCGCCGCCGCCGGCCTGGCGGCCAGCAACGCCGAGGCGCGGCGCCTCGTCGAGCAGGGCGCAGTGGCGATCGACGGCGAGCGCCAGGACGACGCCTTCCGCGAAATCCCGCCGCGCTCCGAGCCCTACCTGGTGAAAGTCGGCCGACGCCGCTTCGCCAAGCTCCGGCTCCGCTGACGTCCGTCCCGGACGGCTGGATCTTGCCCACCCCTGAAAGTGGCACTACGATTCCCTCGCCATGGCTGGGAAAGCGAGATCCGCCCGCTCCGCGAAGGAACGGCCGGAGGCGTCGTCGCACGACCGCATCCTGCAGGCGGCGCGGCGCTCCTTCGCCACCGACGGCTACGAGAACACCACCACCTCCGCCATCTCGCGGCGGGCGGGCACCAGCGAGTCGCAGCTCATCAAGCACTTCGGCAGCAAGGAGGGGCTCCTGGCGGCGATCTTCGACGAGGCCTGGCAGCGGCTGGAGGTCGGCCTCCGCCAGGCCCTGGAGAGGTTCGACACGCCGCTCGACAAGCTGCGCGCCGTGAGCGATCTGATGATCGGCGCCCTCGCCGCCGACGCCGAGCTGCGGACGATCATGCTCCTCGAAGGGCGCCGCATCCGCCGGCACGGCCACATGGTGCTGCTGACGGGCGGCTTCCTGCAGATGGTGGCGATCGTCGATCGGCTGCTCGCGGAGCTCCGCCGCGGCGGCCGGCTGCGGGAGGGCCTCCATCTCCAGGCCGCGCGCTCGGCCCTCATCGGCGCCCTCGAGGGGATGCTGCGCGACCACCTCTTGGCCGAGCGGGGCGACTACCCCGCCCGCTACGGCGATGGCGAGATGCGCGCCGCCTTCCAGGCCGTGCTCGACGGTTTCCTCGTGCGGTAAGCGGCAACCGGCAGATCGCGGCGGCGCCGCGGGCAGGCCGGGAGCGGAGCGGGTATGATCGCCCCGCACTCCATGATCGTCCTCCTCGCCCTCCTCCTGGCCGGCACGGCCGCACCTTCGGCCCCGCCCGTCCGTCTCTCCTCGCCCGCTTTCGGCGGTCAGGCCGAGATCGAGCTCCGCGGCCTGCCCGCCGCCGCCGCCGAGGAGGCGATGGGCGAGGCTTTCCGCGAGATCGAGGCGGCCGAGCGGGCTGCGGATCCCGAGAGGACTGCCGACGGCGGCATCGCCGCCCTCAACGCCGCGGCCGGCCGCGGCCCGCAGCCGGCCGAGCCGCGTCTCCTGAAGCTGCTGGCGCGGGCCCTCGACTTCTGCTTCTGGTCCGAGAAGGCGCACGGCCCGCTGGCCCGCGACCTCTACCGGTCGT
>Ga0209626_1000196_pt1 | contig 12992 bp, 15 predicted proteins | sample JacPinW_OM1H0_M2_FD_187962 | JGI IMG/M metagenome (GOLD analysis project Ga0209626, IMG submission 187962) | Forest soil microbial communities from Algoma, Ontario, Canada - Jack Pine, Ontario site 1_JW_OM1H0_M2 (SPAdes) (version 2) | ecosystem: Environmental > Terrestrial > Soil > Boreal... | reverse complement strand
CGCAAACCGCGGCCGGGAGCATCGCCGCGTCGTTTGGCTACTCGACGCGGTGGAACTTGGTCGGCTGGACCGGCTGCATCGCCGGATTTTTGATCCTCACGTACTACACGATGATTGCCGGCTGGGTGCTCGCGTACGTATGGTTCTTCGCCTCCGGCCATTATGCGCATGGTGCCGCCGCGGTCGTCGCACGGTTTCAGGCGTTTGTCGCCGATTCGCGCGCCGTGTCGTTGTGGCAGCTCGCATTCTTCGCGCTCGTAGCCGCAGTCTCGGCGCGCGACCTCGATCGTGGGGTCGAGTGGGCAAATCGCTGGCGGGCACCGGCATTGCTCGCGCTTCTCCTGGTACTGGCCGCCTACTCGCTCGCGACTGGAGACGTGGAGCGTGGCCTGCGATTCGCCTTTGCGCCAGACCTGAGCCGCCTGACACCGACAGTGGTTCTGGGCGCGGTCGGCCAGGCACTCTTTGCGCTGGGTGTCAGTGCCGGCATCCTGATCGCCTACGGCGCCTATACGCCGCCGGGCGAGTCCTTGCGCCGCACGGCCGTGGTGGTGGTCGGCTCGATCTTTGCGGTATCGCTCCTCGCGACCGTAGTGATTTTCCCTCTCACCTTTCACTACGGGCTGAATCCCGCGGGAGGCCCGGAGCTCGTCTTTCAGGTCCTGCCGATTGCCTTTGCCGAAATGCCCGGCGGTCGGATCATCGGCACCTTGTTCTTCGCACTCCTTGCACTGGCGGCATTCACGCCCTCCGTGGGCATGATGGAGCCTTGGGTGGCGTGGCTATCAGAGCGCGCAGGATTGACGCGCAGGACTGCCGCAGTGATCTGCCTGGCTGCTGGCTGGCTGCTCGGTCAGGGGTCGGTGCTGGCGTTTGGCCGCGCTGCGCACTGGCATCCGTTGCGAGGCATCGCGCACCTGGCCGGACTGAATTTCTTCGGATTGGTCGAATTCCTGAGTGCCAATCTGCTCATGCCGATATCAGCGCTTCTGGTCAGCGTGTTCATCGGCTGGCGGATGGGGAAACGGATTCCGGAGGGTGAGCTGAGTGGGCTATCCGTCCCGTCACGACGGCTGTTGTTGTTCGCGCTGCGATACGTTTGTCCGATTGGGATTGCCATCGTGCTCGTTGTAGGATTCTCGAGGTAGGCGGGCAGGGGAGGGCGCCGCACTCGCTCGCGCATGACCCGTGGAGCTCACGAGGGATGAGGGGCCTATACAGAGCGGGCTGTCGAGGAGCACTGCGCACCGTGTTGCTCGGCGCCGCGGTGCTGGCGAGCACGCCCGCCACGGCGGAGCCGCCCGCGCGCGAGCCACTGCAGGTTGAAGTAAGTCCATTCATCGGTTACCGCGTCGGCGGCAGCTTCAAGTTGATCGACACCGGCCAACACGTGGAGCTCGATGACCACGGCTCCTTCGCGCTCGCGCTCGATGCGCGCGCCGACGAATCCACCCAATACGAGCTGTTCTACGGTCGGCAGTCCACGGTGCTGCGCGGAGAGGCCCTCGCCCCCGTCAGTATTGACGTCGAATATCTGCACATCGGCGGCACGGTGGCGCTCGATGAGGCACAGCGCGTAAAGCCTTATCTCGCGGGTGGTCTCGGGATCACGCGCTTCAGCCCGGATCCTGCTCGCGGTCACGAAGACACACACTTTTCGGTGTCTCTCGCGCTCGGCCTGCGCGTGCCGATGAGCCCCCATTTCTCGCTGCGCCTCGAGGGACGCGGCCTTCTCACGCCGGTCAACACGGATAGTGCGCTTTTCTGCCGCTCGGATCAGAGCGGTGCCCTCTGTCAGGTGCGGGTGCAGGGTTCCTCGTTCTTCCAGTTCGACTTTCTCGCGGGTGCGACCTATGCGTTCTGACTCAGCTGTGCCCAGGGTGACGACCTACCTCGACAACTCCGCTCGCGACGACCGCCTTTCGGGCGGCATACGCCGCATACCGGTGACCACGCCGTACGGCACTTTCCGGGTGTGGACCAGGCGCTTCGGCAACAATCCCGGCATCAAGCTGCTGCTGTTACACGGCGGCCCAGGCTGCACGCACGAGTACTTCGAGCCCTGCGACTCCTACCTCCCCGCGGCCGGGGTCGAGTTTTACTACTACGATCAGCTCGGCTCCTACTACGCCGACCAGCCGGATATTCCGGAGCTGTGGGAAATTCCGCGCTTCGTCGACGAAGTGGAACAGGTCCGGGTTGCGCTCGGGCTCGAGGCGTCGAATTTTTTTCTGCTCGGCCATTCATGGGGCGGCATCCTCGCGCTCGAGTACGCGCTGCGTTATCAGCAACACCTCAAGGGGCTGATCATTTCCAACATGATGGCGAGCATCCCAGCCTACAACGAATATGCGGAGCGCGTGCTGATGCCGATGATCGATCCGGCGGTCCTTGCGGAAATCAAAGCGCTCGAGGCAGCGAAGGACTACCAGAACCCGCGTTACATGGAGCTGCTGATGCAGCACCACTATGTTCATCACGTCCTGCGGGTGCCACTTGATGTGTGGCCCGACTCGGTCGAGCGCACTTTCAAGCACCTGAATCCAAAGGTCTACATACCGATGCAGGGTCCGAGCGAGCTGGGCGCGAGCGGCAAGCTCGCGTCGTGGGACCGAACGGCTGATCTCGGGCGCATCGCGGTGCCGACGATGACCATCGGCGCTCACCACGACACCATGGATCCGGCGCACATGGCGAGCATGGCAGGCGCCGTGCAGGACGGGCGATACCTCGATTGTCCGGATGGCAGCCACATGGCGATGTTCGACGATCAGCAGCGCTATTTCGCAGGGTTGATCGAGTTTCTCCGCGACATCGACTGCCGGCGCTGACAGCTCGCGCACCATGTCAAGCCTCGAGCAATTCGGCTACAAGCAGGAACTGAAGCGCGCGCTGACGACGAAGGACCTGGTCGTCTACGGCATGATCTTCATGGTGCCGATCGCACCGTTCGGGGTGTTTGGCTTCGTGTGGCACGACGCCAAAGGGATGGTGCCGCTTGCTTACCTGCTCGGGCTGCTCGGCATGTTCTTTACCGCGATGAGCTACGCGTCCATGTCGCGCGCGTTCCCGATGGCCGGATCGGTCTATTCGTACGTGCAGCGCGGCTTGCACGAGGTCGCCGGGTTCTTCTCCGGCTGGCTGATCCTGCTCGACTATATTCTGGTGCCTGCGCTGCTGTACATCTTCAGTGCCGTGGCGTTGCGGCCGCTGCTGCCGCGCGTGCCGGACTGGATCTGGCTGGTGGCCTTCGTCAGCTTCAACGCGGTCGTGAACCTGCTCGGCGTGCAGCTCACCGCACGCGTCAACCGCTACATGCTTGGCATCGAACTGGCGACCCTGGCGCTGTTCATCGTGCTGGGTCTCGGCGCGCTGTATGGCGGCCACGGAGCGGGTGGGCTGACATTCAAACCAGTCTACGATCCCGCCGTGTTCTCGATGGCGACCGTCGCCGGGGCGACGTCGATCGCCGTGCTGTCCTTCCTCGGCTTCGACGGCATCTCGACGCTGGCCGAGGAGAGCCAGGGCGGTCAGGGCGCGGTCGGCCGCGCAACACTGTTGGCGCTGCTGCTGGTCGGACTGCTGTTCATCGTGCAGACCTGGATCGCCACCGACCTCGCCCAGGGGATGCGCTTCTCCTCGCCCGAGACGGCGTTCTACGAGGTTGCCGAGCGCGCCGGCGGGATCTGGTTGCGAGACGTTACGCTGGTCGTGATCGTCATCGCCTCGGGTATCGCCAACGCAATGGCTGCACAGGCGGCGGTGTCGCGCATCCTGTTCGCCATGGCGCGCGACCGCAAGCTGCCGACAGTGCTCGCCAGCGTGCACCCCCGCTACCGGACCCCCTACGTCAGCACGCTCGTCGTGGCGGCTATCTCACTCGTCGTCGGCCTGTTGTTCACGAAGCGCGTCGACGACCTGACTCGCATCGTCAATTTCGGTGCGCTTACGGGATTCCTGCTGCTGCATCTGTCGGTCATCAACCACTACTTCATCCGCGAGCGCAGCGGCGACTGGTTGCGTCACCTGCTGATGCCGCTCGGCGGCCTGCTGGTCATCGGCTACGTGCTCTACGAGATGGACAACGCCGCCAAGCTGATGGGCGCGTGCTGGATAGCGGCCGGGATCGTCTATTTCGTCGTGCTTACCTTCGTGCTCAGGAAGCCGGCCGCGCTCGAAATCAGATGATTGGCCGATCGCTCACAGACGGCAGCCCCTTCCCAGGTCGAATTGTGCCGTTGTGGGGACAGTCGCAGTCTGTGTGTCAGCGCACCGACCGGCTGCAGCGCCCGGCCGCAACATGCGTGTCAAGTTCACGGCGAGGTTTCGATGAGCTCACTTCCCGAACCCGGCAAAGAGGCTGTCAGACACGAGCGCGCGATCAGTTCGTTGCGCGACCGTACAGGTGCACCGGTGGTGGAAGTGCGGCGTCTGTTTGCACAGGAATTCTCGCGGCTCGAACTGGGCGCGAAAGTTCGCTCTTACCTGTCGGTCCTTACGGCGTCCAACGTGCGCGCAATGTTGCGTCGCAAAGGCGCCTAGTCCAGGGAAGACAGCCATGCGTCACCAGACCGCTCCAATCACGGTGAAACCGCTCGCCGACGGGTTGGAACACCTGTGGAACGAGCGCCTCCGAACTCTCTATCGGCGAGTGGCTCGAAGATACCCGCGAGGGTTTATGAAGCTTCTGGACTCGATGATCGATTCCTTCGTTCCCAAACTCACCAGTGCCACGCGCATGCTCAAAGAACAGCTCAGCGCCGAGGGCGTCAGCGTGCGAGTGTCGGCGGGCTGTCTCGCGGAATTCGCAACTATCGCAAGCGCCGCTGCTGCGCGCACGCGCCAGGCGGATGAGCCGTACGCTGCGTGCTTGCGCCGAGAGATTGTGACTCCCTCCCAATTCATCCGGGAGTGGACCTGCTCAGACAAGAAGTTCGATCCGACTCAATGGGGTGAGTTCGTCTCGATCGCGCGGAAATACGCGTTGCCGCGGCCATGGACAGTGTCTGAGGCAGTCGCTTCAGTGCGTGGGTACGCGGACGAGATTCCGGCGCAAGCGATTCTCAAGCCTGTCTGAGACGGCGGTTCGCGCAAGCAAAACGGGGCGCCCGTGCGCCCCGTAACTTGGTCTGCGTCCTGTCGCAGACGGTGAGATTGCTGCTACTTCGGCGGGCTCGCGCCGGGGGCGCTGCTCGGTTGCGGATCTATGGAACGCATCTTGACTGAGCGCCAATACACGTTGGCGTCGCGACTCCAGGTGCCGCTCGCGGGGTCCAGCTTCTGGCTGTTCGCAAGAACCGGCGCCTGTTCCAGCTGCGATTGATCCATCACGAGCTTGTCGCCTTGAATCATCGGCCTCACGGCCGCCCACGGCACGGCGGTCTGCTTACCGGCGGTCGCGCCATAGGCGATGACCGCGTAGCTCGTCTGCCCGCTCTTGTCGACGACGACATGCTTGATCTGGCCGAGGCTGTCCCCGGAGGCAGTCTGGACCTTCATACCGACAAGTTTTGACGTCTGCGGTGCGCTGACGCTTGCGTGCGTGCCCGCATCCGCCACGCGTGTGGGGACGGTGTTGTCCGCGCTCGTCTGCGGACCCGAATTTGTCTCGGTTGGTGTGGTGGGGGACGTCTGCGCCTGTGCGTACACCGCACTTGCGAGACCCAATACTGTCACAATGCTCAATGAATAGAGCGTTTTCATGCTTTCACCTGGGGTTGCTCGAATGGACGAATAGTGGCGGGTGCGCGAACTTCTCAGGCGCTACTCGTAATCGCCATTCGCATACATGCAGTGAATGGGCAGGGTACACGGCGCAGGTCTGGGGGTCTGTTCGTCAGCACACGTATGGCGTCTGGAGGTGCGGTAGCGGACGGACGGAACTCGCGGCGGCGCGCAACTTTGCAGGACACGGCGCCCGTGAAAAGGAGTCTCCATGCGTATCGAACCAAGACAGCCGCAAAGACGGCAGTACATCTCGCTGGCGCATCTGTTTCTCGCGGCGTCGCTGCTCACTGCATCCGGGACCGTCTCTTCCCAAGACGTGAGTGTGCTGCCGGTCAATGCCCACACGAGCCGTTACGGGAGCAGCTGGGAGTGCTCGCGAGGATTTCGGAGAGTCGAGGAAGCTTGCGTCGCCATCAAGGTGCCGGCGAATGCCTACCTGAATTCTTTCGGCAGCGATTGGGACTGCAACCGGGGATATCGTAAGGTCGATCAAGGGTGCAAAGCGGTCAAGGTACCGGCCGACGCTCATCCGGACGATGAGCCCTTCAGCCCCGGATGGCAATGTGATCGCGGCTATCGCGAGGCGAGTGGCGGCTGCACGCACATCGTCGTGCCGGCGAACGCATATTCCGCGGATTCATCCTACAGCCGCGGTTGGGAATGCGATCGCGGTTATCGCCTCGAGGGGGAGAAATGCACAGCGGTGAGAGTGCCGGCAAACGGGTTTCTGCTGCGCGCCGGCGATGAATGGGCATGCGAACGAGGATTAATGAAGCGCGCCGATGCCTGCATGCCGGTAGAGGTACCCGCGAACGGCTATCTGGACGCGAGAGGCAACGACTGGAAATGTGAGCGAGGATTCAGGCAGGAAGACTCGCGCTGCGTAGCGCTGCTTGTGCCTGCGAGCGCGTACATTGACTATTCCGGCAATGGGTGGACGTGCGTGGAGGGCTTTCGCAAGCAGGGCGGAGCGTGCATACCCAATTGATGACGCGAGGGCCTCGAATCCTTTCGTGAGCAGTGAATGGATACATCTCCTATCGTAGCGGTGGCTTCCTCTGCGGACGACCTTGAGGCCGTTTCAGAACTGCTGTCCGCTTTACCGGCTGAATACAGTGCGGCCTTTATTGTCGTTCAAAGTCTCAATGCCGGGCGCGAGAAGTTGCTGGCTGAAGCTCTTGCCGAGAGAACGATTCTTCCAGTGGTGCACGCACACGACGGTATCCTGGCGGAGCAAGGCCATGTCTACCTGATCCCCGCAAATGCCACGCTGACAATGAGCGGTCGCCGCATTCGCGTGACGCCCAACGCCGGCAAACTCCATCATCCTGGGGACAGTCTGTTCACCTCGCTCGCGAAGGAGCGTGGCGACAGCGCGATCGGCGTGGTCCTCTCGGGCGTCGGCTCCGACGGTGCCCTCGGCATACGAGCGATCAGGCAAGGTGGTGGCACCACATTTGCGCAGTACCCGGGGTCTGCGCGCTTTCCCGGCATGCCCATCGGCGCGATTGAAACGGGGTGCGTGGCTTTCGTGTTGCGCCCGAATGAGATCGCCCGCGAGCTAACCCGTCTGAGCCGCCACGCTGCGCCTCTCGCAGACGTTGCAGGTAGCGTGCTTGTCATGGGTGACAATGCGGAACTCCGCCGAGGCGATGGCGCTGCAGATGCGTTCCTGAGGCCGTGAGGGTCGGCCGGAGCATCAGGGCGGATCACCGTTCGTACGGTGGCGCACGGAACACTGCGAAGCCAATCCGATAGTCTGTGACTGCGATCCATCATTTCAAGTTTTTCGAACCGGAGCTAAGGAAAATGCGCCCAGCCGTTGTCGTTGCCTGCATGCTCTTTGGCACGTGCGCTCCCGCCGGCGCTCAGGTCAGCATCGGAATCAACCTGGGAGCCTACCCCGAACTGGTGGCGGTACCGGGCTATCCGGTCTACTACGCCCCACGCCTGGACTCGAACTTCTTCTTCTACGACGGTCTGTACTGGGTGTACGCACAGGATAACTGGTACGCGAGTTCCTGGTACGACGGGCCGTGGGACATGGTGGCCCCTGAGTCGGTGCCGTTGTTCGTGTTGCGAGTCCCGGTTCGCTACTACAGACAGCCGCCCGGGTACTTTGGCGGTTGGAGTCCCGAAGCGCCACCCCGCTGGGGCGAGCACTGGGGTCGTAATTGGGAACAGCGTCGCAGTGGCTGGGATCGCTGGGACCGCGCCTCCGCTCCTGCGCCGGCTCCGCTGCCGACGTATCAGCGCGAGTATTCAGGGGAGCGCTATCCCCGCGCGGATCAGCAACTGGCTCTTCGGAACCAGAACTACCCTTACCAGCCTCGCGAGGCGGCCGTTCGCCAGCAGTTCCAGCGCCCGCCTGCTCAAGCGGCGCCGCCACAGCGCCAGGCGCAGATCGAGCGCGACCGGCCAGGCACGCCGCAGCCGGATAGCCGTGGCGGTAACACACGGGTGGCCGCGGAAAGCGCGGTCGCGCCGGCTCGGGCAGAGTCGCAGGCACGGGCAGAGTCGCAACCGCAGCCAGGCGGCCACGCAGTTGAGGCAACGCGCCCACCCCAGGCCGAACGTGGCAAGCCGCCGCAACCGGCCAATCCGGGCGCCGAAGACAGAAAGGGGCGGCCCGAACCAGCGGTGCAGCAGCGCGAGTCACAGCCGTCGCACTCGCGGGAGCAGACCGACCGGCCGCCGGCGAGCGCCCCGGCGCAGGCGCCAAGAGGGGATCCGGAGCACGAGCGCGATCACTGACGCGCCGGCGCGCCGACCGGTGTCTGCTGTGGACCTCGGAAACAGCCGGCGCTTTGCGCTTCTCGTACTCATCGCCACGGTCCTCGGCGGCTGCGCCGGGCTTCCGCCCGGTGCAGATTTTCCCAAGGTCACTTCCGTGGCGCTCGCGCACCCGGAAGAGACCCGCCTCGGCGGACAGTTTGCAACTGCGTCACAAGCCCATGACGGAACGTCCGGATTTCGCATCATAACGGTCGGGATCGACGGGTTCCTGACCCGGGTGCAAATGATCGATGCCGCGGAACGGACCCTGGACCTGCAATACTTCATTTTTCGCGGCGACGAGACCGGTCGGCTGCTGACCGAGGCTCTGCTGCGTGCGGCCGATCGCGGTGTGCGCGTGCGCGTGCTGATCGACGATGGCGACACCGTCGCCGGCGATGAGCAGATCATCGCACTGGACGGCCATCCGGCAATCGAGATCCGGATCTTCAATCCGTTCGCCTATCGCGGTCACGGCAGGCTGCGGCGACACAGCGAGTTCCTGTTCAACGCCCCAAGGCTCGACTACCGCATGCACAATAAGCTGCTGGTTGTCGATAACGCGGTGGCGCTCGTCGGCGGACGCAATATCGGCAATCAATACTTCCAGATGGACCCGGAATCCCAGTTTGCCGACGACGATGTCTTTGCGGCAGGTCCGATAGCCGGGCAGCTTTCCGCTACGTTCGATGAATACTGGAACAGCCAGTTCGCGATCCCGGCCGAGGCCCTGGGAGGCAAGAAGCGGACCGCGGCTGCGTTAGCGGTCCATCGTGAGCAAGCGAGTGAGCGACCCGGAGAGAAATTACAGCCCCTGAAGGGGAGCGGCGTCGACTACGTGAAACGGATTGCGACCGGTGAGCCGTATGCCGGAATGATCTCCGGCCAGTTGCCGCTTGTCTGGGCGCACGCGCAAGTGGTCTGCGACAGCCCCGACAAGAAGCACGTGGAAAATGGCTCGCTGGCGGGCCGGCTGATGACCCGGCCCGTGGGCGAGGCCGCCAGCGCCGTGGAGTCCGAGCTGCTGATTGTGACGCCGTTTTACATTCCCGCGGACGAGGAAGTGCAGCTGCTGAAAGACTTGCGCCAACGCAAGGTGCGCGTGCGCATTCTGACCAACTCGCTCGAGTCGGCCCCCGAGCTCGTTGCTCAATCCGGCTACATGCACTATCGGGTTCCGCTGCTTCTCGACGGCGTGGAACTCTATGAGATACGCTCGCTGCTGGGTAACGCCCGGGGCAGCGGTCAGACCGCCATGCTATCGCGCTACGGTAACTATTCACTGCACGCGAAACTGTTTGTGTTCGACCGTCAGAAGCTGTTCATTGGTTCGATGAACTTCGATCAGCGATCGAAGCGACTCAATACCGAGGTCGGTTTAATCATCGACAGCCCGGAGCTTGCGCGGCAAACCGCGGTACGCTTCGAGGCCATGGCGCAGCCGGAAAATTCCTACGTCCTGGAATTGCGCGCAGGCAGCGCACCACACCTGGTGTGGCACACCCAGGAGGATGGTAAAGCCGTTGAATACGTCCGCGAGCCCGCGCGCAGCCGCTGGCAAAGGCTCGAGGTCAAGCTCTTGTCGCTGCTGCCCCTTGGCGGGGAACTGTGACGAGGCAGTTGCCAAGAGTATTGAGCCCGGTGCTTGGACTTGCGCTTCTGACCGTGGCGAGCGCGGCACCCCCGGCGATTGCGCAGACCGAGATCAATTACCTGCTGGGGTTTGTCGAGAGTTCCGGCTGTGAGTTTTATCGCAATGGCAGCTGGTATGACTCGAAAAGGGCGCAAGCGCACCTGCGCGACAAGTACCAGATGCTGGCAGCGTCCGATCAAATCAACACGGCTGAAGACTTTATCGAGAAAGCCGCGACCAAAAGCAGCCTCAGCGGTCGGCCCTACCAGATCAGGTGTGGCGGCGGTGAAGCGGTGACCAGTAACCAATGGCTGCGCGATGTGCTGACGCGTTATCGCGCAGATGCAGTCCCTGGCGCACCACGCGTTCTGCGCGGTGCGCCTGCGCCCGACGCATCCGCTTCAAAACCAGGACTCTAATCGTCCTTCTTGATTTTGATCTCGCTGTGGACCGCCTTTACGCCTTCGGTCTCACGCGCGATGGAGGCAGCTTTGTCTGCCGCTTTCTGGGTTCTGGCGCTGCCGGTGAGCCACACGACGCCGTTCTTGTCCGTGTCGACATGAATGCGCCCCAGGCTGGTGATGTGCGCCGCCGCCAGCTTGGTCTTGATTTTCGTCGTTATCGCCGAGTCCTTCACGAATGCCGCCGGGTGTGAGCGGTCCGTATCGGAGTCCTGGGCGACCACGACCGCCGCGGGCCCGAGCAACGTGCCGAACAGCACGCAGGTGGTTGCAAATGTTGCCTTCATGTTCATGCCTCGTTTGTGAACCGGCCTGATTTTCCGGCTGGCTGCCATGATTCTCCGTTCGCTATCGCTTACCGTCTGTACGGCAGCGCACAGCGGCGGGCGCCTGTTTTCGTCAGCGTACGCAGGCGCGCCGGGCATGCGCCTACGTTTCGCTGGCCACTGCTTCGGCGCAAGCGAACCGAATCCACTCACTCACGATAGCGAAGGAGAAGCCCGTGACTCTGGGAACCATTCTGTTGATCATTCTGGTACTGATGCTGATCGGCGCCATCCCGACGTGGTCGCATAGCCGCAGTTGGGGCTATGGGCCCAGTGGCGGGTTAGGATTGGTGGTGGTCGTCGTCGTCGCGCTGCTTTTGATGGGACGGCTGTGACGGGGTCGCCACACGATCGCTAACTGGAAGCTGCGAACTGGCGAAGCGTCACCCGGACAAGCTCATCGCGCCGAGGCTTCCCTAAGCCGCCGCGGTGCGTTTCAATCCTTCGAACATTGAAAAGACCCAGGGCCGACACGCGATGAGCACCGCAAAACTGCGTTTATCGCGACTGGGAAGGGATCGATCAAGATCTGCCAGATCGCGAAAGTCGCTCGCCAGACGCTCGAGCTTCTTGATCAGCGTCTGACTCGATGCCTCGGACAATTCCGCGGAACGAAAATGCAGCGCTTCGCCAGCGGCGACAAAGGCCGAATGCAGGAATTCCTTGCGCACTTGCGCCTCGTATAGCGCTCGTACCGGGCCGTCTTTTCGCCACGCAATCGACGGGGCAGTCGTGACTTTCGCCCGGTACCTGGAGCGCAGCTCTACCAACCCAAGTGCATTGAGTTGCGCGAGCCAGCGACGCACCTGTCGGTCATCGACCGACAACTCATTTGCGAGCTCTGCGGGTCTGCGACCGTTGATCAGTAAGTAAAAGCAGCCGAGCAGCCCAGGGTTCGCCGCCAGCTCGGCTTCCTGATCCCAGCTCAGCGTGTCTGCGGCCGGGCTGCCGTTGCCTCCGGCGAGCCTCGCCACATCCAGCACCGTCGCATCTATCGCTCTGCAGACTCGCTCGAGCCGAGCGAGGGTGATCGAGGCTCTCGAGAACATACGCTTCACCGACGGCTCACTTAGTCCGATGCGTCGCCCGAGGTCCGCGTAGGTGATTCCGCGGGCCTTCAGCAGGCGCTTTAGTTCTCGCACGATTCGCGTGGTCTCGACGGCGGCTTCATTCATTGGTGTGACGTTTCGATGCGCGAGGTATTAAAAAACGATACTTCACGGGTCGGTATTGCGCAAGAGCACCGAGCGCCTAAGCTGCTCGTGCCTGGGGGCCGGGTTGCAGAGGTGCGTATGAGCCAGAAAACGTTGTGCTTCGTGGCCACGTTAGTGATCAGCGCGCTGGCTGCGCCAGTCGGCCTTGCAGCGAGCGATTACCCGGCAGGCGGCAGCGCCTACATAGGCGGCAGCATTGGCAACTTCAGCTATAGGACCGGAGATCAGGAAAAACTCAGTCCCAAGATCGGCGTAGTTCGCGTCGGTGTGCAGCTCAATCCGTACCTCGAGATTGAAGGACGCTACGGAACCGGACTGTCCACAGAGTTCACCACCTTGCTCGGGGGCTATGATCTGCAGATCGATAGCCTGTATGGTGCTTATCTCAAGGGCAACATCCCGTTGGCATCGAGCGCCTCGCTATACGGGCTGGCGGGGTATTCCGCCCTCAGCTTGCGTCGTAACTTCAGAGTCTTCTCCAATGAAAGAGTGACCGACGACGGCGCTTCATTCGCCGGCGGCCTGGATGTAAATCTGCGGCGCAATCTGCGGCTCAACATGGAGTGGGGACGATTCATCAGGGTCACCAGGCCGGTTGACAGCTATCAGGCCGACATTTTGTCGATCGGTCTGGTCTGGCTGCTTTGAGTACCCGCCGCACTCGGGCTCTGATCGGTTGGCTTGTCGAGCAGGACTACCTGCAGTAGGGCGCAACCTCTGCCGGAAGGGATGCGAGCCCCCAGAACAATGCATCGAACCCGATACGTATGCCGACGTCCGGATGCCAGCCGAAGCTGCGATCCCATCGCACCACAGGCTCGACGTATCCGTATAGCCAACCACCATGGAGCGGACG
>Ga0209626_1000195_pt1 | contig 12995 bp, 15 predicted proteins | sample JacPinW_OM1H0_M2_FD_187962 | JGI IMG/M metagenome (GOLD analysis project Ga0209626, IMG submission 187962) | Forest soil microbial communities from Algoma, Ontario, Canada - Jack Pine, Ontario site 1_JW_OM1H0_M2 (SPAdes) (version 2) | ecosystem: Environmental > Terrestrial > Soil > Boreal... | reverse complement strand
ACAATGCATCTGAGCGACGTTCATTGCTGAGCACGATTAGCCCTTTCGAACCGGCCCTTCTTCAGCGCCGTCCGATCGCCATTACTGCGACGTCATGGGTGTGGTTTTGCGGTCTGTCACAGCCCCAGGAACACCGTCCTACGCAGAGATTCATATCTTGGTAGACCCGCGCCGGACTCTGGGCGGACGCTCATCCTCATCTGCCGCATATCGGGCGCCAGGTTCAGCCTGATGCAGTCGTCTCCGCGGCCGGGTGCCGCATCGACGAGCACCTCGGGCAGTGGCCAGCGCAGGTCCTCGGTGTATGTCGTGTGCACCCAGAAGACCCGGCCGGTCTGGCGGTCGACGACCACGGCGGGATCGACCGTGTTCCAGAGCGAGGTGTACTGGAGCTTCGGCGGCGCCACGAGGCTCCACGTCGCGCCCTGGTCGGTGGAACGGGCGAGCGAGTTCTCGCTGTTCGCCGGCGAGAAGAAGATGGCGCCGCTGTTGCTCACCGCGAGCGTCGTCTCGGACGTCGCGTAGCCGGTGGCCACGCCGCAGGCAATCGGAAGGGTGGCGCTGACGGGCTGACCGGCGCCGCTCTGGGCGCGGTAGGCGAGCACCGGCCAGCTGCGGTTGCAGCCCGTGCTTGCGGCGGCACCGGCCAGAGCCGGCAGGGCGAGCAGCCCGACCAGGCAGGAAATGACAGCGGCCGCTGCGCGCTGACCGGGCCGCCTGCGCCGCATCACGAGCCGCCGCTCAACGCGCCGCCCTCTCCGAACGCACGCGACGCCGTGGCGTCGTCGGCCAGCAGTCTGATCGCGAGCCGCGCGAGCTCCCCCTGCAGGTCGGTCAGGCTCTGCGATCGTCCGGCACGCACCTCCTCGGCGACGAGCTCGGTGATCGCGAGCACGAGCACGCGGGGGATGAGCGGCGACAGCGGCGGCAGGTCCGGCTGTTCGGCCCGGGCGCGGCGCCCCAGATCGTCGAACATCGCGCGGAACATCGCGTAGGTGCGATCCCGCTGCTCGAGTGTCCGCTCGCCGGCGCTCTGAAGCGAGAGCAGGTACGCCCGGGCGAATGCCGGGCGCTGCTGCCACCAGCTGAGGTACAGCCCGGCTCCCTTGTGCATCGCCTGGATCCAGTCCGGCTCCTCGGTCAGGGCCACGAGCTGCGCGAGCAGCTCGTCGGCGACCTCGTCGCAGGCTGCGAGGAAGCAGTCGGCCTTGTCGGTGAAGAAGTCGTAGAACGCGTTGCTCGAAACGCGGGCCGTGGCGACGACCATCGGCACCGTCGTCGCCTCGAAGCCGTGGTGCGCGACGCACTCCACCATCGCCCGCAGCAGTCGCTCGCGCTGGGAGGTGCGCACCGTTCCGGGCGTGAGCTTGTGGCGTCCGCGGGGGAGCGGGTCGCCGCGCCACGCCGGCTCCTTGACATTTAAATGCATTCACGTATTTTATACCGCAATGGGCGGGGAAGGAAGGCAGAGGTGTGCGAAGCGCGCGCGTCGGTGGACGCTCCGGGTCGGGATGCCGGCCGCCGCCCTGGCGCTCTGCCTGTGCGCGTCGCCCCCAGTGGCGGTCGCGACGGCCGACCAGTGTGGAGCCGCGGGGCCCTGGTGCAACAGCTCGCTGTCTGCCGACCAGCGCGCCGAGCTGCTCTTGGGCGCCCTCAGCGAAAGCCAGAAGATCTCGCTGCTGGCCGGCAACGACGTGCTCGGGGTGACCGGCGCGTCTGGACACACGGGCAGCAGTGCGGGAGTCACCGGGCTGGTCCCGCCGGTGCACTTCACGGATGGCACGGCCGGCATCCGCCAGGGTCCGGCGACGGCTGTGCCGGTCGAGATCGCGCTCGCGGCGAGCTTCGATCCCGCCCTCGCGCAGCTCGACGGCTCGCTGCTGGGCAACGAGGCCAAGTACAAGGGCAACGACGTGATCTACGGGCCGACGCTGACCGTCATGCGCGTCGCGCAGGCGGGTCGCACCTTCCAGGCGCTCGGCGAGGATCCTCTGCTCGCCTCCCGCCTCGGGGTCGGCCTGATCGACGGCATCCAGTCCCAGGGCGTGATCGCCAACGCGAACATCTATCTCGCCAACAACCAGGAGGGCATCGACCCGACGGAACTCTCCGGCATGCCGGGCTCCCCGCTCGGCGCCGGGACGATCGGCAGTCGCTACGCGATCGACGCCAACGTCGACGAACGCACCCTCCGTGAGATCTACCTGCCGCCGTTCGAGGCGGCGGTCAAGGAAGCCCACGTCGGCACGGTGATGTGCGCCTACAACCTCGTCAACGGCACCTACAACTGCGAGAACGGAGGGCTGCTGAACGGCATCCTGAAGCAGCAGTGGGGCTTTCCCGGCGTAGTGCTGAGCGACTACGGAGCCTCGCACGACACGGTCGCCTCGCTGCGGGGTGGGCTCGACCTCGAACCGTGGCCCGGCGTGGCCTACGCGCCGGCGCCCGTCACCGCCGCGCTCGCCAGCGGGCTCGTGAGCCAGGCGCAGCTCGACGATCACGTGCGCCGCTACCTGCGCACGCTGTTCGCTTCGGGGGTCTTCGACCGATCGGCATACGCCGAAGAAGAAGCCCGGATCGAGAAGGCCGCGCACGCGGCCGCCGCGCGGCGCATCGAGGAAGGCGCGATCACACTGCTTGCGAATCGCGGTTCCGTCCTGCCGCTGGACCCGGCCCGGGTGAAGTCGATCGCCGTGATCGGCAAGCCAGCCGGCGCCTTCATCACGGGCGGCGGCTCCTCGGCGGTGACGCCGTACTCGGCCGTGAGTCCGTTGCAGGGGATCACAGAACGGGCGGGAGCCGGCGTGCATGTCACCTACGACGAAGGCAGCAACGCGGCCAGCGCCGTGGCGCTCGCCCGCTCGAGCGATGTCGCCATCGTCGTGGCCGCCAACTACCAGACGGAGGGCGCCGATCTCAACTGCCTGACCCTCGAGTGCCCGCACAACGCCTACGGCGAACAGGACTCCCTCATAGAGCAGGTGGCGGCGGCCAACCCGAAGACGATCGTCGTCCTAGAGACCGGCGGCCCCGTGCTCACCCCCTGGCGCGGCCAGGTGAGCGGCCTGCTCGACGCGTGGTACCCGGGCGAGCAGGGCGGCGCCGCGATCGCCCGGGTGCTGTTCGGCGACGTCAACCCGGCCGGGCACCTGCCTGTCACGTTCCCGCAGGCTGAAGCCGAAGAGCCGACCGCGGGAGATCCGCAGTCCTACCCCGGGGTCGCCAACAGCGAGTTCTACAAGGAGGGCGTGTTCGTCGGCTACCGCTGGTTTGACGCGCACAACCTCCAACCGGCGTTCCCGTTCGGCTTCGGGCTCTCCTACACCTCGTTCTCCTACGGCGGCCTCGGCATCGCACGGACCGCGAGCGGCGCACGGGTAACGGCGACGATCACGAACGTCGGGGCGCGAAAGGGCTCAGCCCTGGCGCAGCTGTATCTCGGGCTGCCGGCGCAGCAAGGCGTGCCGGAGCCCCCCGCGCAGCTGCGCGGCTTCGCCAAGCTCTCGCTCGCTCCCGGCCGCAGCGGACGTGTGAGCTTCCCGCTCGACGGGCGTTCGCTGGCCTACTGGAACACCGCCACGGGCGCCTGGAGCGTTGCCGCGGGATGCGACCAGGTGACGGTCGGCTCATCCTCGCGCGAAGCTGCCCTCACGGGAACGCTGTCGGTCAACGGGGCAAGCTGCCCCGGCGCCCTGGCCGCCGTCAACGCCACCCCCGGTCCATAGAGCCAACGGCAGAGGAAGGAAGGGATATGTCCGGTCATTCGAGCGAGCTGCTGTCCCGGCGCACGCTGGTGGCGCGCGCCTTGACGGCTTCGGCCGGCCTGATGGGCGCGCGCCTGATCGCGGGCCCGGGCGGCGCCATGGCCTCGACGCTCCCGCCGGCGCTCCCGGGCGCCAACGAAACGGTCCTGTCGCTGCTGCCCTCCCCTCAACAGGTGCGCGCAGGAGTTCAGACGATGGTCAACTTCGGCCCGCGCCTGACCGGCAGCAGGGCCCACAACCGCTACATCGCCTGGCTCGAGACGCAGTTCGGCAAAGCCGGCTGTGCCGTGCTACCCCCCGACAACCACCCATTGAGCCTGTGGCAGGCCAAGCGCTACGGCCTGGAAGTCCTCGGGGGCGCCGCGCCCCAGATCGTGCCGGTCAGCTCCTACTACCCCCGCTCGGGACAGACCCCGCGCACAGGCGTCACGGGCAAGCTCGTGTACCTCGGCGCCGGGCCGCCGGTGAGCATCTCGCCTGGGGACCCGGGCGGCATCCCGGCAGCGGTGGCCCGCTACGAGAACTCCATGCAGAGCTGGATCGGCGCCGCTGTCGCGGGGGCGGGCTCGAGCCTGAACGGGAGCGTCGTGCTGATCGACCTGCCGCTTCCGTTGCCGCTCACGACCGCCATCTTCGCCGCGATGGCCGACTACTACTACAACCCCGAAGAACCCACCGGTGCCGCGATCGGCGACTACAAGCGCCTGTGGATCGCCGGCGGTGGTGGCCTCGAACAGCTGAAGTCAGCCGGAGCCGCCGGAGTCGTGTTCGGATTCGACGCCTCGCCCGAGGCGATGCTCGGCCAGTACGTGCCGTTCTCCTCAGAAGGACCGGGCCTGCCCGCACTCAACGTCGACCGCGACACGGCCAACACGCTGCGCGCCCTCGCGGCGAACACCACGATGGTGCGGCTCACGCTTCAGGCGAGCACCGAACCCGCCACGAGCCCGAGCATCGTCGCCGTCCTGCCGGGCGATGGCAGCACAGATGAGGTGATGGTGCTCAACACCCACACCGACGGTCAGAACTTCGTCGAGGAGAACGGCGGCGTGGCGCAGATCCTGCTCGCCCGGTACTTCAACCGGCTGCCGAAGGGCAAGCGCCTGAAACGGACGCTTGTGTTCAGCGCCGTCACCGGTCACATGGCGCCGAACATGCCCCAGACGAAGGGCTTCATCGAAGCTCACCCGGACATCCTCGCCCACACCGTGGCGGCGATCACGCTCGAGCACCTCGGCGTCTCCAAGTGGTTGGACACGCTCACGGGCGGCTACCACGAAGCCGCTCCGTATGAGCCGGGCGGGGCCTATTGCTCGACCACCGAGATGGTGGTCCCGCTCATCGAGAGCATCCCCGAACACCAGATCGACAACACGGCCGTGCTGCGTGGGCCGGTCTACTTCGGGATCGGTGGCGCGTTCTTCGAAGCCGGGATCCCGGCGATCGGCTACCTCACCGGGCCGAACTATCTCGTGCAGATCGCCGCCAACGGCTGCATGGACAAGCTCAACGACGCGCTCTTCGCGCGGCAGGTGGCGTGGTTCGCCGATCTGCTCACACGCTACGACAAGATGTCGGCGCAGGAACTGAGGACGGGCGAACCGACCGTCGTGGGCGCCACCGGCGGCAAACCGCCAGCAGCCTGAGGCGACCGGCTAGGCCTTCGCGCCGGCGAACGGGCGGCTGGGCGGCGAGGTGAGCGCTTCGCGCGCCTCGACGTGGCGGACCAGCGCGCCCGTATAGCGCTCGATGCGTCGCGGAAGGCCGGTCTGCATCCAGCGGGACGTGGACGCCGGCAGGGTGGAGACGATTATTTCGTCGAACGCGTCCGGTCTCCAGACTTCGAGCACGGCGTTGAGCGGATCGGTGTCGCCCACCCGGCCGTCAACCTCGAGGCCCAGGCTGCCCAGGCGCGCGGCCATGTGCTGCGCTGTTCGCAGGGCCTCCGGGGTTCGGCCCAGCGGCACCAGGAGCGTGAAGCTCGCCGGTCCGCTCTCCAGCCGCGCGCGCAGCGCGGCCTCGAGGCCGATGGACGTGGCGGTGCGGTTGGCCACTACCAGGACGTTCGACTTGTAGGCCATAGCTAGCGCTCCTCGCTGTTGAGACCGGCTTCGGTCGGGGCGGCGCCAATCTCGCCCAGTGTGCGACCCGGAAGCTCGACGTTGTATGGACCGCAGGCCAAACATCCAACTCGTCACCTAGCCAGGCGGGCAAGGACACTGGCGTGTGGCCCGAGTGCGTCGATCTACGCGCGCCACCACACCAAGCGATAGATGCCGACGGCAGCCAGCGCCCATACACCTCCTGCGAGGGCCAGCACGGCGGCACCGGGGAGCCGCCCGAAAAGGAGCGCTCCGACGGCCGCGAAGCATGCCAGGCCGATCGCGCCGACCATGGCGCCCCGGGCAGCCTCGCATGCCTCGTCCGACCCATCCTTGCGCGCGATCAGGGTCACGCTCGCGGCGAGGATCGCTGGGAAGGCGAGCAGAACGCCGCCCGCCCGGGGGCCGAATTCGAGGCTCACGAAAGCGGACAGAACGGAGGTGGCGGCCCCGAACGTGAACCGAACGACCATATCCCGCGGTCGGACCTCGCGCAGGCGCCCCGGATCGAGGCGTGGTCGCTCCCTCGATGCCTCCAGGAGCGTCGATCCGCTCATAGCAGCAACGCCGCCACGGCCCCGGCCGGCAGCACCCAGGCCGCGAGCCCGAGCGCCGAGGCGACGAGCGGACGGACGCGGCGCATCAGCGCGACGAGCACGAGCGCGTAGCACAGCATGCCGCTCGCGCCGGCGAGCATCCCGATCGCGTTCTCGCGAGCGTCGTGTGCTCCCTTTGAGGCGAGCGTGAGCGCAAGTCCGGCAATGGCCACAGCCGGCGCCGCCCCGAACAGGCCGGCGAACCGTTTGGGTTGCAGCATCTCGCTGAGAAGAGCGAACATCACCACGAGCGTCCCGCCGGCCAGGCCCTTCAGCGCGAGGAGCAACAAATCGTTCACATGGGTTCTATTCCCGCTCCAGGCCGGACGGAACCGCTTCGCGCGGGTTCCCGCGTCCCGGTAGGGTCAACGAGCCGGCTACGAAGTGGCGTCCGCCAGCACCCGCCCCACGCTGTCCGCGACGCACACCGGCTTCTCGCCTCCCTCGGCCTCGACGGTGAACCGAGTGACGACCTGATGCCAACCGCCACCCACGTCGGAGACCTCCACGATCTGCGAGTAGCAGCGCACGCGCGCACCGACGAGCACGGGCGCGGGAAACCGGACCTTGTTCCAGCCGTAGTTGACCCCCAGCGCGAACCCGCTCACCTCGCTCAGATCCCGGCGCATGCCATCGATCAGCGAGAGGGTCAGGTTGCCGTGGGCGATCGTCGTCCCGAACGGGCTCTCGGCCTTGGCACGCTCGACGTCCACGTGGATCCACTGGTCATCGCCCGTCAGCTCGGCGAACTGGTTGACCATCTCCTGGGTGACCTCACGCCACTGGCTCGGGCCGACGAGCTGATCCTTGAGCGCTCGAAGATCCTCGATCCCGTGAGCCACGGCCTTGGGAATGCCGGCGCTTGCAGCCATCCTGTCTCCTTTCGCGGGGGCAGGGGATGCTAGTCGCTGCAGACTCCAAGAGCGAAACGGGACACGCGGCTGATGACAGCGGTGAGGCCTCCTACCGCAGCGAGGAGATCCCCATCATCTGGGCCACGTCGTCCATTTCCGCCAATGCGGCCTCGCACGGCATTTCGAAGACGAACCCCGCCTCGGCCGCCAACGCCTCGCGGGTCGGGCTCTTGTCCTCGACGATGCAGCGACGCAGCAACGCTAGCGCGGCTCCGGTGGAGGCTTCGAGCCGTTCGATGTGCCCCAGCACATCGAACGGCGGCTCCCCGTCCTTGCTCATCAACGGCACGGGCTCGGTCTGCCGCTCTATCTGCGCAAACGTCCTCGACGGCGCGCTGGCAGGCCGACGGATCGGCCGAGGGTGTTGAGTGTCGACAATGGCGTTCAAGTCTCTCCCCGTTTCGGTTGGCTTGCATGGGTCCGTATGACGCCGGCCCTCGACTGGGCAGCACCGGACCGCTCCGCCCAGCCCGGCTCGACGCGCCGACGTGTCGAGGATGTCCGGGTCCAGTCAACACCTACCACCCCGCCGGTATGCCGTCAAGCAAGCTTTTGCCGCACATAGCGGATTCTGGCCGGATGTTTTAGGCGCACCGAGCGCGCTTGGTCGCAGGCGCCGCGTTACGCTGAGCGCGTGCGTGTTGCGATCGCGGGAGGGCATGGCAAGATCGCGGTTCGGCTGACCAGGAGGTTGGTCGCCCGGGGTGCACATGTCGTCAGCCTGATTCGCAATCCGGCTCACACCGATGAGATACACGACCTTGGCGCCGACCCCGTGGTCTGCGACCTCGAGCGAGCCTCTGTGCCCGAGATCGCCGAGGCGCTCGCGGGCACTGACGCCGCGATCTTCGCGGCGGGCGCCGGTCCCGGCAGTGGCGCCGAGCGCAAGCTGACGATGGACCGGGACGGAGCGATCAAGCTGCTTGAGGCCTCGGCGTCGGCCAAGGTGCCGCGCTTTTTGATCGTCAGCTCCGTGGGCGCCGAGAACCCACCGCTCGGGGACGATGTGTTCAGCGTGTACCTGCGGGCGAAGGCCGAAGCCGACGCGGCTGTGCAGGCCAGCGACAGTGACTGGACGATCGTCAGGCCCGGTCGCCTCACCGACGACCCCGGTCGTGGACGGGTGCGGATCGACGCCGAGCCGTTCCACGGGACGATCCCCCGTGACGACGTCGCGGCTGTCCTCGATGCGCTGTTACAGGCCGACCGCGGGACGCGGCTGATCCTCTACGTCAACGCCGGCGAGCTCACCGTCGAGGAGGCCGTCGAAGCGGTGCTCCGGCGGGCCTCTCCAGCGACCTGACGAGCGCGCCCGCCGCGGGTGCGGGGCGGCATCGGCCGGCTCCCCGGTCACGGTGACATCAGCTCGCGGATGTGCGCGGCGAGCACTGCGGGCTGGTCCTCCGGCACGAGCGTGTACGAGTCGGCGATCTCGACGAACCGTCCCTGCGGCAGCAGCTCGGCGAGGCGGGGGCCGTGCTCGCGTGGCATCAGGCGATCTTCGGCGGCCCACGCGACCAGCGCCGGACGGTCGAAGTTCCGCAGCGAGGCGGCGGCGGCGAGCAGGTCGCGGCGGCCCTGGCCCGAGCTCAAGACGTACTTCCTCAGGTCACGCAGAACCCCCCGTTGCTCGAGGACGGGCCCGAACCAGCGATCCATGACCTCGCGTGGAACCGGCCTCTTGCTCAGCGGACCGTAGGTGAACGGCAGCCGGCGAAGAGGATCGAAGCTGAACGGCATCAGGGCCGCCTTCAGGCCGCCGGGAACGCGCGCGATGTAGGGGAGCATTCGTGCCGTGCCCCTGGGAGGGACGTTGTCAAAAGCCTCGCACGAGCACAGCAAGAGCCGCGCGATCCGCGCGTCGTGAGGTCCTCCGATCAGCAGCTGGGCGCCGCCCCAGTCGTTCATCGCGAGCGTTGTCTCCCGCAGGTCCAGGCGCTCGATGAACTCGCCGACGATCTCGGCGATCCCACGCATCGAGAGGTCCGCCTCCGGGTGCATCGGACGGCGGTGAGCGCCGAGCGGAAGCGTTGGCAGCACGCAGCGGTAGTCCCTGCGCAGGTCCTCCACCACGTGACGCCACAACGAGCCGTCCATGATGAGCCCGTGAAGCAGCACGATGACCGGCCCTTCGCCGCCGGAGTCCTCGTAGTCGATCGTCCCTGCCGTGAGCTCCACCTTGGGCATGGCGCACCTCTGGATCACAGATTTGATAGATCGCTCTAGCCAGCGCGGAGCGTATCATCGTCCGCCGTGGAGGAGCAGCGAGCGGGAGGTCGAGATGGCAGGCACCAAGGACCGGATCATGGACTCGAGCGCGGAGCTGTTCCGTCGCCAGGGATACACGGGCACGGGCGTGAAGCAGATCGTGGCGAGCGCCAATGCTCCCTTCGGCTCGCTTTACCACTTCTTCCCCGGCGGCAAGGAGCAGCTCGGCGCGGAGGTCATCCGTCGCTCCGGAGGGCTCTACATCGAGCTGTTCGCAAGCATCGCCGGCGACGCCCCCGATGTGGTCACGGCCGTGCGCGATTTCTTCAGCGGCGCGGCACAGACGCTACGCGAGACCGACTACGCAGACGCCTGCCCGATCGCGACGGTCGCGCTGGAGGTGGCCAGCACGAACGAGGCCTTGCGAGAGGCGACCGCTGAGGTCTTCGACAGCTGGATCGCCACGGCGACTGAGTACTTCGCCGCCGCCGGGATCCCCCGCGAGCGGGCGCGGGCATTGGCGTTCTCGATGCTCTGCCTGCTCGAGGGGGCGTTCGTGTTCAGTCGCGCCATGCGGAGCACGGAGCCGCTGTGGGCCGCGGGGGAGAGTGCTGTCACCGCCGTCCGCACCGCGCTGCCGCAAGCAGCTCCGGGTGCGGCCACGACTGGATCGATCTCCCGCTGAGGCGCCCACGCGGGACCGGGATCATGCATCACGTCTTCGACCCCGGTGCCGCGGCACACCCGTTTAGGCGATCTTTCGGCGCGGCTCAGCCCTGGCTAAGCGCGGGGCGCTGCACTGTGGTGTCCCATTTCCCCCAGCAAAGGAACCAATGTGAAGTCAGTATCTCCCAGGAAGATCCTCGGCGCGGCGACCGGTCTGGTGTTGGTCGGCGGTGTGGCCAGTGCCGTGGCCGCGACCTCCGAGACGGCCGGGTCAAGCCGGCAGGCCTACGTGGCCGACGTGGCGAAGCGCCTGAGCGTCACCCCGAGTGCCCTCACGTCCGCGCTGAAGGCAGCGGAGTACGACCAGATCGACGCGGCCGTGGCCGCTGGGCACATGACTCAAGCTCAGGCGGAAGCGTTGAAGCAGCGGGTCCAGCGCGGCGAGCTTCCCTCCCTCGGCCGCAGGCCCGGCCGGGGCGCGTTCGGGGCCGGCCACGTCGCGGAGCAATACCTGGGCGTCAGCCAGGCCACACTGCGCAGCGAGCTGCAGTCGGGCAAGTCCCTGGCGCAGATCGCCTCCGCCACACCGGGGAAGTCCCTCGAAGGCCTGAAGGCCGCGATCATGGCGGCGGCGAAGGCACGGCTCGATCAGGCGGTGTCCAGCGGTAAGACCACAACTCAACGGGAGCAGCAGCGCCTTGACCGGCTCTCCAGCCACATCGACGCGCTGCTCCAGCGCACCGAGGTGGGGCGCGGCGGATCGACCGCGCATTGACCCGCTGAGGAGGCTGGCAGGCTCGCCGGGCGAACGTCGTGGCCGGCGAGCTTGGGTGGACGGCGGTTCGCCGCCGCGGCGCTTCCTGCCGCCGCTCGAGTGGCGGACCATTGCGCCGATGATTTTCGGCTGCCGGCTCGGTCTTGACCTTGAGGCTCAGTCGATCAAGGAGGAGAACCGATGACCAGCACCACACCGGACCGCGGGCGCGTGGCGGCCCACCACGCCCGCCACGAGGGGTGACCGGCCCGGGGCCGGCCGGCCGATGGCCGCCTCGCCGCCGCGGACCGTCACCCTGGCGATCCGGGTTCCGCTGGAGCACGCCCACCTGGCGGGGCTCTTGGAACGGACCTGCGCGCTGCTCCAGGGAGGCGTCGTCGAAGTGTTGCAGTGCGAGGTCGCGGGGGTGCCGGCGGACGCGGTAGCCGTGGACGCGCTGGCGCGGTTGGCGCTGGCCGCCCGGCGCAGCGGATGCCGCGTGCGGTTGCGTGGGGCCTCCGCCGAGCTGCGGTCGCTCGTGGGGTTCGTCGGCCTCGCCGACGTGCTGTTCGAGTGACCTACGCGTCGAGGTGCGCGGGCAGGCCGAACAGCGGGAAGATCGTCTCGGTGCCCAGGAAGAACGTCAGCTCGACGATCTGCCCGTCGGCGATCTCGAGCACCTGCAGCGCCCAGGGGTCATAGCCCGAGCCGGTCTCGCTTGGCTTGTACTGGCCGAACGCCGGCGATCCGTTGGCGGCGCTAGCCGCGATCACCCGCGAGCCGCGGCAGGCCGCTCCCGGTCCGACCCACCAGCCGAGGATATTCGCCCGGCCGCTCAGCCACAGCTCGTACGGCGGCATCGACTGCGTCGCGTCCTCGTGAATGAGGGCCGTGAGCGCATCCATGTCGTAGCGCTGGAAGGCGTCCACGTAGCGGGTCAGCAGCTCGCGGTCGTGCTCGCTCAGGGCGCCCTTGCCGGCGTCGGCGACGTCCGTGGAATCCAGTGTCGCGCGCGCGCGCTGCAGGGCGCTGTTGACCGCGGGGACGCTTGTCTCCAGTAGTTCCGCGACCTCGGCAGCCTTCCAGTGCAGGACCTCGCAGAGGATCAGGACGGCGCGCTGGCGGGGCGGCAGGTGCTGAAGCGCCGCCACGAACGCCAGGCGGATCGTCTCGCGCGACTCCGCCACGACCGCCGGGTCGCCGTCCGGCGCCACCAGGCCGTCGGGGACCGGCTCGATCCACGTAACCTCCGGCAGGATCTCACCGATCGGGCCGTCCGGCGGGCGAGCCGGACCGAGGTCCATCGGGCGTGCGCGGCGCTGGGGGCCGCCCAGCATGTCGAGGCAGACGTTGGTCGCGATCCGGTACAGCCACGAGCGCACCGACGCACGTCCCTCAAAGCGCTCGAGCGCGCGCCACGCGCGCACCAGGGTGTCCTGGACCGCATCCTCCGCCTCGAAGGGCGAGCCCAGCATCCGGTAGCAGTAAGCGGTCAGCTCGCGACGATGGCGCTCGAGGTCACCGAAGGTCGGGCTTACACCTACCGCAGAGCTCTCCACGCCCTGCATCCTAGCCCGGTGCCGTGCTCAGTCGTGATGGGCGGCCTGGGCAGCCCGGTCGGCCGCGGTCGTCGGCCGCCGGTAGGGGGACGTTGCGCTGTAGCGACGCGAGATGCGCGCCTTGCGGGTCAGTCCATGCAGCCCCTCGAGCGAGCGGCCCGCGCCCTCGGCCACGCAGGTCAGAGGGGAGTCGGCGAGCCTTGCCGGCATCCCGGTCTGCTCGGTCAGTCGCTCCGGGAAGCCGGCCAACATCGAGCTGCCCCCGGCGAGCAGGATGCCGCTGTCGGCGACGTCGCCCGCGAGCTCCGGAGGGGTCTGCTCGAGCGCGCCGCGCACGGCATCGACGATCGCCTGCACCGCCTCGCGCAACGCCTCCCTGACCTCATCGCCGCCGATGGTCAGCGCACGCGGTAGGCCGGACGCCGCATCCCG
>Ga0209626_1000194_pt1 | contig 13001 bp, 8 predicted proteins | sample JacPinW_OM1H0_M2_FD_187962 | JGI IMG/M metagenome (GOLD analysis project Ga0209626, IMG submission 187962) | Forest soil microbial communities from Algoma, Ontario, Canada - Jack Pine, Ontario site 1_JW_OM1H0_M2 (SPAdes) (version 2) | ecosystem: Environmental > Terrestrial > Soil > Boreal... | reverse complement strand
GATCGGAACGCCGTCCAGGGTCACCTTGCTCTGCGCCTGCGTGGCACCGAAGGAGCTACCTTGTATCGTAAGCTTTCTCGGCGCAACCCCGCGAGCGTCAAGGGTGGCGGCGTTGACGTGCGCTAGATCGGTGGTCATCGCCTTCTTCGCCAGATAGGCGCCCTGTCCGAGCCCCATGAGGACCAACAGCGCCGTGTCGATGTCGGGAAGCTGGAGAGACCCAGACGGTGTGTTGATCAAGGAGACCACGTTGTAGAGGTAGACGCCGATCGCGACCAGGGTCCAGCTCATCATCTGGATCTTGGTGAGGTCGGGGAAGCCGTCGTCGTCCAGAAACACATCGCCGAGGTGGATGGCGGCGGTGGGGGTGTTGCCCGGAGGGTTCGCAACGCCTTTGCCTTGAAGGCCAGGTGCGGTCGCAGCCGGAGCCTTGTTGATCTTGCCGCTCGCCACGTACGAGGCGGTGATTCCCTTGGCGGCAGCCATCGTCGTCACGCTGAGGCCCATGGCGAGGAGCAGGTTCTGCGGAAAGCCAGCCCCCGTGAGCGAGAGGCCGTCTTCGACCCGGGCGATGTAGAGCGCGACGTAGGCGAAGAGCGCCACGACTGTCCAGAGGAAGAACTGGAGCTTCGAGGAGCTGAGCCGCCCGTCGGCGCCGATCGAGAAAGCGAGGGGGTTCCAGCGCCGGGTCAAGGAGCCGAGGAGAAGATAGAGCAGAAGAAGTGTCAGGAGAGCCACGAGGCAGGGTCGCCAGGAGGGCGTTCTCATCGCCTTTCTGGGTTGGGTAATCTCCGATGCGGGTATCTTTGGGGCAGTGGAAGTGATCTTGGGCTTGAGGACAGCTCGAGCGGAAAACAGCGGCTCGCTGCCCGGGGCCGGCTCGAAATCGATGCTGAGGACGGGATGGAGCTCGATCCCGTTGTCGGCGAGACCCGTCTGCCCGTGGTCGAAGTCGAACATTCCGATGCCAGCGATGCGGACCGGCAGGTCGGCCTCCTGGAAGCGATCGGTGACCGTAAAGTGGGAATCGAATTCCTGACGTGCCTTGGTGATGGCACCGGTGAAGGGGCTTGTCTTTTCTTTCACGCACTCGGGAGCGGGGATCTCGGCGATCATGGTGCGGCCCGACTGGTCCTTGAGGACCAGATGGTAGTCGCCGTCGCTCTCGTGCTTGAACTCGACGAGCATGGCATCGAGCTGCCAGAAGGTGGTCTCCGAGGGGGCGATTCGCGTGTCCGGAATGGGGCTGGGGGCCGGAAATTGGACAAGTTGGACGATCGACGTGGGTGTCGGGGCCGAGGCGTCGATCTTCGTCGCGGCCGGGTCGAAGCCCGACTTGATGGCCCGCCTCTCGACGCCACACTGGTTCGAGGCTTGCGAAGCCGAGGTCGCCAGGATCGTGAGGACAGTCCAGGCAACGACGAGGCGGAAGCATCTCTGCAGCGTCATGTATCCCCCTTCCAGTCGGGCCATCGCCGTGCGGGCTGCCCTTCACGAAAGTGAGACGGACGGTTCTCAAGATTTCCGGCCGGTAGTGGGATGGCGATGGGTAGGGAGGATTTTCAATGCACCTCTCGTGTGAAATGCCCTGGTCGTGGAGCGCCGGAAAAGGGCGCCCTCCTCGGCGTCGCCGTCAGGAGAGGGATTTCGGTCCTATCTGGACTGTCGAGGCCACGATCAGCACCTTTCGCCAGTTAGGGGCGTGTGGCGTTCTGCGACGCTTCCGTATTGTTATTAAAGTGATGATTCGCGGATTGGTTAGCGACTAGTACCAATGATTAAGGATCACCGCTGGTCGGTCCATCGCCATTTTGATCATGAGAAGAAGTATGACCAATGCGCAGCAGCCAATTCCGACGGCAGGCGACGTTTTGTCGCCGGAAGTCGCTCTTGCCAGCGCATGCCGCAGACTAGCACTAGCAGGCCCACGCTCGCGAAGACGATCGTCGGCCACTGCATGCAATCCAAGCAAGGAAGGAAGCTGAGCACCATGAAGATGATCGCGATGAACCCCCATGATAAACTTGCTCTTTTCACGTTGTTTCCCCTTTCGTCCCCAGCCGGGCAACTAGAAGCCGGCCAATAAATCCTATCCATGTAAGGCTGTTCACCACCATGAACCCAAACACGGCGAGAGCGCCGCGGTTGAGACGCTGTGCCTCGCGAGGTCGACCCTCCGCGATGCGATAGAAAGCATGAGTCATCCCACACAGCAGGCAGGGTCGGCGCGGGCAGCGCGGGAATGTCCTCTCCAACGCTTCTATGGGCATGAGGAATGGCGCGGCAACAGCCGCCGCAGAAAAGGGGCTTAGTATCAGCCAGGAGACGACGATCGCCTCAATCCACGGCAGCCTTTTCATCGCGTCAACACCAAGCCACCCGCGGCGTACGCAGCTCCTGTGAGGCTGCGGTTGGTTCCGTCCCTTAGGCGGCGAAGCTCGGCGAGCTGAGCCGATTGGAAGGCCAGGGTGGGATCGCCGATTCGGAAGAGATCTTCGTAAAAGAGCTCCATGAAGCGAGACATGGCTTCATCGTCTACCGACCAGAGGGTGAAGAGGAGGTAGCGAGTCCCCGCGAGGAAGAAGGCACGGCGCAGGCCGAGGATGCCCTCTCCGCTCCTCACCTCGCCGGCACCGGTATCGCACGCCGAAAGCACGGTAAGCCAGGTACGGCCGAGATCGAGACCTGCGGCCTCTTCGGCGGTCAGGATGCCGTCTTCTGAGAACGGACGGGTGACGCCGCGCTGCCAGGCGGCGAGCGTCCCCTTGGCGCCACCCAGCAGCAGGTATCCCCGGTACATCGGTTGCCTGCTGAGACGGGTGGCCGGCAGCGAATCGCTGCTGAACTGGCCGCTATGTGTCGCTAGGTGGAGGATCCCCAGATCGCGCCGTTTGAAGAGCTCGCCCTTGGAGGCCGCGTCGCCGATGAAGGCCTCCGTTCTCCAACCGCGAGCGGCGGCAATGCGAGCGACGGTCTGGACCTCGTATTTCGAGTATGGCAGGTCACCCATCCCGTCCGCCAAAGCCAAGAGCGTCTTGTCTGGGGTTTGAGAAGCCCCGGGCAGCAGATCGCGGCCACAGTCGATTTGCGAAATTTGCCAGCGCTCTGCAACGAACGTCCCGTGGTCGTCTAGCAAAGCGGCCCAGGGGACGAAGTGCAGCGCGCCGTCGGGGCTCAGCACCACGCTTCGAGTACCCTGGGGAAAGCTCGCTGTGAGAGGCTTCCAAAGCCGTTCATAGAGCCCGCGTAAGGCATCCGTCACACTTCCTTGTGAAGGCTCAAGCCGAGCGGCGCCGCGCCCTCCACGGTCCATTTGCTGCACGAGTTTTTCAATCGCGGGCTCAAGATCGTCCGCTTTGCAGAGAACAACCCAGATCGGGCTACGGTGACCGGAGATGACTAACGCGCCATACTCGGGGGTGAGCTTTCCTCCCTCTCCGTAGCTCTGGAAGCGAACGAGCTCGACGAGGATCTGATCGCTCTCGAGCGCGGCTTGAACTCGAGCGAGATCCGCGTCGGGCCGCTCCCTCCGGGATGATCGTGCCAGGCGCTTGGCTAGGGCGGTTTCCTCCTCTTTGAGAGAACGCTCGAGGTCGTCGCGCTCGGCATCGCCTCGGAGGGTCCCCCGCGCAACGGCCTCCATCAAGGCGACTTTCAACGCGCGGACGCGGTCGAGTCCCTCCCTGTCGGCCGGGTTCGTGCTCTTCCGTACCAGAGCTCGTTCCACGAGAAGGGAGTCCAGCACGGCTCCCTTCGTTCTCAAAACAGCCTCCGCGAGCAAGGTGGCATCTCCCAGGTTGGCAAGGTGGTCGTAGAGGAAGGCATTGCTCTGGAAGGCGAGGCGTTGTGCCTCCGAGCCAAAAGCAAGGATCTGGTCGAGGCTCCGGACTTCGAGATCCAGGGCCCGGCGGCTGAGTGCGAGAGCGCCCTGATGCTGGCCCCTTCGCTGGGCGACGATCGCTAGGGCCCGGTTCACCTCGGCGAGTACCTGCAGATGAGCTTCGCTTGGCCGGGAGAGCAGAGACTCGGAGTGGGTCAGCAGCCTCTCGGCTCCCAGGAGATCGCCGCGGGCCAGGGCCGTGGCTCCCAGCGTCGCTTCGACAGCTGCTGCCGAGACGGATTCGGTGCCGTCGAGCGACTGCGCCAACCGGAGCGCACTCTCACCCTCCCGTCGAGCTTTCTCGAGGTCGCCGGCCTGCCGATGGGTGACCGCGAGGTTGGTGAGCACCAGGGCCTCCTCGCGGCTTCCGGCGGCGGCGAGAGCCCGCGCTTCCTGGAGGCGTGCCTCGGCCGCCGGGAAGTCCTTGAGGTCTCCCAGCACTAGTCCTAGGTCGTTCAAGATGGCAAAGCGGAGAGAGCGGTCACGGATCCCCCCGAGAGCCAAGAGATCCTCGAGACTACGGCGGGCTTCCTGGAAGTCGCCGATCGACACATAGACACCGGCCAGGTTCTGGCTCGTTGTCTGGTAGGCCCGACTCTGCTCTCGTCCTAGCCTTCGGAGGAGGTCGAGCGCCTTGAGGTATGCCGACTCCGAGGCCTCGACGTCTCCGAGGAGCTCTTCGGCCGAGGCGAGATTCTGCAGTGTGATCGCGCGCGGCTCGAGGAGCTCTCGCTCGCCCGAGGACCCCAGGGCATCGATGGCCGCACGGAACGAACCCGCCGCGGCCGCATAGCGCCTCTGCTCGAGCTGGCTGAGTCCCCGGTTGTTGTGCACCCACCCGAGGTCCCGGCCCGTCGCTCCCTGCCGCTCGAGGATCGACTGGGCCTCGTCGTAGAGTTGCTCAGCCCTGGGAGCGTCGCCGACCGCGGCATAGAGGCTGGCGAGATACCCGAGACCCCGTGCGAGGGCCGAGCTCTTGCCGAAGAGGCGCAGCCCTTCTAAGAGCGGTTGGCAGATCGAGATCGCGTTCTCGACCGATTCCCTCGGAAGAGGCGGGAGAGGGTTGCCCGGGATCGAGACCAGGCCTCCGATCTGCGGGCGAGGCGCGATGCCCTGGATCGGGTACGGCTTCTTCTCGCGGACGCGAGGCCGGCCTGTACCCGAGGCATTCCCGGGCTCAGCGATCGGCGAGGTGCCGTCCACTCCGCGCAGGAGGAGTGCCAGGACTACCCCGAGCCAGGGCCAGCATCGCGGTCTCAAGGGTCTAACCTTTGCCCTTCCCCTGCTCTTTCTGGATGCCCATTCCCTCGATGATGTGGTTCGCGTCTCCACCGACCACGGAGCAGATGGAGGTGCGCTCGCTCACCTTGAGGACGCGGATGCGGGCGCGCTCGTGGACGATCTCGTCGAGCGACTCGCCGGTGTCCGGATCGGTCAGCAGCTCCGATTCGCCGGCTATGAACTCGTCGCCCTCGGCCACCCCTTCGCGCGATCCACGATTGATGATGATGCGCTCTCCAGCCACCTTGACGACCGAGCCGCGCCAGGGAATCGAAGGGAGCTGGCCGACCATCCAGGGGATCACGTCGTCGATGGCTTTCGCGAGAGCCGCATGGATGTCGGCGTCCTGTCCCACCTTCGCGTTCGCCTCTTGTCCGGTTCCTTGGAGCGACACTCCTCCACCGCGGTTGCGCGCGGCACCCGTGAAGTTTTTCGCGGCGACTAGGGTGCCCGTCGTGGCGTCGATCATCTGGATCGTTGCTCTGATCTCAGTCTTGGCTCCCCCAGCGTTGATCTTGATCGGGCCGATCCCAAAGCCGCCTTGGCCGGCCGAGCTCTGCTTGAAATCGGTGATGACTCCCTTGACCAGCAGTTGGGCGGGGGTCAAGCGGCTCCGCGCCGCCGTCTTCCTACCCTGCGCCGTGACCCCGGAGGCTCCCCTGGCCTGCTCTTTGAGAGCAGCCTTCTGCATGTCCTGCTGCGCCACGACGATGAAACGACCGCTCTCCTGAAGCGCCGCGGTCAGCTGTGTCTCCCAGTCGCCGCCGAGGTGGGCGGAAGAACCGCTTTTGTCCTCGAACTTCTCGACGAAGACGCTGTATCTCAGACTTCCGCTTGCTGGCATTCCCGATGCAGACGGAGCCATGAGGGCTCCGGCCATCAGAATGATGCCCAAACATGCGGTGGTGAGACGAATCGACTTCATGATTTTTTCCTCCCCTTTTCGTCGATAGATTCGTGCCGGCAGACTGGACCTATATTTGGATGTCGCGAGATCGCAGGATCGCTAGGGTGGCTGCAGCGAGCAGCGCGAAGTGAAGCGCGAGAACTAGGAATGGCGTGGTCGGGCGAGAGCGGTACTGGTGCGGGAAGAAATATTCGGCAAAGTCCGTCCTCGCCCTAGCGTCGGCGGGCGCCCCGGCCGCGGGCAGTTGTGTCGTCGCCGGCGCTTCCGGGTAATGCGCCGCCTCGGCACTCGCCGCGAGCTCGAAGGCCCAGCGCGACGACATGAGGTGGGCGAGCGTCCGCGCGGGCTGATCCATGTCGTCAACTGGCCGCAGCATGCCGCCTAGCATCACCATCGGTAGGATCACGATCGGCACCAGGGAGATGGCAACTTCCGAGCTGCGGGCCAAGGCCGAGATCGTCAGCCCGAGCGCCGTGCCGACCAAAGCGCTCAGGAACAATCCGCCGAGAAGCCAGGGCCACGGCGCGGTGACCCGGCAGCCGGTCCTGACGATGGCGAACAGGAGCCCACATTGCGCCAGACCGATCACGCTCAAGAGGGCGAGCTTGGAGACCAGGTAGGCCGTTAGGCGGAGCCCGACCATGCGTTCGCGACTGAACACCGGCCACTCAGCGACGATCTCGCGGGCGGCGTTGGAGCAGCCGAACCAGGTGGCGGCGATGTTCAGGAGAAAAAGGACTGTCGCAGTCGCGGTCGAGCTCTGCTGCCACTCTGAGATGATTCGGGTGTCCGCATGAGCCCTCGTCGCTGCGCCGAAGACCAGCACCAAGAGGAGCGCGATGATCGGAGCCTGGACCACCAGGATCAGGCTGTTCCAGGAGTCCCGTGCCTTGAGAACCAGGCCCCGGCGGATCAGGATGACCGCCTGCCTCCAAGCGCCTGGCGCCTGGCGGACTCCCGGCTCGTTCGCGCCTGGCACCGCACCCTGGCCGGCTCTCTGCGCCACGAAATGGCGCTGTAGCGGCGAGGCCTCGTAGCGCGCGAGCCATTCCGACATGGGCCGCTCCGCCAGCCCTCGGAGCACGGCCTCCGGTGCGGGATCGCCGAGCAGCTCGGCGCCCGGCTTGAAAAAGCGGATGGCCTCCGGGTAGGCCGGCCCGTAGTAGACGAGCCTCGCGGGTGCACCGGACTTGACGTCGCGGCAGACGACAGCGAGGTTGTCCATCAGACGGAAGACCTCCCGGCTCGGCTGATGGATCGTCAGCAGGATGGTCCTCCCCTCGCGCGCCAGGTCGCGCAGACTCTGCATGACCAGCAGGGCGTCTTCGGAGGAAAGGCCCGAAGTCGGCTCATCGAGAAAGAGCACCGGCGGATCGGTCAACAGCTCCATTGCGAGATTCACTCGCTTGCGTTCACCGCCGCTCACCACCTTGCGGGTCGGGGACCCGATGGATGAGTCTCGGATGTGCCGGATCCGAAGGTGCTTGAGCACCCGGTCGATGCGCTGGGCGATCTCGTCGCGGGTGGTGTCTCCGGGCAGGCGCAGCTTGGCGGTGTAGTACAGGGCCTCGAAGACGGTGAGGTCACCATGCAGGATGTCGTCCTGAGGCACGTAGCCGATGCCGAGCCGGAAGTGATCGAAGGCGGCATAGAGATCGCGACCGTTGAACAGCACGCGGCCCGAGCTCGGCGGCTGGTAGCCGTTGAGCGCAGTCATCAATGTCGTCTTGCCCGCGCCGCTCGGACCCATGAGGCCGACGAGCTCCGAAGGCAGCAAGGTCAGGGAGACGCCCTCGATCAGGCGTCGGCCACCGGCGCTGACAGCGATGTCCTGAGCCTCGATGCGGGTGTTGCCGCGGTAGTCGCGACGTTCGAGGCGGTCCGCGTCGATGAGGACGAGACGGCTCCCTCCTAGATCGACCACGTCTCCGAGGGCGAGCGCGGCCGGTGCCGTGAGGCGGGCGCCGTTCAGGTAAGTGCCGTTGGTCGAATCCAGATCGGTGATCGCCCAATGGCCGCGGCTACGCTCGATGCGGGCATGACGGCGCGAAATCAGCGGATGGTCGATCGCCAGATCGTTGTCGGGCGTCCGGCCGATGGAGAGCGTTGCGCTCGGAGCGACTTCGATGAACACGCTGTCTGGGTTGGCGAGGGGCATATTGGCGTCTCCTCTAGCGGGCCGCGGATGATCCGGCGAGCAGCTCGTTCCAGTCCTGATCGATGGCCTGCATCAGGTCGGCGGTGGCGCCGATGAAGGCATTCCTCGCCTTCGCCTGGGCAGAGAGCTCGGTGTACTCGACCGGCTCGGTCCAGCCTCGACCGATGCTGCGGTTGGCGGGTAGAAGATAGGCATTGAGCCGCATGCGGGCGGCCCGGAGGTCGCCTGAGATGCCGAAGGCCTGTGCCTTTCGGCGCTCGGCCTCCTCGACCCGCAAGAGAACCAATACCTGGAAACCGCCGCGCAGGAGCGCTGTCCCGAGAGCCTTCTGCGAGACCTGCGTGCCCTGGTGCCGGAGCAGCTCATCGATATCTGGCTCGCCGTGCTCGTCGGCTATGTCGTAGTGGCGCGAGAGGCGGCGCTCCATCTCCTGCTCGAGCGAGCCGGCGAGCAGCGGATCGCCCGCGGCGACGACGGCGATGCGCGGGCGCTCCGGAAGCGCCAGGTGGGGGAGCCGTGGCGGCTCCTTAGGATGCCGCGGGGGCTCGCTGGGGACCTGCGGCCGTTCGTTCCGATCCGGTGGCGGCGAGACTCGCTTAGGATCTACAGGCTTCGGGTTCCTGATGTGCTTCGTTCCCTTCAGGTCCGGATGGACCGGGGGTTTCGGTGGAAGGGGGGGAGGAGGGGGGGCTGGCGGGGTCTGGTGGTAGTCTCTTCCTCCTCTATCGCCAACATGTCGGGAGAGCTGAAGGGCGAAGAGCGCGGCGCCGACGAGAGCCACCGCGGCGCCGACGGCGAGCCGCCGTTGAAAGGAGCGTCGATGCTGGGCGCTGCGTTCGGCGGGCGAGCTCACCGAGCGATCGAGGGGCGTTGCCGGCTCGCGAAGGCTGGTCGCGCGCACCGTCGCGCCAGGTGGGATCCCGACGGGAGGAGCCACGAGCCCTCCCCGTGTCGGATCGCTCGCGCTCTCGGTGACGCTGTCGAGTTTGCCGATCATCGCCTCGCAATCGGGAAAGCGGTCGTCGGGCCGCTTCGCCAGGGCTCTCATCACCGCGGCCTCGAGAGTCGGCGGAATGGTGGGATCGAGGCTCCCCAGCGTGGGCGGCGGTGCGGAGACGTGCGACTGGAGGATTGAGAATTGAGAGCCCGAATCGAACGGCGGCCGGCCGGCGAGGAGCTCGTAGAGGACGATGCCGAGGGAGTAGATGTCGGCGCGCCCGTCGATGCGCTCGGGAGTGAGGATCTGTTCGGGGCTCATGTATTGCGGCGTGCCGACGGCGATCCCCGTGGTGGTCATGGAGGGGACGCCATCGGCGCGGGCGATCCCGAAGTCCGCCACCACCAGTTCTCCGGTATCGTTGAGCAGCAGGTTAGCGGGCTTGACGTCGCGATGGACGATGCCCTTTTTGTGCGCGTAACCGAGCCCCGAGAGAGCCTGTCGAGCCCACGCCAGCGCCTGGGCTCGAGGTACTCGCGAGCCGTCGCGGGAGAGGACGTCCGCCAGGCTGCCCCGATCCAGATACTCGACGACAAGGAACCACTGACCGCCGTCCTCGAGATAGTCGAGAACTCGCGCGACGTTGGGATGGCGAAGCTGAGCCTGGAGCTTGGCTTCGCGTTGGAAGCGCTGGCGGAAGGAGTCCTGGGACTCGAGGCCGGGCGACAGCACCTTGACCGCGGCGAAAGTGGGAAGGGAGGCGTGGCGAGCGAGGTAGACCGAGCCCATGCCGCCTTGGCCGAGCTCCCGTTCAAGCACCCAGCTACCTACACGCCGACCGATCATGCTTCCTCCGTGCTTGTGCCGGTCCACACCCGGCTCGGGCTCTCGACCTCTGACATCTGCAGAGACACCTGCCGGGAGAGTTGGTGTCGCGCCCGGAAGGGGGGCATGATCCTTCAGCGGGAAGGGGCGACCTGGCCGGCTGCCTCAACGGCGAATTCCGACCAGCGGTCCCGCATCACGGTGACCATCCTGCCAGCGAGATCGCGAGTGGCGACGACCATCTCGATCCAGAAGCGCTCTGCAAGGTCGCAGTCGGTCTCCGAGCGGGCGCGGAAAACCCCGAGCCTGAGATCCGGCCGGCGCTCCATGGCGAGGTGAGCGCGGCCCCCGTCAGGCTTCACCAGGATCATGGCGGGGGACGGGGGATACCCTGGGAGCTCCCTCAGCGGAGAGCCGTCCATGTCGGATAGGCGGTCGGAGACAGTGATCCCGTCGCCCCGGCGGATCGGCGCGTCGCCGCCCGGCGCGATGAGGTCACCATGCAGAAAGAAGCGTTGGGAAAGGATCCGGACGCGCGTCTCCGGCGTGGCGACACGGAAGCGCCACCGCCCGGGAGCCGGACGGCGGACCACGACCGTCCGTGTGCCCTGCCCCTGGTGGATCTCCTCCACCACTTCCTCGGCCGCCGCGGCCCGGTCGGCCGGTGTGGGTCGACCTCCCGCCCGAAGCCGTTGACCGGGCGGAGGAGTTCGCCCAGCGCCCGGTCAGTGATGGCACCTCCCGCCCGATGTTCGTGGCGAGCAACGGAAAGCCGCTCTCCGGCTCGCGCAGGAGTGCGGTCGGGCCCTGGCGCACTGCTGCTTAGCCTTCATGGAGCTGCAAGCGACGAGCGCCCGCCGCGCGCGGGTCAGCTTCCGGTACGAGCCTCGCCGTCGGCCCGACGACCTGCGGCGCGGCGACGGTGAGGTTAGGACTCTCAGGTCTCCAGCTCGCGCCTACCGGCGAACCTCGGTGATGCCGCGCGGTAGCGCGGCTCTTCGGCTTCGGAGACGTCGAGTCTCGCCGCTGCCTCTACCCGTAACGGGCGGCCGATCGCCTGCACATGGACGCCTCGCGGGTGGCTACGGGACGCCACCCGAGAACTGGATCATGGGACAGAGGACGCGGTCGTAGGTCCCCCGTCCGCTTCCAGGCCGCAGGCGGAGCCTGTCAAGCAGGGCGGAGGTGCGGTCTGCGACGGGATGGAGGGTCTCCCAGGAGATCTCGCGCTCGGTGGTTCCAGCCGGCCGGTCCGGGAGCTGCGGGATCGGCCGCATTGGCTTGGCGGGCGGCGTCCTGGTGAGCTCGAAATAGAGCTCGAAGTGCTTGCCGGGCGCAGGAGTGCGTGAGGTCGCGCTCTCGCCAGGTACCGGTGCCGAGGGAGGATGGAGGGCCGGCACGTTGAGGATTGCCATCTCGACCACACGGCCGGCCTTGGGCCCGAGATTGAGAGGCGACAGCTTCATCGAGCGGCGCGGGCTGCCGTCGAAGCTCTCCTCGACCACCTCCACCGCGTCATCCGGTACCTGGATCTCGGCGGCGACCCAGCCCGCCACGGCGCGAGCGTAAGGGGACTCGGCATGTTCCGCGCCCATGGCATTGAAGTGAATCGGCTTGACATTGTCGCCGACGCGGACGAGCGAGTAGGTGAAGACCCTGCCGCTGCTCAGCCGCAGGCGTGCCGCGATCAACCCCTTGGGCGGGTGTGCCGCGAGCAGCGCGGGATTGAGCCCACCCGCCGCGGGATAGATCTGGTCGAGATTGGCGACCCAATCGAAGTCCTCCCGTTCCCGGGCGGTCGAGGGAACCGTCGGCAGCCCTCTTCGCTCGGCTCTACGGGCGCCGGCCTCCAGCACGAGCGGTGCTGGCAGGCCCTTGTCGCCCGGGTCCCCGGCGCGCAGCGACAGGTCGGAATTCGCAAGCTGCCAGCCGCCGCCAGCCGCGAGGGCCGCGGCCAGGGAATCGAGCGCCGGCTCGTCCGGCTGGTCGGGAAAGAGGAAGTGAGCGATGGCGGGGTCACGGGTCGGGCAGTCCCCCGTGCAGCCTCCCGCCCGCGCCAGCAGCAATGGCTTGTGGACCTCCAGTGCCGTGCCGTCGGCGAAGTGATACCCGTCGCCATTGACCAGCAGCACGGTGAGCTGTTTGCCGTCGGGGCTGGGCGCGAAGGCGATGAGACCGCTGAAAAAGATGTGCAAGACGAAGTTCATGGCGAAATCCTCCTTGGGTGTGGGGTCGTCTGTGAACAGGGTGGCGAGGCATGGCCGATCACCTGGAAGGGCGCCCAAGCGAGGACCGATTGGAGCCCGGCCCCCTTGTTGTTGATCAAGTCGAGCTGGGCCAGCCGCAGTGCAACGGCCGCGTCGTGGCCCTCCTTGTAGTGGCGGTGGAAGCTCACCAGCAGGTCCTCGGTCGGGGCATCTTCAACATCCCAGAGGCTGCCGACCACCGCCGGGGCGCCAGCCGCGATGAAGGGCCGCACGAGAGCCGCCAGTCCCTCCGGGCCGACAGGATGCCCGCCGCTGGTGCTGCAGGCCGAGAGCACGACGATCCGTGTCCTGTCGAGCTTCAGCTTGCCGAGCAGCTCCTCAGCGTAGAGCACACCCGGTTGGTGCGGCGACCGCGCCAGCACGAGCGCCGAGCGGTGGGGAGCCTTGGGGTCGGCGATGGCGTGGCCAGCCAGGTGCACCACCGTGCTGTCGCGGACCTCTTCGAGGAAGGCAGGAACCGTAGCGCCCGTGCCGGTGAGCGGTTTCACCCGCCCCGTGCACGCCTCGCCCGGCCTGGGTGCGTAGAGTGCGGCAATGCCTTTGATCTCGGTCCCGGCGTGGGCGAGAGGCGGCAGGTCGCGCGTAAGCTCCGACGTCGCGTCGACGGCTGGGGCGCCGACCAGCAGCACCTTGGGCACCCTGGCGGGCGGCAGCGCCTTGTCGCGAGCGAGGGAGAGGACGTACAGAGTTGCGCTGGCCGCGACCGACACCGGTAGCTCCTGGATCAGGAACCGTTTTGTGGCGGG
>Ga0209626_1000193_pt1 | contig 13002 bp, 10 predicted proteins | sample JacPinW_OM1H0_M2_FD_187962 | JGI IMG/M metagenome (GOLD analysis project Ga0209626, IMG submission 187962) | Forest soil microbial communities from Algoma, Ontario, Canada - Jack Pine, Ontario site 1_JW_OM1H0_M2 (SPAdes) (version 2) | ecosystem: Environmental > Terrestrial > Soil > Boreal... | reverse complement strand
AGCAGCGGTCCCTTCGCACTGCCGACCAGGGTCGCCCAGCCGCCGTTGCCGAGGGTCGCGCCGATGCTGCACGACACCTGGTGGCTGCCGGCCGACCAACTGGGCAGCGAGATTGTGCTGTAGATCAGCGTCAGCGTCGTCGCCCGCAGCTCGACCGGCGCCAGGTACGCATCGGTCATCCGGGTGCACGCGTCCTTGATGAACCCGTCCTGGTCCGGCTCCGCGGGCAGACCGCCGGGGAACTTCTCGGCGAGATTGACGAAGCCGGTCACCTCCATCGCGTGCGGTCCTGCGCAGTCGATCGGGATGTCGGTCGGTTGGTTGGCGGCGTTGTCGATGCCGAGGCAGGTGCCCGCCGGCCACACCTTGGACTGGTCGAGGGCACTGACCTGGCCCTTGAACACCTGCTGTGAGTCGTTGCCCGCGCCGGGCAGCTGCAGGCCGCACAGCATCCGGCGTTCGCCGGCCTGCGACCAGGCCTTCTCGCCCGACCACAGCATGCCGATGGTGAACCTGCTGTCCGGGTCGTACTTGGTGCCGAGGTAGCGCTCGACGGCGGCCTGGCACTGCTCCTGGCTGATCTGCTGAATCCGGCCGGCGGTCGGTGCGGCGGCGTTCGGGCCGTATTCGCTGCCCGGCAGCGTCCGCATGTCGACCGACGACGCGACCTCGAATCGGTGGCCGCCCGTGCAGTCGACGATCGAAGCCTGGTCCGGCGCCTTGTTGGGCCAGTTCAGGCAGTCGCCGGGGCGTGCCTTGTCGATCGCCTGGCTGGCGCGGTTCCCGGCGGCATTGGAGTAACCGATGAGGCGGCCGGGGTCATTGCCGCTGGCCGGAATCGCGGTGGTGATGCCGGCGATGAGCAAGCCGCCCAGTGCAGTCAGCAGCAGCGCCCGGCGAGTCGACGTGGCCTGAAGGCTGCTGAGGCTGCGCCGCCACAACGTGCGCCCCCGCAACGTGCGCCCCCGCAACGTGCGCCGGGGCTGCTCCTCGGGCGGTTGTTGCAGCTCAGGTGACTCGGACATCGCTACCCATTGTGACAGGCATGTAAGGCGCTGTGACAATTGATGCAGCTGTAACGTTACGAGGTTGTGCCTGCCCCTGTCACAGCGACTACCCCGACCCACAAAAGTCGATCCACGAAAGTCGACACAAAAGTAGGGTTGCGGCCGTGATCGACCTCAGATCTCTGCGGGAAAATCCCGATGCGGTGCGGGACTCGCAGCGGGCGCGTGGCGAAGACCCCGGGCTCGTCGACGTGTTGCTGGCCGCCGACGCCAACCGGCGCGCGGCGATCTCGGCGGCCGACAACCTGCGCGCCGAACAGAAGGCGCTCAGCAAGCAGGTCTCCTCGGCGTCACCCGAGGACCGCCCCGCGGTCCTCGACCGCGCGAAGGCACTCGCCGCCGACGTGAAGGCCGCCGAAACCGAGCAGGCCAACGCGGAGGATGCGTTCACGGCCGCACACATGCTGATCTCCAACGTCATCGTCGACGGGGTGCCCGCGGGTGGCGAGGACGACTACGCGGTGCTCGACACCGTCGGGTCGACTCCGAACATCGAGAATCCGAAAGACCATGTGGAACTGGGTGAGTCACTCGGGCTGTTCGACATGGAGCGCGGCGCCAAGGTGTCGGGTTCACGGTTCTACTTCCTCACCGGGCGGGGCGCCCTGTTACAGCTCGGCCTGCTGCAGTCGGCGGTTCGACTCGCGGTCGACAGCGGGTTCACGCTGATGATCCCGCCGGTGTTGGTGCGGCCCGAAATCATGGCCGGCACGGGATTTCTGGGCGAGCATGCCGACGAGGTCTACCGGGTCGAGTCGGACGACCTCTATCTCGTCGGCACCTCGGAGGTACCGCTGGCCGGCTACCACGCGGGGGAGATACTCGACCTCTCCGGCGGACCGCTGCGGTATGCCGGGTGGTCCAGCTGCTTTCGCCGCGAGGCCGGCAGCTACGGCAAGGACACCCGCGGCATCATTCGGGTGCACCAGTTCGACAAGGTCGAGGGCTTCGTCTACTGCCACCCCGACGAAGCGGCGGCCGAACACCAGCGGCTGCTCGGCTGGCAGAAGGACATGCTCGCGCTGATCGACGTTCCCTACCGCGTGATCGACGTCGCCGCAGGAGATCTCGGCGCGTCGGCGGCCCGCAAGTTCGACTGCGAGGCGTGGGTCCCGTCGCAGCGGGCGTATCGGGAACTGACCTCGACGAGCAATTGCACGACGTTTCAGGCGCGCCGGCTCGCGATCCGCTACCGCGACGCGTCCGGTAAGCCGCAGATCGCCGCGACGCTCAACGGAACGTTGGCGACCACGAGGTGGCTCGTCGCGATCCTGGAGAACCATCAGCAGCCGGACGGCAGCGTTCGGGTGCCCGATGCGCTGGTGCCGTACGTGGGTGCGGAGGTACTCGAGCCGGCGGGTTAGCGGTCCAGCAGCTCGTCGAGAACCTCGATGAACCGGTCGGGATCACTCGGTGTGAACGCGGGGCTCGGCCGGGTGCCCGGCACGTCGAGCGTAATGAGGGTGGACTTCAACGGTCGCAACACGTCGAGCGGCAGCCAGCGCATCAGATCCGGGGGTCCCCAGAGGCGGAACCGACTCATCAGCAGCCCGAGCGGTTTGGCCCGGTAGCCGCGGATCGTCCGCAGCGGGATCACCTTCGACGTGCCGGACGGGAAATGGTAGCGGCGCAGCGTCAGCGCCTCGCGGTCGAGCTGCACCAGCCCGTCGTCGTAGTACTGCACCGGCGGGGTCATGCCCGTACGCTGCGCAGCTCGTGGCCGCGGGCTGTCAGGCAGCGGCCGGTCTCGAGGTTCCATTGCCAGCCGTGCAGATTACAGGTCAGCGTATTTCCTTCCACTACACCGAATTTCGATAAGTCGGCTTTCAGGTGCGGGCAGCGGCGCTGCATCTCCCATCCATCCAGCACCACCGAGGCGGTGTCGTCGTGCGTCTCGGCGAACCAGCCGTCTGCATACGCGATGCGCTCGTCGGTCAAGCACTTGAAGAACGTGTACAGGTACTCGTTGTATCCGCCGACGCGCCATGCCGCAAACCGCGTCGACAGGAAGATCGTGTTGACCCAGTCCGGTTCCTGATCGCGCAGCACCGTGCGCACCAGTTCCGGCGCGATCGCGAACCCGTACCGGAACTTCTCATCCGGAATCGGTTCGCGCACCGCTCTTTTCGGAAAGTCCAGGACCACGGTTTCGGGTCCGAGCCGCAACTCCACCGGATAGCCTATGCCGTCGCAGACCTGATCGCTTTGGCTCATGATCGGCTCGAACAGCGCCCGCAGCGGCTCGAGGAGCGGTTCACCGTCGGCCGGTGCCCAGCTCGCCTTCTCGGCGGCCAGCACGGGCGCCATCCGCTCCGCGTAGCCGGCGATGTAGTCGGCCTTGCCGGTGGTGAAGATCGCTTCCACATCGGCGTCGGGCAGCGGGTGGCACAGCGAATCGAGCTGTGACCCAACGAAAGACGCTTCCGAGCCGGGCATCATCAGCAGGCCGCGGCGGTGGCCGTGCGCGCGCATCTGGTCCAGGAACACCATCTGGTCCGGGAAGATGTTGGCCGGGTCGCCGCTGTCATCGTTGAGGCCGCGCAATTCCGGATCCAGGAAGCACGGCGGTCCGGCCGACGGGATCACCCAGGTCGCGCCGACCTGTGCGATGTACTGACGGCTACGGTCCATCTGCCGCTGCCGTTTCTGGGTGCCGAACGACGCCTTGGCCCGCTCGGGCATGTCGTAGACCATCGGGTACCAGATCGCCCCGGAGTACTGCAGCATGTGCACGTCGACGTCGCCGAAGTCCGCGGCCAGCACGTCCAGGTCAACGGGACGCGCGTCGTTCATGTTGAACGCGACGGTCTCGCCGTCGTCGACCACCAGCCCGGAGTCCCCGATCGGCCCGTCGGCAGGCGCCCGCAGCGCGATGATCATCACCTCGAGCTCGCCCTTCGGCCCGCTGAGGCGGTGCTTGACGGAGTCGGTGGTCTCGAAGAAGTTGTGGAATCCGAGCTTCTCCAGCTCGCGGCGCAGGTCTTCCACCGGGTAGTCGGGCAGCAGCACGACGGCGTCCTTGTTGACGTACTCCCGCAGGTTCTTGGGGTCGAAGTGGTCGCGGTGCAGGTGCGACACGTACAGATAGTCGCAATCGCCCAGCGCGTCCCAGTCCAGTCCGCTGTTGTCCGGGAACGGGAACCACGACGCGAAGTAGGCGGGGTTGCGCCACGGGTCGCACAGGATGCTTCCGGCGCGGGTGTCGATCCGGAAGCCGGCGTGCCCGACGCTGGTGACCTGCACAAACAGCCTTTCGTTATGCGATGTTTCGGCTCTTCAGCTTAACCGCGCTGCACACGAGCACTAGTCTGGCGAAGGTGGAACCGGTGTACGGCACTGTTATCCAGATGGCCCGCCTGATCTGGAAGGCCCAGGGTCTGAGGTTCAACGTGAGCGGGGTCGAGCAGTTGCCGACCACCGGCGGCGCGGTCATCGCGATCAACCACACCAGCTACTTCGACTTCACGTTCGCCGGCCTGCCGGCATACAAGCAGCATCGCGGCCGCAAGGTGCGGTTCATGGCCAAGAAGGAAGTGTTCGACAGCAAGCTGACCGGGCCGATCATGCGCAGCCTGCGCCACATCTCGGTCGACCGGGCGAGCGGCGCGGAGTCGTTCGAAGCGGCCTGCCAGGCGCTCAAGGCGGGGGAGCTCGTGGGTGTCTATCCCGAGGCCACGATCAGCCGCAGCTTCGAGATCAAGGAGTTCAAGTCGGGCGCCGCGCGGATGGCGCAGGCCGCCGATGTGCCGATCATCCCGCACATCGTCTGGGGCGCCCAGCGCATCTGGACCAAGGATCATCCGCGCAAGATGTGGCGGCCGAAGATCCCGATCAGCGTGGCCGTCGGCGAACCGATCCCGCCGACCCTGCCCGCGACGGAGCTGACCCGGCTGTTGCGCTCCCGCATGCAACACCTGCTGGAACAGGTGCAAGACGACTACGGCCCACACCCAGCGGGAGCGTTCTGGGTTCCGCACCGGCTCGGCGGCGGCGCCCCGTCGCTCGCGGAGGCCGCGCGGATGGACGCCGATGAAGCGGCGGCACGGGCCGCCCGCCGCGATGAACGACAGGCCGGCTCGGCCGGACAGCCGGAGTAACCGCATGGCGGAGCCCGTCTTTCGAGTACTGGAAATCTCCGTTACGGGTGCCGTCAGGACGCTCGGTCCGAGGATCGCGTACTACGGCTTGGAGAACATTCCCGCGACCGGCGGGGCCGTGATCGCGATCAACCACACCAGCTACATCGACTGGGTGCCCGCCGCGATCGCCGTCTACCGCCGCGGCCGCCGGCTGCGGTTCATGATCAAGTCGGAGATGCTGGACGTGAAGATCGTCGCCTTCCTGATGCGCGGTTGCGACATGATTCCCGTCGACCGCCGTGCCGGCGGCGGCGCGTATGCGGTCGCGGTGCAGCGGTTGCGTGAGGGCGAACTGGTGGCCGTGTATCCCGAGGCCACGATCAGCCGCAGCTTCGAACTCAAGGACTTCAAGACCGGCGCCGTGCGGATGGCGCGCGAGGCCGGCGTCCCGATGATCCCGATGATCGTATGGGGCGCCCACCGGATGTGGACGAAGGACCATCCGAAAAAGCTGTTCCGCAACCGCGTGCCGATCACCGCGATCGTCGGCGAGCCGCTACGTCCGACCGACAGCGTCGAGCAGACGGATGCCGCACTGCGGGAAGCGATGACGGAATTACTGCAACGGGCGCAACTCGGCTATCCGCATCCGGCGGGGGAGTACTGGGTGCCCCGGCGGCTGGGCGGCAGCGCACCCACGCTGGCTGAGGCCAAGCTGCTCGACGAAGCGGAGCTGGCGGAGCGCGCACGACAGCAGGCTGAGCGCTCCCAGCGAGAAGCGTAGGCGCGCAGATGAACCCACCCGCGCTGATCGCCAGCGACGTGGACGGAACCCTGCTCGACGCCGACGAGACGGTCACCGCGCGCACGCGTGACGCGGTGGGCGCCGCGATCGCAGGCGGCGCGACATTCGTGCTGGCCACCGGGCGCCCCCCACGGTGGATCGCCCCGGTGGTGGACGCGCTGGGCTTTGCGCCAATGTCGGTGTGCACCAACGGCGCAGTGCTCTACGACCCGGCCTCCGACCGGATCGTGTCGGTCCGGACGCTGTCCACGGACGTGCTGGCCGAGCTGGCGGAGATCGCTACGCGCGCGATTCCCGGCGCCGGGCTCGCGGTCGAGCGGGTGGGCCGCAGCGCGCACGACGCGGCCACGCCACAGTTCGTCAGCTCGCCCGGCTACGAGCACGCCTGGTTGAACCCCGACAACACCGAGGTGTCGCTCGCCGATCTGCTCAGCGCGCCCGCAGTGAAGCTGCTGATCCGCAAGGCCGGTGCCCGCAGCGCAGACATGGTCGCGGCGCTGGCAGCGCACATCGGCATCGAGGGCGACATCACGTACTCGACCGAGAACGGCCTGGTCGAGATCGTGCCGCTGGGCATCAGCAAGGCCTCCGGCGTCGAGGAGGTGGCGCGGCCGCTGGCAATCGCCGCCGATGAGGTGGTGGCGTTCGGCGACATGCCCAACGACGTGGCGATGCTGGCGTGGGCAGGCCACGGGGTCGCGATGGGCAACGCCCACCCTGAGGTGCTGGCGGTGGCCGATGAGGTCACGGCGCCCAATACCGACGACGGGGTGGCGCGGGTGCTGGAACGTTGGTGGCTGTAGGTCCGCTAGCCAAGGATCGCGCTGAACCGCTCGATCTGCGGGGGCGGACCATTCGGCGACGGGGGCGGGAGGTCGTAGGCCAGCCCGTCGATGACCTGGACCACCCGGGACTTCTCCCGGTCGAAGTTAAGCGTCCCGTGCTGGAAGTTCTGCCCGATCCACTCCGGCTGCGAAAACTCGCCGCTCGTCGGGAGCCCGAGCGGGCCGTGCTCATAGCCGAGCCCGGCCCAGGCCTCGTAGATGGCGCCGCCCACGGGGTGGGCTCCGGTCTGCGGCGACCAGTACACCGCGCCGTGCTGGAAGCGCACGTAGCGGGCGGCTCCATCGGCCGGCGACTCCGGTGACGTCGGGGCACCCAGCCAGCTGTTCATGCCGCCCATCGCCTGCCAGCGCGCATAGATCGCGCCGCCCTGCAGCGAGTCGGCGAGTTCCTGCGGTCCCGGCGGGAGGTTGAACTGGGCGACCATCTCGCGCAGGTGGTCCATCTCCGCGTACGCGGCATTGCCCGGGCAGTCGGTGTTGCCGACGTCGCGGTGGGTGAAGATCGCCGGCAGCGTCGCGGGCGCGCCGCGCGGGTACCGGGTGAACTCGCCGCCCTCCGACCTCAGCGTCACCGTGCCCTTCGGGTCGACACGGTCCATCGCCAGCCGCCAGCCGAGCAGGCGCCCGACCGTGCGCAACTGAATCGGCGTCGGCGGCACGGCATCGAAATCTCCGAGCATCGCCACGCCCCAGGTGTTCACGTTGAAGCCGCCGGTGTGCGAGCCCTCCACGGCCTTCGTGATCCCGCCCGCGCGCCCCTCGAACACCTGCCCGTACTTGTCCACCAGCGCGTTGTACGCGATGTCGCACCAGCCGAGCGTGCGGGTGTGGTAGGCGTAGATCGCTCGCACGATCTCGGCCGAGTCCTGCGGCGAGTAGTCGTTGCTACCCGCGGTGTGGTGGATGACGGCGGCGCGAATCCCGTTGTCGTACACGATCGGACCGCATCGCATCGACTCGTCGGCACCCCACTGCGCGCGACCGATGATCGCGGGCGGCTGCCCGGGCGGCAGGACGGCGGTGGGCAACGAGAACCCATCCGTGGGGGACTGGGGCGGCGAGATCAACACGGCTTTAAGGTCTTGCCCGCCGTCTTGCCCGGCGTTCTGTCCGAACGGTTGCTCGGCGGTTGCGGGCCGATAGCCGAGGTCTGCTCTGCCGTCCGGAACGATCGGCGGCGCGGCGGGCGCGGCAGGCGTTGCGGCTGGGCGGTTGATCGCAATCTGCACCGCGGTGGTGCGACCCACGAACACCGGTTCGGTGCCGCGGGGAGGGCCGCCGCCGTCGGGGCCCGTGTACTCGAGCGAATAGGACTGATACCACGCTCCCCAGCTGCCGTCGGGCTTCCTTGCGCGCACCCGCGCGGTGGTGGCCGCGTCCACCCCCGTCAACGCCACCAGGGAGAACGGCGTCGCCTGGCTGACCTCCCGGATCGTCTGGCCGGCGCCGACGCCGGTCAGTGGCTGCGCCGACATCGTGGTGTCGTCGGCTTTGGCCGGGGAGTTCTCGGGGTGGCCGCCGGGCACGCCGCCGATCGCCCACGGCAGCAGCACCGCGGTCGCCAGGACAGCGGTGAACAGTAACGACGTCGGAGGACGGCGACACCCCACGGGCCGATGTTACGTATGAGTCTGGAGTTACTAGTGTTTCAACACACCATCTGCTGGACACGGCAACGGCATCGCAGAGCTCGCCGCCTCTGCGATGCCGTTTGGCCGACTGGTCTAGGGGATCGGTAGCGGCGCCGGGGCCGCTGCCCCCGCTGCTGCCGGGGCCGCACCCTTGATCGCCTGCATGATCGAGGGCACCACGACGCCCTTGAGCAGGTCGATCGCCTGGCTGCCGCCCAGCTGATTGACCGCGCTGGACAGCGAGGACATCAGGCCGCCGCCGCCGCTGGCCGGGGCGGCGGACGACAGGCCGCCCAGGCCGCCCAGGCCCGTTGACGGATCGCCGCCCAGGAGCGGATAGCTGCCATCCCCGACCGGCGCGCCGATCGGAACCTCGCCAGGTACCCCGGTCAGGCCGTTCGCCGCACCCAACGGGCTGGTCAGCGCGGGGTTGACCCCGGTCGGCGCCGTCAGTCCGCCCGGCGTCAGTCCGGGGGTCGTCACTCCAGCTGGTGTCACTCCAGCTGGTGTCAGTCCTGGCGTCGTCAGTCCGGCCGGCGGCGTGGTCAGCCCCGGGGTGGCCGGGTTGGTCGGCGTAGTGGGAGGCAGGCCAGGTGCGGTTCCGGGAGTCAGTGCCGGGTTCGCGAGCGATGGGTCGGTGAGTCCCGCCGCGGTGGGCGCGGTGAGTCCCGGCCCAGTGAGTCCCGGTGCGGTGAGTCCCGGCCCAGTGAGCCCCGGCGCAGTGAGCCCGGGCGTGGCCGCGGGAGCCGTCAGGCCGCCGAGCGCCGGGGTGGTCGGTGCGCCCGTGCCCATGATGCCTGACGGCATGTTGGGCACGACAACGCCGAACTGCGAGAGGCTGGACTGCAGCGCGGACATGATCTCGCCGGGCAGGTCGGTGACCATCGCGGCCTGCACGAAGTCGTGCTGTTCGGGCGCGGGCTTGCTGGCCGCGGTCAAATCGGACACAGCGGTCACGGCGAATGGACTTGCGACGGCCAGGGCGGCGACTGCGCTCATGGCTGTCGAGAGCTTGCGTCGACGTCGGTTCGGCACGGAAGTCTCCTCTATCTGGTCAGCGAATCGTCTGTGTAGTAGTGGCAATAACCTGTCGGCCCGCGGGCGCCGGCCGTGCGCCGCACCCGCTTGATACCGACGTGTCTGATGGTACTGACGTGACTGGCGTGACTAGAGTGACGAGACGCAATTGTGAGGCAATTGCGATCTTCGGCCGTCTTTCCAGCGCAATTGCGTGACATGGCCGATATCGAGCAGTCGGATACCCTAGCTGCCGATGACAGCTCGCTTCGACCTCTTCGTCGTCGGTTCCGGATTCTTCGGCCTGACGATCGCTGAACGGGTGGCCGGCCAGCTCGGCAAGCGGGTCCTGGTTCTGGAGCGGCGTCGCCACATCGGCGGTAACGCGTATTCCGAGCCCGAGCCGCAGACCGGCATCGAGGTGCACAAGTACGGCGCCCACCTGTTCCACACCTCCAACAAGCGGGTGTGGGACTACGTCAACCAGTTCACCGACTTCACCGGGTACCGGCACCGCGTGTTCGCGATGCACAACGGGCAGGCGTACCAGTTCCCGATGGGGCTCGGCCTGGTGTCGCAGTTCTTCGGCCGCTACTTCTCGCCGGCCGAGGCGCGCGAGCTGATCGCCGGTCAGGCCGCGGAAATTGAGACCGGCGATGCGCAGAACCTCGAGGAGAAGGCGATCTCGCTGATCGGCCGACCGCTGTACGAGGCGTTCGTGAAGGGCTACACCCAAAAGCAATGGCAGACCGACCCGAAGAAGCTGCCGGCGGGCAACATCACCCGCCTGCCCGTGCGCTACACGTTCAACAACCGCTATTTCAACGACACCTACGAGGGTCTCCCGGCCGACGGGTACACCGCGTGGCTTAAGAACATGGCCGCCGACGAGCGCATCGAAGTGCGACTGGACACTGACTGGTTCGACGTGCGCGACGAGCTGCGTGCGGCGAATCCCGACGCGCCCGTGGTGTACACCGGGCCACTGGACCGCTACTTCGACTATGCGGACGGCCGACTGGGTTGGCGCACCCTCGATTTCGAGGTCGAAGTGGTGCCGACAGGCGACTTTCAGGGCACCGCGGTGATGAACTATAACGACCTCGACGTGCCGTACACCCGCATTCACGAGTTCCGTCACTTCCACCCCGAGCGCGACTATCCCACCGACAAGACCGTGATCATGCGCGAGTTCTCCCGGTTCGCATCCGACGATGACGAGCCGTACTACCCGATCAACACCGAGGCCGACCGTGCGCTGCTGGCGGCCTATCGCGACCGGGCACGGGCCGAGACCGCCGCGGCCAAGGTGTTGTTCGGGGGCAGGCTCGGCACGTATCAGTACCTCGACATGCACATGGCCATCGCCAGCGCACTGAATATGTATGACAACGTATTGGTACCGCACCTGCGCGACGGCGCCCCGCTGACCGAAAGCGACCCCGAATGACCTCCACGGCCGTCAGCCTGCTGGCCCGCGTGATCCTGCCGCGGCCCGGCGAACCGCTGGATGTGCGCAAGCTCTACATAACGGAATCGACCACCAACGCCCGACGGGCGCACGCCACCAGCCGCACCACGCTGGAGATCGGCGCTCAGTCCGAGGTGTCGTTCTCCACCTACTTCAACGCCTTCCCGGCGAGCTACTGGCGGCGCTGGTCGACTCTCGAGTCGGTGGTGCTGCGGGCCGAGCTGACCGGGACGGGTCGGGTGGACATCTACCGCACGAAGGCGACCGGCGCCCGCATCTTCATCGAAGGCCGAAACTTCGGCGGCCCCCGGGCCACCGAAGGGGCCACCGAAGAGGCCACCGTCCTGGAGTTCGAGGTCGACCTCGGGCCGTTCGAGGACGGGGGCTGGATCTGGTTCGACATCACCACCGACAGCGCGGTGACCATGCACAGTGCGGGCTGGTACGCGCCAGTGCCTGCGCCGGGCGTCGCGAACATCGCGGTCGGTATCCCGACGTTCAACCGGCCCGCGGATTGCGTTCAATCGTTGCAGGCCTTGACGTCAGATCCGTTGGTGGACCAGGTGATCGGCGCTGTCATCGTGCCGGACCAGGGCAAGGCGAAGGTGCGGGATCACCCGGGTTTCGCAGCTGCGGCCGCTCCGCTGGGCAGTCGGCTGTCGATCCATGACCAGCCGAACCTCGGCGGTTCGGGTGGCTACAGCAGGGTGATGTACGAGGCGCTGAAAAACACCGACTGCCAACAGATCCTGTTCATGGACGACGATATTCGCATCGAGCCGGACTCGGTGTTGCGGGCGTTGGCGCTGAACCGCTTTGCCAAGACGCCGATGCTGATCGGCGGCCAGATGCTGAACCTGCAGGAGCCGTCGCACCTGCACATCATGGGCGAGGTCGTCGATCGCTCGAACTTCATGTGGACCTCCGCGCCGTACACGAAGTACGACCACGACTTCGCGAAAAAGCCGCTGGACGACAACAACTATGAAAGTAACCTGCTGCACCGGCGCATCGACGTCGATTACAACGGCTGGTGGATGTGCATGATCCCGCGGCAAGTGGCCGAAGAGCTCGGGCAGCCGCTGCCGCTGTTCATCAAGTGGGACGACGCCGACTATGGGCTGCGCGCCGGTGAGCATGGCTACCCGACCGCGACGATGCCCGGGACGGCGATCTGGCACATGGCGTGGAGCGACAAGGACGACGCGATCGACTGGCAGGCGTACTTCCATCTGCGCAACCGGCTGGTGGTGGCCGCCCTGCATTGGGACGGCGACGTAACGGGTCTGGTGCGCAGCCACCTGAAGGCGACGTTGAAACACCTTGCCTGCCTGGAATACTCGACGGTAGCGATCCAGAACAAGGCGATCGACGACTTCCTGGCCGGGCCGGAGCACATCTTCTCGATCCTGGAGTCCGCCCTGCCCGAGGTGCACCGGATGCGCAGGGAGTACCCCGACGCGGTCGTGCTGCCTGCCGCCAGCGAGCTGCCCGCTCCGTCGGAGGCGGGCAGGAGCACGAAGATACCGGTCACCCCGCCGTCGATCGCCTACCACTTGGCCCGCGGGGTGTGGCACAACCTGAAGAAGACCAACCCCGCGCACCACGAGCGCCCGCAATTCAACGTGGCGACGCAGGACGCGCGGTGGTTCCTGCTGTCCAAGTACGACGGCGTGACCGTCACCACCGCCGACGGCCGCGGCGTGGTGTACCGGCAGCGCGATCGGGCGAAGATGTTCTCGCTGTTGGCCGCATCGCTGCGCAGGCAGCGCAAGCTGGCACGCCGATTCGACGAGATGCGCCGCGCCTACCGTGGCGCGCTGCCGGTGCTTTCGAGCAAGCAGAAGTGGGAATCGGTGCTCCAGCCCTCAACAGGGAACCATGGCTGACGGCGGCCCCCAACCCAGTGGCGAGGTGGCGGCGCTGGTTGCCGTTCAGTCGGCGCTCGGTCAGCGTCCCGGCGTCGTCGGGGCCGCCCGCGTCATGTCCCACTTCGGCGAGCACGGCGTGGGCTGGCTGGCCGTGTCGGCACTGGGCGCGGTGGCACAACCGCGGCGACGCCGAGAGTGGCTGCTGGCCGGGGCGGG
>Ga0209626_1000191_pt1 | contig 13050 bp, 13 predicted proteins | sample JacPinW_OM1H0_M2_FD_187962 | JGI IMG/M metagenome (GOLD analysis project Ga0209626, IMG submission 187962) | Forest soil microbial communities from Algoma, Ontario, Canada - Jack Pine, Ontario site 1_JW_OM1H0_M2 (SPAdes) (version 2) | ecosystem: Environmental > Terrestrial > Soil > Boreal... | reverse complement strand
GCCGCCACCGCCACCTGGGAGCTCCTCGAGGATGCCCCCGGCATCGAGGCCCTCGCCGTGCCCGCCTCCGGCGGCGGCCTCCTGGGCGGCGCCCTCCTCGCCGTCCGCGGCCTGGCGCCGGGCGCACGGGTCTGGGGCGTCCAGCCGGCCGGCGCCGACGGCATCGTGCGCTCGCTGGCGGCCGGCGAGCCGACGGCGCCCGAGCGCATCGAGACGGTGGCCGACGGCCTCACCGCCCCCCGCCCGGGCGTCCTCAACTTCGAGCTCATCCGGCGCTTCGCGGCGGGCGTCCTGACGGTCGCCGACCCGGCAATCCTGGCAGCCATGGGCCGCATCCTGCGAGCCCTGCGGGTGATCGTCGAGCCGGCGGGCGCGGCGGGTCTTGCCGGCGTGCTGGCGCATCCGGAGCTCTTCCGTGGCCGGCGGGTCGGCATCCTACTCTCCGGCGGCAACACCGGCGCCGAGCGCGTGCGCGAGGTCCTCGCCTCGCCGGCGGCCTGACCGCCGTTTCGATTCCTCCCTTGACAGACACTCCGGCCAGGACTACCGTATTATGGTAGTAAGACACTTGGGATACTCGGATCGGCGGACATGGAGCGCACCCTACGCATCGACCCCAAGGATCCGCGCCCCATCTGGCGCCAGATCGAGGAGGGGGTGCGCAACCTGGTCGCCGCCCGCACGCTCCCCGCGGGAGCTGCCATCCCCTCGGTGCGCGACCTGGCGCGCGAGCTCCAGATCAACCCGGCGACGGTCTCCAAGGCCTACCAGCGGCTGACGGACGCCGGCGTGCTGGCGGTCCGGCGCGGCGACGGCACCTACGTCGCCGACTCGCCGCCGGAGCTCTCGAACAACCAGCGCGCCGCCCGCCTCGGCGAGGCGGCGCTGCGCTACGCTGCCTTCGCCGCCACCCTCGGCGCCAGCCGGGAGGAGACGGTGGAAGGGCTCGAAGAGGCCTGGAGCCGGTTGCGGGTCGACGAGACCGAAGAACCTGGAGGAGAGGCATGACCGTGCTGGCCGTGGAAGAGCTGGCCGTCCGCTACGGCGACCGGCTTGCCTTGGACGACGTTTCGCTAGCCGTGCCCGCCGGGGCCGTCTACGCCCTGCTCGGCCTCAACGGCGCCGGGAAGTCCTCGCTCGTCCGCTGCCTCCTGGGCGAGCAGCGGCCGGCCGCCGGCCGGGCGCGGATCTTCGGGCGCGATCCCTGGAAGGAGCGGGCGTCGATCCTCGCCGAGGTGGGGGTGGTGCCGGAGGAGCCGGATGCCCCGCCGGCGATGACAGCGCGGCAGCTCTCCCGCTTCTGCGCATCGCTCTACCCAAGCTGGGACGAGGCCGGATTGCGGGAGCGCCTGGAGCGCTTCGCGGTCCCCCAGGACCTCCCCTTCGGCCGCCTCTCGAAGGGCCAGAAGGGGCAGGTCATGCTCAGCCTGGCGCTGGCGCCGTCACCTCGTCTCCTCGTGCTCGATGACCCCACCCTGGGGCTCGACCCGCTGGCCCGGCGGTCGGTCTTCGGCGAGCTGATCGGCGAGCTTGCCGACCGCGGGACTACCGTCTTCCTGACCACCCACGACCTCGCCGCCGTCGAAGGGATCGTCGACCGGGTGGGCATCCTCAAGGCGGGGAAGCTCCTCCTCGACGAGGAGCTGGAGAGCCTCAAGCGGCGGTTCCGGCGGCTCAGCTTCGCCCCCGCCGGGGAGGACGCCGGCCGCACGCCCGGCCTCGCGGAATTGGCGCCCGTGGCGGTCGCCGCCCGCGGGTGGGGGGTCGAGGCGGTCGTCTCCGGCTACGACGAGGAGCGCTTCTCGCTCCTCCGCTCCGGGCGCGGAGCCGGCGCTCCCGAAGTGACGTCGCTCAGTCTCGAAGAGATCTTCCTCGCCGTGGTGGGGCGGCCGGGACCGGCGCAAGGAGAGAGCGTATGACGGGTTTCCTCGCCGTGCTCAAGCGCGAGGTGGTCGAGCGGCGTCTCCTCGCGCTCGCTTCGCTGGTGGGCCTCTTCCCCTTCCTCCTGCCGCTCCTTCCGGGCGGCGATCGCGCGCACGCCGCGGAGGTGCGCAGCGTCGCCGCCCTGGCTCTGGCCGCCGTCGTCGGCGGCATCCTCGCCTTCCTCCTGGGCGGCGCGGTGATCGGCCGCGACCTGGCGGAGCGCCGGCTGGGCTTCTACTTCGCCCGCCCGCTCGCCGGCTGGGCGATCTGGGCCGGCAAGCTCGCCGCTGCCTTCCTCCTCGCCGTCGGCGCCGCCGCCCTCGTCCTCCTGCCCACCGCCGTCGTGGACGGGATCGGAGATGGCGGTCTCCGTCAGGCCTGGATGGGCGGCGCGGCGGCGGTTCTCCTGGCGCCGCTGGCGCTCGCCGTCCTCGTCGTCGCCGCCGACGTCGTCGCCCGCATGGCGCGCTCGCGGTCGCCCTGGCTCGTCCTTGACCTCGCGGGCCTGGCCGCCTTCGCGGCCCTCGTCTGGACCGCCCGCCGCCGCTTGATCCTCGCCGGGGCGAACGACATTTTCACTCCCGGCCACCAAGTCCCGCTGGTCGCCGTCGAGCTGGCGGTCGCCGTCCTCCTTCCGGCGGCCTTTCTGGCGATGGTTGCTGCCAGCGCCGTCGCGGTGATCCGCGCGCGCACCGATCCGCGCCGCAGCCACCGGCTGCTCTCGATCACGCTGTGGACGATCCTCCTGGCCTGCGCAGTGGCTTTTCAGGCGTTCTCGTTCTGGGAGATCGACGCGACACCGACCGACCTGACGGCCATCCTGGAGACCCGCGCCGCGCCGATGGGGAGCTGGATCGCCGTGAGCGGGCCGGCGGCGCACCGCCGCGGCTACGTCCCCCGCTTTCTTCTCGACCTCGGCTCCGGCCGCTTCGTCCGCACCTTCTCCTTCCCCCCCTTCCCCTGGTGGCACTCGCCGGACTTCTCCGGCGATGGCCGGCGAGCGGCCTGGCTGGAGCCCCAGGGCGTTCCCGGCCGTTCGCCCTTCCAGCTGGTGACGGCGGATCTCTCCCGGCCGGGAGCCCCCGTCGCCCACCGGTCGATCGTCTTCGACAGCCTGCCGCAGACGCTCGTCCTGTCGGCTGACGGCAGCCGTTTCGCGGTCGACGACCGGGGCCGCCTGATGGTCTCCGACCTCGAATCCGGACGCCTCCTCGCCTCGCTGCCTCTCGCTCGCAACAGCTGGCCCGCTCCGGAGGTCCGCTTCCTCGGCCCGGGGAGCCCCGGGTTCCTCCGCGTTTTCGAGATCGCCCTGCGGGAGCCGTTGTACGGCCCGGATCGGGCCGGCGAGGTGGCGATCCTCGATCTCGATCTCGCGACCGGCCGGCGCTCGCCCGAGATCCACATCCCGGGCGGCCCGGCCTTTCCGACCTGGGCCGTGAGCCCCCACGGCCAGCGGATCGTCCTCCGTCAGGGTGACGGCAAGGATGGCCCGCTCGTGCTCTTCGATGCCGCGACGGGCCGGCACCTCGCCGATCTCACGACACCCGGAACGCCTGCCTATCCCGACTTTCTCGCCGACGGACGGGTGGCGGTGGTGTCGCGCCAGCCGGCGGGACGGGACCTGACGATCTTCGGTCCGGACGGGCAGCGCCAGCGCAGCTTCCACTTCGCCGCCCGCGCCGTCGTCCTGGGCGGCCAGCCGGCCCGCGACCTCCTGGTGGTCGCCACCAGCACGGCGAACGCCGAGCGCGAGGACCCGGCCCCCTGGAGCTCCCGCCTCCTCGACCTCGCGACCGGTGGGGAGAGGGCCCTGGGCTCGGGCCTCATCCCGGCAGCCGGGTCTTCCGCCGCGCCGGCGAGCGCCGCGTCCCGGCTCTTCCACCGGGCGGGGCGAGGTCTCGTCTCGCTCGACCCGGTGACGGGAAGGGAGACGACCGTCCTGCGGACGCGAGGCTAGCCCCGGGCCTTCGCCGGCTCGCCGCCGCTCAGGAAGCGGCCGAAGATCTTGTCGAACGAGAGGCCGGCGAGGAAACCGAGCAGCAACGCCGCGAAGGGGCCGTGGGAGGGGAGCTTGGAGAGGCCTTCGGGCAGGATCCCGTCGATGAGCGAGAGCAGCCCGAAGCTGAAGAGCAGGAGGGTGAGAAAGGCGGCGAGGACGCCCAAGATCACCACCCGCCCCGGGCTGCGCCCCCGCGCGCGGCGGTAGAGGACGCGCGCCAGGCTCCCCAGGACTCCACCTGCCAGCGCGAAGCCGATCAGCAGCCAGTCGATGGCGTAGGTGACGGTGAAAGGGTCGGCGTCGCGCAGGCCGGGCGCCGACGCTCGCACGGTGTAGGGACCCTGGCGGGTGAGGTCGACGGCAATCCTGGCTTGCTGGGTGCCGGCAGGGATGGACACCGCCTGCGACACCGTCCCGGCCGGCCCCTGCACCGCCACCGGCACCGCCTGATCGGTCGTCGCCGGCTGGCCGTCGTCGCCGAGCAGGCGGACGTAGACGTCGGAGGCGACCGTGGCGAGCCCGCGCACGACCTCCGCCGGCCCCTCGAAACCCAGCTGGGCTGGCACCGTCGGCAGGAAGCTGATCTCGACCGGCTGCGAGACCCCTCCGTCGTAGAGCGCCTTGACCACTGCCGTGTCGATGCCGCGGGCGGAGATCTGCGCCGCCGTCGGCGACATGAACGCGCCGTGGGGGATGCTCAAGAGCCCCGGATCGATCGCCGTGTTGCCGCTGCCGCCGGTCAGCACCAGACTGAGCTGGAGGTCGCGGGACGCGGGCACGGGAGCTTCCCCGGCGAACCAGTAGGCCTGCACCTTGCTGGTCTCCCAGCCCTGGTGCCCCTGCCGCAGCTTGAGCGGCTGGGCGATCAGCTCGACATGCCCGCCGTCGGCGGAGACCGGCGGAGGCGGGGCGGGTGCAGGGGCTGCAGGGGCTGACGTTGCAGGCGGTGCGTTCATCGTGCCGGTCGAGGCCGTGGAGGGCGACGGAGCGGCCGTAGCCGCGGCGGTCTCCCGCGGGTGCGCCAGCAGGCTGGCGACCGGCCGTTTCAAGGCGAGCGCGCCCGGCTCCGGCCGCCGCGCTTCCATGGTCTGCGGCCCGGCCGCGGGAGGTGGGGCCGGCAGGCGGATCGCCGTCGGGGACGGGCGCGGCGCGCTGGCGGGCGCTGGAAGCTTCCGGGGTGGCGGCGGCACGGGGGCCGGGTGGCTGACCTGGCTCGGCGGATGGGCGAGGGAGACGACGACGCCGGCGGCGGACGACAGCCCGGGGCTCGCCACCTCGATCTGCCAGAGCCCAGGTTTCGGGGCGGTGACCGCGACTTCGACCGCCGAGGAACCGGCGGGGATGGTCACAGTGGTGATGCGGGAGAGGGCGTCCGCTCCCCGCAGCTCGACTTTGCGGTCCCGCGGGGTCGCGAGCGGCTGGCGATCCTCGCCCAGGAGCTCGATCGTCAGGCGCGCCTCCTGGCCAGGGGCGACGGGCGCCGCGGGGACCGTCAGGCGGAGGCGGGACGGCGGCTGCGCGGCGTCCAGCGGGCCGGCGGCGGCCAGGCAGAGCAGCAGGGAAGCGAAGAGGGTGCGGACGGGCCGACGCGCAGCGCAGGGGCTGGAAGTTGAAGCTGCCATGGTCGGCCTCTGGTGGAAAAGCTCTAACCAGCATACTGGAACAAGAACGGCCCTGTGGCAAGATGCGCCCCATGCTGCCGATGGATCCGCCGATCGGTCCGCCCTTCGAGGTCCGTCTCGAGCTCGCGGGTTGGGAGCTCTTCTGGGCCCGCCTGGAAGTCCGTCCGGAGGGGGATGGAGCGCTGGCCGGGCTCCGGGCACGGACCGCGGAGCGCGCGCGGACGTCATGGAGCCAAGAGGAGCTGGCGGCGGACGAGACGGTCGCCGCCCTGCGGCGCCTCTTCCGCGCCGCCGGCTGTGATCCCACCCGCTACCGCCCGTCGTCCGAAGCGCTGCTGCGGCGGGTGTTGAAAGGCGAGGAGCTGCCCGCCATCCATCCCCTCGTCGACCTCAACAACTGCCTGTCGATCGCCCTCGCGGTGCCCTCCTGCGTGGTGGCGGAGGGGAGCATCGAGCCGCCGGTGACGCTCCGCGCCGGCCGACCCGGGGAGGGGTTCGATTCGCTCCGCGGCCCCTTCAACCTCGAGGGCAAGCCGCTCCTCGCCGACGCGCAGGGCCCCTTCGGCACGCCGATCACCGACAGCCAGAGGGTCAAGGTCCGCGACGACACCCGCCGCGGCTGGCTGGTGGCCTACCTGCCGGGCGGGGTCGTCGATCCCGAGACGGCGCGCGAAGCCCTCGAAGAGCTGGTTGGAGAAGCGCCGGTGGCGATGATCGAGCGAACTGCGGTCTCGCGAGGCCTTCGTTCGGGCACGGGGACCTAGTAGGCTGAATAGGCGCGAGGCGCCCGACCTGGGCGACGGGAGGATGCATGGAGGTGGAGGTCACCAAGAAGGTCCTGGCGGCCCTTGAGCGGGAGGGGGTACGGTATCTTGTCTTCGGCGCCGTCGCGATCAATCTGCTCGGACTGGCCCGAGCGACCGAGGACCTCGATCTTTTCGTCGATCCCGACCGCGCGAACATCGAGCGACTCAAGACGGCGCTAAGGTCGGTTTTCGCCGATCCCTCGATCGACGAGATCTCGGCGGAGGAGCTGATGGGCGACTATCCCGCCGTCCAGTACGTCCCCCCGGAGGGGATCTTCCATCTCGACATTCTCACTCGCCTGGGCGAGGCTTTCGCCTTTCGAGATCTCGAGGCGATCCGGGTCGACTTCGAGGGCCAACAGGTGTCCGTGGCTTCGCCAGAAACGCTTTACCGTATGAAGAAAGGCACGGTCCGTCCCAAGGACTGGGCCGATGCCGAGGCGCTGCGGCGGCGCTTCAACCTGAAGGGCGACTGATGCCGGTCAAGAAATTCCGCGATCTTCAGGAGATGGAGGATTCGCTCTGGCGGGAGCCGGGCGACCCGGAGCTGTGGCGAGCGATCTCGGCGGTCTGGAGCTTCGCGGCGCGCACCTGCCCTCGGCATTTTCCTCCCGGCGTCCACCGGTACCGTACGATCGAGGACGCCGAGCGCCAGCGCGACCTCTGGGAAGAGGCGGACTTCCAGGCTCTCTGGCAACGCCGGGGAATCGATCCGGCAAAGCTCGCCTCGCGTGGTTGACGAGCCTCGCAAAGGAATCGCGAAGAGGTCGGCTTCCTACTCGTAGCGCAGCGCCGACGAGGGATCGAGGCGCGCCGCCCTCCAGGCCGGCACCCAGCAGGCGATGAGGGTGACGAGGAGGGCGAAGCCGACGACGGCGACGAGGTCCGTGGGGCGGACGCGGAAGGGAACCGAGTTGATGAAGTAGATGGCCGCCACCTCGGGGTCGAAGCGGATGAGGCGGAAGGTGGTGAGCGTCCAGCAGGCGGCCGAGCCCAGGCCGACGCCCAAGACCGTGCCCAGCCCGCCCAAGATCGACCCGTAGAGGAGGAAGAGCGACCGCAGGCGCCAGGGCGACAGACCGAGCGCCCCGAGGACGCCGATGTCGCGCATCCGCTCGCGCACCAGGACGACGAGCGTCGAAGCGACATTGAAGGTCGACACCAGGACGATCAGCCCGAGGACGAGGAAGAGCGCCACCTGCTGCAGGCGCAGGGCGGTGAACAGCTCGTGGTTCAGCTGCTGCCAGTCGGTGACCGCGAAATCGGGGGCGAGGACCTTGGAGATGGCCTCGCCGGTGCGCGGCGCCCGGGAGGGGTCGGCGAGCGTGAACTCGAGGAGATCGGAGGCGATCTCGCCGCCCATGAGGCGTTCGACCAGCGGCCGGTCGAGCAGCACCCAGGTGCGGTCGAACTCGGCGAAGCCGGTCTCGAAGGTGCCGGCCACCCGCAGGCTCTGGTAGCGGAAGCTCGGGCGGTCGGCCGCGAACCCCAGGGCCACCAGGCGCAGGAGGTCGCCCGGCCGCGCGCCGAGCCGGCGGGCGAGGTCCGCCCCCAGGACGGTGCCGGGGATGCCGTCCCTCCCCGGCTGCAGCTGGGCGGCGGAGGCGGTGATCTGGCCGCCGCCGGGGTCGACGCCGCGGAGCACCACCTCGACCCCCTGCGGCGCCGCCGAGCTCGCCAGCGACCCCTGACCGTAGGCCACCTGGCCGATCTTCTGCACCCCGGGAATCGCCAGGAGGGCCTGCCGCCGCCGAGGCTCGAGCTGCGTGCTCCTGCCGCCCACGGGATAGGCGATGACTGCGGCGTTGCCGCGGATGAGCTTGTTCTGGAGGTCTTCGCGGTAGCCGGTCATGAGGGCCATGGCGATGACCATGGCGGTCACTCCGAGCGCGGTTGCCAGGAGCGCCGCCCGCGCCGTGCCGTCGAGCAGCCGGCTGCGCCGCCCGCGGCCGCGCAGGAAGCGCCAGGCGACGGTCCAGGCGAGGGGGCCGGAGAGGGGAGATCTCGCCCGCGCCATCGGCTCAGCGCCGCGCGACGGTGGCGAGGAAGCGGTCGAAGAGGCCGGCGGCGTCGTGCGGCCCGGGGGAGGCCTCGGGGTGGTACTGGACGGAGAAGACCGGGCGGCCGGCGACGTCGAAGCCTTCGACGGTGCGGTCGTTCAGGTTGATCTCGGAGATCCGGCAGGAGGAGGGGAGCGAGTCGGGACGGACGGCGAAGCCGTGGTTCTGGCTGGTGATCGCCACCTTGCCAGAGACGAGGTTCTGCACCGGCTGGTTGCCGCCGTGATGGCCGAACGGGAGCTTGAAGGTCGCGCCTCCCAGGGCGAGCCCGAGAAGCTGGTGGCCGAGGCAGATGCCGAAGACGGGCGTCCCGGATGCCGCCAGCTCGCGCACGCTTTCGACGATGCCGGCGAGCGGCTCGGGGTCGCCGGGACCGTTCGACAGCACGACGCCGTCGGCGCCCAGCGCCAGGCACTCGCGGGCGGAGGTCTGGGCGGGGAGGACGGTCAAGCGGCAGCCGCGGGCCTGAAGCGAGCGCAGGATGTTCCTCTTGATCCCGAAGTCGTAGACCGCCAGATGGGAGCGCTCCGCGCCGGCGGCCGGTAGCTCGTGGGCGGCGGCGCAGGTGACCTCGTCGACCAGGGCGCGGCCGGTCATGGCGGGAAAGTCGGCGAGCTCGGCGGCGAGGCCGGCGACGTCGGAGCGCTCGCTCGTCACGACGCCCTTGAGCGACCCGCGCACGCGCAGGCGCCGCACCAGGGCGCGGGTGTCGAAGCCCTGGAGCGCCGGCACCTCGTGGCGGCGCAGGTAGGCGGGGAGCCCCTCCTCCCGGTGTTGGCCGGAGGGCTCGCGGGTGAAGCGGCGGGCGAGGAACCCCTCCACCCACGGCCGGCCGGACTCGGCGAGATCGGGGGCGGTGCCGTAGTTGCCGATGTGCGGCTGGGTCATGACGACGATCTGGCCGCGGTAGGAGGGGTCGGTCAGGACCTCCTGGTAGCCGGTCATCGAAGTGTTGAAGACGACCTCGCCGAAGCGGGTGCCGGGCGAGACGGCCTCGCCCTCGAAGACGGTGCCGTCCTCGAGCAGCAGGAGGCCTGGGGGTAGGGCGCCGTTCACCCGCCACCCATCAGCGGACGGCGGCGTAGGTGGGGACGTCGCGCTCGAGGACCGAGGCGAGCCGGCGCAGCTCTTCCATCAGCGTCGCGAACTCGTCCGGTTGGATGGCCTGGCTGCCGTCCGAGAGGGCCTGCTCCGGGCGGTCGTGCACCTCGACCATCACGCCGTCGGCGCCCACCGCCACGGCGGCGCGCGACAGCGGCAGGATCTGGTTGCGCTTGCCGCTCGCGTGGCTGGGGTCGACGATGATCGGCAGGTGGCTGATGCGCTTCACCTCCGGCACCGCCGAAACGTCCAAGGTGTTCCTGGTGTGGTCGGCGAAGGTGCGGATGCCGCGCTCGCAGAGGACGACGCTGCGGTTGCCCTGGTCCAGGATGTACTCGGCGGCGAGCAGGAACTCGGTCACCGTGGCGGTCATGCCGCGCTTCAGGAGGATCGGCCGGCCGCAGCTCCCGGCGCGCCGCAGTAGAGTGTAGTTCTGCATGTTGCGGGCGCCGATCTGCACCATGTCGGCGTACTCCGCGACCTGGTCGAGGACGTCGATGTCGGTCGCCTCGGTGACCACCGGCATGCCGGTCTCCTCGCGCACGCGGGCGAGGATCTTGAGGCCCTCGAGGCCCAGCCCCTGGAAGCTGTACGGGCTGGTGCGCGGCTTGAAGGCGCCGCCGCGCAGGATGTGGGCGCCCGCCGCCTTGACGCGCCGCGCGATGCGCGAGGTCTGCTCGTAGCTCTCGACCGAGCAGGGTCCCGCCATCACCGCCAGGTTGCGCCCGCCGACCGACACGCCGCCGACCTCGACGACGGAGTCGTGGGGCTTGAACTCGCGCGATACCAGCTTGAACGGGTGGCTGACGCGGATGACCTGGATCACCCCCGGCAGCGACTCGAAGACGCCGCGGTCGAGGACCCCCAGGTTGCCGGTGATGCCGATGGCGGTGCGCTGCGCGCCGGTGATGGCGTGCGCCTTCAGGCCCTTCTCCTCGATCTGGCGGACGACCGTCTCGATCTGATCGGAGGTGGCGTTCATTTCCATGACGATCAACATGGCAGGACTCCCCGAGGACGTCGGTCCGTTGGTTCCGGACTGGCAGCGCGGTATCATAGCAGACCCTGCATCAACCGCCCCTGCTGGAGGAGCCGATGAGAAACCCCCGGAGCTCGACCGTTTTCACTCTGCTAGCCGTCCTCGCCCTGCTCGCGGCCGTCCCCCTGGCCGCTTATACCATCGTCCTCAAGGACGGCTCGACGCTGGCGGCGAAAGAGAAGTACAAGATCTCCGGTACTCGCGCACTCATCACTCTCCAGAACGGCACTCAGACCTTTCTCGACGCCAAGCAGATCGACGTGGCGAAGACGGAGGAGGTCAACCAGCACGACTACGGCAACGCGGTGGTGATCGACGACACCCGCGCCAACGCCGCCGCCGCGCCGCCGGCGGCGCCCCGAAAGCGGACGCTCGCCGATCTCATCGAGACGCGCAAGACGGCGCCGCGCGACGTTCCGGAGGCGCGGCGGGAGAGCCGGCGCGGGGAGAGCGGAGGCTCCGGCGGTGGCGCCGGCAGGACCAAGGCGGGCTACGTCGACTTCTCGACCGTCGCCCGCAAGCCCTTCGCCCAGCTCGAGGTCGCTTCCGACCTGCAGCAGTTCCTCCATGCGCAGGGGATCGAGGAGGTGGAGATCTACCAGGGCAGCGAGCCGGATCGGCCGCTGGTCGAGATCACCACCAACTCCGAGGGCGCGGTGTTCAAGGCCCTGGCGGTGGGCGCCAACGCCCTCCTCCACATCCGCGACAGCCATCCCAAGGTCGCCGCCCTCGACCTGCTGATGACGACCCCCGCCAAGGAGCGGGCCGGCCAGTTCGTCTTGACTCCGCAGAACGCCGCCGACCTGGTGGCCAAGAACGTCGAGATCGCGGCGTTCTATCTGACGAACGTGCAGTTCTGAGCCGCTAGGAGGGAAGCCCGCCGAGCTCCTCGTCGCCGCCCTCCTCGGCGAGCCCCAGGTAGCGCTCGACGGCGATGCCGACGCGGCGGGAGAAGCGCTGGCGGTAGCTCTCGACCTCGCCGACCGGCTCGTCCAGGAAGACCCGCTCGACGCGGAAGAGCGGCACGAACATGGTCGACAGGCCGAGGGTCTGGTCGCCGCGCCGCGCTGCCTGCCCCATCCAGTCGTCGAAGCTCGAGAGGTTGATGCCGCGGAGCGTCACCCCCGCCACCCCGAGGTCCTGCAGCACGCCCCAGAACTTCTCCGTCGGGTTGATCAGGTGGACGATGACAATGGCGCCGGCGCGGATCATCGGCTCACCCCTCTCCGTCTGCCCCATCCGGCGCCTGCGAGAGCTCGAGCAGCACGCCGCCGGCGCTCCGAGGATGGACGAACTGGACGCTGGCGCCGCCGGCGCCCCGCGTCGGCTCCGGCCGCAGCACGTCATAGCCTTCTTGGCGGAGGTTGGCGTCGTCGCGACGCAGGTCGTCCGAGGCGAGGCTCACATGGTGGATGCCGGGACCCCGCTTGGCGAGGAAGCGGGCGAGCTGCGAGTCCGGACCGAGCGGCTCTAGGAGCTCGATGCGGGTCTCGCCGCAGGGGATGAGCGCCACCCGCACCCCCTCCTGCGGCACCTCCTCGATGGCCTCGACATGGAGCCCCAGCGCCTCGTAGAGCCGGCGCGCCTCTTCGATCGACTCAACGGCGATGCCGATGTGGTCGACGCGCCGGATCATCGCCGGCTCTCCTCCTCGACGACCCCCTGGAACAGCCGGTCGGCGACGCAGTAGGGATCGAGGCGCGCGGTGAAGCCGCGCTCCACCTCGCGGTCCACCCCCAGCACGCGGTCGGCGGTCGCCACCACGCGGTCCTTCAAGATCGTCTCGACGCGCAGGCGCAGGTGCGTGAGCCGCCGCCGCTCGAGCTCGCCGCTCTCCGTCAGCCACGCGCGATGCCGCTCGATGGCGGCCACCAGCTCCGCGATCCCCTCGTCGCGGCTGGCCACCGTCTGCAGGATGGGCGGCACCCAGGGGCCGTGCTCGCCCAGGCCCAGCATCATCTGGAGCTCGCGCACCGTCCGTTCCACCCCCTCGCGGTCGGCCTTGTTGATGACGAAGACGTCGGCGATCTCGAGGATCCCCGCCTTGATCGCCTGGATGTCGTCGCCCATGCCGGGGACGGTGACGACGACCACGGTGTCAACGCTGCGCACGACGTCCACCTCATCCTGCCCCACCCCCACGGTCTCCAGGAGCACCCAGTCGAAGCCGGCGGCGTCGAGGACGTCGACGGCGTCGCGCGAGGCCCGCGCCAGGCCTCCCATGTTGCCGCGCGTCGCCATCGAGCGGATGAACACCCCGGGGTCGGTCGAGTGGGACTGCATGCGGATGCGGTCTCCCAGGATGGCGCCGCCGGTGTAGGGGCTGGTGGGGTCGACGGCGAGGATGCCCACCGTCTCCCCCCGCTGGCGGCATAGCCGGGCGAGGCGGTCGACGAGCGTGCTCTTGCCCGACCCCGGCGGCCCGGTGATGCCGACCACCCGGGCTCTCCCTGTCTCGCCGTAGATGCGGTGGATGAGCTCGCGCTGCGGCGGGCCGCCG
>Ga0209626_1000190_pt1 | contig 13056 bp, 11 predicted proteins | sample JacPinW_OM1H0_M2_FD_187962 | JGI IMG/M metagenome (GOLD analysis project Ga0209626, IMG submission 187962) | Forest soil microbial communities from Algoma, Ontario, Canada - Jack Pine, Ontario site 1_JW_OM1H0_M2 (SPAdes) (version 2) | ecosystem: Environmental > Terrestrial > Soil > Boreal... | reverse complement strand
CACATCGCTCGCGGATGGCTGCCAACCGTTGGTGATCATCAACACCGAAGACTCGAGACCGCTGTCCAACGTGAATCCGAGCGAATACGCGAGCGGGGCGAAGGCGATCGTGCGGCGGGTGGTCGCGGACCACCCCACCGTCAGGACCTTCGAGCTCATCAACGAGCCCTACTTCAAGGGTCCCCAGCACAAGAGCAACGCCTCCGACTACGCCAACATCGTCGCCAAGACCTACGAAGAGGTCGCCACGCTGGGGATGCCCGACATCAAGCTGCTCGTCGCGGGCTGGGGCCGCTACGAACTGGTCAACGGCAGCGGCGAAGGCACCGGGAAGATGTCAGACCCCGAACGGGGGGGCGGATGGATCCACGACATGGCCGTCCAGCAGCCCGGCCTCAGGCAGGTCGTGAACGGCTGGACGAGCCATCCCTACGGAGCGCCGGAAGGCCCCGGTGAGCACCACGAGTACGGGATGAGCGCCACCGCAGACCAGCGCAACGACGCGGCCCTCGCGGGATTCAACCCGGCGGGGCTGGGCGACTGGTGGATCACTGAGGTCGGCTTCGAACTCGGCGGAGGCGGCGAAAGCGGCGCGAGCAGCGAGGCCTCACAGGCCAAGGACATCCTCACGGCTCTGAGCCGGGCCCTGGTCTGGCACAGCGAAGGATGGCTGCGGGGGATCTTCATCTACGACGACGGCACCTCCGGCTACAACGTCTACGGGCGGGCCGCCGGGGCCACGCTGGCGAGGTTCGCGACCGAACACCGCTAGCCGGCGGCGGCCTGTGAGGCTTCCTGCGCCTCGGCCGCTTCCAGCTGTGCCTGTTCGGCCTGTTCCTTGGCCTGTTCGCGGTCTTCCCTGGTGGGCGAGCGTTCGGCGATTTCCTTCAGTTCCGTTTCGTCGTCTTCCCGTTTGAGCTGGTCGACGAAGCCCGTGATCAGGCCGACGCCGGCCTGGGGGGAGATCGGGCCGCGTTCGCCGGCCGCGAAGCCGGCGAGGGGAACCGCAAGCAGGAGCACGAGTGCGAGCGCACACAGACCGTTGCGAGCTGCGACTGCGGACATGGGATCCGCTTCGGCGCAAACCTCCCGCGGCTTGAGCGCCGGCCCAGAACGGCGGACGACGCGCGGCGATTACTGCTCGAGCAGCCTGCGCAGGCCAGGCTCGTCGAGCACGGGCACGCCGAGCCGCTCGGCCTTCTCGAGCTTGGAACCGGGGCTCTCCCCCGCCACCAGGTAGTCCGTCTTCTTCGACACGGAGCCGGTCACCCGTCCGCCGGCCGCCATGATGCGCTCGGTCGCGGTCTCCCGCGACCACTCCGGCAGGCCTCCCGTCAAGACCAGCGTCTTGCCCGCGAGCGGACCCTCCGACGGCGGTGGTCCCTCTTCGCGGAAGCTGAGGCCGATCTCCCGCAACTCGGCGATCAACCGGCGCATGCGCTCATCGTCGAGCTGGGCGCGGATCGACACGGCCATCTTCTCCCCCACCCCCGGGGTCTCGGCGATCTCCTGCACCGTGGCCCCGAGCAGAGCGTCGATGTCGCGGAAGCGCTGGGCGAGGTTGCGCCCGGTGACCTCTCCGACCTCCTCGATGCCCAACGCGAACAGCACCCGCGCGAAGGGGCGCTCCTTGGAGGCCTCGACAGCCGCCAGCAGGTTCCTCGCGGACAGCTCGCCGAACCCCTCGAGCTCCACGAGCTGCTCCTCGGTGAGCCTGTAGAAGTCCGCGGCGGTGTCCACGAGCCCGCGCTCCTGCAGCAGTGCCACCTGCTTCTCCCCGAGGCCGTCGATGTCCATCGCGCCCCGCGAGACGAAGTGCTTGAGCAGCTGCCAGGAGCGCGCGGGACACGCGAGGTTGGGGCACTTCGTGAACACGCCCTCCTGCGGCTTGATCGTCTCGGTGCCGCAGAACGGACAGTGCCGCGGCGGGCGGGGCAGGGGCGGGCGATTCTTGGCCTCGACCACATGCGGCGCCGGCGAGACGACCTGCGGGATCACGTCGCCGGCACGCACCACGATCACGTCCTCGCCGGGGCGGATGTCCTTGCGGACGATGTCCTCCTCGTTGTGGAGCGTCGCCAGCTTGATCGTCACGCCGCCCACCTCGACCGGCGCAAGCATCGCGTAGGGACGCAGGTCGCCGAACTTGCCGACGTTCCACATCACCTTCTCGAGGCGCGTCACGGCCGTGGTCGGCGGGAACTTCCAGGCGACAGCCCAGCGCGGGTCGCGCCCGACGGAGCCGAGCCGGCGCTGGAGCTCGAGATCGTCGACCTTCACGACCACCCCGTCGATCTCGAAGTCGAGCTCTCCCCTACGCGCCTGCCACTCCAGGCACTGCGCGATCACCTCATCCTCACCGCCCAGCAGCTTGATGCCCTGGTTGACCCTGAACCCGTGCTCGCGGAGCCACTCGAGCGCCTGCGAGTGGGTGCGGAAGGACAGCCCCTCGGTGACCCCGACCTGGTAGCACCAGATCGACAGCGGCCGCTTCGCGGCATCCGCGGGGTCGAGCTGGCGGATGGTGCCGGCCGCCGAGTTCCGCGGGTTCATGAACGTCGATTCGCCGGCTTCGGCCCGGCGCTCGTTCAGCGCGGTGAAGTCCCGCAGCGACATGTACACCTCGCCGCGCACCTCCACCAGGGGGGGCGCGTCCCGCACGCGCAGGGGGATCGCGCCGATCGTGCGCAGGTTGTGGGTGACGTCCTCGCCGATCTCCCCGTTTCCGCGGGTGGCTCCCCGCTCGAGGACGCCGTCGCGGTAGAGCAGGCTGATCGCCAGGCCGTCGATCTTCGGCTCCACCACGAACTGGAAGTCGGGATCGGCGATCCCCTCACGCGCGAGGTGGTTGCGCATCCGCTCCACCCACGCCCGCAGCTCGTGCTCGGAGCGGACGTTGCCCAGCGAGAGCATCGGCTCGAGGTGGGTGACCTTCTCCAGGCGCCCGACCGGCTCGCCGCCCACGCGCTGTGTGGGCGAGTCGGCGCTGGCGAGCTCCGGGTGGCTGCTCTCCAGCGCCCGCAGCTCGTCGAGCAGCGCGTCGTAGGCGTCATCGCCGATCTCGGGGTCGTCGAGGACGTAGTAGCGGTGTGCGTGGTGTGCGAGCAGCTCGCGCAGCTCGGCGGCCCGCTCGATCGCCTCGCGCGGCGCGGCCCTTGCCGTCCCGCTCACGGCCTCGTGTCGGGTGCGACCGGTGCGAGCAGCTCCTCGAGGTCGAAGCGCCTGAGCGCCTCGAGGCTCGGACGATCGGTCAGGTCGAAGTGGATCGGCGTCACCGCGATCCGCCCGGCGGCCACCGCCGCCAGATCGGTTCCCGGCTCGTCGTGGAAGCCCGGGTCGGACCCATAAATCCAGTAGCGGCGCCGGTTGGGCTCCTCGCTCTCGAGCTTCAGCTCGTCGCGATAGATACGCTTGCCGAGGCTCGTGACCTCGACGCCCGCGGGGTCTCCCGCCGGCACGTTGATGTTCAGCAGGGTCCTCGCCGGCAGCGGCACGTCCTCGATGCGCTCCACCAGTCGCGCGACGAACATGGCGGCGACCTCGAAGCCGAAGCCCCCGTCGAAGCGGTAGTCGAGCGCCCGCGCGCCGGACTGCTGGGAAACGGCGATGGCGGGCAGGCCGAGCACGACGCCCTCGAGGGCCGCCGCCACCGTCCCCGAGTAGGTGATGTCATCGCCCAGGTTGGCGCCGTGGTTGATGCCGGCGACAACCAGGTCCGCCTCGAAGTCCTCCACCAGGCCCAGGCTCGCGAGGCGCACGCAGTCCACCGGCGTGCCGTCGGTGGCGTAGCCGACGGTCCCGTCGGAGAAGGGCACCTCGGCCACCCAGAGCGGCCGGCGGGTCGTGATCGAGCGCGCCATCGCCGAGCGGTTTCCGTCCGGCGCGATGACGGCCAGGCGCACGTCGTCGAGCTGCGTGAGGGCGCGTCGCATCGTCTGCAGGCCCTCGGCCTCGATCCCGTCGTCGTTTGTCAGCAGGACGTTCAGCATGTCTTCCCGCTCAGCATAGGGTCCGCCCCGGCTTCCAGCGGTGATGAGCGCGTTACATCTGTGGGAAGCGCTTCACAGGGACCGCGCCGCTCGCAGCTGATGAGTGGCGCCGAGCGCCTCGAACGTCTCGATCGCACTCGCGAGCAGCGCGTCCCGCTCGGGACCGGCCATGTCATGGCGGACGAGCTCGAGCCGCGCACGCGCCACGTCGTACTCCATCTCCAGCTTCTGCGCAATCGAGTCGGCCTTGCGCCACGCGCGCAGAGCCTGCCTTCCTCGCCCGCGCCCCCATTGCAGCCGCCCCAGCAAGAGCCACCGGCGAGAGCGGATGCCGTCGAACCGCGACCCGATGCGACGCAACAGGCGACAGGCGCGTCTCACGCGGCGCTCGAGTTCCCTGCGCTCCGAATCGGTCCTCGCCTGCTCGAACAGCTCGACGTAGACCTCGGCGGCGCCGGCGGCGAACTCGGCCCAATGAAATCCGGTGGGGGTTTCGCCGGCGACCATCTCGATCACCTGGTCGGCCGCGCGCAACGCTTCCTCGCGGCGCCCTTCTGCCAGCCGCGTGCCGGCGATGCTGTAGTACTTCTCGATCTGGGCGTGGCCGTCGGTCACCGACGTCTCGATCGCGAGAGCCGCCTCGAGCGCAGCGCCGGCGCGCTCGGTCACTCCGCGGGCCAGCTCCGTCTGGACCTCGTCGAGTAGCGACCAGGACTCGACCTGGGGGTTGGTGTTGCGCGCCGCCAGCTCACGGGTTCGGGTCCAGCAGATCTCGGCGCCGCGGAAGTCGCCGCGGCAGATGTGGAGCGCCGAGCGCGTCTGCCACAACTCCGCCTCGAGGTTATAGTCGCCGATCTCGCCGAACAGGTGGAGCGCCTGATCGTTGGCTGCGATGGCCGCCCGCCAGTTGCCACGCTGGGCCTCGATCAGCGCGCGCAGGTTCCAGACGTAGGCGAGCGCTTCGGAATGGCCTTCGCGCTCGGCGAGCTGGGCGGCGCGGTCGGCATACCGGTCGGCGAGCGATCGGAGCCTGAGCAGGCTCATGACGCCCGCGGCGGTCGCCAGCGCACGCGCGAGCTCCGGCGAGGCCCCCGCTTCCTCCCCGAGATTCAGCCCCGCGAGGACAAGATAGGCCAGTTCGTTGCTCGACTTACCGGTCAGATAGTTGATCTGGCCGAGAATCTTGTAGCAGTCGACGGCCTGGTCGAGGACTCCCTTCTCCTCCCTGCGGCGGTCGCGGTAGCGCCCGGGCAACACGAGATGGGCGAGCTTACGGGCGGTGACCCGGAGCAGGCCCAAGGCCAGCGGCAGCCTCCCTTTGGGAACGGGGCGATCCAGTCGGCCGACCGCCCGTTCGAGCAGGATTCGGCTGAGTTCGAGTTCGCCCAAGAAGTAATGGGCGCTCGCCTCCCCCTTCTCCCATAGCGCCAGCTGCGAGGCGTCGCGAGCCTCGACGCTCGAGCCCGACCCGAGCAAGGCATAGAAATGCGCCGCCTCGCGGAACGCGCCCCCCCGCAGCGCCCTGTTCGCGGCCCGCTCTATGTAGGGGACCGCACGCTCCGGCTCCGCTGCCAATCGCCAATGGTGCGCCAGCAGGGCGGAGTGACGCTCGAGCTCTCCCGCACTGTTGACCCGCTCATACCACTCTGCCACGGTCCGGTGAAGGGGCCGGCGCTGTGACTGTGTCAGCAGCCCGTAGGCCACGTCGCGCGTGATCTCGTGCCGGAAGGCGTAGGCCGGTTCCGCTTCGGAGCTCTCGGGCTCGATCAGTTCAAGCGCGCACAGTGTGCGCAGATCGTCGGCCACCGAATGGCGTCCCTCGTTGACCGGGTATGCCTCGGTGACGGCCCGCACGGAGAACGTGCGGCCCACGACCGCGGCGACCTTGAGCGCCAGCTGCTCGCGGGGATTGAGGCGGTCGACCAGGCTCAGCACCGCCCCCTGCACCGTGGCGGGGAGGTCGAGCGACTCGAACTCGCCAAGCACGGCGCGGCCGCGCTGCACCTGCACGATCCCGCTCTCCTGCATCGTCTTGACGAGCGCCTCGCAGAAGTAGGGGTGGCCGGCCACGTGCTCGTCGACGAGCCGCGTCAGGGCATCGGGAAGCTCGCTCACACCCAGCCGGTGGCGCACAAGCTCGGCGGTGTGCATCGGGGAGAGGCTCCCGAGATGCACCGGCTCGCGAGACGCCATCGCCACCAGCGTCTCGTACTCCTCGGATTCGCCCATCGGGCGGGTGGTGATCAGCGTGAACAGCCGCGGAACGCCCTGAAGCACCTCACGCAGAAGGCCCCAGGAGTTGCTGTCAAGCCACTGGGCATCCTCCACGAGCAGCAGCACAGGATCGGAGGCGGTGACGCGGGCGAGAATCCGCGCCAGCAGCTGTGTCGTGCGGTCGGCGCGGAGCTCGCCGGTCATCGCCATCGTGAACTCGTTGTCGGGGATCGTGACCGGGAGGACGCTCGAGAGCAGCGGCAGGAGCCGCAGCGCGTCGGGCGCGTCGCCAACGAGCGCACTCACCCGTCGCTCAAGTGACTGCGGACCGGCGGTATCGCTCTCCGGGCCCAGCACAGTCGCGAACACGGGGCGCCAGGCGTAGTAGCCGGTCGAGCGCTCGACCTCGTCCGCCTCTGCGACGAGAACCCGCACGCCGGCCCGTGCGGAGAGGCGCGCCACCTCGGCGGCGAGGGCCGACTTGCCGATGCCTGCTTCGCCCTCCAACACGATCGCCGCGCGCTCGCCGCGCGCGCTCAGGAGCTCCAGGTGATCGGCGAGCATCAGGCGCTCGGCAACCCGGCCGACCAGCCGGGAGCGGCCTTGCGGCACGCCGGCTCGGATCCCGATCAGGCGACGCACCGAGACCGGTTGGGCGCGTCCCTTGAGGGTGATGGGTTCCAAGGCCTGGAAGCGGTAACGATCGCCTACCGTGGCGGCCGTCCCCTCGTCGCAGAGGATCTCGTTTCCCCCCGCGTGAGCGAGCCGTGCGGCGAGGTTCATGACGTTTCCCGACAACGTGTACTCGCGCCTCAGGTCGCTTCCGAACAGGCCACAGAAGACGCGACCGCTGGCGACGCCGATCGAGCATGGCACGCCCAAGCCCTCGAGCTGTTCCTTGAGCGTGACGGCGACCCTCAGCGCCCGCTCTGTATCGTCCTCGTGGGCGCGGGGAGGCAGGCCGAACACGCCGGACAGCGTCATGCCCTTGTTGTCGAGTCCCGGCTTGCTCGCGCCCTCGAACCGCGCAATCGTCTCCTGGAAGGTGTGCATCGCCAGCTGGCTGCGCTCGAGCTGTCCGGCCCAGCCGCCACCGGTGTCCTTCAAGGTCACCATCACCACCGTCACGCGCCGCAGCTCGGCGAGCCATTCCACGCCGGTGCCGGCGCGCCAGCCCCGAATCGGCGCCGGCACGAATGGCGCAAGCACCTCCGGCGGGACGTCGAAGTACCGCTCGGCTGGGGTGATCCGGCGCCTCCGCGGAGGCGCCGCGATGAGGGCAACCAGCCCCGAGTCGGCGAGTTCGACGCCCTCGGCGATGCCGGCGAGCTGCTTCCACGCCGACCCGGCCACCGCGACCCCGCCCGGCGGCGCCCCCTGCTCGGCCGACGCCACCCCGGCGAAGGGCTCCCCTAGCGGCAGCAGCTCCCAACGGCCGTTGACGCCGCCCGCTATCGCCAGGTGCAGCTCGCCCGCCGCGATTCCGATGCGCGTCCGCAGCCGTCGCCCTCCGGGGTCGGGCTGGTCGGTCGCCGCTTCCTGAACCGCCAGAGCAGCCTGCGCAGCGCGCACTGTGGCCTCGCGGACGCCATCGGCGTCATCCGCGAGCCAGCAGCACAGGAAGGCGTCTCCGGTGCCCGTCAATACGTCTCCACCGTGCTCGTAGACGATCTTGGCCAGACGGGTGAAATAGAGGTTCAGGGCCCGGCCGAGCTCGTCGAGGCCCTCCGGCTCGCTTCCGCTCACCTCCTCGACGCGCGAGGTCCATTCCTCGATGTCGGTCAGCATCAGCGCGGCGTGGGCGCGAAACGTCTCCGTCCCCGTCGGTGGCTGGCCCCTGGCCAGGCGCTCACCGAGCAGCGAACTGAGGTAGCTGGCGGGGTTCAGTGGCGAGCCACGCGTGGAGAGCAACCCGATCGCGCCGTCGGAGTGGTCGCGTGGTGCTGTCGGGTTTGACGGCAAGTGCCCCCTGTGCCGTTTGTCGTGCGTTCAGACTATCATCGAAATTCGACCGGCTGAAAGACCGGCTTCACCTGCGGACACGTTGGCCTGCCGGTCAATAACCGTCGTAGGCGACGCTCGCCAGCGCAAGGCCATGCGCAGGGGCGGTGGCGCCGGCGTGCATCCTGGCTCGGCCCTCCAGCAGGCCGGTGAAGTCCTCGATCGTGCGCCGGCCGCCGGCGACTTCGAGCATCGTGCCGACGAGAACCCGGTTCATGTGACGCAGGAAGGTCTCCGCCTCGATCCAGAACTCGAGCAGGTCCCCCTCCCCGCGCCACTCGGCGGAGATCACCTCGCGCACGAACCGTGAGTGTTCGCTTTCGCGGGGCGTGAATGCCGTGAAGTCGTGCCTGCCCGGCAGCGCGGCGGCGCACTCCTCGAGCGCGTCGCGGTCCAACCGCCCGGTCCACCAGAAGGCGCGCCGGCGCTCGAACACGCTGCGGGTGCGGCGGGCGAGCACCCGGTAGCAGTAGGTCCTGCTGCGGGCGTCGCGCCTGGCGTCGAAGCCCTCTGGCGCCGGTTCGGCGGCGAGCACCGCGAGGTCGCCCGCGAGCAGCCCGTTCAGCCGCAGCGGATCGACCGCCTCGTGGGCGTAGCTCGCGACCTGGCCCCAGGCGTGGACGCCGCTGTCGGTGCGGCCCGCCACCGCCAGGGTGAGGGGGGCGCCGTCCATGCCCTGCTCGCCGAGGACCGTCCGCAGTGCCTGCTCGAGCTCGGCCTCGACCGTGCGCTTGCCGGGCTGGCGGGCCCAGCCGGCGAAGTCCGTCCCGTCGTACTCGATCGTGAGCTTGGTGACCATCACCGCGCCGCCGGGCCGCGACTCCGCGGCCTCAGACGAGCTCGATGAAGACCATCTCTGTCGAGTCGCTGCGGCGCGGGCCCAGCTTCAGGATGCGCGTGTAGCCCCCGGGCCGCTCGGCGTAGCGGGGAGCGACCTCCTCGAACAGCTTGTGCACCGCGAACTTGTCCTGCGCGAGCGTCGACAGGGCCTGACGGCGAGCGTGCAGGTCCCCACGCTTGGCCAGCGTGATCAGCTTCTCGATCTCCGGCTTGACGGCCTTGGCCTTGGCCTCGGTCGTCTTGATCCGCTCGTGCTCGATGATCTCCTTGCTCAGGTTCATCAGCAGCGCCTTGCGGTGCGCGGAGTCGCGGCTGAGCTTGTTCCTGGTCTGCTGGTGTCGCATGGGCCGATGAAGTGTACGGCGCTGTCAGTCCTGGCGGAGGTTCAGACCGCGCGCGTGCAGCGTTTCGATGACCTCGTCGATCGACTTTTTGCCGAAGTTCGGGATCGCGTTCAGCTCGGCCTCGGACTTCGAGATCAGGTCGCCGACGGTCTGGATCCCCGCCCGCTTCAGGCAGTTGTAGGAGCGCACCCCGAGCTCGAGCTCCTCGATCAGGATGCCCCACTCCTCGCCCTGCAGGGCCGCCGGGGAGCCGCCGCTTCCGACCGCGAGGCCGTGACCGTCGAGCGCTCCGCCCGGCCCCGCCCGCAGCTCCTGGATGCGGTCTGCGTCGGTGAAGATGGCCAGCTGGGAGATGAGCAGCTCGGCCGCCTCGCGCAGCGCCGCCTGCGGGTCGATCGACCCGTCGGTCTCGATGTCCAGGGTGAGCTTGTCGAAGTCGGTCTTCTGTCCCACGCGGGCCTGCTCGACGGCGTAGGCGACCCGGCGCACGGGCGAGAAGATCGAGTCGATCGGGATCACCCCGATCGGCTGGTCGGCGGACTTGTTCTCCTCCGCCGGGCGGTAGCCGCGGCCACGGCCGATCGTCATGTACAGCTCGAGCTTGGTTTTCTTCTCGAGCGTGGCGATGTGCAGCTCGGGGTTGAGGATCTCGACGCCGGCGGGCAGGTCGATGTCCTTCGCGGTGATCTCGCCCGGTCCGGTGACGACCAGGGGCGCCTCGACCTCGCTCGCGTCGGAGTGCATGCGGCAGACGACGCCCTTGAGGTTCAGCACGATGTCGGTCACGTCCTCCTTGACGCCCTGAATCGTCGAGAACTCGTGGGCGACGCCCTCGATGCGCACGCTCGTGACGGCGGCGCCGGCGAGGGAGGAGAGCAATACGCGCCGCAGCGAGTTGCCGAACGTGTAGCCGAAGCCGCGGTCGAGCGGCTCGATCGTGAACGTGCCACGATTCTGCTCCACGGACTCGCTAGTGATCCGGGGGATTTGGAAGTCGAGCATGAGAGTCCTAACGTCGTTTTGGTGTCGCACCGGCGTCGCTGGGATGCCGGCTCCGAAGCGCCGCGGCCCGGTCGGGCGACGGCGCGGGCAAATGTCCTTCTACTTCGAGTACAGCTCGACGATGAGCTGCTCCTGCACCGGCGCGGCCACCTCGCGGCGCTCCGGCTTGCGCAGCACCTTGGCCGTGAGCGACTCGTGGTCGGCCTGGAGCCACGCGGGAATCTGTCCGGTGAGCTCGGTGGCATCTCTGACCACCTGCGTGGCCGGGGTCTCCGCCTTGATGGCGATCACGTCCCCCGGCCTCACCTGATAGCTGGGGATGTTGACCCGGCGGCCGTTGACCGTCCAATGGCCGTGGCGGATCAGCTGGCGTCCCTGGCGGCGCGAGGCTGCGAAGCCTAGGCGCACGAGGACGTTGTCGAGCCGGCACTCCAGCAGGGCGAGCAGGTTCTCGCCTGTGATGCCCGGCTGGCGTGAGGCCTTGACGTAGTAGCCGTGGAACTGCCTCTCCAGGACGCCGTAGTAGCGCCGCGCCTTCTGCTTCTCGCGCAGCTGGACGCGGTACTCGCTCTGTTTCAGGCGCCCGCGTCCGTGCTCGCCCGGCGGGTAGGAGCGGCGCTCGACCCCGCACTTGTCGGTCAGACAGCGCTCGCCCTTGAGGAACAGCTTCTGTCCCTCCCGGCGGCACTGCTTGCACTGGGGTCCGGTGTCACGAGCCATTAGACGCGCCTCCGCTTGCGGGGGCGGCAACCGTTGTGGGCCTGCGGCGTGACGTCCTTGACGCCCGTCACCTCGAGGCCGGCGGCCTGGAGCGAGCGGATCGCGGTCTCGCGACCGGAGCCGGGCCCCTTGACGTAGACCTCGACCTTCTGCAGCCCCTGCTCGAGGCCCTTGCGGGCCGCGGCGTCGGCGGTCACCTGGGCGGCGAACGGCGTCGACTTGCGCGAGCCCTTGAAGCCGGCTCCCCCGGCGGACTCCCAGGCGATCACGTTGCCCTGCGTGTCGGTCAGCGAGACGATCGTGTTGTTGAACGACGTCTTGATGTGGGCCTGGCCGATGGGGATGTTCTTTTTCGGCTTGCGCCGGCCACGGGCGCGTTTGGGAGCGGGGGGCACTACTTCTTACCCGCTTTCTTCTTGCCCGCTACCTGCATCCGCTTCGGGCCCTTGCGGGTGCGCGCGTTGGTCTTCGTCTTCTGGCCGCGCACCGGCAGGCCGCGGCGGTGACGCAGGCCGCGATAGCAGCCGATGTCCTGAAGCCGTTTGATGTCCTGCGAACGCTCGCGCCGAAGATCGCCCTCGACCGGCTGGCCGTCGTCGATCGCGTCGCGGAGCTTGGCCACCTCGTCCTCGGTGAGGTCCCGTATGTAGGTGTCGGGGTTGATGCCGACGTCCTTCAGGAGCTTGTTGGACGTCGAGCGCCCGATTCCGTAGATGTAGGTCAGCCCAATCTCCGAACGCTTGTTCAGGGGCAGGTTGACGCCAGCGATACGTGCCACCTAGCGGATCACCCCTGGCGCTGCTTGTGGCGCTTGTTCTGGCAGATCACCAGCACCACCCCATGGCGGCGGATGATCTTGCATTTCTCGCACATCGGCTTGACCGACGGTCTTACCTTCATGATCCCTTTCAACGGCTGAGTTCCGGCGGCCCGGCTCTGGCTGCCGTTGCGGCCGCCGCTACCGAGTCGTGGACATGCCCTCGCGCGCGCAGGAAGCCTCGCGTTCGAGCAGGACAGCCCATGCTAGCAACTTCCGCCCTCCGGCAGGGGCCGCCGAGCGGCTAGGAGGCTGGGGCTTGCCCTCGCGCGCCGGACCGGCTCTCAGCCGGCGCTCGCCACTTCCTCGACGGCGGGCTCGGGGCGGGTCTCGGAGGCCAGATGCCAGGGGGTCAGGACCCTCGGGCCCTCTCCGGTCACGGCCACGGTGAACTCGAAGTGGGCCGCCGGGGAGCCGTCCTGGGCGAAGATCGCCCAGCCGTCCCCTCCCATCCGGACCTCGGGACGCCCGGCGGTGGTCATCGGCTCGATCGCGAGCACCATCCCCTCCTCGAGCAGGGGGCCCTTCCCCGGCTTGCCGTAGTTGGGCACCTGGGGGTCCTCGTGCATGCTGCGTCCAACCCCGTGGCCGACCAGCGAGCGTACGACCGCGAGGCCGGCGCCCTCGGCGACGCGCTGGATCGCGCTCGAGACGTCTCCCATGCGGTTCCCGGGGCGGCACTCGGCGACGCCGGCGTGCAGGGACTCCTCGGTCGCGCCCAGCAGGTTCTGGGCCTGCTTGCCGATCTCATCGACCGGGAACGTCCGCGCCGCGTCGGCGACCCAGCCGTCGAGTGTCACGCCGACGTCCACGGAGATGACGTCACCGCTCTTGAGCCTGTAGGGGCCGGGGATCCCGTGGACGATCATCGCGTTGGGCGAGGCGCAGATCGAGCCGGGAAAGCCGCGATAGCCCTTGAAGGTGGGGATCGCGCCCCGCGAGCGGATGAAGCGCTCGGCGGCGCTGTCGAGCTCGGCCGTGCTCACCCCGGGGCCGATCCGGCGCTCGAGCAGCTCGAGCGTCGCAACGAGGATCGACCCGGCCTGGGCCATCTTCTCGATCTCCTCTGGGGACTTCTTGATGATCACCCTGGGAGCTTAGCTTGCCGGCTAGAGCTGCTCCTCGAGTC
>Ga0209626_1000189_pt1 | contig 13127 bp, 10 predicted proteins | sample JacPinW_OM1H0_M2_FD_187962 | JGI IMG/M metagenome (GOLD analysis project Ga0209626, IMG submission 187962) | Forest soil microbial communities from Algoma, Ontario, Canada - Jack Pine, Ontario site 1_JW_OM1H0_M2 (SPAdes) (version 2) | ecosystem: Environmental > Terrestrial > Soil > Boreal... | reverse complement strand
GACGGCGAAACGTTACCGCCGGGCGCATGGCAGGGTTGACGTCGTGGCGTGGTGGATCTGCAGTACCGAGCGGACGCTCAGCGAAGACGTCGCTGCGCCGCCGTCGGAGGTTCGCGGTTTCTACGTTGACCTGAACAACATCCGGCTAGTCCATCCGCTTGTCGTTTCCGTGCGCACCATCTCTCGAACCGAGACCGCGGACGGATATACGCAGACGTACCGGATACGCGATCGGATCCCGCTCGGGCGGCTCACGCTGCGGACCAGGTACGTCGCGCGGTTGCACGTTCCCGTCGCGGGCGACGTGATCGCAGAAGCCCGTCAGTTTCCGATGGTGCGACTGCGCAGCGTGGTGACGTTCGACGGGATCGACGGCGGCACGCGTGTCGTCGAGCACATGCGAATTCAAGCGCCACGGTTGCTTGCCGCGGTGACGGTACGCGAGGCGGTCAACTCGCATGCCGCGATGTTGTCAAACATCGCAGACCGCCTCGCGTGACCGCGGAATACAGAGGCGTTGGGCCGACGGGCGGTCGCCGAGCGTCGGCGCGCGGCGACCGTCCTACCGGCTAGCTCACAACGTCGGCAGCGGTATCCAGATTCCGAAGAACCAGAAGCCCCACCCGTTTTGCCCGTTGTCCCAATACGGCTGCTCGTTATAGCCGTAATAGTTGATCGGCGGCGGCGGCGGACCGTACCGGTCGAGGTACCCCCCGCCCCAGTCCGGCGGCGGCGGCGCTCCCCAGCCCCAAGGCGCAGGTCCGTCACCCCATGGCGCGTTACGCCAGCCCCTGAATGCATCGGGCGGACGCGGGCCCCAGTCACGGCCACGCCAGTCATCCCCCCGACCACCCCAGTCACCGGGCCGACCCGGGTCATGCCAGTCACCCGGCGGACCACCCGGGCCACGCCAGTCACCCGGCGGACCACCCGGGCCACGCCAGTCACCCGGCGGACCACCCTGGTCGGGTCCCCGGAAATCCCTCTGCGGACCACCGGGATCGGGTCCGCGCAGATCCTGCGGCTGCCCACCGGGTCCACGGCCAGCGGGCGGGCCATCCGGCCCGTGCGGTGGTCCGCCTGGCGCCACCGGTCCAGGTCCACACTGCTGCGGCCCACAAGGCGCGGCATTCACCACAACTGGATTGAGCCCGATCAGGGCCAATCCCACGCCGCCCGCGAGCGAAGCTCCCGCAACGGCCATCTTCAGCTTCATCCTGCAGCCCCTTCGTGAGGAGATAGGTGACTCCCCGTTCACCCCCGACGACCTGACGTTAGATAGACTATTTAAGCGTGAGCTATGTTTGCGCTGAGAATGCGCTGAGCAGGTAATTTACTTGTCCGACAATCTTTTTCGGGCCCCGGTGTGCGCCAAATTTTAGCGGCGAACTGCACCGCCCCGCGACGCAGCACGAGTTGTTCTCGCCGTGAAGGAACGCAACTGGCTACTATTCCAGCATGCCGCAACCCACCACAGCGTCTGACCTGGTCCGACAGCCTGCTGTGCGCAGCCGTCGGCGCGGCGAGGCGCTGGAGCACGCCGTCTACGCGGCGACCCTCGCCGAATTGTGCGACCTCGGCTACGGGGGTCTCAGCATGGAGGGAATTGCCGCACGAGCCCGCACCGGCAAAGCCGCCCTGTATCGGCGCTGGCCGACCAAACGCGCGCTGGTGTTGGCTGCGCTGCGCCACGCGATGCCCCCACCTCCGCAGCCGCGCGCCGACCGCTCGGCGCGCCAGAACCTGATGGCCATCTTCGAGGCCCACCGCGCGGTGCTGGCCGGAAAGCACGGTTTCCCCGGTGTGCAGATCATCGGTCAACTGCTGCACGAGCCGGAGTTGCGCGAGATGTTCGCCCGGGACCTGATCGCGCCGCGGCTGCGGTTGGTCGAGTCCGTGCTGCGCGACGCCGAGAGCGCCGGGGAGATCGACGCGGGTACCGTCACGCCGTTGACGGCGCGGATCGGACCCGCGCTGATCATGCAGCACGTCCTGCTCAACGGAGCCCCGCCGAGCCGGAGCGAACTGACCCGGATCATCGACACGGTGCTTGGGCAGCGGAGCGGGTGACTGCAACGTCAGCCGACCCGGATGGCGGCGACGGCCGAGGTCGCCAGCGCGTAGAGCGCATCGAAGTCGCCAGAATAGCGCTTCCGCTCAAGGAACGGAAGCGGCTACTAACACCGGGCGACGACGCCGGTCGGCCGGCCGAGCAGGTGCATGGGTCTAGGATTTTCCCGACTCGATGGTGGTGGGAATCAAGTGACAGACGTAGCGGCACAGCTGGCTGAGATCGTCGGCGATAAGAACATTTTGATCGGCGACGCGATCTCTGAGGACTACGCACACGACGAGGCACTCTCGGCGACACCGCAAAAGCCAACGTACGTCGCGAAACCGGCCACGGCGGAAGACGTCGCCGGGCTGTTGCGGGTCGCGTCGGAGCACCGCGTGCCGGTGACCGCGCGCGGCTCGGGCAGCGGGTTGTCCGGCGCGGCGCGGCCCGTCGAGGGCGGGCTGCTGATCTCGTTCGAGCGGATGAACGCCGTGTTGGAGGTCGACAAAGACAACCACGTCGCCGTCGTGCAGCCTGGTGTGACGCTGGCCGAGCTGGACGCCAAGACAGCACAGGCGGGGCTCAACTACACCGTGTACCCGGGCGAGCTGTCCGCCAGCGTCGGCGGCAACGTCGGGACGAACGCCGGTGGGATGCGCGCGGTCAAGTACGGCGTGACCCGCAACAACGTGCTCGGGCTGCAGGCGGTGTTGGCGACCGGCGAGATCATCCGCACCGGCGGCAAGAACTCGAAGGTGTCCAGCGGCTATGACCTCACCCAGCTGATCATCGGCTCGGAGGGCACCCTGGCGCTGGTCACCGAGGTGATCGTCAAGCTGGTTCCGCGGCTTGCGCACGGGGCCACCGTCCTTTCTCCGTTCGGCGACTTCGACCAGGTCATGACGGCGGTGCCGAAGATCATCTCCAGCGGGCTCGCGCCGACAATCCTCGAGTACATCGACAACTTGACGATGGCCGCGATCGTCAACATGGAGAAGCTTGAGCTCGGCGTCCCGGAGACGATCCGAGAGGCATGTGAGGCGTATCTCGTTGTCGCGCTGGAGAATAACGACACCGATCGGCTCCATGAGGACGTCGAGACCCTCGGCGAGCTGCTCACCGAATTAGGCGCGCTGGACGTCTACGTGCTCGAGGGCGGCTCGGCGCGCCGGCTGATCGAGGCTCGCGAGAAAACCTTCTGGACAGTGAAGGCGATTGGCATGGACGACATCATCGACGTGGTTGTGCCGCGAGCGTCGATGCCCCAGTTCCTGCGCAAAGCACGCGAACTGGCGCTGGCGGAGGGCGCCGGCATGGGCGGGTGCGGGCACGCCGGCGACGGCAACGTGCATCTCGCGGTCCTCTGCAAAGATCCGGACACGCGGAAGAAGTTACTCACTGACATCTTCGCGTCCGCAATGGAGATGGGCGGCGCGATCTCCGGTGAGCATGGTCTCGGCCGCTCCAAGGCCAGTTACTTCCTGGAGTTGGAAGACCCGACCAAGATCGCCCTGCTGCGCCGGATCAAGGCGAGCTTCGACCCGGCGGGCATCCTCAACCCGGGCGTTCTGTTCGCCGACACGTGATTAGCGGGATCGAAGGCCGGAATGCGCGATGACCTCCTCGGAGTTCAAACGCTCGCACCGCATCGATCTCGAAGCGCTCCATCATGATGCCCTTGGCCTCGGGCCCGAAAGTGCTGGAACGTGGGGCCGGCTACCAGCTGGGGTCTAGTCCGGCTCAACCCCGCTCAACTGTGCTGTTCGGCGGCGTTTTGCAGGACGGGAGTCTGCTCGGGGCAGTACGTACTTATCGAGGCTCCGAGGAACTGCCACGCCTGTGCCGTGGTCGAGTGTTGCGGCAGGTTGGTGAGGATGAACTTGGCCGACGCGTAGGCGTCGGCGTCCAGGTGTCTGCCCAGTCGATCACACGTGATCTTGCCCAGCCACGCGTTGTAGTCGCGGGGTCCGTAGATGCCGTAGATGTGGAGTTGATTGGCGAAATCGGTGTCAACGTCGGCGTGCGCCGGCGCGGCCAGAGCGATTGCCGCGGCCGCGACCGTTGTCGCTAGCCTCACTAACTTCATTGTCGGATTGTATCCCTCCACGGCGCGAAGTCCACACACTCTGCGCAATTCTTCTGAATTCACTGGTGCCGCAGCCTCTTTGGACGACCGTCACTCTGACGCCCCCTACCGTACCAACCGGTGGCCGGCGCGACCGCCGGCACTAAGCTGGCCGTGTTGACCGTCACAGCCGAAACCGACAGCACCGGCTTCATCGAGCTCTCAGTTTCGGGCTATGCTGCGCTCGATTCAGTTAAATGGACTAATCTGTCAGTCATCTGTCGCGACCGGGAGAAGCGAGAGGAAGAGGGTGCACATGGCACGGACAGGCAATGACACCCGGGACCTTGCCAGCAACGAGGGAGCCACTGCCCCCGTCGCCACCGGGACCACGCCTGCACCTGCGCCCCCGTCCGCACCTGCGGCTGCACCCCGCAAACGTGCTCCGCGTAGAAAACGGGGTGTGATCGGGGCGCTCAAGCGGGTGTGGATTCTGCTGGTCGTTCTGGTGGCCCTGGTGATTGCAGCGTTCTGCGTCGACCGGCTGCACGGAGTGTTCGGCAAGACGGAGCTCACCAGACCGGGCGCCGGCATCGCCAGCGACCCCAAGCCGTTCAACCCCAAGGTCGTCATCTACGAAATTTTCGGGGCGCCGGGATCGGTGGCGACCATCAACTACCTCAACCTCGATGCGCAGCCGCAGGAGGCGAAGGACGTCGCGTTGCCGTGGTCGATCACCCTGACCACTACCGCTCCCGCGGCCAGCGCCAACATCGTGGCCCAGGGCGACGGTGACACGATCTCCTGCCGCATCACCGTCAACGGCGAGGTCAAGGATGAAAAGACGACCGACGGACTCAACGCCCAGACGTTCTGCCTGGTGAAGTCGGCATGACCAACACCCACATCGGCGCTCACCCGATGATCCCCCGGTTCATCCGACTGTTCTCGGTGCCGATCCTGCTGGGTTGGTTGGCGCTGACGGTCCTCGTCAACGTCGCCGTGCCGCAGATCGAAAAGGTCGGCGAGGCGCACTCGGTGTCGTTGGCGCCTACGGATGCGCCGTCGATGCAGGCGATGCAACGCGTGGGCAGGGACTTCAAGGAATTCGACTCCAACAGCTCGGTGATGGTCGTCCTGGAAAGCGATCAGCCACTCGGCGCTGACGCCCACCATTTCTATGACGGTCTGATCGCCAAGCTGCAGGCGGACAAAAAGCACGTCGAGCACATTCAGGACTTCTGGGGTGACCCGCTGACCGCGGCGGGGTCGCAGAGCGCCGACGGCAAGGCCGCCTATGTTCAGCTCTACCTGGCCGGCAACCAAGGCGAGAGCCTGGCGAACGAGTCCGTTCAAGCGGTCCGGGACATCGTGGCGACTGCCACACCGCCGCAGGGCCTGAAGACGTATGTCACCGGTCCGGCAGCCCTCACGAGTGATCAACACCACGCCGGTGACAAGAGCGTCAAGCTGATCACCATGATCACCATCGGCGTGATCTTCCTGATGCTGATGTTCGTCTACCGCTCCATCGTCACAGTGGTGCTCGTCCTGGCCATGATGTTCCTCGAGTTGTCGGCGGCCCGGGGAATCGTCGCAGCGCTCGGCTATTACAACCTCATCGGGCTGTCGACGTTCGCGGTCAACCTGCTCACCACGCTCGCGATTGCCGCGGGAACGGACTACGCGATATTCCTGGTCGGTCGTTATCACGAGGCCCGTCAGGCGGGCGAGGATCGCGAAACCGCCTTCTACACCATGTATCACGGCACCGCTCACGTCATCCTCGGCTCCGGCCTGACGATCGCCGGTGCAACCTTCTGCCTGCATTTCACGCGCCTGCCGTACTTCCAAAGCCTCGGTATTCCGTTGGCGATCGGCATGCTTGTCGCGGTGTTCGCCGCCTTGACCATGGCGCCAGCGCTGCTCACGGTGGCCAGCCATTACGGCTTGTTCGACCCCAAACGAACGATGAGGACCCGGTTCTGGCGCCGGGTAGGTACTGCCGTCGTGCGGTGGCCAGGGCCAATTTTGGTGGCCACAATCGCGCTGTCCCTCATCGGCCTACTCGCCCTGCCGGGGTACAAGCCGAGCTATAACGACCGCGAGTTCCTCCCTGCCGACATCCCTGCCAACGTCGGGTATGCGGCTGCCGACCGGCACTTTCCACAAGCGCGGATGAATCCTGAACTGCTGCTGGTGGAAACTGACCACGACGTGCGTAACCCGGCCGACATGCTCGTCATCGACCGAATTGCCAAGAATATCTTCCACATCCCCGGCATCGGCCGAGTGCAGGCCATCACCAGGCCGTTGGGCACGCCAATCGAGCACACGTCGATCCCGTTCCTGATCAGCATGAATGGCACCACCCAGACGATGAACCAGGACTATATGAACGCTCGCATGAAGGACATGTTGGTCCAGGCTGACGAGCTGGCGAAAACGATCGCCAACATGCAGCGAATGTTGCAGTTGATGACGGAGCTGACCGCGATCACTCACTCCATGGTTGCGAGTACCGACCAGACAGTGAAGGACACCAACGAATTACGGGACCACATAGCAGATTTCGACGATTTCTTCCGGCCGATCCGGAACTATCTCTACTGGGAACCGCACTGCTTCGACATTCCGCTTTGCTGGTCGGTGCGGGCGGTCTTCGACACCCTCGACGGCATTGACACCCTCAGCGACGACCTGAAGGCCCTCACCGTAGACCTGCACAGGCTTGACGAGCTGATGCCACAGCTCCTCACGATTATGCCCCCGATGATCGCAACCATGCAGACCATGCGCAACATGATGCTGACCATGTACCAGTCGCAAAACGGTATGCAGCAGCAGATGCAGGCGATGCAGCAGAACGCCACAGCGATGGGCCAAGCGTTCGATGCATCCAAGAACGATGATTCGTTCTACTTGCCGCCCGAGGTGTTCGACAACCCCGATTTCAAACGGGGCCTGAAGATGTTCGTGTCGCCAGATGGCAAAGCTGTGCGGTTCATCATCTCCCACGAAGGAGATCCCGCGACGGCCGAAGGCATCTCGCATATCGACAAGATCAAGAATGCGGCGTTTGAAGCCATCAAGGGCACGCCGCTGGAGGGCTCGAAGATATACCTCGGCGGCACTGCGGCGACCTATAAGGACATGCAGCAGGGTTCTAACTTCGACCTACTGATCGCCGGAATCGCCTCGCTTTGTCTGATTTTCATCATCATGCTCATCCTCACCCGAAGTGTGATCGCAGCGGCTGTGATCGTCGGGACAGTGCTACTTTCGCTGGGCACGTCGTTCGGGCTTTCCGTGCTCATCTGGCAGTACATCCTCGGCATGCAGCTGCACTGGATGATCATCGCGATGTCGGTCATCATCCTGCTGGCCGTGGGATCGGACTACAACCTGCTGCTGGTATCCCGGTTCAAGGAAGAAATCCCTGCGGGATTGAAGACCGGAATCATTCGCTCCATGGCCGGCACGGGCGCGGTCGTGACGTCCGCCGGCATGGTGTTCGCGTTCACCATGATGTCGATGGTGGTCAGTGACCTACGCGTGGTCGGTCAGGTGGGCACAACGATCGGTTTGGGCCTGCTCTTCGACACCCTCGTCATACGCTCGTTCATGACGCCGTCAATCGCCGCACTTCTCGGCCGCTGGTTCTGGTGGCCGCAGCGCGTGCGCACCCGTCCCGCGCCAGCCCGGCACACCGCTGTTCCGGCTGACACAACTCCGATCCCGGTCGGGAGTCAAGGGGGATCACAGCAGTGACTCGCGGCAATATGAAGCAAGCCAGGCTGCGGGATCTCGACGTCGCGCGCATCGGGCTGGGCGCGATGGGTATGTCGGCGGCGTACAGCGGCGCCGGCCGCGACGACGCCGAGTCCATCCGCACCATCCACCGCGCACTTGACCTGGGCGTCACCCTGATTGACACCGCCGAAGTCTACGGGCCCTACACCAATGAGGAACTCGTCGGCCGGGCCCTGAAGGGGCGCCGCGAGAAGGTCGTGCTCGCAACGAAATTCGGCATGATCTCCCACACCGGTGGTGGCCCGGGCACCCTCGACAGCAGCCCGGCGAACGTCCGCACAGCCGTCGAAGGATCGCTGCGACGCCTCGACACCGACTATATCGACCTCTACTACCAGCATCGCGTCGACCGCAACACCCCGATCGAGGACACCGTCGGCGTCGTTGCCGAACTGGTGGCCGAAGGCAAGGTCCGCCACATCGGGCTCTCGGAGGCCGGCGTCGACACGATCCGCCGGGCTCACGCCGTGCATCCGATCACCGCGCTGCAGTCCGAGTACTCGCTGTGGACACGCGATCCGGAGGCGGCGGCATTGCCGCTGCTGCGGGAACTGGGCATCGGGTTTGTGCCCTACTCCCCTCTGGGGCGCGGATTTCTCACCGGGAAGGTGAGGTCGCTAGACGATCTCGATGCCACCGACTTCCGCAGGCAGAATCCACGATTCAGCGGCGACAACTTCCAGCACAACCTGCGCATCGCCGACGAAGTTGGAGAACTGGCCGCGACGGTGGGAGCCACGCCGGCGCAAGTGGCGCTGGCATGGCTGTTGGCCAAGGGGAACGACATCGCACCTATCCCCGGAACGAAGCGCGTCGAGCGCCTCGAAGAGAACGTCGCCGCCGACGCCGTCGTGCTCACCGCCGAGCAGATGGCGAAACTCGACAACCTCACCCCCGTCGCCGGCGAGCACCACAACGAAGCACAGATGCAGATGATCGACCGATGAACGGTCGCCCCTAGCCGACGAACGTCAGTGTCACGTTGAACAGGTACACGGCGGTGTCAGTGGGCAGGATCTCGACGAGCGGGCTGTCCTGCGACGCGGAACCGGTCGCGATGATGTGAGCGGGATATGTTGGGGTGCATGGGAGGTCGTTGCACCGCAACCAGACGCCGGGGGCCTTGAAGGGACCCGGTGCTTCGTCAGCTCGGTATCGTCCCGGCGGGATGAAGGCGGTCAGCCCAGCCCGGGTCTGGGTGCCGACGCCATAAACGCCGCTGCTGCCATAGCTCGGCGGATAGATCGGCGGATCAGCGTGGGCCGGCACCGCAACCCCGGCGGCTGCCAGCAGCGCGCAGGCGGCGGGCAGCGGGAACTTGAGCATGATGCGAAGGTAGCGGAATGGTCGGTGCCTGCGGGTCAGAAGATGATTTCCGGGCGGTACATGTCGATCCAGACCGATAGGTCAAGGATCCGCTCTATCCGTGCCCTTTCGACCGGCTGAAGCGTCGTCGGATCCAACCGAGTCAGATGTTCCAGCGCTGCCCGGTCGATCAACCCGAAGAGCGCATCGTCGCCTGTGCCCAGTAGATCTTTGGCCTCTGCTTGGATCGCGGCAGCGTACTGCGGATCCGACGTGGACGGGTAGGGGCTCTTCACGCGATTCGCCACCGACTCGGGCAGCACGTCGCGGACCGCGCCTCGCAGCAGGCTCTTCTCCCTGCCGTCATAGGTTTTCAGCGACCACGGTGTGTTGTACACGTACTCGACGAGGCGGTGGTCGCAGAACGGAACGCGGACCTCCAGGCCGACGGCCATGCTCATACGGTCCTTGCGGTCCAACAGGATTCGCACAAACCTGGTCAGGTGGAGGTAGCTCATGACCCGCATACGGTGGGTGAAGTCGTCCTCCTCGTCGAGCCTCGCGACCTCGCTCACGGCCTCGGTGTAGCGGTCGTGCATGTAGGTATCAAGGTCGACGGCAGAGCGCAATGCCGGCGCCAGCACTTCGCCGCCGGTGTCGACGATGCCGTCGCCGATGGCGATCCACGGGAATTCATCCGTCTTCTGCACGACCGGATCGTGGAACTGCCGGTACCCGCCAAAGATCTCGTCGGCGGACTCGCCCGACAGCGCCACGGTCGATTGCTGCCGAATCACCTTGAACAGCAGATACAAAGACGCGTCCATGTCACCGATTCCCATCGGTAGGTCGCGGGCCCTGATCACCTTGCGCCGGATGTCGAGGTCGGCCAGCTGGTGGTGATCGAGCACGATGTCGGTGTGGTCCGAGCCGACGTGCTTGGCGACGTCGTGCACGTAGGGCGTGTCCATGGTCGGACGTAGCTCGTTGGGCTTGAAGTTCTCGGCTTGATCGACGAAGTCGACGGAGAAAGTGCGCACGGGAACGCTGAGTTCGCGCGCGGACAGCGCGGTGATCGCACTGGAATCCAGGCCGCCGGACAACAGCACACACTCCGGAACGTCGGCGACCAGCTGACGACGGACGATGTCGTCAAGGAGCTCGCGCACCTTTGCGACGGTCGTGTCGCGGTCGTCGGTGTGCAGCTTCGATTCCAGTCGCCAGTACGTGCGCGTGCGGACACCGCGGTCGTCGACGGTGACGATGGTCCCAGGCTCGACCTCCTGTATGCCCTTCCACACGGCATGCTTGGGCGTCTTGACCGGGACGAGCATCTCGCGCAGCCCGTCGACATCGACTACGCGCTTGGCCAGCGGGTTCGCCAAAATCGCCTTCGGCTCAGACCCGAACAGCACACCGTCGGGCGTCGGGTAGAAGTAGAACGGCTTGATGCCCATCCGGTCGCGGATCATCACCAGCTTGCGTTCACGCGAGTCCCAGATGGCGAACGCATACATGCCGTTGAGCCGGTCTGCCAGCGCTTCACCCCACTGCAGGTAGCCGCGCAGCACAACCTCGGTGTCGCTGGAGGTCTGGAACTTCTCGCCCTTGGCGATCAGCTCATCGCGCAGCTCTTTGAAGTTGTAGGTTTCACCGCTGTAGACCATGACGACGTCGCCATGCGGCGTGTGCACGGACATCGGCTGGGTGCCACCCGGGATATCGATCACGGCCAGACGACGATGGCCCAGCGCAGCGTTGTGATCAGACCAGACCCCCGACGCGTCCGGCCCGCGGCAAGCCATGGTCTGTGTCATCGCGTCGATCAACGCGCGCTCTTGAGTCATGTCTCGGGAGAAATCCACCCAGCCGGTGATGCCGCACATGTGTAACCTCTGTGTTTCAACGATGTAACTCCATTGATATCCTATATAAATCTGGGTCGCATCGTGAAGGTCGTCACACATGGACTTCACAGGCGATGGCTCGTGAGAGGCTGGGCCGCCGATCTACCAGCCACAGTCTGCGCGGGGCAGCGCACGACTGTGGCTGGCGATCGCGGCGGTGGTGCTCACGCGACCGGCGCTGGTTAAGCCTGCTTGAGCGCCTCGATCTCGATCGTGACGGTCACCTTGTCGCCGACCACGGCACCGCCGGTCTCTAACGGCATGTCGATGTCGATCCCGAAGTCTTTGCGGTTCAACACGACGGAGGCTTCGAAGCCGGCGACTTCACCGTGGCCCATGCCGGGATTGACACCGTAGAACTCCACGTCGAGGCTGACCGGCCTGGTCACTCCTTTGAGGGTCAAGTCCCCGTCAAGGACATACCGATCGCCGTTGTCCCGAACCCTGGTCGAAGTGAACGTCGCGGTCGGGTGCTTGTCGACGTCGAAGAAGTCGGCCGACTTGATGTGCGCGTCGCGTTGCTCGTTATTGGTGGTGACCGAGTCGACCGCGATTTCGGCGGTCACCGACGGGGTGCCGTCGTCGGCGACGGTTATCGCGCCGCCGAACTTGGCGAAGGTGCCACGCACCTTGCTGACCATCAGGTGGCGGACCGAGAACCCAATGGATGAGTGAACCGGGTCAATGCTCCACGTCCCGGCACTGAGACCCGTGGTTGAGGGTGCTGTGGTCATCGTCTTTCTCCTTCATTCGGGGTGATCACGGGCCACGAGGCCCGCTCCCCGGATATAACCGGACTGCGGTCCGGATTCATTCCGCGCGGACGCGGGCCAGTGCATGGCCGGTTCGCAACCCGCTTCCTTCAGGGTGGCGATGTCCTTGAACCCACAGACGGCCAGGCACAGATCGAGTCCGGCCAGGAACGACCTCAAGAAGTGAGTCAGGCTCTCCGCGCCCCCGTAGGACAGGGCGTAGGCGTAGGGCCGGCCGATCCCGACCGCCGTCGCGCCCAACGCCAGCGCGATGATCACGTCGGTGGCATCTCGCACGCCGGAGTCGAACATCACCGGGGTGGAGCCGGCGGCCTTTACCACTGCGGGTAGCAGCTGCAGCGTGGAGATTCCGGAATTCGCCTGACGTCCACCGTGATTGGTGCAATAGATAATGTTGGCGCCATTGTCGATCGCCAGTCGGGCGTCGTCGGGTTGCTGAATGCCCTTCACCGCGATGGGCAGCTGGGTTTGGGACCGGATCCAGCGCAGATCCTCCCAGGTCACCGGGTTGGCGAAGATCTTGGTGTAATGGGCCAGCGCGGCGGCCTGGTCTTCCTGCGGTGGCTTGGCGAGATGCTTGGTGAAGTTCTCATCTGAGTAGTAGTTCTGCATGCAGTAGCCACGGAACTGCGGGAAGTTTCCGATGTCCAGATCGGTGGGCCGGTAGCCCAACGTCCACGTATCCACCGTGACCACCAATCCCGCATAGCCACAGCGCTCGGCGCGGTTGATCAGACTCGCCGCCAGCTCGCGATCCGCGGGCAGGTAGAGCTGATAGAAATTCGGTGTGTCACCGGCGTGCTTGATGACGTCCTCCATCGGGGCCTGCGAGAACGTGGACAACGTGAACGGCACACCGGTGGCCGCGGACGCCTGCGCGGCGGCCACATCACCCTGAAAGTCTGGTGCGCACAACCCAATCAGGCCGATCGGGCACATGAAGATCGGCGACCGCAGGTGCTTGTCGAACAGGTCGATGGACAGATCGCGCTCGGGCGGGCTCACCATCATCCGGGGCACGATTCCATAGTGCGAATACGCCTCGATGTTCGCCCGTTGTGTGCGTCCGTCCCCGGCCGCCGCCGACACGTACCGGTACACCCAGCCGGGCAGGGCCTCAGACGCTTTTCGCTCAATGGACTCGAAATCGAAGGGGTATCGAGAAGTCTTGCCTTTAACGGCCTCGGCGTAGACCAGGTTTTGGAAGT
>Ga0209626_1000188_pt1 | contig 13134 bp, 14 predicted proteins | sample JacPinW_OM1H0_M2_FD_187962 | JGI IMG/M metagenome (GOLD analysis project Ga0209626, IMG submission 187962) | Forest soil microbial communities from Algoma, Ontario, Canada - Jack Pine, Ontario site 1_JW_OM1H0_M2 (SPAdes) (version 2) | ecosystem: Environmental > Terrestrial > Soil > Boreal... | reverse complement strand
GGGATGACAAGCCCTAAGTTCTCGCGCGGCTACCGCGTCGGATGGTTGACCTCCGAGAAAGATTCACCGACCCAGGCTGACAGGCCCGTGGCTTTTCCGATCAATCGGGAGGACACGCTCTGAGCGGGCCTTCCGAGCGCGGCGCGCCGATCGGAGTGTTCGACTCCGGAGTAGGCGGGCTCACCGTGGTGGCCGCCCTCCGCCGGCGGCTGCCGCGCGAGTCGATCCTCTATCTCGGCGACACCGCGCGCCTCCCCTACGGCAGCAAGTCGCCGGAGACCGTCACCCGCTACACCCGCCGCAACGTCGAGTTCCTCATCGAGCGCGGCGTCAAGGCCGTCGTGGTGGCGTGCAACACCGCCTCCGCGGTGGCCCTGGACGGCCTCGAGAGCCCGGTTCCCATCTGGGGGGTGATCGAGCCGGGCGCCGCCCGCGCCGCCGCCGTCAGCGCGGGGAGCGTCGGCGTCATCGCCACCGAGTCGACGGTGCGCTCCGGCGCCTATCCGCGCGCCCTCCGCCGGCTGCGCCCGGAGCTTATGATCGCCAGCCAGGCCTGCCCCCTCTTCGTACCTCTCGTGGAGGAGGGCTGGCACGACGACGACGTCACGGCGCAGGTCGCCGAGCGCTATCTCCGGCCGCTCCTCGACTCCGGCATCGACACCCTGGTCCTCGGCTGCACCCACTACCCGCTCCTGCGGCCCCTGCTGGCGCGGGTGGCCGGCCCCGGGGTCGCTCTCGTCGACTCCGCCGAGACCATGGCGGAGACGGTGGCGTCGGGGCTCGCGGCAGCCGGCCTCGCGGTCGCCGGGGACGCGGCGCCCGTCCTTCGCCTCTGCGTCACCGATGCCGGCGAGAGCTTCCATCGCCTCGCCGGCCGCATCCTCGACGACCCCGACCTGCCGCTCGAATGGGTCGAGGTCGTATAGGCCGCTAGAATGGAGCTATGACGACTCAGAACCGTCCCCATGGCCGCGCCGCCGACGCCCTCCGGCCCGTGCGCATCGAGATCGGGGTGATGAAGTTCGCCGAGGGCTCGGCGCTGATCGAGCTCGGCGACACGCGGGTGGTGGTGGCGGCGAGCGTCGAAAACCGCGTCCCCGCCTTCCTGCGCGACACCGGCAAGGGCTGGCTCACCGCCGAGTACTCCATGCTGCCGCGCGCCACCCACAGCCGCTCGGCCCGCGAAGTCTCCCAGGGCCGTCCGTCGGGCCGCACCTCCGAGATCCAGCGCTTGATCGGCCGCAGCCTGCGCGCGGTCGTCGACCTCGTCGCGCTGGGCGAAAGAACGCTGACCCTCGACTGCGACGTCCTGCAGGCGGACGGCGGCACGCGGACTGCGGCGGTGACGGGCGCCTACGTGGCGACCGCGCTCGCCTGCGCCCGCCTGCTGTTGACGGGCGATGTCGCCACCTGGCCGCTCCTCGCACAGCTCGCTGCCGTCTCGGTGGGGGTGGTCGGCGGCACGCCGCTCCTCGACCTCGAGTACGTCGAGGACCAGGTGGCCGAGGTCGACATGAACGTGGTCGCCACCGCCGACGGCTCGCTCGTCGAGATCCAGGGGACGGGGGAGAAGCGGAGCTTCCGGCGCGCCGAGATGGACGCCCTCGTCGACCTAGCGCAGAAGGGGATCGGCGAGCTGGCCAAGGTGCAGAACGAGGCCCTCGCCTCAACCCTGGCCGAGGTCGCCGCCGTGCAAGCGAAGTCGCACCGGCGCCCGGCGCCCCCCAAGCAGGAGAAGGACCTCTGGGGAAGACCGTAGGGTAGGAGAGGAAACCGCGTAGGGCGCGCTCTGCGCGCCGCCGTCCCGGCCGGCGGGAGTCACGCCCAGCCGATCGAAGTCGCTCCCTCTGGACGGGAGTCGATCCACTTCGATGGGAGTCACTCCCGTTCAATTGGAGTGACTCCACGTCAACGGGAGTCAGTCCACGTCGATTGGACTGAATCCCAGCCGCTGGGAGTCAGTCCTTTTCAATTGGATTGAATCCACGTCGTTGGGCGACCCTTTTTAGTCCGCTTTAGAGGGCGTTTTCCATGTATTTCAGTTGTCCGCCACTTTCAAAGTTACAATTTTCGCAACTTTTGTTGACTTCCTCCCTCCCGTCCGCGAGACTGCCCCGCGACAGAGCTTCCGGCCAGCCGCAACCCGCGCGGCAACGGAGCCGTCCGGCGCCTGAAAGGAGGAGAGATGATTCGCCCAAAAGGGTGAAGGCAGGAAAAACAAGCGGACGGAATGGGGCCGAACCTGGCCGGTGACCCCATCCCGCCCATCTTCCGAGAGAACCAAAAAACTGGCCCCCGCGGAGTACAGAGTCTACCACGCGGGGGCCCCAACCGTTTCAAGGGACGGAAAGGACCTACCACCATGGCTACTCGTTCGTTCGAAGAGAAGATCAACGACTGGCAGAAGCTGCACGACAACATCACGCCCGAGCTCCCCAACATGCCCCAGGCCGCCAACGACCACGCGGCGCTGGAGCCCCTGCTGGCCGAAGCCCGCACTGTGCAGGCGCAGCAGGACATCCAGGTCGCGCAGCTGCGGTCCACCAACCAGCGCCGCCGGGAGATCGCCAAGTCGGCGACCGACCTCCGCAACCGTCTCGCCGCCACGGTCAAGGGCAACCTCGGCCTGGAGGACGAGAAGCTCCTCGAGTTCGGGATCCAGCCCCGGCCGCGCGTGATCCGCCACAAGCGGCTCTCCGCGGAGGAGCAGGCGGCGTTCCTCACCAGCGCCGCCGCCAAGGCCCAGGCCAAGGCCGCCGCCAAGGCAGCGGCGAAGGCCGCAGCCAAGGCGACGGCGGAAGCCGCGGCGATGGTCGTCTAGTAGCGTCCGCCTCTGCTGTTGAAGGCTTCGAGGGCGCCGGGAGGGGTTTCTCCCGGCGCCCCTTTTTGGTCTGCCTTGCGGCCACAACGCCCTTTTGCCGCAAGTGGAGACTAAGCTCCCGCCGCACTCCGCCTCTTGATACACTGTTGTTTACCTAGCCACAGCGAAGGCGCGGACGCACTCCAAATGACCTGCCCGTCACAAAGCTCCACCGAACCCAGCTGGCTGCAGCGCCTCGGCTCCCTAGTAATTGGAGCTGGAGCAGGAAGCCGCGCCGCTTTGCATGGTGTTCAAACTAAGGTTACACTGTGGAAGAGGTAATCCAAATGGTAAATGCTCCGAAACTTGAGGCTACCCAGGAAGATGTGCTCTGCATGGTGGTTGAGGCGAGCCGTCGAGTAGCCGCCACAGATCGGCAGAAGTTCTACGCGATAGGAAGCTTCGGGGGGACGACGCTACAACATCCGGGATTGGGAAGCGAAGCAGTGCCCATTTACGAGGGGGATATCGAAACGTTGGGCCGGATGGGATTGCTCTTCGTTTCAGATCGCCAACGCGATGTGCTGACTTTCGATGTCAGCCCCAGAGGTTTCGAGGTGTACGGTGAGCTTAAGCGACGTAAGGGCGAGTCAGTTGAACGCATTGAGTCCGAGGTCCGACGCTTCCTGGACTCAACAGAATTCGCAGCGAGGTATCCCCTAGCTCAAAAGAAGTGGTCACAAGCCGAGTCTTTACTCTGGGACTCGAATTCGAATGGTGACTTTACCACTATCGGACACCTTACACGTGAAGCGATGCAGGAGTTCGCTGACGCTTTGGTGCGTCAAATTTGTCCCACTGAGGCCGTAGGAAGTAAAACTGAAGTCATAAAAAGAATTCGGACCGTTCTCAATGAACGGGTACAGCTTGGTAAAGTAGAGAAGCCGTTCGTAGAAGCACTTCTCTCATATTGGGGGGCGGTAAGTGACTTGGTTCAGCGCCAAGAGCATGGTGGTCAAAAAGAAGGAGAAGCGCTCGGCTGGGACGATGCACGACGGGTTGTGCTCCAGTTAGCAATCACGATGTTTGAAATAGATACCGTGGCGAGACGCCATTCGTGAACGTGTATCAGCCCCTTGTACCGCAAGACAGATTATGAAGAAACCTCGGATCTACATCGACACGTCAGTGCTCGGTGGCTGCTTTGACGTTGAGTTCTCGGAATGGTCCAACAGCTTGATGAAAGATTTTGCCGAAGGCACCTTTCTGCCGATCCTCTCCGATGTCGCGGCCGCCGAAGTGCAAGACGCCCCAGAGGAGGTTCGCGAGAAGTACGAGGTTCTGTTGCTCAGCGATCACGAGTTCATTCTCGTCACAGAGGGGGTTATCGAGCTTGCAGATGCCTACCAGCGGCGGAGAATCCTCACTCCTAAATTCTACGACGACGGGCTGCATATCGCCCTCGCTAGCGTAGCTGAAGCGGACCTGCTAGTCAGCTGGAACTTCAAGCACATCGTGCATTTTGAGAAGATTCGCCTCTTCAACTCTGTAAACTTGGAGCAAGGTTACAAACCACTACAAATTTACTCCCCACGTGAAGTGACAAGAGCTTAGGGAGATTCACTTATGGGCGACCCCAGGATCAAGGCCGTTGAGATGGTTCGGAGAATCCGCGACGCGCACTACGCGCAACTCAAGGATTCCTCCCCGGAGGAGAAGATCGCGTTTTTCCGGGAGAAGGCCCGAGCCTTGCACGCTGAGTTAGGACGGCCCGAGGTGGTTCTGGATAAGCCCGCGCCTGAACAGACGCGCAAGCGCCGGTGAGGGCGGCTCACGATGCGAGCTGTTTCCTCTGCTTTGGTGGTCTTCCTCGGGCTGTTCATCGGGAACGACGCTGGAGCAGCGCCGGCTGTCGAACGGGACCTCGCCTATGGCTCCGATGCGAAACAGCGGCTGGATCTCTCCGTTCCCGCGGTCAAGGGGTGCCCCACCGTTCTCTTCATCCATGGCGGCAGCCTCACGACAGGCGACAAGGCGGACGAGGACTACGGAAAAGTCTGCGCACCTTTCCCCGATGCCGGGATCGCCTGCGCCAACGTGAACTACCGGTTGGCGCCGGGCGCCGCTTGGCCGGCACAGGCCGAAGACGTGGCAGCCGCCGTGGCCTGGGTGCGAACGAATATCCGTACGCGCGGTGGCGATCCACACAAGTTGTTCCTCCTTGGGCACAGCTCGGGAGCTCGGCTAGTCGCGCTCGTGGGCACGGATGAACGCTACCTCGCCCGTCAAGGCCTGAAGACGAGCGACCTGCGCGGCATGATCCCGATGGGCTCCATCACATGGGACGACGAGCTGGAGCAGGCCCTGCCGCAGTACGGCCGCGGCCGTGTCGAAGAGGCTTTCCGACGGGACCCCGCCAACCAGATCTACGCGAACCTCGACACTTACCTGGATTCCTGGCCGATCCACCACGTCCGAGCCGGACTGCCGCCCTTCCTCTTCCTGATCGCGGAGGCAGAGACCGAGCACCCTCCAGTTCTGAAGACCAACAAGAAGTTCGTCGAGGACGCCAGTGCGCTAGGTAACCGGGCCGAGTACAGAGTTCTGCCAGGCCGGACGCACTATAGTGCGATCCGGAAGCTGGCCGAGCCGGGCGACGCGGTGTTCGCAATCGTGCGGAACTTCGTACAACAGCTCGGAGGAGTCCAATGAAGATTCAGCTAACGAGCGTGCTGGTGGAGGACCAGGACAAGGCCCTCCAGTTCTATACGGAGGTCCTGGGCTTCGTGAAGAAGCAGGACATGCCGGTGGGGAAATTCAAGTGGCTGACCGTCGTTTCGCCGGAAGGGCCGGACGACGTCGAGCTGCTGCTCGAGCCCAACGAAAACCCGGCGGCCAAAACCTTCCAACAGGCCCTCTTCCAGCAAGGCATCCCCGCCACGGCCTTCGCCGTCGACGACATCCAGGCCGAGCACGAGCGCCTGAAGAAGCTGGGCGTAGTCTTCAAGACGGAGCCGACGAAGATGGGGCCGGTCACCATCGCCGTCTTCGCCGACACCTGCGGCAACCTCATCCAGATCTACCAGAAGTGACTCCTGCCGCTTGGAGACATCGCTGACTGCCCCGAAGGCAGAACAAGACTCGCGTAATAAAACTGGCGCAGTTCGTGCGCCTCAGTACCGCATAGGAGGGATGCCATGCTTGGAAAAAGAAGCGCAGACGAAACTAGACAAGAGATACAAACATTCTTGATATCGGTTGGCGTAACGGGCGTCGGATTCCTAGTCTTCTTCTTGCTCAGGTATGCAGTAGGTCGGTGGTTTCCTCGCCACCCTTTTCTTGGCGAAATGATCACCCATATCGCGGTCGGGTTCCTGGTGGCCGGAATTATCATCGTCGCCCTTGAGTTCAATGCCCACAGGCTTCTCCATCGCCAAGTTCACGGGTTCTTGGAGTCAGTTTCGAAGAACGTGTTTCAGGCTCTCCTCGAACGGATCGTTCCGAAGGAGATCTTTGAGGAGATGAATGACATTCTTCGCGGCAAGGTGATCCGCAAGAACTGCGAGTACGTCATTACTTTCGCCAAGCACTACCCGGATATGCCTCGCGACTATTTTGTTATCCGCCGCATCCTGACTTTCACTGTGGAGAATTTGCTGAATGAGCCAACAGACTTTCCTGTCCGCTCCATTTACTCTGGAAGCGAGGATCTAGCCTCTGCTGCGTGGATGGGTCGGCAATATCATTTGAAGCTCATGGTGGACAACCAGCAAGTGGAGATCAAGAAGGGAAAGAACCTCCTCGTCAGAAATGGCCTGACCGTACTCCACCATCCGGTTCACCTCGGTTCGAAGGGCTCGGCGGAGGTTTTCCTGCAAAGCGAAGAACCCTGTCGAATTGATGCGAGCCGGAACTCGTATATTCAAGGTACCCCCGCAATTGGAATTCGGGTAAACATCCACAATGAACTACCCGATGTCATCGAGATCTTATCCGTGCAAATGAACCATCCTGCGCGAGAGCTTATGAAAACTACTCCGGAGCTAGGCCGCTACGTCCTCGACCGAGCTTTCTTGCCGGGCCAGGGCTTCGAGATTGCATGGAAGACGCTGCCAAGCGTAGGTGCGAAGGAGAGCGGCAGTGTGACTCCAGCGCCGGGATCGTGATCTTGAGGCCCATAAGAGACGACAAGGGGGGAGCGGCAGTCGGCCGTTTCCCCCCTTGGCTCATACTCTGTGGTGCTCTACCTCAACCGTCGATAAATCCTTCGTACATTCTCACCTCCGATCGTCGGGGCGGGCAAAGCGGACTGATGCTCTGGTCGCCAAGTTAGAGGCATCTATATTCCTAAACAACACGGTGCGGTAAAGACGCAAATTCGAGCCGCGTCTTGGCGTGCTCCTTGGCGGAGCGGAAGGCTAGCCGCCATAAGGATCGATAGTTGAGCTCGCGTCCTGACGTGACCCGCCGGCCTGAGTCGCGTCGGTCCCGCCAGTCACGACGCTCGCTGCCCAGCGCAGCAAGGAGTCCCAAAAAGAGACCGGGCCCCCGTGATGGGTCGGTGCCGCCAAAACGGTGGCCGGCGCCAGCAGGGCGATGGTGAGGATCACTCCAATTACTGTCCTCCTCATACTGTCCCTCCATGATCCCTCGATCAGATCCGCCTCCATGGCAGACGACGGGGAAGATTAAGATGTGCTGGCAGCGGCCGTGCGACAGAGATCATAGAGTCCACGCATTCCCCGCAGGCGCCGGAAAGGAAGGATCCTCCAATGACGCTGAACACGAGTTCGAGATTTTCTTCAGCTTCCATAAACTGTCCATGCGTTCGAGTCTCGCAGTGCTTAACGAAGCATCCTATCACGCGATTTGTGCAGCTAATGCAAGAGGGAATAAAGGAAGATGCCTACACAAAGGTCTATATCTAAATGAATGGCCAAAGGCGGACCAAGGCACATGACTGCGAACAGTTTGAGCAGAGAGATTAAGAACATGCTCATCAAATGGGCAAATGACGAAAAACTTCAAGCGGAAGGGGGTTGTATGATGCTCAAGCCTCGCGGCCGATTGGCCTCTCCGGCCTCGAAGCCGTCTCTTGGCAATGGGGAGCGAGTGCTTAGGGAATCCGTCAATCTCGCAGCCAAGCTGGCGACCTTCTCCGCGCACTGGTCGCCGAAGACCGTCGCAGAGTTCAACGGCGATGACGTCATGGTCGTCAAGGTTCAAGGCGAGTTCGTTTGGCACTCCCACGCCGACACGGACGACTTCTTCCTCGTTCTCCAGGGTCGCCTTACGATCGAGCTTCGCGACCGCAAGGTCCAGCTCGGGCCGGGAGAGCTGTTCGTCGTTCCCAAGGGGGTGGAGCATCGGCCGGTGGCGGAGGAGGAGGTTCATCTGCTGCTGATCGAGCCCAGCGGGACGCCGAACACGGGCGATGTGGCCACGGCGGCGCCGCGCGAGCTGATCTAACGACCTCGTCCTGTAGCGCGCAAACCCATGAAATGTCATCCTGAGCGTGAGCGAAGGATCTGGGGGAAGGGCGGCGCGAAGCCCTTTGCTACCAAAGGCTTGGAAGGCCTCCCGCCGCCTAGATCCTTCGCTCGCTCAGGATGACAGTCTTAAGTTCTCGCGCGGCAACCGAGCCGTAGGCTCTGAGCGCAGGAACCCAGGGCCGGGCGTTCCTGCGCTTTCCCCTCGACTTCCCTTAGAGGACGGTGCCCTTGAGCTCTACCTCGATCACCGGCATCTTGGGGCTGTCGGTGTGGACCGTCAGCTTGCCGCCGAAGGGTCCCTTGCCGAGCGCCGGGTTGAGGGTCAGGAAGACCTGATACTCGCGGCCGGCCTGGAGCTGCGAGAGCTTGGCGTCGATCCCCTTGATGGGGTTGTCGACGCTGGTGACGTTGATCGACTCGGTGGCGAAGTTGCGCACGTTGAGAGCCTTCTTGAGCGGCTCCTTGAGCTCGATCTGTCCGAAGTCAGCGACCGGCGGGGTCACCGCGATCACCGGCCGCACGAAGCCCGAGACCGGGATCTGCACCAGCTTCTGCTTGGGGTGGTTGGTGTGGATGGAGACGTAGTTGGCGAGCGGCCCCACCGGCGCGTCGTTCGACAGCGTCATCTCGACCCGCCACTGCTTGCCCTTGAGGTCGGCCTGGCGCTCCGCCGCCGTCGCCTCGTGGAAGGTGACCTTCAGGGCCGGCATCGGCGACTCGACGTCGAGGATGTCGAACGGCGTGCCGTCGGGGGACCACACCGTCTGCGCGATGGTGCCCTGCTGCGGCTCGCGCTGGACGACCGAGTAGCGGGCGTACCCCGGCTTGACGCTGATGTAGGGCTCGACCTTGGCCTTGATGGTGAGCTGGATCTGCGGGTTCTCGGGGTCGTTGGTGAAGACGGTCACGAACTTGGCGATGGGGCCGTTGAAAGTCGAGGTGTCGACCGCCGCGTGCACGACGCCGGTCTTGCCGGCCGCGATCGTCTTGTCGAAGCTGGCCACCGTGCAGCCGCAGGCGGGCGCCACGTTGGTGATCTCGAGGACGGCGTTCCCCTCGTTCTTGATCACGAAGTCGTGGGCGATGCTGTCGCCCTTGGGCACCGTCCCCACGTCGGCAATGGGCTCGACGGCGACGGCCTTGGGCTTGCCGGGGGCGCTGCCCTGGGCGAGCGCCGACAGCGCGACCAGGAGGAGCGCGCAGAGTGTCAGAATGGCGGTCGTGGTGTGACGTTTCATGCTGCCTACTCCTTTGTTAAAGAGGCGTGTCGATCCTCGCGGACCGGAGGGCCAATGCTACACTCGCCGCCTCGAATGGGAAAGCCAGCCGCGCAGCTCGACATCTACTGCATGGCCGTCGGCGGTACGGGGATGGCTCCGCTCGCCTGCCTTTTGCAAGAGCAGGGCCACCGGGTGAGGGGGACGGACGGCCCCCTCTATCCGCCCATGAGCACCCTCTTGGAGCAGGCCGGGATCCACCCGCTCGCCGGCTACGATCCGGCCCATCTCTCCCCCCGCCCCGACCTCGTGGTGGTGGGCAACGCCATCCGCCGCGACAACCCCGAGGCCGTGGAGGCCGAGCGCCTGGGGCTGCCGCTGCTGTCGATGCCCCAGGCCCTCGCGCGCTTCTTCCTGGCCGACCGCCGGCCCCTGGTGGTGGCGGGCACGCACGGCAAGACGACGACGAGCGCCATGGCGGCCTGGGTCTATGCCGCCTGCGGCGCCGACCCCGGCTATCTCGTCGGCGGCGTCCCCCACGACCTGCCGGCGAGCTTCCATTCCGGCGGCGGCCCCCGCTTCGTGATCGAGGGGGACGAGTACAACGCCGCCTATTTCGACCGCGGCCCCAAGTTCCTGCACTACCGGCCGGAGACCCTCGTCCTGACCAGCGTCGAGTACGACCACGCCGACCTCTATGCCAGCCCCGAGGCGCTCCTCGAGGCCTACGCGCAGCTCCTCCGGCTGCTGCCGGCGGACGGCTGTCTGGTGGCTTGCGGTGACTCGCCCGAGGTCCGCGCGCTGGCCGCCGGCGCTCCCTGCCCGGTCGTCTTCTACGGCCTCGACCCCGCGAACGACCTCCATCCGCTGGGCGCCGTCGACGCCCGGCCCGAGGTCAGCCGCTTCCGCGTCCGCGACGGGGAAGGCGAGGTGGAGATCGTCCTGCCGCTCGCCGGCGAGCACAACGTCGCCAACGCCCTGGCGGTGTGGGCGGCGGCGCGGCGGGACGGCCTGCCGGCGGCGGCGGTCGCCGCCGCCCTGGCGCGCTTCCACGGCGTCAAGCGGCGGCTGGAGGAGCTCACGGCGGCCGCCGATGCGGTGGACGGCTGCGGGGGCGTCACCGTGGTGGACGACTTCGCCCACCACCCGACGGCGGTCGACAAGACCTTGGGCGCCCTCCGCCAGCGCTACCCCGGCCGCCGCCTCGTCGTGCTCTTCGAGCCGCGCAGCCTGACGGCCGGCCGGCGAATGTTCTTCGCCGCTTACCGCGCCGCCTTCGCGCAGGCCGATCGGGTGCTCTTCGCGCCCACCTTCCACCAGGGCCGCCTGGCTCCCGAGGAGCGGCTCGACTTCGCGGAGCTGGCGGCCGAACTCTCCGCCGCCGGCGTCCCCGCGACCCTCTGCGCCGACACCGCCGAGGTCCTGAGCAGGACCCTCGAGGAGGCGCGCGACGGCGACGTCGTGGCGACCATGTCCTCGGGCTCCTTCGACGGCCTGCCCCACCGCCTCGCCGAGGCCTTCGCCGTTCCGCGCGGCGCTACGGCGGCGGTTCCGTAGCGCCCCCACCTGTGGGGGGCGCTTCTTCCCGCAAGCGATGCTCCAACATGCGGGCGGGGCCGAAGGCGGGGTTCTGCAGCGCCTCGCCGGCCACTCCCCAGACCGCCTCCTCCGGCACCAGGCCGATGATCTCGGTCTCGATCACGCGGGTGCCCAGCGCCTCCGCCTCGCGGCGCACGCGGTCCAGGGCCGCCAGCATCGAGGTGCGGCGGAAGTCGACGAGGTTCATGCTCACCTGGGCGCGGCGGCGGCTGGCCAGGTAGACCCCCATGGCCCGCACGGCCGGCAGCCCCCCTCCCGACTCGCGCACCCGGCGGGCGATGGCCCTGGCGATCTCGCGGTCCGCGGTCTCCAGGACGGCGTTGAATGCGATGAGGAAGAAGCGGGCGCCGATCACCGTCACCCCGGCCGTCGGGTGGACGCGGGCGGGGCCGAAGTCGGGGGCCCATGCCGGATCGGCGAGCTTGGCGGGAAAGCCCTCGAAGCCGCCGCTCCGGATGTCCGCCAGCAGGCGCCGCCCGGCGACCCGGGCCGCCTGGTCGTAGAGGTAGACGGCGAGGCCGAAGCGCTCGGAGACCGCGGCGGCGAGCGCCACGGCGGCGTCGACCGCCGCCGACATCGGCGCGCCGGCGAGTGGCACGAAGGGGGCGACGTCGACGGCGCCCACCCGCGGGTGGACCCCCTGGTGGCGGGTCAGGTCGATCTCCCGGAGCGCCGCCCCGTAGAGGGCCAAGAGCGACTCGTGGAGCGCCGCCGGCTCGCCGGCCAGAGTCAGGACCGAGCGGTTGTGGTCGGGGTCGGAGGAGACGTCGAGGAGGCGGACGCCGGCGGGCGATCGCGCCGAGTCGACGAGGCGCGCCACCACCTCCGGGCGCCGGCCCTCGCTCACGTTGGGCACGCACTCGAGCCACGCCACGAGGGCCAAAGTATAGCAAGGCCGGAGGTTGTGCCTCTGTGGCGACTTTGTTAGGATACACGTCGTACTCCGCGAAACGGTTCGCTCTACCTACCCGTCGAGATGACTTACTCCGGCAATCCTTCCCTCTCCGCGGACGCGCAGCAACGAATTCTCGGCACCTTCGAGCAGACCCTGGACCTGGCCGAGCAGGGCAGCCGCCAGGAGGCGCTCCTGGGCTGCGACTTCGTGCTGCGCATGGATCCCCAGTTCGAGCCCGCCCGCCGCCTCCTCGAACGGCTGAAGGCGACGACCGGCGCGGTCGCCGTCGGCGACCTCAAGGCGGCTGCCCCGGCGACGGGAAACGGCCCGGACGAGCTCTACTCCGGCTCCCTCCACGACCTGCCGGACCTCCCCGATCTCCACGATCGCAGCCATGAGTTCCCCGAGCTGCCCCCCGAGCCTGCCGGGCCAGCCGCCTCCACGGCACATACGGTAGCTACAGACAGCGGCGATCTCCACGCCCGCCTCCTCGCGCTGCTGACGGCGCGGCGCTTCCAGGACGTCATGACCCTGGTGGAGAGCGAGAGCGCCGCCGTCATGGCCGACCCGGAGCTGGGGAAGCTCGCCCAGGCCGCCTACGAGCGGTCGGAGGCCGAGCCCTACGTCACCAAGTTCCTCGGCAAGGTGCGGGAGACCATCGCCGCAGGCCAGCTCGACGAGGCGGCGAAGCTGCTCGACAAGGCCCGCTCGCTCGACGCCACCCATCCCGGAATCGCCGAGCTGGCGGGCCTGCTCGCCCGGCAGGCACCGGCGCCGGCGATGCCACCGGCTTCGATCGCGCCGCCGTCCTCGCCGGCCGCGGCCCCGCCAGCTCCGACCGCGCAAGCTCCGGCCGCGCCGCCGTCGCGGGAGCTGCCGCCGGCATTGCGGCCGGCCGTCGCCCCGGCCATGGATCTCCTGCAGACCGCGTCGGCGGGCGACTCGGAGAGCGAGCGCCGCATCTCCCAGCTGCTGAACGACGGCCAGGCGGCCCTCGACGCCGGCGACCCCCAGGCCGCCATCGATGCCTGGTCGCGGATCTTCCTCATCGACATCGACCACCAGGAGGCGGCGCGGCGCATCGAGGTCACCGAGCATTATGTGCGGATGGATTACGAGGGCGACGGCAAG